>Ga0070738_10005753_pt1 | contig 13507 bp, 10 predicted proteins | sample Coa_R2_2_FD_66446 | JGI IMG/M metagenome (GOLD analysis project Ga0070738, IMG submission 66446) | Surface soil microbial communities from Centralia Pennsylvania, which are recovering from an underground coalmine fire - Coalmine... | ecosystem: Environmental > Terrestrial > Soil > Unclassified ... | reverse complement strand
GCCCGCCGATGACACTTTGGCTGATCGCCACCCCCTCGGGCTTGGCGTCATGCCTTCGCACATCAGGAGCCTTTGCCGCTCCAGCAAGCAATCCGACCAGATTTGCTTCGGAGTTCCACAGGCACCGCCGGAGTTCGGAATCGAAGTCTCCGACCATCGTCGCTCGAGGACTTCGTTTTCGGCGCCTCGTGATTTTTGTTTTAAGTCCGAGTGCTCTGCCGTATTCGGTCGAACTCGTCAGATGTCGGCGATTGGGAATCTGGACCGTCGGAGAAGTTTTTGTCGGGGCGCGTGATTTTTCCTCATCGCTCGATGACTTCGTTTTCTGCGCCTCGTGATTTTTGTTTTAAGTCCGAGTGCTCTGCCGTATTCGGTCGAACTCGTCAGATGTCGGCGATTGGGGAATCTGGACCGCTGGCGAAGTTTTTGTGGGGGCGCGTGATTTTTCCTCAGCGGAGTGCGTCACATCTCCTCCGTCTCTCAGTCGCTGAGGCAACCTCAGTTCCGCGATGTGAGCAGATTAAGCCACACCTGCCAACCTTGCCGGAAACTTGCCTCATCCGCAAAAAAACAGATATTGACAATCTATTTAGATTAGATAACATATATTATGTTGCGGTTGGGGTAGTCAGTGTGGTTGGGAGGAGTGGGCGGAGTCGTATTGGATGAACTGCTCGAGCGCCTGTTGATTGGGGCCGACCAGACGGCGTCCGTCGACGAAAGTTGTCGGCGTGCTGGTGACGTCGAGTTCGTGGCCTTCAGCAATGCTTTGCCGCACCAGATCCTGCGTTTTGGGATCCGCGACACAGGGTTTCAGCTTGTCTTCAGTAGCTCCTGCCTGAACGGCTAATTCGGTCAATTTGCCATAAGCGTTTTCGGGAGAAATCACGTCCTGGTTGTCATAAACGGAGTCGTGATACTTCCAAAACGCGTCCGAACTCTGCTGCAAAACACAGCGGCCGGTGATGGCTGCGGTCATAGCCCAGGGGTGGATCGATTCCAGGGGGAAATCTTTAAAGACAAGCCGCACCTGCGGATATTTCGGGAGAACGGATCGCAGGACGTAATCGAGCTGGCGGCAGCTGGGGCATTCGAGGTCGCCGAATTCGACGAGCACCACTTTGGCGTCAGCGGGCCCCTTAGAGGCGGCGCCCTGGAGGTTGATTTTGTGCATCGTATCGCTGAGCGGGTCGCCGTTCAGGTCTTCCAGATCGCCGCGGAGCATGTAGCGGCCGTCCTTGGTGACATAAACGATGGCGGTATCCGAACCGCCCTGGGCGGTGACCTCAACAGGGACTTCGTAGAGGTCGCCGGCGGGCGAGGGCTTTGGAGCACCGACCTTGACCTGAAAATCAGAACCCCAGGCGTACCACTTGCGCAGGAAATCTTCGACGTGCTTTTGGATGGAGCCGGAATCGGCGGCGGCCTGCGCGGCAGAGGACTTCCCTGCGGCTTTCGTATCGGCGTCCGATTGGGCTGATTGCTTCGCCGCGGAATTTTGCGGCGCGGCAAGCGCGCTGCGAATTGGTCGGAGGACAATGGCGCCGGCGAGAATTGTAGCTGCGGACGCGAGACAGCAGAGCGTCAAGATCGAAATTCGGGATCGCATAAGGCTCCTGCGTTTTGTTGTTTTCTGGTGCTGAGTCTATCAGGTTCCTGGCTAAAGTCATTCGGCACTTAACCGGGTGGAGGGAGTCGGGTCGCACGCACCGGCAGTCACCACGAGGTCACCTCCGGCGAAAACATTCGCCTTCAACCTAAAAGACTACGGCGGTCTGCAGTTTTTTTAGGCGGCGGCACTCTGGCTATAAGGGAGTTTGCGACCTGGGCGTCGGGCGGGGCGGCGAACGCGGGTCATTTATTTTTGGGCTTCTTTGGGGCGGATGAAGGATTCGGGGGTGCCGTCGGCGGGATTAACGAAGATCACGTCTTTGGGGTCGCGGCGGGGCGTGTCGAAGGCGAGAAAAACGACTGGCTCTTCGAGAATTGCCGGGATGGCATGAACGGTTCTGCGCTTGAAGAAGAGGAGATCGCCGGGCTCGAATTCCCCACCATTTGAAGCATCGCCCATCCAAAAAGTGCCTCTGCCCGAGAGGACATAGAGATATTCGTCACAGCCGGCATGATAATGCGGCGGCGTCTGGCGATAGACGCGGAAAAGGCGGGCGCTCGCGGCGGCTTCGTCGGTGAGATAGGTATCGAGCAACATCGTTTCGGCTGTATCGGGAAACGAACGCGCGATTTCGTGCGGCTTGAAGCGCTGGTATTCGAGTTTTTCGGCCATGAGGCAATTCCCTACCGATTATCTCATCCTGCGTTTGGGTTTGATTGCGAAATGTAACGAGCACAGGCAAGAGTGGTTGTGCCGCCAATGCCACTGCGGTCATCGCCATTGGAGATGTTAAACAGTTGTGAGGAATATGCCTCAGGTCTCGCGACGGAAACTGTCGCGCGACCTGAGCTACAAAGGACGCTCTCCGCATGGCCCAGAAAAGTACGGCAACTGCACATCCCTCGGCCCGGACGTTGTCATCACGAGGCCCGTCGAAACGCCGGGTCGGCTACGCTGAAAAGCGAGCCAACGATGGCGGTATGCGAATATGGCTTGACAGCTTCTGTCCGCCGTTCTATAAGCTGCTGCATCAGTCGGTTGTCGGTTATCGGATTTGTGTTGTCGGAAATCACGGGCCCTTGTTGTATTTGGAAGAAACTGAAGTCTGGGGTGATGTGCCTATCCTCTCGCTCGATTGAGCAAACGGCTCCTATCAGCTCGCCGTTGCAGTCGTGCCGCGGAATTTTCAAATCACTCCCAGAATGGAGGGGTTCCTCATGAAGTTCCGCAATGTTTGTCTTCTGCTCCTGTTTGCTTTTTTTGCTAGCCCACACTTTCTCGCCGCCCAGACCCCGGGCACGGGCGCTTTAACCGGCACGGTGAAAGACCCGTCCGGTGCCGTTATCCCCAATGCCACGGTGACACTAACCAGTGTGAATACCGGGCAAGCGCGCACAACGATGACGGGTGCGGATGGCGTTTACCATTTCAACTTGCTGCCGCCCGGGAATTATCGCGTACACATCGAGTCCAGCGGCTTCAAGCCAGTGGACGTTCCTTCCGTGGCCGTCGCGGTAACGGAGACTGCCGTATTGGACCGGAATCTGGAGGTCGGCGCGCAAGCTCAAACCGTCACGGTAGAAGGCGAGGTCGAGAATATTCAGACCGCCAGCTCGGCGCTGGGCACGGTGGTTAATACGCGCAGCATGGAAACACTGCCCTTGAGCACTCGGAATTACACGAATCTTTTGGCGATGACTGCTGGAGCCAGCGCCGGTGTGTCAAACTCCACGACTTTGGGTAAGTCCGCAACGGGCATTGCGGTGAACGGCGCCGATATCGGCCAGAATACATATCTGCAAGACGGCGTGGCGGTGAATACGTGGTCCAGCACGAATACCACACAGGAAGGAACAAACTCGGGCGCTTTCCCAACACCGAACCCGGATACGATCCAAGAATTCAAGATTCAGACTTCGAACTACGATGCCGGTTACGGGCGCAATCCTGGCGCCAACGTCAACGTGATCACGAAATCTGGAACGAATGATTTCCACGGCAGCGCCTTTGAGTTTTTCCGCAACACCGCCCTCAATGGGAACGACTATTTCTTTAACGCCAGCCACGCGCCCGGCACACCGAAGCCGGTGCTGAACCAAAACCAATTCGGCGGGACGTTTGGCGGTCCGGTGAAGAAAGACAAACTCTTTTTCTTTGTGGCCTATCAGGAGACGTCGGAAAAGAACGGCATCGCCGGGTTCGGCTACTCCGTGCTAAACCTGCCTCCGATTCCTAACATGCCGCGCGGGACTTGCCCGTTATCGGCGATAACTGTGGCGGGGTGCGATACGACCGCTCAGACTTTCGCTCAGACACTGGGTGCGACTGTCTGCGGGGATGGCACCGGGACCAGCAAGTCGGTCAGCGTCGCGTGCAATGGATCCAACATCAATCCGGTGGCCCTCAGGATCATGCAACTGCAATCTAACGGCCAATACGTGCTGCCCGGCGCGTACACTGTGCCAGGAGGGTGCACTGTTGCGACCAACCTATGTCCCGCGGGCACATCGCAAACACCGCTTGCCAGCTTCACGGATCCCGCCAAGTTCAATGATCACCAAGGCATGGGCAATTTCGATTACGTGCTGAGCAGCAAACACACTTTGTCGGGTCGCTATTTCTTTGAAGAAGACCCCATCAACGGGAATTTCGCCTCGAATGGAACGCGGATCACGGCCAGCAACGTGCTGCCGGGGTTTCCGGTGTTCGAACAAAAGACATATCATGACGCGCTGCTGAGGCTCACCTCGATCCTCTCGAATAACATGGTCAACGAGGCGCGAATCTCCTATCAACGTGTCATCGCCGTGGCCAGCACCACGACAAATTTAACCAATTCCCAGTTCGGAATTGGTGACTTGACGCCTGGCGTGGACAATTTCTCCGAGATCACCATTAAAGGACTTGGCGGTCTCAGTTTTGGCTCGAACACAGCCTTTGGACTTAACAATACCAGTAACCAATTCGAGGCAGCCGACCAAGTTTCGTGGACTCACGGAATACATAGCTTCCGGGTCGGCGCCGAAGGACAGCACGTAATCAATGACGCCAGCAGCGCGGGCAGCGGGTACATGAATATAACCTTCAAGACTTTCCCGGATTTCCTGCTAGGGCTGCCGACGTGCACGGCAAATGCCAGCGGGCCTGTTACGGCACCCGGTGTTACCGATGCTACCCATGTTAATGGCGTTTCCTGTAATGGGGGCAAGGCAAGCAACATTCAAAGCATTGGCGGAACAACTCAAGCTTTCGCCGGTTACCGGTACATGTTTCGCCTCAACTACATCAATGCGTTCGTCCAGGATGATATTAAGCTGACACCACGATTTACATTGAATGCCGGCGTCCGGTGGGAATGGGATGGGTTTCCGACCGTGGCGAACGGCGTGACGAGTACCTTCTGGCCTACTCTGTACAATGCCGCGCCGCGGCCTGGCACAGGATGCGTAGTCAACGGCGTGCCGGTGGGAGCGGGAGCTGCTGGAACAGGCTGCAGCCTGGCCGGATTCGTCGTTCCCAACAATTACCAGGGTAATCTTCCGGCCGGCGTGACCAGGAACTCGACCGATTACGTTACCCAAACTACACCGCCGTGGCACAACTTCGCTCCCCGGCTCGGGTTTGCGTGGCAGCCCACATCCAGCAACCGCTTTGTCGTGCGCGGCGGGATCGGCATGTTCTACGAATTGATTAACGGAATTCAGGCCGCCTACATGCCGCTGCGGGTCATGCCTGGAGCGGTGAACGTGCAACAGTCGCCCAATGCGAGCTGGAGCGTACCGGGAGTTCCTCCGGCCGCGTACCCCGGGCCCTTTGGCGGCGTAGGCTTTACGCCTCTCTGGGGAAATGCAGCGAATAATACAACCTCAAATATTCAGCAGAACCTCGTTCCGCAGAATATGACCACCCCAATCACCTACGAGTGGAACCTGAATACGCAATATGAATTCGTGCGGAATTGGGTTCTCGAACTCGGCTATGTAGGGTCGCATGGTATTCGCCAAGAGCAGGGGGGATCGGTAATCAACGCCGATAATTGGAACACGGCACAGTTGATCACGCCAACCAGCACCATCAACGGGATTACCTGCGACAATTTAACGGCAGCGACGGCATGCAACACCGCCGCGAATGCAAATTTGCGTGCGCCCTATCTCGGGTTCTCTACAAATTCCAACCTCTTTAACACAAACGGTGCTTACAGATTCGACGCGTTGCTGGCGACGGTGAGGAAACAGTTCTCCAAGGGACTGCAGCTTCAGGTGTCGTATACATGGTCCAAAGGCTTGATCACGCAAGGCTATGGCATCAACACGCCGCCATATACAATCTTGCAGATGGGTCCCAATCCCGATTACCATCCGCAGCGCGTGGTGATCAACTATGTCTGGAATCTACCCGCGCACCTCAATGGATGGAAAGGCCGCGTTTTGAATGATTGGACGTGGGCCGGCGTAACCACCATCCAGGACGGGGTTCCGTTCACCGTTTACGACGGTAACTCAGGGGCGGTTTTCTACCAGGGTGGAGTCGCAGGGGATACCTACGGGCCTGCTGAAATCTGCCCCGGCGTGGCGCCGTTAACCACAGGTCCCATCGAACAGAGGATGGGCGGCTCCCTTAGCCCCAACGGCTACTTGAATCCGGCCGCATTCTCGAGCAATAAACTTTCGGCGTGTTCGTTGCCGACCGTTGGCGCTGGAGGGCCGGGCGGTGCAATAGGCGGCGACACTGGTTTCGGCAACATCGGCCTGGGCACATATCTCTCGCCGGGGCAATACAACTGGGATATGTCCATTTCGAAGCTTTTCCATATTCGCGAAAGCAAAACCCTGGAGTTCCGAAGCGAATTCTTCAACACGTTCAATCACCCACAATTTTCATTCAACCCTGTAGACGATCCCGCATTCAACGCGCAGGATTCGTCAAACCTCAGCAACTTTGGCAATATAACGGTCAGTTCCGTCAACCCGCGGCTGATTCAATTTGTGCTCAAGTTCCTCTTCTAGAAGCGACCGCGAGCGGTTTGCGCGAAAGCGCAGACTAGACTTCTGGTTAAGAATGATAGAGCCGCTGCGAACGTGGAAGACACGCGCTCGCAGCGGCTTCGTCTTGTATATGCTTCGAGCTACTTTGTCTCCGCAGCCTTCAGAAACAAACACGCGATTGTGGGGCTTGAAGCGCAGATAGCCAGGTTTCGCCCATCAGGTTTTGTCCATCGGGCAATTCCCTGCCGATGTTTCAATCCACCGGTCGAGTTTGATTACAAAAAGGAAAAGGCGCCGCGGCAGTTTTCGGTGCGGCAACTGCGGATCCTTCAATGGCTCAGGGGCGAAACCTAAATGTTTCGCGCTGAGGGGGCCTCGTCGTAACAGCTCGAAAGCGAACGCCGGGACCTCGGCGCGGTAAGATGCACACGCCCCCACCCCTAGAGGCGAGGGGTGGGGGCACCCGAAAACCAACTGCAGATCCGTCGGCCCGGCAGTTTCGTGGCGACAAAGTCCCTGCGGGCCTTGTCTGAGGGGGGCCTGGTGATGACAGCGATACATAGTGTGCGCCTCCCGTGCGTAGGGCCGTTCTACGACGCAAGGCGTGGCGTAATTATCCGCGATGCGCTGAAGCCTGGGCGCGCATGGCGGCGGTTTCTTCGCGGTTGGGACCGTAGAGACCGGGCGCCTGCCCACCAGCGAGACGACACATCAGTGTCAATTGGCCGCGATGATGGACGCTATGGGAGATGATCATAGTCCAGAGAATGTCGCGAATGGTAAGGGTCTGGCCAAAGAACTGAATGGTGCGATCAAGGTCAACGGGCGTGAGTTTCTTTATTCGGTCTACCGCTTCCTTGTGAACGCGCTCATAGCCGGGGGCAAGCGGTTCCACCTGGCGAGGCCTTTCGATATTGGGCGGACGCATGTCCATGCCGAATTGGCCGCGCTCGACGCCAAAGGTCATGTAGGCCTCGCCTTCGGCGAGGTGCCAAGCGAGCTCGCCGAGCGAGCGGCCGCCCTGATCGGGGCGGAAATCGTATTGCGACTGCGGCAGAGCGCGCAGAAGCTTCAGCGTATTTTCGGCTTCGCGATCCCAGGTATTGAGGAATCTCTCGAGTTCATTGACGGCCATGCAGTCCTCCTGTGATGTGCCGTAAAACGACGGCGCTTTTGACAGAGGCCATATTGTACCCTTGACGCTGTTCTGGCGTATTTTTTTGTGTGCATTGAATTTTGTCGGCGGTGGATTCCTTAAAAAACAACCGCGGGTCCTTAGGCAGAACGGCTCGCGCAGCGTGATGACAGATCCTGACAAACGGGTCGCACAGTTCGCTTAAAAATGACAGTCCATGACAGGAGAAGCGGAATGAAGACAGGGCTGAAGGTTGCGGGGCTAGTGGTGATTTGCGTGGTGTTGCTGCTCGTGGTGCTGAGCATAACCGGGCTAGAGCCGCGGCAACGCACGCCCGGGCTGTGGCTGAAAGGAAACGTGGTGACGACGCCGGTGAGGGACTGGTCGTTCACCGACCACGTCGATACGGTGGAAGTACAGACGCGGAGCTGGTATGGGCTGCCGCATTCGGTGACCACGTATTGCGTGGCAATGGACGGCAAACTCTACCTCGATTCGTTTTATCCGGCGGGAGCGGAATATCCCCACGGCAGAAGCTGGAACGAAAATGTGGCACGCGATCCGCACGTGCGGCTGAAGATCGCGGGAAATTTGTACGACGTCACGCTGGTGCACGACACCGATCCGGCACTGAAGGCCGCCATACTCGAACTGGTACGGAAGAAGTATCCGCAGTTAAAGGTGCCGCCGGACGAACGCGTGCAGTTGTTTCACGTGGCAAGCTAAAACAGCAAACTAAAGGCAACAGCAGATTCCTCGCGGGTGGCCGACGCATGCAAGAAGTGGGAACAGCGCGAAGGCCAACTGCAGATCCCTCGGTTCGCCGTTCTATTGAGAGGCGCGCGGGATCCCGTTCTGAATGACATCGCTGGGGGACCGGCAAAAAGAAACTCTTCGCCGTTTGTGCGCAGCAGGCGCGACCTGCCGAAGGCTTCAAAGAGCTTAGCGGCTGCGAGGGCACATGGAAGGACGGGGCATGCGCGGAATGAGGCGATTGCGGTTATGCTCTGCTGATGCGATGGGTCGTACGCGGCGATATCGACGGATTTTTTGGACTGGCGCTGGATAACCTCGTTCAACTGCTGCTGATCGAAACGCTGTGTCAGTTCGTTCTGGGATTCCCACCTGAACTGATTTACGACCGGATTTTGCCGGGCGCGGCGGTTTCGATTGTGGTCGGCAATCTTTTCTACGCATTTCAGGCGAAAAAGCTCGCGGAACGCACCGGGCGCACAGATGTGTGCGCGCTGCCATATGGAATCAATACCGTCTCGCTGATCGCGCACGTTTTTCTGGTGATGCTGCCGGCCAAAATGCTGGCGGAGCGCGCGGGAGCGGCGGATCCCGTGCGCGTGGCGTGGCAGGCGGGGCTTTTTGCTACGCTGTGCTCCGGCGTCATCGAACTGGCGCTGGCGTTTGTAGCGGAGCGGGTGCGCAAGGTGACGCCACGCGCGGCACTGCTTTCGACGCTGGCGGGGATCGCGCTGGGATTTATCTCGCTGGGATTTTTGTTTCGCACTTTCGCGCGGCCCATCGTCGGCTTAACGACGTTCGGCATCGTGATGCTGACTTATTTTGGGCGCGTGCGGTTCAAGGGGAGGATTCCCGGGGGCGTCGCGGCAGTGGGCGTGGGCACACTGCTCTCGTGGATGATTGGAATCGCGCCGGTCGGCGCGCACCCTTCGGGCGCTGCTTTGCGGTTGCCCGTGCCGGTAATCGGCGATGTGGCCGCTGGAATTAACGGAGGGCACCTTCTGCCCTATTTGTCCGTGATCATCGCTATGGGACTTTTTAATGTGCTCGGCTCGTTGCAAAACATCGAGTCCGCCGAGGCTGCGGGAGATTCGTACGACACGAGGCGTTCGCTGACGGTGAACGGGCTCGGCAGCATTGCGGCGGCGATGTTTGGATCGGCGTTTCCAACCACGATCTACATCGGGCATCCGGGATGGAAAGCGCTCGGCGCGAGGGCGGGATATTCCGTGCTGAACGGAATCTTCATGACGTTCATATGCGTGACGGGAACGCTGGCATGGATCGCCTGGGCCATTCCCATCGATGCAGGAATGGCGATCGTGCTGTGGATCGGGATTGTGATCAGCGCACAAGCTTTCCAGACCACGCCGCGCGCGCACGCGCCGGCAGTGGTCATGGGCCTGCTTCCGGGGATCGGCGCGTGGGGGGCGTTCATGGCGAAGAGCGGGCTGCACGCCGCCGGACTCGGGGGCACGGCGGGCGCGTTCAACGATGGTCTGATCGGCGAGTTCGCGAAGAGTGACGTTTGGATCCACGGCGCTTTCAGCCTGGAGCAAGGATTTTTGTTTACGGCAATGCTGCTTTCGGCGGCGACGGTGGGGGTGATCGAGCGAAAATTTGCCACGGCAGCGAAATGGTGCGGCGTGGCCGCGCTGCTGTCGATGGCGGGATTGATGCATTCGTATCAATGGACCGCCAACGACACGGTGTTGAAGCTGACACCGGCGTGGCCTTTTGCGGCGGGGTACGCGTTCATGGCGGTGCTGTTTTTCAGCGCGCAATGGATCACGGAGGAAGGCGGCGAGCGCCAACCGGAGAGCGAGCGCGAAAACGAGGCTGCGGCCGCTGCCGCAACTCGGGCGCGGTTTTCAGGCGAGCAGGCAGCTGAAAAAGGCGCGACGAAAGGCGCGTAATTTAATCCAGATGATCGCGAATTCCTACAGGCCAAAAAAGAGATTCATGGAACTGGCGCTCGTCGAGGCCAAGCGCGCCGGCGATCGCGGCGATTATCCAATCGGCGCAGTGATTACGCGCGTCGTCGGCAAACGCGAGTTAGTGATTGCAAGCGCCGGCAATCGCGTGAAAACTTCGGGATCGAGCATCAAGCACGTCGAACTGGAAACGTTGAAATACGTCTCCAGCGGTTACGGGCGGTATTTGCCGGATTTCGTGCTGTATTCCACTCACGAACCGTGCGCGATGTGCGCCGGCGCGTGCGTTTGGGCCAGGATCGGTGCCGTGGTGTACGGAGTTTCTCAAGACGACATCGCCGAATACGGAAGCAGGCACGGGAACGAATACTACAAATGGCGCGCGTGCCTGATTGCCTGTCAATACGTGTTTGAAAAAGGCAATCACGTCATCCCAGTGAGCGGCGGGTTCATGCGCAAAGAGTGCAAACGGCTTTTCGGGTATCGGCCGCGGAATGGTCCGCGAGGCATTCAGACGAGGAGCGACAACACCATGCCGCAGTAAAATGCGCGAGGACAAAGCAGCAGACAGCCGGGAAAGCGAACTGCAATCGAGGATCCCTCGTGGTTCGCCCGCATAGGACAAGATTGCCGCCCTGCTGGTATGGGTTGCGCCCCACCAGCCTCCGGTGCCGGATCCGAACCATCCCCAACCGAAAACCCAGAAGATCGCGATGACCACAACGAGCCAAACCCACCACTGGTCCATCGGCTGCCGATGCGTGCCGTGGTGACGGGGCGGTCTTCGGGATTCTGAATTTATCTGTCTTCTGGCATATGTTTGCTCCTTACAGCAGCTTTCACCCGAGCGACTTATTCGGGATTTCACTTTTCGACGTCAACCGAAGCTGGGCTCTCCTCCAAGCAAATCGCGCGCGGCCTAGCGCCTAGGCAGCGGCACCCTAAGCGTTCCGGCACACCCGCTTCTAATAGGGTTTCAAGCGTGCGGTGCATGGGCAATCGGATAATGCGTGCAAGTGCGGGGCGAAGCGCGCTAGGCAGGACGCTATCCTACCGGGCATCACGGAGGCCCGGGATCGTGGCCGCTTAGTTCGAAGCGTTGAAAGCACTTCGCTGCGCTCGTCAGAACGACGCCGGGGTCGGGATGGTAACCTGCGGCAGCGGTTTGGAGAGAATCGGTTTCGAAGCAGGTCGAAAGTACAGGTTCACGTTCCGTGACAAACAGCGACGAAGAACGAATTCGAAAGAGAATACGTTGGCTACAATTGACGCGTGCCCAAGCGTCCTTGTACATGCCGTGCGGAATGGCGTCTGGTTCCAGGGAAAACAGCGCAACGCCTGTCAACACACTATCAACTGGACTGCGACTACGGAACTCCGCTAATCACCATTTTCAAACAGAGCGATGGCAACGAGCCGATTTACCTGTGCGGAGCTCACGTTACAGAAGTACAACGCGTGGCGCCCGTAATAGCCGCGAATGATAGCGCGACGAACGAAGAAAAAGCTGTGAGCTCCGGCGCAAGCAAAGATGAGCGAAGCAGAGAGCTTCACAAATCCGACGTGCGGGCAATAGAGAATTCGGCAAAAAAGGTTCCATCGAAAAACGGGGAGGAAATCAAGCGCGAGGAAATGGCAGCGGTAAGACCAAACATCGCTGCCGCCGGGAAAAGCGCAATCTCTTCGAATGTACCAGTTGCGCCCGATCTGGCAGCCACGCAGGCGCCCGCCAGAATCAGCCGACCAGGGAAAGAGTCCGTCGTGCGTGCTCGCGTGCGTGACCTGACCTTTGGAGATTCCGCGAAGGCATTGGTCGAGGAAGCCATCTGGAACCTCGAGCCAGGGGACATCGAACTGTACAGGGCGGCATTGCAGAACGGCACTCCGGCGATCGATGCGGCGCAGTCAGCCGGAGGGCAGCTGGCCATTATTGTTCGCAAGATCGCGGAGTACACACAGGCGCTCGAAGCTCTGCTTTCGCGAGCGGATTCGACGATCAATGTGCTGGAGGCGATCAACAAGCCACTGGAACAGGTAATGCTCGAGCTGATCGGTAAGACGGAAATCAGTGATGCCGAGAAAGACGCTGCATTAGAGCGGCTCGGCGCTTTTCAGGAATCAGTAAATCTCGGGCTCGGTCCAGAGATTACACCGGCGCAGGCGCTGAAAATTGCGTGTGCCATTGGCGAACAGGCAAATTGGGGAACAGGTTCGGACGGCGAGGAAGAGTTGAAGCCGGCATACGCGGCGGTCTATACCGGCATAAAAATGGCCATCGTGACTGCGGTTCCCGATATTACCGTTCCCTTCGAACGATTGGTGAATTTGTATGTGGCCAAAGCTGAACTCGCAGACGCGCACCTGGCGAATCTATCGCATGACCGCGAAGTCGTGGACGCGAGCACTCGGGTCTGACCCGCCGTCGCTTGGAAAACAGTTAACCTCAGAAAGCCGATACTTGACTTCACTCTGAAAGTCGTAAATCGAGCGCCGTCGCCCGGTATCTAGAAAACGAGTCGGTCGGATGCTGTGTACGCTGAATCCCGGGTCGTTCACTCTTCTTTCACCCGAGATTTGAATTAACTGGTGGCTGAAAAGCACCACCTGCGTTGCTTATCAGCCATTGAACTGAATCGGCCTTCTCACACAGTGGCTTAATCTATTCAATCTGTGGGGGATAGCTTAAAAGGCTAAGCTCAGGCTTTGGCACGATGCTTGCCCGTGTGACAGGTGCGGTGTGAGGAGGGCGAGATGAAGAATCTCAAGTACCTGCTCATCGTTGGCGTCGGTGCAATAGGGCTTTTGGCGTTCGGCGTATCCAGTGCCAGGGCGCAGGTTAGATTCGGATTCGGGATCGGAGTGGGGCCTTACGGCGGCTACTACGCACACGGAGCGAACCCATACTACGACCCATACTATGACCCATACTATGACGCTTATGGACCACCTCCTGACTGTGTTTATGGCTACTACCCTTACTACCCATATGCATGTGCACCCTATGGTTATTGGGGCCCAGATTATTTCTATGACGGCGTTTTTGTTGGGGTCGGTCCCTGGTTCGGCTGGGGCTTTGGACCGGGAT
>Ga0070738_10005749_pt1 | contig 13516 bp, 12 predicted proteins | sample Coa_R2_2_FD_66446 | JGI IMG/M metagenome (GOLD analysis project Ga0070738, IMG submission 66446) | Surface soil microbial communities from Centralia Pennsylvania, which are recovering from an underground coalmine fire - Coalmine... | ecosystem: Environmental > Terrestrial > Soil > Unclassified ... | reverse complement strand
GCAGCGCCGCCGTCGCGGCGCCGGTGGTGATCTTTGCCTGGAATCCCATGAGTAAGCATCCTTTCGCGTGAGAGTTCGTGCTTCATACACACGAACCGCGGCTGCGGATGCTTAGGCGGCGCTGTCGCTCCAGTTAATGATGAACGCCTCGCCGCGGGTGAAGAACTCCTCGAGCAGGCCGGCCAGGCGCGCTGGCTGGTCGGAGTCGATCATGTGAGCCGCGTCGAAGAGGTAGGCCAGGTAGGACGAGCGAATCCGCCGGCGCAGCAGGCGCCCGCTCTCGGCCGGAATGACGCCGTCTCGCGTGCCCTGGACGATCAGCGTCAGGCACTGGATCTCGCCTAGCCGGTCGATCAGCTCCGCGTCGCTGTCCACCCTGCCGTGGTAGTAGATGGCCATCTCGCGGTTGCGCACCACCATCTCGGGCGGTTTGTCGTCGCCGGTGGCCCGCTCCGGATGCGCGAACAGCCGCCGCTGCAGCTCCTCGTGCGGGAAGTTGAGGCCGCCCTGCCCTTCGGGCCGAAAGCCCGCCGGCGCCACCAGCGCAAGCTGCTGCACGGACTCCGGATGGAGCACCGCCAGCCACGATGCCAGCCAGCCGCCGAAGGAGAAGCCGATCACATCGTAGGTCGGGCCGATGGCCGTCTTCGCGAAGCCGTGCACCAGGTGCGCCAGCTCCTGCATCGATGTGACGCCCGGCATGGTTGGCGTGCCGTCGTACCCGGGCAGCGTCGGGAGGTAGACCCGGAACCGCTGCGCCAGCTCGTCCAATCCCGCGGTCAGCCGGACGCCCCCGGCGCCATGCAGGAACAGCACCGGCTGGCCCTCGCCCGTCACCCGGTACGGCAGGCCCGCCTCACGACCCTCCTCCCAGCTCGGCGTCCGCGCAGGACTCATAGGTCGCGCACTTCGGGCAGGACCTGGTCGCGGAACAGCTTCATGCCGCGGTAGACCGCGTCGTCGGGGATGCGGCCGATCTTGAAATTCAGGTTGAACACGCCATTGCCCACCGCCTCGATGGTCCGCTTGATCTGCTGGACCACCGTCTTGGGCGAGCCGCACAGCACCGTCCCAGCCTCGATGCGCTCCTGGATGCTCATCGTCTTCACCCGCGCCCGCCGCGCGGCGCGGTCCTCGGACGAGCCCGAGTCAGCATAGTAGCGGCTCTTCTGCAGGATGATGCGCTGGGCCGTCCGCGGCCCGCCCGAGAGGGTGCCGTAGAAGTAGGCCTCGCCCTCACCCAGCAGGCGCTGAGCCTCCTCGTCCGTTTCGGCGATGCAGGTGTGCAGGCCGACCAGCACGCAGTCCGGCCCCGGCTCCCAGCCGTTGTCCCGCGCGGTCTGGCGGTAGAGGTCCACGTTCTGGCGCGCGGTCGTGAGGCTGTCGAGCTGGACGATGCCCATCATCGTCCGGTTCTCGGCCGCGAACTTGGCGGAGGGCACGCTGCCGCCGGACATCAGGATGGTCGGATGCGGCTGCTGGTGCGGCCGCGGCCAGATGGAGACCGACCGGAACTGGTAGTGCTCGCCTTCCCAGCGGAACGGCACCGGCTCGGTCCAGGCCTTGACGATCAGCTCGTAGGCCTCCTTCAGCCGATCCCAGGAGGAGTCAGGCGGGATGTTGTAGGCCGCGTACTCGTGGGCGATGCCGCGCATCAGGCCGGCCACCAGCCGCCCGCCGCTCATCACGTCGAGCATGGCGTACTCCTCGGCCACGCGGATGGGATTGAGCAGCGGGATGAGGTTGCCCAGCATCGCCAGCTTGACTCGGCTCGTCTTCTGGACCAGCGCCGACCCGATCAGGTTGCAGTTGGCCATCAGCCCATAGGGGCTGAAGTGGTGCTCATTGCAGCCGATCCAGTCGAAGCCGCATTCCTCGGCGAAGGCCATCTCATCGACGTACGTCCTGTACAGGTCGGTCGCCTTCACCGCGTCGAACGAGGCGTTGGCAATGGGCCAGTCCTCCGTGCCTGCCTCGAAGTACGTCCACGGCATTAGATGGAAGAAGCTGAACGTGGCCACTAGGAGTACGGCCGAAAAGCGCTAGGCGGGCCGCCGCGCCTGGGTGCTAGTGGAGCGAGGCTGAGGTCCGCCGCGAGCTTTCCGGCCATACTCCTAGTTGATCCGCTTCTCGCGGCCGGCCCACTCCTTGTCGCGCAGCACGAACTTCTGGATCTTGCCGGTGGAGGTTTTCGGGAGCTCGCCGATCTCGACGTACTTGGGCGCCTTGAAGTGGGCCATGTTGTCCCGGCAGAAGGCGACGATGTCGTCGGCGGTCGCGGCGGCGCCCGGCTTGAGGACCACGAACGCCTTGGGCACCTCGCCCCAGTAGTCGTCCGGCACGCCGATGACGGCGCATTCCATCACGGCCGGATGCTTCACCACCACCTGCTCGACCTCGATGGTCGAGATGTTCTCGCCGCCGCTGATGATGATGTCCTTGGCCCGGTCTCGCAGCTCGATGTAGCCGTCCGGGTGCATCACCGCCAGGTCGCCGGAGTGGAACCAGCCGCCCCGGAAGGCGGTGGCCGTCGCCTCGGGGTTGTCGTAGTAGCCCTTCATGACGTTGTTGCCGCGCATGACCACCTCGCCCATGGTCTCGCCGTCGGCCGGAACGTCGTTCATGTCCTCGTCCACCACCCGTGTGCGCGCGTTGGCGATGACGTAGGACACGCCCTGGCGCGCGCGCTGCCTCGCCCTTTCGTCAGGCGAGAGGTCGCTCCAGGCGTCCTGCCACTGGCAGACAGTGTGTGGCCCGTACGTCTCGGTGAGCCCGTAGACGTGCTCGACGCGAATACCGAGCGCCTCCATCTGCCCCAGGATCGTCGGCGAGGGCGGCGCGCCCGCTGTGGTGATGGTCAACGGCCGCTTCAGCTTGACCTCTTTGGCCCGCGGGTGGTTGGCCATGGCGATGAGCACCGTCGGCGCGCCGCACATGTTGGAGACGTTCTCCTTCTCGATCAGGTTCCAGGCCTGCTCGGGGTCGAACTTGCGCAGACAGACGCTCGTGCCGCCGGCGGCGGGGATGGACCACGTGTAGCACCAGCCGTTGCAGTGGAACATCGGCAGCGTCCACAGGTAGACGGCATCGCTCTCGATGTGCGAGGTGATGTTCTCGCCCAGGGCGTTCAGGTACGCGCCGCGGTGGTGGTACATCACGCCTTTGGGACGGCCCGTCGTGCCGGACGTGTAGTTGATCGAGATGGTGTCGTACTCGCTCTCGAGCCAGTCTGGCTGCTCCTCGGGCGAGCCGCTGGTGTAGAAGTCCTTGTAGGTCGGGTAGCCGTCCAGCTTGGGGAAGCTCCGGTCGTCCAGCAGGTTGACGATGTGCTCCACCTGGCCGGGCTTGGTCAGGTGGTTGAATTCGGTGTCCACGAACAGGAACTTCGCGCCCGAATGCTCCAGGATGTAGGCGATCTCGTCCGCGCTGAGCCGGATGTTGATGGCCACCAGCACGCCGCCCGCCATCGGCACGGCGAAGTGCATCTCCGCCATGGGCACCACGTTGGGGCTGATGATGGCCACGCGGTCGCCCGTCTGCAGGCCGTTGGCGCGCAGCGCGCTGGCCACGCGGCGGCAGCGCTCCTGCATCTGCGCGTAGGTGATCTTGCGGTCGCCGTACACGATCGCCGGCTTGTCCGGATAGACGTAGGCCGACCGTTCCAGAAACGCCAGCGGCGTCAGGTGCGCGTAGTAGACGTTCGCCGTGCTGTGCGGCCCCGCCGCCGCCTTGTCCATGACCTGCATCGTCAGCTCCTCGCCTGGGCTGCTATGCCGGCATGTTAGATCAGCGCGCTGCAACAACGCGGGCCGGCGGCGCGTCCAATGGCTATGAGCACGATGACCACGGACCCGGCTGTTCAGGATGCCGCTGCCGATGAGCTGACGCTGGAGCCGCCCCGCCCGGTGCCGCCAGTCTCGCCCGACCAGGCCGAGGCCAGCCTCAAAATCGACGAGGAGACGGCGAAGCAGATCGGCAAGGCCGTGGACTCGTTCGTCGACTCGCTGATCCACCTGGACGCGAAGTCGCCCGAGTTCGAGGCCAAGGTGCAGTCCATCAGCCGCATGGGCAGCGAGGAGATTCGCCGGTCGGCGGCCGTCTCGCAGCGCTTCCTCGACCGACCCACGGCCTCGCTGAAGGAAGGCCCGCTGGCCCAGGGATCGCAGGTGTCCAACGCCCTTCTGGCGCTGCGCCGGCAGATCGAGGACCTCGACCCCTCACGCCAGTTGCGCGGGCGCGGTGGTTTCCTGGGCCGCTTCCGCATGGGCGACCAGGTACGCGAGTACTTCCGCCGCTACGAGTCCGCCCAGCAGACCATCGAGCGCATCATCCAGGGCCTGTATCGCGGCCAGGATGAGCTGCTGCGCGACAACGCAGCGCTGGAGCAGGAAAAGGTCCATCTCTGGAACATGAAGGGCCGGCTCGAGCAGTACGCCTACATGGCCTCGCGCCTGGACCAGGCCGTGACCGACAAGCTCAACACCCTGGAGTCGACGGAGCCAGACAAGGCGCGCGCCCTCAAGGAGGACGTCCTGTTCTACGTCCGCCAGAAGCGGCAGGATCTGCTGACCCAGCTCGCCGTGGACGTGCAGGCCTACCTGGCGCTGGACCTCATCCGCAAGAACAACATCGAGCTGGTCAAGGGCGTCGAGCGGGCGACCACCACGACCGTGTCAGCCCTGCGCACGGCCGTGATCGCGGCGCTCGCCCTGGGCAACCAGCGGCTGGTGCTGGACCAGGTGAACGCCCTCAACACCACCACCGGCAACCTCATCGAGAGCACGTCCCAGATGCTGCGCCAGCAGACCGGCGAGATCCAGCAGCAGGCCGCCAGCGCGACCATCAGCCTGGACAAGCTCCAGACCGCGTTCGACAACGTCTACGCCACCATCGACGCCATCGACGGCTTCAAGCTGGCCGCGCTCGATTCCATGCGCAAGACCATCGACGCCCTCTCCGGCCAGGTCTCCCGCGCCCAAACGTTCATCGAACGCGCCCGCCAGTCCGAAGTTTCCCAGCTCCACACCGAAGCCTTCGCCAACGAACTTCAGCTTGGGAGCGCCGAGGGGAAATGATCCTTTAGGGAGCATGAGATGAGATTCCTGTTTCTGGTGGTTGGCCTAACAGCTCTGGCGTTTGTCGCCATGCCGGCGATTTGGTTCGGCATGCACTGGCTCATCATCGGCCTGGTGATCTGGGGCGCCATGACCCTCCTGCGTGGCCCGCGTCCCCACTACCGCCGCATGTACTACGGCCCGGCTCGGCCCATCGCTCCTCCGCCCCGCCGGGAAGCGCCGCCCCAGCGCGCACCGGAGCGCCCAGCCTGGCAGCGCCTCGGCAGCGGCCTGCCACTGGACGTGCAGGTGAAGGTCGAGCAGATCCGTCGCAAGTCCGAGGTCCTCCAGCGTGAGCGGCACCGCTTCCCGATGGGCTCCGAGGACGCCTACATCATCCGCGCGACCGCCGAGGACTACCTGCCGCGTACGCTGGACGCGTTCATGGCGGTCTCGCCGGCGTCTCGCGACCGCGCGATGCCGAACGGCAAGACGCCGTTGCAGGAGCTCAAAGAGCAGCTCACCCTGCTCGACTCCAAGCTGGACGAGATCGCCGAGGACCTCCAGCGCAGCAACTTCGACCGGCTGATGATCAACCGCCAGTTCCTAGAGGCCCGCTTCGGCCGGAAAGCGCCCGCCGAGGTCATCTAAACTGGCCTCCAGCCATGCTGGACGTCAAGCCATCCAAAGCCGGCCGCCACAAGCCGGAGAATGCGCCCGTCTGGGCCCGGCTGATCCTGGAAGCCTTCAAGCGCGAAGGCATCCACAACCTGGTCTTCCTGCCCGACACCGTGATGGGCCGGCTGCTGGCGCTGGCCGAGGCGGATGACGTTTTCCGGCTGACAGCCGTTCATCGCGAGGAGGAGGCGGTCGGCATCCTCACCGGCATGTTCCTGGGCGGCCAGCGCGGGGCCATGCTCATCCAGAACACCGGCCTCGGCAACTCCTTGAACGCGCTGGCCTCGCTGGCGATGGCCTACAAGATTCCCTTCCCGCTGCTGATCAGCCTGCGCGGCGAGCTGGGCGAGTTCAACCCGGCCCAGCTGGTGATGGGCCGCGCCGTCCGCGGCTGCCTCGACGCGCTCGGCATCCAGCACTTCACCCTCAGCCGCGAGGACGAGGTCGAGATCGTACTGGACGGCGCGCTCAAGACCTGCTTCACCGCCCAGGAGCCCATCGGCATCCTCCTCTCCGCCCAGATGACCGGCTGGAAGGACGAGCAGTGATCGACCGCCGCGAGGCGACGCGGCTCGCCGCCCGGCTGGCTGGCCCGAACCCCATCGTCAGCTCCGTCGGCAACCCCACCTTCGACCTGTTCGGCGTGGCCGACCGGCCGCAGAACTTCTACGTGTGGAACTCAATGGGCATGGCCTCGTCCATCGGCCTGGGCCTGGCGCTGTCCCGCCCCGACCTGCGGGTGGTGGTCCTCGACGGCGACGGCTCGCTGTTGATGAACCTCGGCTCGCTGGCGACGACCACGATGGCCCGCGTGCCCAACCTCGTCCACGTGGTGTGGGACAACGGCGGCTGGGAGATCACCGGCGCGCAGCCCGCCGGCACCAGCTTCGGCGTGGACCTGGAGACCATCGCCCGCGGCGCCGGCTTTCGCCACACCGCCGGCGTCGAGACCCTGGACGCCTTCGAGCGCGCCTTCGCGGAAGCGATGGCCGCCGACGAAGCATGCTTCATCGCCGCGCGCATCGAGGACGGCGGCGCCCTCAAGCACCGCCCCTCCAAAACGCTGACGTCGCTCCGCGACCGCTTCATGGCCGCGATCGGCGCCTGAGCCATGGCGCTGCTGTTGACACGGCGGGACGTCGAGGGGTTGCTGGACTTGGACACGGCCATGGAGGTGACGCTGGGCGCGTTCCGCGAGCATGCCGCAGGCTCGGTGTCCGCGCTCGCGGCACGGCATCTCGATGCGGGCGAGGGGCGGGCGCTGCGGATCGTCAGCGGCGGGCTGCTGGGAGCGCAGCGGATCGGCGTGCGGGCCGGGCCGGCTGTCGGGTTCCCGGATCGGGCGTCGTCGGGGAACACCGTGGCGCTGCTGTGGGATGGCACCAGCGGCCGGCTGCTCAGCATCATGGCCTACATGTTCGGCACGCTGCGCACCGGCGCGACCATCGGCCTGGCAACGCGGCTCTTCGCCCGCGAGGGTGCGCGCGTGGCCGGCATGATTGGCACCGGCCGCAACGCCCTCAGCCTGCTGCAGGCCGTCTGCCACGTCCGGCGCATCGAGCAGGCGCTGGTCTACAGCCGGGACGCGGACCACCGAGCGGCCTTCGCGCGAGAGGCCGAGGCAGCGCTCGGCCTGCCCGTTCAGCCTGTGGCGAGCGCCGAGGCCGCCGCCAAGCCCGCCGACGTGCTGTGCGTCGCCACCAACTCCCTCACCCCTGTCGTGACGGCGGACCAGATCTCAGCCGGCGCATTCGTGGCGGCGATGGGCCGGCCCAGCGAGCTCGACCCCTCCGTCTACCTGGGGGCGGACCGCCTGGTCGTTGGCGGCAAGGAGCAGGAAGAGGCCTACACCGAAGCGAAGAGCTACCCGCACCAGCTCCTGCAGCTCGTGAAGGATGGCCGCCTCGATTGGGCTTCGGACGTACACGAGCTGCCGGAAGTGGTCACCGGCCGTTTCCCGGCGCGCGCCTCAGCGAACGAGGTTGTCGTCTTCAAGGAGTCACAGGGCGGCTTCGGCGACGTGGCCTTCTGCAGCTACGTCTATGAGGCTGCCCGCCGGAAAGGGCTCGGGACGGAGGTCGAGCTCTAGATCCCCTCCATGAAGTCTTCCAGCCGGATGCGCTTCATGGCTGACTCGGGAACGCGAGCCATCATCGGGAAGGCGATGTCCAGCGGCCGCGTGGCGTCGATGACCATCTTCTGGAAGAGCATGTGGGTGGTGAACAGGTTGTAAACGTTCTTGAGCAGATCCACGTCGCGTGACGGGTCCATGTTGGTGAGGACCGACCACATCACGTCCTGTTCGTTGAACACGTCGATGTCCTCGTCCACGACCACCACCACGTTGAAGAACGGCGCCTGCAGCATGGCGTCCAGGCCGACGCGCTTGGCGATGCCCTCGCGCTCCTTCTTGATGCTCACGTAGGCCAGAAAGCGCGAGCAGCCCGAGTGCGGCAGGTGCACGGCCTTGATGCAGCCGTGGCGGCGCTGAAGGTCGTTGAACATCGTGCCCTCTTTGGGCACGCCGCCGAGGTTCCAGTGCTCCTGGTGGCCCGAGAAGACATCCTGCATGATGGCGTCGCGGCGGTGGTTGATGGCCGTGACGTCGATGCCCTGCCGGATGCACTGGGCCTGGTAGTGGCGCGTCACTTCGCCAAAGGGATCGACCACCTCCTTGGCGCCCGGTTTGATCTCGCCCTCCAGCACGATCTCTGCGTCGGCCGGGATCATGAAGTCGCTGCCCCACGTGGTGGACGGCACCAGGCGGCAGGCCTCGCCCAGGAATGAACCCACGATCTCGTAGTCGTTCTCGCCGAACTCCGCCAGAGCCAGCGCGCCCAGGTAGAAGGCCGGATGGTGGCCAAGGATCAAGGCCACAGGCGCCGGCTGGCCGTGTTCCTCGTACTTGGTCAGGATGCGATGCAGGTGCATCCCCGGATGGATCGAGACGGCGCAGTGCCGCGGATCGTCGATGTAGAACAGCTTGATGAAGGACACGTTGTAGAAGTCCTCGTCGGGGTCCTTCATGGCCGCGGCCATGGTCAGCACCGGGCCCATGTCCATCTCGAAGTGGCGCACGATCGGCAGCATCGCCACATCCGCCTCCGCGCCCGTGTGCACCACCTGCTGCACCGGCGCTTCCCGGGGGCCGACGGTGACCGGCGTTACCTTCTCGCGCTCCAGCCGCGCGTACTCAAGTGCCAGCTCCATTCCCGCGTCCTCGACCTTCACGCCAATGGCCCGCGCGATCCGCTCCCGCGTGCCGAATACGTTGCCGACGATCGGGAAAGCGCTCTCCTGCTGGTGCTGGTTCAGCGGCTTATGGAACAGCGTCGTCGGCACCCGCCGCTTCTGCGCCAGGTGCTCCAGGATCGCCGTCACATCGAAGTTGTTCGGATCGACCTTCTTGTCGATGTGCAGCAGGTCCTCGGGCGCGTGATCACGCAGCTCGTCGAGGAAGGAGTGCAGGCTCTTTGGCATAGCCGCCCCGATCTTAGACCCGGGTTTGCCAGACGTAGTTCGGGTCGGTGTAGGCCTCGGGGGGCATGAGGGTCTTGTTGCCGCGCTTGGCGAGCTCCTCCTCGAAGTACTGGCGGATCCAGGGGTCCTCGTTTACGTACTCGATGGTGTCCTTGACGCGGTCCTCGACCTTTTCGGCGTGGCCCCAGAACTGGACTGGGGGATGGAGGGCCAGGTAGCGGGCCGGCTCGGCGCCGAGGTTGAAGTGCTGGTGGAACCACTTGTTCGGCGGCACGAACAGCGCGGCTTCCTGCCAGGGCACGACCACCCGCTCCGAGCCCTCCGGCCACATGATCGAGTAGCCCTCGCCGCCGGGGATGATGATCACCCGCCCCGGCCCGTGACGATGGGCCTTCTTATAGGTTCCCGGAGGGAAGACAGACATGTGGCAGCTCATATCCGAGCCGGCGAACTGGATGGTCACGCTCTTTCCGCCGGCGCCGCGGTGCTGCAGGTCCTGCAGCTTATCCCAGGCGCGCATGTCCGGGAAGAAGTTGCCGTACCAGAAGGCTCGCTGCCGCTCGGCCGTCCCCCAGCGCAGCGCATCGCCGCCGCTGATGATCTTGGCTTCGGAGTAGAAGTCCTGCCGTGAGGTGGCGCCATTCTGGGCGGAGTAGGCGTTGTTCAGGAAGAAATCGGGATCGGGCACGACCGACATGGCCAGCGGCAGGTAGCTGTAGTGCAGCAGCCGGACCGGCTTGTCGCCCTGCATGTTGCTGAACTGCCGGTAGTGGTTGTTCGGCACCAGGAACAGCGCGTGGTCCTGCCACTCGAACGTCCGCGGCGTGGGCGCGGCGTCGCTCCAGACGTTGGTGACGCCTCGGCCTGAGACAACATAGATCACCTCGTCCAGGGCCATCTTGTAGGGCGGGAGCGTCTCGCCCGGCTTGATCTCTGTGACACGGGCTTCGCTTACGCCCTCCTGGCCGGCCAGCTGGATGAAGGCCGTGTCGCACTTGCGCTCCTCCCACCAGCCGAGCTCCATGTTGCGCACATCGCGCACGAAGAAGCCGCGGTGCACCGGCACGCCACGGGAGTCCATCCACTCGTCATACGCGAACTTGGTTCGGGGTTCTTGGGCTGCCGGCGCTGCCATCGATTGCTTGCTCCTGAGGTTCGTTCTACCGCAAGGAGCAACTATACGCCGCCGTAGAATCGGCCTGATGGATACGTTTCGCGCGCTGGTCGTGGACAAAGAGGGCGATGGGACCAAAGTCGGCATCCAGGAGTGGACCGCCGACAAGCTGATGGAAGGCGAGGTCACCATCCGCGTCGAGTACTCGTCCATCAACTACAAGGACGGGCTGGCCACGCGGATCAACGGCGGCGTGGCTCGCACCTACCCGCTGATCCTGGGCATCGACATGGCCGGCGAGGTGGTCGACAGCAGCGATCCGCGGCACAAGCCGGGCGAGAAGGTGATCGCGCACGGCTACGACATCGGCGTGGCTCATCACGGTGGCCTGGCCGAGATGGCCCGCGTGCCGGGCCAGTGGGTGGTGCCCTTGCCTGCCGGCATGACGACGCGCCAGGCCATGGCTCTGGGGACGGCGGGCTTCACCGCCGGCATGTCGGTGCAGGCCCTCCAGAATATGGGCCTGCAGAAGGAAGATGGCCCCGTTTTGGTGACGGGCGCGTCCGGCGGCGTGGGCTCGACCTCCATCGCCATCCTGGCGGCGTGGGGCTATGAGGTCGCGGCCAGCACCGGCTCCGCGGACGCCCATGATTTCCTGCGTTCGCTTGGCGCCAGCGAGATCGTGGATCGCGCCGAAACAACCGCCGAGAGCAACCGCCCGCTGGAGCGTGCCCGTTGGGCCGCGGGCGTGGAGACGGTCGGCGGCGCCTCCTTCGCCTACCTGCTGCGAACGCTGAAGCCCGGCGGCAGCATCGCCATCTCGGGCAATGCCGGCGGCATCGCCGTGAGCACGACGGTCCTGCCGTTCATCCTGCGCGGGGTCAACGTGCTGGGGATCGATTCGGCCGGCTTTGCGCTGGACAAGCGCATCGCTACCTGGAGCCGGCTCGCCGGCGACCTGCAGCCGCCGAAGCTAGAGGAATCGATTACGCGGGAGATCTCGCTGGAAGAGGCGCCCGAGGCGCTCGAAGCGATCCTGAAGGGCCGGATCCAGGGTAGGACGCTCGTCCGCCTCTAGCTCCGACTGCAAGCTCGGCGCCTGCACCGGCGGGTGGTCGTAGTGCGGGTTCGCGGCCACGTTGCCGCGCTCGGCTAGCGTATGCGCCTGTAACAACTCGTCCACCTCGACGTGTCCTTACGTAATTCCCGGCCGCTGCCTGGAATTCTTTAGCTCTCCGAGAGGAACGATTGGTTTCGGTTCCTGTTACAGCGCACCCTCGAACTACCCAAAAGACTAGGTTGGCATCAGAAGATTTGTTGAGTACACTTCTATCAACTACAAGTTTTGTAGAAAAGGCTGAAGGAGCCGAATCGAAGTGTCCCAAACCGAACTATCACTGCCGTTGCTCGCATTGGAGGACCGCGTGGTGCTGCCCCACATGGCGCTGCCCGTGGCCATTGAATCCGAGGAGGCTCGCGCCGCCGTAGCGGCCGCGCGCCAGAGCGACGGCCTGCTGCTGCTCGTGCCCAAGATCGATGGCCGCTACGCCAGCGTGGGCACGGTAGCGCGCATCGAGGAATCCGGCCGGTTTCCGGACGGCCGCGAAGCGTCCGTCATCCGCGGCCTCTACCGCGGCGTCCTGCGCGGCGCCGCCACAGAGCGCTCAGGTGCGCTGTGGATGGCGGTCCAGCCTGCGCCCGACCCCAAGCTGGAGGAGCTGCCCGGCAAGGCCACGGCGCTGGCCAAGGAATACCGCGCCATCCTCGAAAACCTGCTCGACCTCCGTGGCATGGCCGCCGTCGCGCAGATGCTGCGCGGGCTGGAGCATCCGGGCGCCCTCGCCGACATGGCCGGCTACTCGCCCGATTTGAAGCTGAGCCAGCAGCTGGAGGTCCTGGAAGAGCGCGACGTGGTCGTGCGCCTCGAGAAGCTGATCGGCTGGACGCGCGACATTCTGGCCGAGGCGTCCATCAAGGACAAGATCCGCACCGAGGTCAACGAAGGCCTGGAAAAGCGCCAGCGTGAGTTCTACCTTCGCCAGCAGATGGAGGCGATCAAGAAGGAGTTGGGCGACTCCGGCGACGCCATCTCCGACTACCGCAAGCGCATCGACGAGACACCGTTCCCCGACGATGTCCGCAAGGAAGTCGAGAAGGAGCTCGCCAAGCTGGAGCGCACCAGCGAGCAGAATCCAGAGTCTGGCTGGATCCGGAACTACCTGGATTGGATGCTGGACCTGCCCTGGGGCAAGAAGTCCGAGGACGTGTTCGACGTCGCCGAAGCCCGCCGCGTCCTGGACGCCGACCACACCGGCTTGGAGGATGTGAAGGAGCGCATCATCGAGTTCCTGGCGGTCAAGAAGCGGCGTGAGGGCCGGCAGCTCCAGCCCGTTGGAGGACGAGGGTCAGGGGCGATCATCGCGCTCGTTGGGCCTCCCGGCGTCGGCAAGACCTCGCTGGGCGAGTCCGTGGCTCGCGCTCTCGGGCGCAAGTTCGCGCGCGTCTCGCTCGGCGGCATCCACGACGAGGCCGAGATCCGCGGCCACCGGCGAACCTACGTCGGCGCGCTGCCAGGCCGCATCGTGCGCGCCCTGAAGGACGCCGGCACCATGAACCCCGTCATCATGCTGGACGAGATCGATAAGGTCGGCAGCGACTGGCGGGGCGACCCGTCATCGGCGCTGCTGGAGGTGCTCGACCCCGCCCAGAACCACACCTTCCGCGACCATTACCTGGAGGTCGACCTCGACCTCTCGGACGTGCTGTTCATCCCGACCGCGAACGTCGCCGACACCATCCCCGGCCCCTTGCTGGACCGCATGGAGCTGGTGCAGCTCGACGGATACACCGAACAGGAGAAGCTGGCTATCGCCCGCGATCACCTACTCCGCCGCCAGCTCGATCGCAACGGCCTGGACGCCGAAGAGGTGTCGGTCACCGATGCCGCACTTCAGTCCATCATCGAGGGCTACACCCGCGAGGCCGGAGTCCGCGGTCTGGAGCGTCAGATCGGTAAGCTGCTGCGCAAGGTGGCCACGGCCATCGATTCCGAATCCGTGACGCCGCCGGTGACGGTGGACGCGGCCGACGTGCCCACGTACCTGAAGCGCCCGCGCTTCTACAACGAAGTCGCCGAGCGCACGGACACGCCCGGCGTGGCGACCGGCCTGGCCGTCACGGGTGTGGGCGG
>Ga0070738_10005746_pt1 | contig 13523 bp, 7 predicted proteins | sample Coa_R2_2_FD_66446 | JGI IMG/M metagenome (GOLD analysis project Ga0070738, IMG submission 66446) | Surface soil microbial communities from Centralia Pennsylvania, which are recovering from an underground coalmine fire - Coalmine... | ecosystem: Environmental > Terrestrial > Soil > Unclassified ... | reverse complement strand
GAGTACTCAGATCGTTTGGCATATCGAGAGTAATTGAATTAGGGTTCCGCGAAGGTGAGTTTACCTCGCATCCTCCATTAATACTTCGTCATCGCATGATCGAGTTACTAAAGGAATTGATGCCCGACACTATTCTGCTGCCTGACCCGTGGCAAATTTACATTGACGATGAGGATCGGTTTGTCGGACGCATTGGAAGTGAGGCCGTATATATACGTTCCTTAAAGGGTATAGCCCATCGAATTTTGTATTGGGAGCAAAATGGAGTATTAGGAACCGCTGAATTTAGCGGCAATATTGACAAGAAGAATTCATTGCTCATAAAACTCCACCTACCGCCCGTCCGGCGATCCGAGCAGTTCCATATAGATCGCTTTGGCACTCAGGAGAACGGTTAAATGGGTTTGGCTTTAACGGGTGCTCCTCCGGTTCGTACGCGCCCTTTTCCTGGATGGCCATTGTTCGATGAGAGCGAGGAGGATTCCCTCATAGATGTGCTGAAGAGTGGCCGTTGGGGCGGGTATAGCGAACGCATAGCTGAATTTGAATCTGCCTTTGCTACATTACACCAGATGAGGTATGCAGTCTCCTGCGCAAATGGAACCGTCGCTTTAGAGTTGGCATTGCGTGCGGCTGGAATCAGTTGCGGTGATGAAGTCATTGTCCCGGCGATCACCTTTATCTCCACTGCTACCTCCGTCTTGCTTTGTCACGGCGTGCCCATCTTCGCGGATATCGATCCTCAAACTTTGAATCTCTGCCCCGCTGAGGCCGAGCGCCTCATCACACGTCGCACGCGCGCGATAATCGTTGTTCACTTCGGCGGGCATCCTGCGGATATGGACGCCTTCCAGGAGATCGCGAAGAGGCATGGAATCGCCTTGATCGAGGATGCCGCACATGCTCACGGTGCGATCTGGCGCGGATGTCCGGTAGGCAATTTCGGCCTAGCGGCCACATTCAGCTTTCAGAGTTTTAAGCTAATTACATCCGGAGAAGGTGGCATCGTTCTCACCAATTCGCAGGAAATCGCCAATAAAGTCTGGTCCTACTGCAATCAAGGCAGACAGAAGGATCGCGGCTGGTACGAACATTTCACGTTAGGTACAAACTACCGTCTCACAGGCTTTCAGGCAGCGATTCTAATGCGGCAACTAGCACGTCTAACTGAACAAACTCGCAAGCGTGAAGAAAATATAGCGTACTTTCGCGACCAACTGCGCTCAGCTCCAGCATTTGTGCTTTCCAAGCCAGATCCTCGCGTGGATCGCCATCCGAATTATCTCATTACACTTCGTTATCGAGCTGCTGAGCTGAAAGGGGTTTTGCGCGATACTATAATTCGAGGATTGCGTGCCGAAGGCATTCCCGCAGAGCCTTTTTATCCTCATCCGCTTTATCGGAATCCTTTATTCACCGACACTAATTTGCCGCCCTGCCAATGTGGTCGCTGGCACGCAAGTCAGGATTACCGTACATTGCAACTCCCAGAAAGCGAGCGGATCTGCAGCGAAGGCATCTGGTTGCCGCACAATATCTTTCTGGGAACTCGGGATGATGTGGACGACGTTTTAGAGGCCCTTTATCGACTTCAGCAGAATGCTGCAGCTCTTATAGACTTTGAACGAATGGAATCGGCATTAGAACGACGTCCTTGATTTCCCATGCCAACGTGCATTTCAAAATCGCTTTTGCTTTTATTCGCTGTCGTTTTCTCAGCAGCTATCCTGCAATCGAGCGAGCCATACAACGTTCTCCGATTTGCAAAGTGGCATTTTAGCGAAGATTTTGGTAAAGGTATTCCAGCGTGGATGAGTTATCCGCTTGCACAGGATGTTGGCTATGATCCGTCTATTTATATCTCTAAAGAAGCAGGCAGGGTTGCGCTGGTGAGAGATGTCATAGCGCATGGGGAGCGATGGCTGCGCTTCGGAATGATTAGACCGCTCTGTTTTCGTGCGACTCCAAGCTCCACATTTCAATTTGAATATCGTCTGGAACCCAACGGCGAGGTTGAAAAAGTAGCGTTCACCCTGAACTCAAAAGCTGGCCGGCAATATACAGCACTCTTGCCTGTACAAAAGGGATATCAAAAAATACAGCTTGCCGGACAGTCATTTGGCCTCGCCGAACATGGAGATGATATTGAAGTGGTCAATATTGAGGCTGTAATCAAATACCCCGCACTAGGATCGCATAATCGGCTTACACTTTTTAGCTTTCAGGTGCAGGGAGAGAGTATACTCTCGCTGCCCTTATCGTTGCCTCACCTTATTGACTCCAATGGACAGATTGCTGTTGCCAACGAAATTGTTACTCGTGGATTGCCGTTGCGAATTCGATTAAGTAAACAACGCGAGGCAGTTTTGACTCTCTATGATCCCTCGGGGAATAAAGTTCTAAAGTCTGCGTTTAAAGGAGCAATCGATTACGCGATCAATCCAATGGTTCCGGGACTTTGGTCGGCTAAGGTCCAGTCGGAAGGCGCGCAAACGGAATTCAGATTTCTGGTGCTTGGAAGCATTCCTCCGCATCCTCGTATTTTGTTGAGCGCTCAGCGAATAGAACAACTTAAGGGTAACGCCGTACTGCGCAATTTGATCCATCGCAGGGCACAACAGCTAGCAGCCTCTGTTCGCCTTAATCCTTGGGCAGGAGAAAATATCGAGCACCTTTCCCTGATCTCGCTCCTTGCTGGGCTGCCGCAGTATTTCGCTGTGCTCGAAAACTACAGCAATGCAGCATCCCTCGGGGCGCTTGATTATGTTCTCAATCAAAACCAATCTAGCCTGAGGCTCGCACAAAAAATTCTACTCCAGGTCTCTACGTGGCCGACCTGGACTCCACCCTGGTTTGCAGCTCACGGGCTGCACACCTACTACGAGACTGGAATCTTCACCCAACGCCTTGCGTTTACATATGATTTAATCGCACAGCGCTTTGACCAGGCTGAGAAATTGCAGCTAGCTAGAGCACTTTTACATAACTCTATTGAACCGGTAATCGATGAATATTTTGTCAATGATCGGCTACCCATTGCTGCAAGTAACCATATGGCACATTCAGTGGGTGGCGCTATTGCAGCCTGTGTTGCTATGGAAGGAGACATACCAGATTGGACGGAAAACTTTGCGCCCAAACTAGCGGAATTAATATTCACCTACGAACTACTGCTGCACGGCCTTTTCCCAGGGGACGGAAGCGAAGCCGAGCCAGCGGGCTATGAGAATTTTGCCATGCAGGGTATGTCCTGGGGTGCGTCTGCTCTTGCCTCACTGCATATCCGCCCTCGTGGAATTCAGACAATGCTCGACGCATTTTGGTGGGAGCGTTATATCCGCATCCGTGCTAATCTTGTTCTCGACACCGGTGACTTTGGCGACGCTCTGGGAGCACTGACCGGCTTTGCCTGGGGTGCCCAGTATTCGCACGATCCCTCGCTTCGAGCATTTTATGAAACCGGAAGCGATACCTCTCTCATTGGTTTATTTCGCTTGGAGCACACCGGTAGGGCATTAGAATCGGCCCCCGGCCTGCTTGATCTAGTGTGCTGTACTGGCCCATTACTCACCGCACCCATCCCTCCCCCATCCCATGTATTCCCTCTTCGTGGCAGTGCGGTCCTGCGAAGCGGTTGGCAAGAGCATGACACGGTAATCTCTCTACGTGCCGGACCGTGGTTTAACCATGAGCATCACGACCAGGGCAGCTTTCAGGTAGCAGCATTTGGGGAAAAATTGATTGATGAAGCAGGCTATACCGATTACTACAAAGACCCGCAATATCTAAACTATTTCACACAAGTTCCGGCGCACAATACTATTATGATCGATAATGATCCATTCAGTCAGGGTGACTACGATGGTCGTTATTGGTCTGCCTTACACCGGTATCCAACTATCCTTCGTCATGTCTTTTCTAAAAACATCGACTATCTTATTGCTGATCTTGCCCCTGCATACAAAGTACACCTTGACAACCTTATTAGGGACTATCTATTTCTAAAACCAACTCTTTTGATCGTCCGCGACCGAATTTGCTCAGGATCCACGCCTCATCAATACACCTGGATTCTACACGCACCTCCCAACTCAGCAATTAACCTAGCAGGCGATAGAGCAATGATAACGACAGGCAAGGCTGCCGCCCTAATATCTACCGACAAAGGAATTTGGACACTCACGCCGCAGCCTATTCCCATAATTGCTTACGATGAATTCGAGCATAGCAAAATCCTATCTCGCTTCGCATTAGAGCTGAATACTCCGCCACTGACAAATCATACGTTTATTGTCGGCATCGAATTTGCTTCACTGCCAACGCAACTAAGCCCTATTTACTGGAATACTAGCCCAGATGGAACTGGCTTTAACCTCCTGACCACAAATATGACCTATTATGTTCGCCTGCGGTTTGTTGGCGCTCAACAGCTCAGAGTGGCCAATATTTCCACTGATGGTGATATGCTAGCAATAGTTAAAAGTACCGGGGACCAGGACTGCGCAGCCACCCAAGCGCACACCATAAATATTTCCAATACTTTTGTACTTAATTCAAGCTCACCAATAGATGTTGTTATATCGGTCCTCCGCGATATTGCTGTAGTGCATTTGGATACTGATAGTATGATTGACTTAAGTTTGTCATTGCCGGAGAAACCACTGCAAGTCCAGCTCGATGGGGCACGCCCCGAGGGCGCTTTCAACCGTAATCTTGTCTTTCTACACTTGACTCAAGGAGGACACACTGTCAGCATTCAATATTGAACCGGTACTAGCGGACATTGCAAGCTGGAATGTGATGGACGCAAACGTTAGGGTTGGTCGTTCTGGGATCTACGGCCACCTCGCGCTGGAACCACCGGAATTAATAGCTGAAATGGATCGGTTTGGCATTCAGCAAGCATTGGTGTCACATTTCACAGCCGAAGAATATGATGCATCCGAAGGTAACGCCGCTCTGAACCGAGATCTTCATCCGCGGTTTGTACCAGCGTGGGCTATATCACCTGATCCCAGCATTTTAACAGAACTTGAAAAGCACAGGCCAAGAGCGGTACGGCTATGGTTCAATCCATGCCACCATAACTTTTCAAGCGCCATGTGGTCGGCTGCAGAGCTCTATGAGTACCTTCAACAAGGATCCATTCTTACAGTTATATCTTGCGAAGATCTGGACTGGGATCAACTCGCCAGCATACTCCACAACTTTCCGCGGCTGCCAATACTCATGCTTGATACAGGTTATCGCTGTGATCGCTATTTATTTCCGTTGCTGCGACGTTTTAATAATCTATATTTCGACAGCTCGACCTATGTTGCATACCGACAGCTAGAATCATTCGTTGAGATCTTCGGCTCTGAGCGAATTGTCTTTGGCAGCCGTTTGCCGCTATATACACCAGCGGCGGCCTTATTCGTGCTAGCGACCGCACGGATTTCACACAATGCCAGAATCGCCATCGCAGGTGAAAACTTACGGCGTTTACTACGCATGTCAGAAACATGAGGTCACCAGTTCCAATTCTTGATTGTCACGGTCATATCGGCACCCACCCTGATTTTCCAGCGTATAAGATCGACCCATTAGATATGGTCCGAGTGATGGATTTGTTAAATATCGAATCACTCGCCATTACCTCTACACGTGCCTGTTACAACGACTGTCCTCGCGGCAATCAGGAAATCGACTTGGTATTGCGAACTTATCCAGGCCGGTTCCGCGGTTACATCACCGTAAATCCGAATCCAGAAGGGGAGGCACTGCGACTTCTTGAACAATTTGCGCATTTTCACAAGCCCCCGCTAATCAAGTTACATCCCTACCTACATAGATATCCGATCAACGGACCAAAGTACGCGGCTATTTGGGACTATGCCAATCAGACTCATGCTATCGTTTTGGTACACACATGGGAATCCGATCGCTATTGTTGTCCGCTCCTGCTAACGTCACTTGCTAGGCAATTCCCTCATGCTCGCATTCTCATAGGCCATGGAGGCGTAACCTGGCGAGGATACGAGCAGTCTATTGAAGTAGCAAAGACATGCCCAAATACGTATATCGATATCGCAGGGTCGCAGAGTCACCGGATTATTCTTGAGCATTGTGTCAGGGTTCTAGGAGATGAGCGTATCCTGTTTGGCTCCGACATGCCATTTCTAGAACCGTCAGTGTCTCTAGGCAGAGTTATGACAGCAAGGATTCAGACTAAAAGTAAAATCGCAATTCTTCGCGAGAACTTTTTACGCCTGCTCACCTGAAAATACATCTCCTTCGGAGGTACCAGCATGCAACAAATAAGAATCGGAATTATCGGTACTGGGATTATGGGAGCCAACTATGCCAAGGTCTTTTCTGCCCTTCCATTTTCCACGGTGGTCGCCGCTTGCTCCCGCAACGAATCAAATCTAAATGACTTTCTGCGTCGTCATCGGATTCAGGCTGGATATACCGATTATCGAAAAATGCTTGAGCGCACTGATCTCGATGCCATAGTCGTAGCCACACCAGACCGTCATCATTTTGCACCAGCTCGGGATGCCCTTGAGTCAGGCCACCACGTCCTAGTAGAGAAGCCATTTACTACAAGCACAGCCGAAGCGGACGAGCTCATACGAATTGCAGCAAGAAACCAAAAAAAAATTCAAGTAGCGTTCAATCATCGTTGGCTTCCCGCTTATTTTGAAGCTAAGGCTAGCATCGCCCGCGGTGATATAGGGAAGCCTCTGGCGGGCTACGCCAGAAAGAACGATACGCTCTACGTCGCGACCCAGTACATTGCTTGGGCGGCTGAGTCCTCACCTGCCTGGTTTTTATCCTCGCACGATATCGATTTGATGCGCTGGTTTCTCGATTCAGAGCCCATCGAAGCACGAGCATGGGGAAGCAAAGAGGTGCTACCCGCGCTCGGAAAGGACACATATGACATTATTCAGGCGCAAGTCAAATTTGCCTCCGGAGCATTTGTAACATTCGAATCCGCCTGGATATACCCAGATACTTTCCCAACAATCGTTGATTCATTCATGGAAGTCATTGGCAGCTCGGGCCATATCCACATGGATCGCAAATGTGAATCCATCGAAATCAGTACGCAGCACAAGTTTACTTATCCCAAGGGCTTCCTTAATGCAGAGATATTCGGCCGCATGCGTGGTGCCTTTCCTAGCTGCCTCGAGGACTTTGTATACGCGATTCGAGACAGCACAGAACCCAAGGTAACAGGTTGGGACGGGCGCCAGGTAACGGCGACTTTGGAAGCGATACATAGGTCCTTAGAGACAGGAAATACGGAGAAGATTACACCTCCTTCAGCGCTTTAGTACTTTATGCATAGGGCAGATTTGGTCGTCCTTGTAGCTTATTTGGCAAGCATGATCGCTATTGGTATGGTTTACTCCCGCCAGATGCACTCGATAGAGGCGTATTTTGCCGGCGGCAAGCAGCTTTCTTGGTGGATTGGCGGCATCTCTTTTGCGATGTCTTATGTAAGTGCGCTGTCAATTATTGTATATGCTGGCCTCGGCTACAAGTATGGTATCGTCGCACTAACTCTTTATTGGACAATCGTACCGGCTTGTGTTTTGACGACCTTGCTCTTTGCACGTAGGTGGAGACGCGCCGGAGTAATTACTCCTACAGAATTTCTCGAGCAACGCTTCTCTCCGATAATAAGGCAGGTCTTCGTATGGACTGGCATACCGTTAAAGGTCATCGACGAAAGTCTGAAGATCGTTGCAATCGGTGTCTTCGTTTCCGCGACAGTGCGAGTGAATAGTCCGATCGCTATGACAACAGTTGGCTTGACCATTCTGGGCTACGCCGTTCTCGGCGGACTTTGGGCGGTTGTTGTGACGGACCTTGTCCAATTCATCCTCGTAATAGGGGCGGTGTTACTGCTTTTGCCGTTGACGTTCCACGCAACCGGAGGGTTACAATCCATCTTGGCACGGACACCGGAGCATTACTTTGCTCCAGTGCACGCACCATATGGATGGTTATACGTACTTTCATTTCTAGTCCTTAGCACACTTTCGATCGCTGGTAATTGGTCGCTGATTCAGAAATTCTATGCGGCACGAAGTGACAAAGACGCCATTCGTCTCGGGTGGTTTGCCACCATAATATTCATTTTACTTCCGCCAATTTGGATTACTACAGGGATGTTGGCGCGTGGATACTTAGGTGTAGCGCAGGATCCCCAAAGTATGTACGCAGAACTCAGTGTAGCTTTGTTGCCTCCTGGAATGTTGGGATTACTTGTTGCGGCTCTCTTCGCGGCGACTATGTCCGTGCTTTCCTCAGGTTATAACGTGATGTCAGCGGTCCTGACTCTAGATGTTTACCGTCGGATTTTACGTCCTAAAGCAGAGCATCGCGAGCTGGTTTTCGTAGGCCGAGCGTTGACTGCCCTGATAGCCCTCATTGTACTCGCGATCGCATTGCTAGTTACATACTTCCGGTGGACGATTTTCGACACCATGGTTGCCGCTTTTGGATTCTTTTTGCCGCCTACCGTAATTCCCATGCTTGCTGGACTGTGGAGCAGCAAACTCTCTACAACTGGAGTTTTAGCAGGTTTTGTTACGGGCATTACAACCGGATTAGGTTTTTTATTGTATTGCTTGTTTACTCGTTATCATCAGATAGTCGATCTACAGCCGCTAGCTATCATTCTTTCTACCGCTTTAACAATAGGCGTTTTGGTGGTCTTTCATCTGTTTTTCCCGGCTCGCGCCGAATCGGCGCGACGGGCCTTGCGCTTCATCGAAGAGCTGAGACACAGTCCCAGATCAGTAGGACAAGTCTCCAAATCTGAGATGCAACTGCTCACAAGCCCAATACGTATTGCTGGCATTGTAATAGCACTTATGGGAGCAACTCTGATCATAATTGGGTTGATCTCACTGCCCGGAATGCACGTCAATTCAATGAGCTTAATCATGGGAGGCATCTTCGCCTTGATCGGGTTAGCCATGATCGCTTCGCGATCAGACAGAGATCAATTCCAACATCCAGCAGATAGGGAAGCCTTATTAGATTCCATAAATTGAGAGGCCCAGAGTTATGGGAGGTTAACGCAACCTGGTGCGCCACTGGCGCCTTGCCAGCATAAGAAGCTATTGACTAAAATTTTTGTACCTGCCCCGTCAGTCTGAACATGCATACCCAATGTAGTCCTACGTGGGTTTTATAGGGACATAACGCCGCCTACGCTTTCTGCAAGTTGACCCAATTTCCACCCTTGACAGGCTCTTAGAACTGTGGCAATATTAATCGCGCCAGAAGTGGCGCCGATATCCCACGATGTGGGATATCAACGCGGGGTGTTAAAATGCAGGGCTCGATTCGCTGGTTTCTTTTGGCATACGTAGTGGCTTGCTTCTACACGGGCATCATCAGTGCGCAGTCGTCACTGGGCTCGATTGTCGGCACGGTACGCGATCCTAGCGGAGCGCCGATTCCCGGTACACGCGTGACAATTATCGATCTCGATACAAATCAGAAGTTCGTGTACGTCACGGGAAATACCGGTGATTATTATGTTCCTTCTTTAATTCCGGGGCATTATCGTATTGAAGCTGAAAAACAAGGTTTTGAGAAAACTGCGGTGCAGACGGTAACACTTGAAGTGAATCAAACGCTCCGTGTAGATCTGCCAATGAAACTCGGTCAAGTCACACAGCAGGTGCAGGTAAACGCTACGACAGAGATGGTACAAACTGACACCAGTTCTCTTGGACAAGTGATCTCAACACGCCAGGTAACGGATTTGCCTCTCAATGGGCGTGACTTCACCAACCTGCTCAAGCTAAATGTAGGTGTTAATAGCGTCGCAGGTGGTAATGCAGTAGCGCCAACTATTCGACCCCATGGCTTTAACGACAGCTATACCATGGTTAGCGTAAATGGTGCCCGACCTGAATCGGTGAGTTATCTTGTAGACGGCGTCACAAGCAACGAGCCGCTATTTCAAGCGCCCACGGCGATTCCCCCGATTGACGCAATCGAAGAATTCAAAATTCAAAATGCGCTTTATTCGGCTGCATATGGGATGGGAGCCGCCCAAGTAAACATCGCCATGAAATCTGGGACTAATAGCGTGCATGGTGCAATTTGGGAGTTTCTTCGGAATGATGCTTTGGAACCGGAAAACCCACGGTTTCACAGCAAGACTCCTTTGAAACAGAACCAGTTCGGCGGCGCCTTCGGCGGCCCGATCGTTCTGCCAAAACTCTACAGCGGCAAAGATCGGACATTCTTTTTTGTGAGCTATCAGGGAGGTAGACGTACTACTTCGGCATTTAGCCAAACGCAAGTACCTACGAGTCAAGAGAGGCAGGGGAACTTCTCGGATTGGCCTGTTCAGCTTTATAACCCTTTAACCGGAGTGTTTAATCCTGGGGGAACTCCTCCGGTGCTCCGCTCTCCCTTTCCGGCGAATCAGATTCCCCCAATTATGTTTGCGCCGCAAAGTGTAAATATGCTCCAGTATTTTCCGATGCCGATAGTGAACTGTCATTTACCGTGTGAAAATTACAGCAAGGATGTGGTGGCAACTCTCGATATGGACAATTTCACGGCGCGAATCGATCAAAATTTCAGCGAAAAAGACCGCATCTTCGGACAATTTCTATTTCAGAACGAGAGCGCACCCCAGCCTTCCTTAATGCCGCTTTCCGGCCTTAACGAAACCGAGGATTCTCGAAACGCGGGACTGGAGTGGACTCACATATTCAGTCCGCATACCATCAACGAAGCTCATCTCGGATTTAATCGATTCTATTATCTGCAAGATTTTCAGACCGCTTATGGGTCAGTTAATTATTGGCAACAGATCGGCCTTAAGAATCTGGACAACGATCCGGCGTATTACGCACTTCCGAACGTTGTTTTGGGCACGCAATATGCCGCGCTTGGCAATGGCGGTTCGGTGCCATTTTTCAATATTTCAAACCTCTTTCAGTATGCGGATGACGCAATTTTGACGCGCGGCCGTCAGACAATCGAAATTGGCGCAGATATTCGCCGAAACCAAAATATGAACCGCAACGGATTTGGTGGAAATGGAACCCTAAACTTCAGCGGGCAATACACCGCACGCAATCCTCTCGTAGCTCAAATTGCCGGGCAGCCTAATACGGGTAACGGATTTGCGGACATGTTGCTCGGATACTTGAGCGGTGGTGTTGTCGCAAGATTCAGCGCATTTGATCAGAGTATATCAAATTTGCGAAATACTGATTATGGTATTTATTTCCAAGACGATCTCCGGGCAACAGATCGGCTGACATTAAACTTGGGTCTTAGATGGGAATTGCATACGCCATTCCACGATAAGTATAACGGCGGGGACATCTTCGATTTCGGTTATCCTGGTGGGAGACTGCTTTATGCTGATCCATCTTTCACGAAACTAGTAAATAATCCCATTCAAGCGGCCTGCTGTGTTTCGCGGAGCTTGATTGCAACTGATTGGCACGATTGGGCCCCGCGCATCGGCTTAGCTTGGCGGCCACTACATACTGAGCGATTTGTGATCCGCACAGGGTACGGGATCTTTTATGATATTTTAGATAATTTTTATCCGACTCAATCGGTATCAGAAAACATTCCTTATTTAGAACCAGTATTACCTACGCCTACTGGCCTTGAAAGCCAGCCACCGGTAGATATCCGCAATCTTTTTCCTGCTCCATACTCAGTTGCTAATCGGAGCTTTTTGCCCCCTTATTGCCAGGCTCCTTCTACTTCTGTTGTAAATCCCGTCACCGGCCAGGTTATAGCTGTGCTCAATCAATGCACGAACCCGCGCACCCAACTTCCGGATAACCGTACGCCCTATACACAGCAATGGGCATTCAACCTGCAATATCAATTGGACCCAACAACACTATTCGAGATCGGATATCAAGGCTCACATGGCCTCCGCGAGCCTATTGCCTGGAGCTTTAATCAAGCGTTTCTTCCTCCGGTCGCAGGAAATCCAAACAACAGTGTTTCCTTTATTTCGCAGTGCCCAGCCGGTACCTATCCCTCCACTTGCTCGCCGATTCAATCCCGAGTACCTTACTACAATTTTGCTGCTGCTGCGACTGCCTTAGCAAACATTGGACAATCTACCTATAATGCTATGACAATCAAACTAAATAGGCGTTTTTCGAGCGGGCTGCAGGCACTGGCTGCCTTTACTTGGGGGAAAGCTATTGATGAATCTAGCTCGCTCGGTGGCGGAATCACGGGTGATGAAGAACGGGCCCAATATGGACAAAACATATCCGCTGATCGAGGGCTAGCGAATTTTAGCCAAGCTTTTCGTTTCGTTCTCAGTTTTGTTTACGAACTTCCTGCTGGCAGAGGCAAACCACATTTCAATCAAGGGATAGCGAGCTGGATCTTAGGCGGCTGGCAAGCAAATGGCATCGTGACGCTCGTTAGTGGCTCACCGGCCACTGTTCTGTGTGGCTGCGGAGATCGGAGTCAGACAGGCGAAACACGAGGCACCGAGCGCATGAATGCTATAGCAAACCCTTATCCTCCGGGATTCCAGCAAACTCTGACGGAATATTTTGATATCCATTCCTTTTCTGAGCCCGCATTGGGAACCTTAGGGAATGGCGGTCGCGATACTGTGTTTTCAACGCCCCAACACGCAACTGATTTCTCACTTTTCAAAAACAATAGAATCACGGAACGGCTAAATCTTCAGTTTAGGGCTGAAGCGTTCAACTTGTTCTCTAGCCACTTCTACACACCCGTATTCCCACAGACCTCCTTTACTGCAACAAATTTCGGTTCTCTACTGCCACCGGGAGGCGATTCCGGAAATCTCTGGAATCCACGTATATATCAGTTGGCACTTAAACTTTTGTTTTGATGACTTTAGCAACCTGTTATAGAATTATGGAATCCGCTTAGTTAGTCAGAAAGCAGCAACTAGGTGACGCGGCAGCTGGGTACGAAGCGGTGCGGCCGTTCCAATCCGCCAGACCCAAAGCCGATTGGTCTTATTGGTTTCCGCAAGGCCTGAGTCTGCGCGTGCAGCATACCGGGAGGGCGCAAACGTGTGCAAGATGCTGGTACTTCTGGCGTGAAGCAGGATAGGGACTCCCCGATTACCGGTACGGACTTTTAAGTGCAGTTCGGGCTAGAGCCCAGCAGACTTGGGAACGATTGTTGCCAGATCTCAGATCTCTACCGCCACGTCCTGCCCCACCCCTTCCATGGTTTTTAAACAAGCGCCTTGACATCACCCGTTGATACATCCGCCTTGACAACCTCCTAAAACTATGGCAGTATATGGTACAAAACTTGGTTTTTTATACCACATTGTGGGATTTAGGCGCTTATTGAGTGCGTCGATCGTTTCGCTGCGCATTGCCTCTTCACGGTGGCTTAAGGGACAATCCGAAACAGTTCCCATAAGATGGACCACTCCAGTAAGCGTACGAAACCGAAAAGTTGAGAGGGGAAAACATGGCTTGTCAGAAATTCCTACTCTGCGTTGTGTATCCGCTTTT
>Ga0070738_10005743_pt1 | contig 13531 bp, 11 predicted proteins | sample Coa_R2_2_FD_66446 | JGI IMG/M metagenome (GOLD analysis project Ga0070738, IMG submission 66446) | Surface soil microbial communities from Centralia Pennsylvania, which are recovering from an underground coalmine fire - Coalmine... | ecosystem: Environmental > Terrestrial > Soil > Unclassified ... | reverse complement strand
AAGCACTTGTAAACCTGTTGCCAATCCTGGCGGTCGCCCTGGTTATGGCGATCATCTGGCAGCAGTCGCAAACTTCCCAGGCGGCACGACGACCGGGCTATGATGACCCAGACGCCGCTCCCCCAGTACCAGGACAGTTACCCCGACCGGAGAGTGAGCCAGCCGCCGTCATCAATGTGCATGACGGGGATACTCTCACCGTGCAGCTGGGTTGGCAGAAGGTGAAGGTGCGGTTATGTGGCATTGACGCACCGGAGTTAGATCAGCCGTTTGGCGTGCAAAGCCGAGACAATTTGCGATCGCTCCTCGCCAGCGCTGGAAATCAGGTAGTTCTATACATCAGTGATACCGATCGCTATGGGCGTAAGGTGGCTGAACTGTACGTTCCGGCCCACAATCCACAGCAGCCCGAAGCGGAGAAGCTGCTGAATGATGAACAGTTGTTAGCGGGAATGGCGTCTGTCTATACGCAGTATGCCAGTCGCTGTCCGAATGAGAGTGGGTTTGCCAAGCTGGAGGCAGTAGCCAAACAAGAGCGCCGGGGGGTGTGGAGTGAACCAAATGCGGTGAAGCCCTGGGACTGGCGGCAACAACGGCGGCCCTGAATGATTTAGATCCGGCTAATTCAGGATTTAAAACAACGGTGGGAATACTGAAGCAGGTGTTGACAGTTCACAGCTCTTTTAGATTCGCGTGAATCGAGCAAAGATATCGCGAAGGTTGCCATCAAGTCTGATACGCCAGACCACACATTTTGTAGGCTATCTTGACTGGTTGTAGAGATCAGGTTTCCAATACGGCGGTCGCCAATAGTTAAGCCACCAGCCGAAATTGCAGACCTGATTCACGAGCTTCGACAACGATTGGCATTAACGCAAGCACAGTTTGCAGCGCGACTGGGGGTGACGTATCGCACCATCAATCGTTGGGAGAACCAGCGTGCCAAACCATCACCGATGGCGCTCAAGTTGATTCACGAACGACTGAAACAGATGGGTAAGCGGGGCCAAGATTTGCTAAAGCAGTATTTCCCCAACGAATAAAGCCGCCAAACGTGCGCCGGTTCAAAAAATTCAAACATTAGTGCAAGGCGGAAGCGTTTTTGCCGGGTTGCTTGTTTACGATGCAAACAGATCATCTGATGTAAAGCATGTCACGTCATCTGGAACGATTATTGCAAATGGATGCTCTACTCCGCTCAGGACAGCGGCATACAGCTGAAAGTCTGGGACAAGCATTGGAAGTGAGCGAACGCACGATTCGCAATGATGTGAATTTCTTGCGCGATCGCTACCATGCGCCGCTGGAGTTTAGTCGGCAACAGGGCTACCACTATACCGACCTGGAATGGCGGTTGCCCACGATCGCGCTCAGTCGAGGGGAACTCTTTGCGCTGACGCTAGGAGCCAGGATGCTGGAGTCTTATGCTGGCTCGGCTTATGCCTCCGACTTGCGCTCAGCCATCACTCGTTTGAGTGAGCGGTTGCCAGAGGAGTCATGGGTAGACTTGCAACAGCTAGCAGAGGAACGCATCCTGTTTCGAGGTGGGGCAGAAACCGACCTGGACCCGGAAGTGTGGCACCGATTAGAGGATGCGTGTCGAGCGCAGAAGACGGTGCAAATGGTTTACTACACCGCCAGTCGGGATGCGGTTTCAGAACGCCAGCTTGACCCCTATGTGCTGCACATCTACCGGGGAACTAACCCCTATGTGATTGGGTATTGTCATCAGCGGCAGGAGATTCGCTGGTTTCGAGTAGACCGGATTAAACAAATTGAGGTCTTGGAAGCAACGTTTGTTCCAGACCCCACCTTTGATGCCAAAGACCATCTGGAGTTGATTTTTCAGCATGAGGCGGGGGGGTGCCCGTGCCAGTAGTTATCTGGTTTGATGCTCGCACGGCTCCTTATATCCGGGAACGGCGCTGGCATCCAACGCAGGAGATTCAGGAGCATCCAGATGGGTCACTAACTCTGTGCATGCTGGTCAGGGGGCTGAATGACCTGAAGCGGTGGGTGCTGGGCTATGGCAGGGGTGCGATCGTGCGAGAACCGCCGGAATTAGTGGCAATGGTGAGGGATGAGGTGGAAGAAATGAGCGAATTTTATTCAGAGGTGAAATGATGTTGAACCCGTTACTGGCAATCGGAGGAAAAGGGATTGCTTTGAACAGATGTATACTTATCTGGTGCTCACTTTTCATGCCTCCGGCGTTGAGCACAGAGAAGATGCATACTGCTTTTAGAGATGCAGAAAGTGCCCCAACCCCTGATGCCGCAAGGCGTTTCAGTACTTTTAGCAGTTTGGAAACTTCTGCCCTGCTGTATGCATCCTCTCTCATAAAATTTTTTCGTGCTATTCTAGGAGTCAAGGAAATTTCGGCTCTTAGGAGAAATAGCATGGAAAGTCCAGAATTCTTTCTAATCTGGATCCAGAATTTACAGCGTAGTGTTGAAGAACTTCAAGGGCAGCTTGAAGCACTGAACTCTAGCTTAGAATCTTTAGGATTTGAGGTAAGGTCGTTGGATACTGAAATTCGATTTAGAAAGCCAAGTCGGTAATTCTGCTTCTTCAAGTAGAATTTAGTCCATCGATATTCAACTTTAAATCCTAAGTTGGTCAAGTTATTCTCTGCTTAACGCCGGTATTCACACGCTAGAGAATCTTCATTACTGCCTTGACTTAGATTTTTCACCTACTTGATGCCGCAAGGTGCTGATCAGACGCTACATAAACTGAGTGGCTCAAATCATTTAGGCATAAAAGCAATTTTGTAGAAATAGTTTCACTCTCCTCCATCTTTGCTGAGAAAGCAAATGTTGTAGCAGTGCATTCGGTAGTTTTAAGAGAATCTGCTGTTCGACTAAGCAATACTCACACCACTTACAGTTTGAGGAAAATTCTGATGTTAATTTCTGAGGCAATTTCAAAGGACGTAGAGCTTAGTTATAAACCCCATATTGAATTGAGCTTTAGCGTAATCGGGCAGACATTGCCTGCGGATCATGGGTATGGGCTGTATAGTGCGATCGCTCATCTCTGTTCTGGCATCCATGAACAAGAAGGAGTAAGTATTCAAACCATTTCTGGTGAACCTGATCGTGAAGGCAAGATTTACTTGAGTAGACAATCTCGACTCAAAATTCGCTTACCCTATGAACCAGAAAAAATTGCATTGGTGTTACCGCTTGCTGGACAACAGTTAACCATTGGAAAGCATGAAATTCAGCTTGGTATTCCGCAAATCTTTCCGCTGTATCCAGTTGACAAACTGCGATCGCGCATCGTCACTATTAAAAAATTTCAGGAGCCAGAACCCTTCAAGGAAGCTGCCCAGCGGCAGCTAGATGCTTTAGGCATTCAAGGAAATCTGCTCCTACCACTCAATGAAGCAGGGGAACCGAGCCGGAAGGCGATCAAGATCAAAACTTATTCGGTCGTCGGGTTCAGCTTAATTGTTACTGACCTGAATGATGAAGATTCGCTCAAACTTCAGGCGGTTGGTTTGGGAGGCAAGCATCGTATGGGCTGTGGTATTTTCGCTCCACTCCCTCAACGGGCGAGGTTGGTCTATGAATAAGGTGCCAGATGAACTTTGGGCAAAGAGTAATCGTATCCTGACTTTGGAGAAGCATTTGCTCGATGCTGAAAATGCGGCACAGCAAATCTTTCGGTTAGATGGTCGCTGGGGACAAAATTGGTGTCGCTTCTTTCAAATTAAAGAGGAAGAAAATCAGCAAAAATTCCTCCTGAACTTACAAGTTGCAGCCTTATTCCATGACATTGGTAAAGCCAATGAAGATTTCTACACGGCTGTTACATCAGCAGGTTTTCTTCCGCAAGTATTGCGCCATGAACATCTCAGTGCCTTGATTCTATGTTTGCCGGAGGTAAGAACCTGGTTAAATCAAAATCCTCACCTGGATGTGGATGTCATTACAGCGGCTGTACTATCCCACCACTTAAAAGCCTCAAAAGACGAAAAAACGACATCCAATGGTAAAAGCTATCGGTGGTGTCAGCCTCAATCAAATAAGCCGTTGCTACAACTCTATTTGGTACACACTGAGGTCGTTCGCACATTAGATAGAATCGCTCAATTGGCTCATCTCAATGCTCCACCATCATTACCAACCGCAACTTGGAATAAGGCAGGCTCTATCTGGGATAACGCATACAAAAATGGGCGTAATTTTGCCGATCGCTTCAGTCAATCCATTCGTAAGGATAAGGAGCGCCAACGGTTCTTAGTTGCGGTTAAAGCAGGCTTAATCGCTTCTGATTCGGTGGCTTCAGGCTTAGTGCGCGAAAAGAAGAAGATTAATGAGTGGATTGAAGCAGTAGTGCATTCAGAGGCGATTGCCTCTGATGAGATTGCTAGCAAAATTATCCAACCTCGGCTTCAGGACATTCAAGCAAAGGATTTACGGGAGTTTCAAAAACAACTGGCACTTCAGGGAGCAAAGACGCTCTTACTATCCGCTTGTGGATCGGGCAAAACCCTTGCTGCATGGAAATGGGCAGAAGTTCAATCGCAAACCTATAACATCGGGAAGGTGATCTTTCTATACCCGACTCGGGGCACGGCGACTGAAGGATTTCGGGATTATGTGGGTTGGGCACCGGAAGCAGAGGCCGCCTTAATTACTGGAACTGCCCGATATGAACTGGAAGCGATGCGGGACAATCCACAGGAGGAATCAAAAAATTCTGCGATCGCAGGTAAGACGTTTCGTACAGAGGCAGATGAACGGCTGTTTGCATTGGGCTTTTGGTCAAAGCGCTTCTTCAGTGCCACGGTCGATCAGTTCCTAAACTTTATGGAACACAGCTACCAGAGTCTTTGCCTATTACCTGTACTGGCGGATAGCGCTGTGATTATTGACGAGGTACATAGTTTTGATCGCTCTATGTTCGACACCTTGATTAGCTTTTTGCAGACTTTTGATATTCCGGTGCTATGCATGACCGCTACTTTGCCAAAGTCAAGGCGTAAAGAGCTAGAAGATGCTGGGCTAAGAGTGTTTCCAACTGAAAACGATCGAGCCAAGTTGGATGACTTGAAAGAAAAGGAAGAAACTGAACGCTACTACCTGGAACCTGTTGCAAACTTTGATGTTGCGTTCGGCAAAGCGGTTAAGGCTTATCAAGATGGACTACGGGTGCTGTGGGTTGTCAACACAGTTGATCGTTGTTTGGCAATTTCTCAAAAACTAGAAACGCGACTCAACGTAAAAGTATTGACCTACCACAGCCGCTTTCGCTTGTGCGATCGTGCTGAAGTTCACAAACAAACCGTAGCAGCATTTGCTCCACAAAAGGATAAGCCACCTAAAGCCGCGATTGCGGTGACTACCCAGGTGTGTGAAATGAGTTTAGACCTGGATGCGGATGTCTTGATTACGGAAATTGCTCCAATTTCAGCAATGGTGCAACGCTTTGGTCGAGCGAATCGACATTTGAAGCGCGAATTTGCCGTGTTGCATGTTTATGAACCACCTAGCAACTTGCCCTACTCCAAAGAAGAATTGGGTATCGCTAGAACATTCTTGAGTGAACTGGGAACAGCGAGAATCAGCCAATATCGTTTGGCTCAGGCATTGGAGGATCACTCGCGCCGAGAGCGAAAAGCAGATGGTAGTTCTTCGTTTTTGACGAGTGGGTACTACGCTACTCCTGGATCGTTTCGAGATACCGAAGAATTTGCGGTGCCCTGCATATTGGATAAAGACCTGGAAGCTGTTAGAGCCATTCTCGATTCACCGAAGAAACACGAAAAAGAGAAGTTCATCATCAACGTTCGGAAAGAATGGGCAAACCAACGTACCGATGACCATCACTGGTTGCCCAAATATTTAAGGGTTGCCCAGTGGGATGGACATTACGATAAATTGCGCGGGTTCAAGCCCCAGAATTTGCAGGAGGTAAAACTTGGCTAAAACAAAAGCGGCAACTGCTGTCGAGATTTTGACTCTAAATTATCAACTAGCTGAACTGCCCTCTTCTCAGCACCGAGCAGGCTTAGCAGGTCTGGTGATGGTTGTTGATAAGTGGCTCCGGCAGCATGAGGAACCAACATTTATTGAGAAAGTGGATAAAGGAGCCATTTGCAGAATTACTCAACTGAATGCAGATGGTGCAACCCTGGAAATCAATCAGGCAGGGTTAGAAGCCTTATTTGATGAGATTTATGCTGCTAGCACAGAAGAACAAGCCCGTCCTCAACTGCTCAAAAATTCTAGAACCAAAGCCATAATCGAACCACTACGTGAGGAGGAGCGGGAAGAAACTGATGCCAAAGGAAAGGTCAAAACAAAGAAAGTATACATCTATCCTGTTGTCGTTCCGGGTGGATCGTTTTTAGCAGACTCCCAATATGACAAAAGTTCAGATGGCAAGAATGGACATTGGATTAAGCTGTGGCGAGATATGGTGTGGAGCATCCTGCGAGGAGTTCCTGCCACTCGTAAACCTTTTGAGGCACGGGCAGATGGAAATTACGCAGAGGATGCTGTCAAAGTTTGGAAAGACTTAACGCAACCAGAAACGTTTACCGTTGATTTGCCCAGTACCTATTTCTTGGGTGCCCAGGCATTCAATGCCGAAACAGTGCCTTTCAAGGATAGAGCGCGCTTTCAATTCCTGTTGCATTTCTGGCTGTTTGCTGCCCAAATTTATATTCCAGCAGTTATCAACAATGAAGGAAATCGAGATTTTATTGGGTATGCACTGGCAATTCCAGATGTTTCAGATTTAGAAGGTTTTTGTGATGAGCTGCCGTTTGTTTTAAGCGATCGCACCTCTGAAATTTCGGGCTATCGTCCCCGTGATGCCATTGTGGATCTGGCAATCGAAAGTGCCTTGGATTTATTACGGCGACTCCGTGATCGCTTAATAGTTACTACCGGAGAACAGGCTACCTCTTACACCGTATTAGGTGTGGATGTGATTCACACTGAAAAACAAGGAAACAATGTGCGAGTTCTGGGAGTAACCCGACTTGATCCTGATCCACCGATGGTAAATGAGTATAGCCGCATCCGTAATGGCTATTGGAGTCCCCTATTTCGCAAGCAGCGGTTACTCAATTTAGTTAATCATCATCCCTGGTATCAGGGGTTTGATAAGTTGCTATGTAGCCTTCCCTATGAGCAAAGTATTGAAAATGATTACTTTCGACGAGATGTAAGAGAAGCCTTTCAACATGAGGTAGAGCAAATGGATGAATCAATGATGAATGGAGAACAAGTCAATGGTGCAAAGCTCGACGAACTTGTGTTTCAACTAGTTCGGAATTATGTCGGTCGCAAGCTGGAGAGTAAATATCAACTCAAATGGTCAGAAATAAAGGATAAACCGGATAAGAAAAAAGACTACGAAGAGATGAAGCAAAAAATTGCTAAAGATGCCTTCCTGGCAGTAAGAAGCCGAACTGAAAAAATGGATTTCATCAACTATTTTGCCTCAACACTATGCTCAGTGCCGCAGTACCTGAAGTCTGAGGACTATCTAAGTTTGACGCAAGCACTGTACAGCGACCATGATCGTATCCGCACCCTCACCCTACTTGCCCTTTCTGCCAACAGCTAAGCTACATTACTTAATGGTCTTAAATCATGAGCAAAAATCTATTCGCTACCGTTCTTACCTACCCTGCACCCAGTTCTAACTACCGGGGTGAAAGCGAAGAAAATCGCACAGTGCTCCAGAAAATTGCTAAAGGCAATAAAGAATATACCGTCATCAGCCCAGAGTCAATGCGAAACGCCTTGCGTGAACTGTTGATTAAGGCTGGACTACCCTGCAATCGCACCCGCTTGCACGACCAAGATCAACTGGCTGTAGAGTTCAAAGAATTTCCCAACGCTGATAAATTTGCTGATGATTTTTTGTTTGGTTTTTTAGTAGCCGACAAAGAGGCGGTTAAGGCGGCTAAGGGATTGCCGCCTAAGCGTGACAGTATTTTGCGGATGAATTTAGCAGTGGCTCTCACGCCATACAAGTTTGATGCCATGTTCAATCAATCGCCTTTGAATGCGGGTGCAAGTCCCTGGAGAAATTCTTCTACTTCTGCTTTGCTCCATCGGGAAGTTGCCCATACTGCTTATCAGTATCCCTTTGCTCTAGCCTATTCAGACTGTAAAACCCAACCTGCTTGGGTAAAGGCGCTGATTCAAGCGATCGCTCAGCTTTCAGATGTCGCAGGTGGACATGCCCGTAGTTATTACGAAATGGCTCCCAAAAGTGTTGTAGCACGCCTGACCCCTAGCTTAATTGCGGGATACGACACTTATGGTTTCAACGAAAAAGGTGAGTTTCCAGAGTTAGGGCGGATTAAAGCCAGTGATCTTCCCGGCGATGAATTTTGGGTTGGTGGTGAAATCGTTCGATCCCTCCAGCCGGAACAGCGCGAATATCTGGAAAATGAAGGGGTTCATCTTTACGAAAACCCTCAAAAACTCCTGTCCGATCTGGCCGATGCGTTTTTGAGCCAGGAGGCAAAGTAGATGGATTGCTTATGGCTCCAAATTCGTGCGCCCTTTGCTGCATTTAGAGGTTTTCAGGCGGGAGTCTACCGTGCTACGGCTCCAATCATGCCACCCTCGGCAGCCTTGGGATTGGTGTTGAACTTAGCAGGGATTGAAATGCGAGAAAACACATCGGGTGTGACCACGTTAATTCGTGCCGATGTTCCATGTTTAAAGCTTGCGATCGGTACAGTTGCGGATACTGAAAGTGAAGTTTGTACCCTCTACCAACAGCTTCATAGCTATCCGGTAGGAAATTCTGGCAAAGATGGCCTCAAACCACGCACGAAAGGCGCAAAGTATTGGATAACGCCTGCTCGTAGAGAGTTTCTTGTTGGATTAAACATGGTGCTGGGAATCCAAGCAGATCCACAACTGCTAAAACAAGTTGAACAAGGGCTACGGGGTGAGCTGAATGGAGAACGCTATGGCTTACCTTTTGCTGGCGACAATAACTTTCTGTTTGACCGCATTGACATTCTGGGTGAACTACCAAAAGCCTTTTGGTATGTACAGATGCAACCTGATGACCTACCGATGCGGGGTTCTTATCGTCTCACAGTTGGCATCGATCGCGCGGACAATAGCAAGACAACTAGCTTCCTATATGCCCCTATTTCAGTGCCAGTAACAGAGCCACCACCAGAAGCTTGGACATGGACGCCTAAAGAACCTATCGCGGCTTAGAGATACCTCACCTCAGATGCCGTCAGGCGTTTTCTTTCGCCATCGATCGCCGCTCTTGCCTCTCCCATCGCCTACACTAAAAACACACCATCATCTCCTCCTCTCGTCATGGTCAACACCGCCATTCAACGTCTTACTTTCGAGGAATACCTCGTTTATGACGATGGTACGGATAACCATTACGAACTCGTCGATGGGTCGCTTGTGCTGATGAACCCGCCAACCATTGAGCATTTCCTCATTACCAAATTTCTAGAACAGCGGTTGGATGAGGAGATTGAAAGGCTCTCCCTACCCTGGTTAACCTTTCGCGAGACTGGAGTCAGAACGGGTTACAACAAGTCCCGATTGACCGATCTTTGCATCGTGACCAGAGACCAGGCAAAGGATCTGTTAGGGCAATCGGCGGTGTTTCAAACAGCGCCACTGTTGATCGTAGAAGTCGTTAGCCCCGATTCGATCAAGCGAGACTACCGCTACAAGCGTTCCGAATATGCGGCCCTGGAAGTACCCGAATATTGGATTGTGGACCCGCTAGAAGCGAAAATCACGATTTTACGCTGGGAAGAAGGGCTGTATGAGGAAACTGTGGTTGTCGGTAATCAAGCGATCGCTTCCCCCACTTTGTCCAGTCTGCCCCTTAGCGTTGAGCAAATCCTTGCAACTGGTGCGGTTGCCTGACAAGCGCGACTGTCTTCCTGTAAAACGCAGAAGTACAGGTGTATGTGGCCCGCAAAATGCCGTACATCTGCTGACTTTGGCATTAGGGAATCTCCAGCCCGTTCCCTGTATCGGATGATATATCAACCACTAACTCCCTAACGGGTTCACAGGCTTTTCTCACCACTATGGAAACCTTAGCTTCTCCTGCTACAACCGAGCAGGACACGATTCGTGTTGGCGCTTTACATGCGCTGGCTTACTGCCCCAGGCTGTTCTACCTGGAGGAAGTGGAAGAACTTTATACCCAGGATGCGGCTGTCTTTGCTGGACGCAGGCTCCATGTTGAACTGGAAAAAGACGACGGTGAGGAATGGCAGGAACTGACGCTCGAAAGTGATGAACTGGGGCTACGAGGAAAAGTCGATGCCCTCCGGACACGCAACGGGGATACGATTCCCTATGAGCATAAGCGCGGGCGCTGCTACCGGGATGAAGCGAATCAACCGCAAGCCTGGGAGAGCGATCGCCTGCAAATTCTCGCCTATGCCTGTCTGATTGAAGTCAAGTTTGGCATTGTCATTCCCGAAGGACGCATCCGTTACCATGCCGACAATGTATTGGTGCATGTGCCATTAGATGACGCAGGGCGGCAGGAAGTGAGAGCGGCAGTGCAACAGGCGCGGCAGTTACGCCAAACGACCGAGCGTCCCCCAATCGCAACTAATGAGCGGCTTTGCGTGAGGTGTTCCCTGGCCCCAGTCTGTTTGCCGGAGGAAACCCGTCTGGCTCAAGACCCCGATCGTAAACCCATCCGTTTGTTTCCAAAAGATGACGAACGGCAGGTGATCCACGTTACGGAAGCGGGCACCAGTGTTGGCAAAAGCGGTGAGCAACTCAAAATTGCCCGTCGTGATCGGTCCGCTGATACAATTCCCGCTCGTCAGGTGGGGCAGATGGTTTTACACAGCTATGTTCAGATCTCGACCCAAGCCCTTTACTTCTGTGCTGAACAGGAGATCGGTGTTCACTTTATCTCTGGGGGTGGGCGTTACTTGGGTAGCTTTGATGCTCACCAGGGCAGCATTCAGCGGCGCATTCGGCAGTATAAAGCGCTGAGTGATCCATCGATCGGCCTGAAGCTGTCACGTCAGTTGGTCACCTGTCGCGGTCAGAGCCAGCGCAAGTTATTGATGCGGGGGCAACGAGGGGCCGCATCCGTGCCAGACGCGTTGACGAAAGCGATCGACCAGATGCAGCGGATCTTGAAGCAGGTGCCTCAGTCTGAGTCGCTGGCGTCTCTATTAGGGTTAGAAGGCAATCTGGCGGCACTCTATTTTGGCGCACTGCCACAGTTGCTCTCCGAAAATTCTGCGCCTGAATTTCAGTTTTCAGGGCGCAACCGCCGCCCACCCAAGGATCGGTTTAATGCCCTGTTGAGCTTTGGTTACGCCCTCCTGCTCAAGGATGTCATGAATGCCATTCTGGTGGTGGGTCTAGAACCGGCCCTTGGCTTCTACCATCAACCCCGCACGCAAGCACCGCCCCTGGCACTTGATTTAATGGAAATCTTTCGCGTGCCGATCGTAGACCTGGCCGTGATGGGGTCGATTAACCGGGGACAGTGGGATGTCACAGACGATTTTGATGTGCGAGGTGATCAGATTTGGCTGAGTGATAGTGGTCGTCGTAAGTTCATTAGCCTATATGAACGCCGCAAGGAAGAAAGCTGGAAACATCCAGTTTTGGATTACTCGCTCACCTACCGTCGGCTAATCGAACTGGAAGTCCGACTGCTGGAAAAGGAGTGGATGGGCGAGGGTGGTCTGTTTGGTCAATTGGTAATCCGGTGAGGTGCATCCAATGGCTGAAAGTAAGAATTTCTACATGATTTGCTACGACATTCGTGACCCAAAACGATGGCGCAAAGCGTTCCAGATCCTCAAAGGCTATGGCGAAAGCTTACAATACTCAATCTTTCGCTGCCGATTAAACCAGCGGGAACGGGAAAAGCTCCGTTGGGAGTTGGAGAAGATTTTAGTTGAGGAGGACAGCCTATTGATCGTGGGAGTGTGCGATCGCTGTGTAGAGAGAATTCAAGCATGTAATCGACCCGAAGCGTGGACAGTGGAACAGGAGAAATTTCGCATCTTCTGATGCAAGCATCTCCGGTTGTAATGGGCTGGTAAGGGCCTTGTGTGCATGAAACCCAGTGACAGCAGGGAGTGTAGAGTTTGTCGAAGGAGGACTGATGCTTGCATGCTATGAATTGCCGATGCTTCGGGCGATTGCTCCTCGTGGTAATCGAGTAAAATTTGGGTTGAGGAGGGTCTGATGCTAGAAGTCATTGAGTGCTTGCAAAACTATCCAGAAATGCTTACTCAGAGAGAGTTCTAGCCGCCGCCGTTCCAAACCTCTGATGCCGTAAGGCGTTGAGCACACTCGCACTTACGAACAACTTGCCGCGTTCGCCAAGCAACTGGTTCCAAACCTCTGATGCCGTAAGGCGTTGAGCACCAGTCTGACATCCGAGGCCTGCAAACTGAGAACCGTTCCAAACCTCTGATGCCGTAAGGCGTTGAGCACAGTCTGGTCATCACGGGGAGTTCTGTAGTCCGCTGATGTTCCAAACCTCTGATGCCGTAAGGCGTTGAGCACGATCGGCGGCTGCTACGTCAGCATCACCCTGGTCTTGTTCCAAACCTCTGATGCCGTAAGGCGTTGAGCACCCCGATCCTGAAAACCAAGAATCGCCACCAGTTGAGTTCCAAACCTCTGATGCCGTAAGGCGTTGAGCACGTTCGCAACCACTCACGCGTCGATTTGCTAGATCTCGTTCCAAACCTCTGATGCCGTAAGGCGTTGAGCACTTTTTCGATCGCACTCAGGTCACTTGCTTTAAGCGGGTTCCAAACCTCTGATGCCGTAAGGCGTTGAGCACATTATCTGGTCAGCAGGTACGTCATACCAGGTGTAGTTCCAAACCTCTGATGCCGTAAGGCGTTGAGCACTACGCAACGACAGAAACAGCGCCAACGCCGCGCAAGTTCCAAACCTCTGATGCCGTAAGGCGTTGAGCACTATGCACAAACGTATGTAGGAAGCAAGTAATCATGGTTCCAAACCTCTGATGCCGTAAGGCGTTGAGCACCACATGGAATATACAGTACGGGGTGCCAAAGCCGGGTTCCAAACCTCTGATGCCGTAAGGCGTTGAGCACTTATGGTAGTTGCTGCTAGAGCCTGTATAGAGCGGAAAGTTCCAAACCTCTGATGCCGTAAGGCGTTGAGCACTTCCCGCAACGCTTTGACTATTCAGTAAGGCTTAATGAGTTCCAAACCTCTGATGCCGTAAGGCGTTGAGCACTTGGCAATCATCATTGAGACGCCGGGAAGATTGCCGTTCCAAACCTCTGATGCCGTAAGGCGTTGAGCACTCCTGAAGCTTGCTAAGGATGCCTGAGGCCTGGGCTGGTTCCAAACCTCTGATGCCGTAAGGCGTTGAGCACGGTTCGGGAACGCTAAAAACATACCCTTAGGACTTACGCAGAGCAGCAAAACGGAGCAGCCGAAACGGGGAACTAATCGCTAGAGTCAGGGTATGAAAGAAGCGATCACGCGGCTGGACTACTGCCAATATCTGCTGGTCAGCCAAA
>Ga0070738_10005742_pt1 | contig 13532 bp, 23 predicted proteins | sample Coa_R2_2_FD_66446 | JGI IMG/M metagenome (GOLD analysis project Ga0070738, IMG submission 66446) | Surface soil microbial communities from Centralia Pennsylvania, which are recovering from an underground coalmine fire - Coalmine... | ecosystem: Environmental > Terrestrial > Soil > Unclassified ... | reverse complement strand
CGTACCCCGGCGATCGTATGAGATCGAGGAATCCAAGGCGCGCGTGGGCGCGCACGAGCGCGGGCGCATTCATTGCGTACCTCCGGTGAGTGTGAGAAAAGCCTCTTCGAGCGACGGGCGCGCGATCTCCAAGTTCGAAAACGCGACGCCGGCACCGACCATTGTGCGCACGTATTCGTCGGCGTCCTCGACGAGGAGCGATACGTGACCGTCGGCTCCGACGTAGCTCAAACGCCGGCCCCCGACGCGCGCGCGCAACTTTTCCGGGTCGCCGTCGAAGAGCACTCGGCCGCGATCGATGACGACGATGCGAGTGGCCAGCGCTTGCGCTTCTTCCAGATAATGCGTCGTGAAGAGAATCGATCGTCCCTCGCCGAGATCGCCGACGACCTCCCATAGGCGGCGCCGAGATTCCACGTCGAGCCCGGTCGTCGGCTCGTCGAGCACCACGAACTCCGGATTGCCGGCGAATGCCAGCGCCAGCGCCAACCGCCGCGACTCGCCGCCCGAGAGCGTTCCTGCCCGGCGCCGCGCCAACGATGCGAGTCCGAACCGATCGAGCGTTTCGGCGAGCGGCACGGGATTGGGATAGTGCGCCGCCGTGAAGCCGGCGATCTCGTCGACGCGCAGCATGTCGGGGAAACCGCTCTCTTGGGGCGTGGCGCCGAGGCGACGACGGACGGCGGCGTCGCGCGGCGTGTCTCCAAAGAGATTCACGCTGCCGCCATCGACGGCGCGCAAGCCGAGCGCGATCTCCAGCGCAGTGGTCTTGCCGGCGCCGTTGGGCCCGAGCAGCGCCACGATTTCGTCGCGGCGTACCTCGAACGAAACGGAATGCAGCGCCCGCACGTCGCCGTACGACTTTTCGACGCGGTCGAACGTCAACACGCTGGATCTCACCTCGTTATTTCGTCTCCGCGAGCATCGACTGAAGCTGCGCGACGTGGGCCGCGAAAGCGTCGCGTCCGCGTTTGGTGAGCCGGTAACGCGTGAGCGGTCGCCGATTGAAAAAGCTCTTCTCCTCCTCGACGTAGCCGGCGTCGACGAGCTTGCTCATATGCGCGCCCAGGTTGCCGTTGCTCACGTCCAGCGAGCGTGCCAGCTCCGAGAATGCGACCCAATCGAAGTTGAGCAACTCGGCCACGACGCCGAGACGTACTTTCGAGAGCAAGAGTTCGTCCATCGAGCGCGGCTAATCGCGCGCCAACAGCTCGCTCGCCCCAAAGCCGCCGTATCCGACGAGCATTCCCGCCGCGAGCACGTATGGGGCGAGGGGGGCGGCGACGAAGTTCGCGGCGACGAGCGAAACGACGACGAGCAGGCCCGCGATCTGCGCGCGCCGGTTTCCGTGCATGCCGATGTAGAGCAGGACGATCGCCTCGGCGATGCTCCAAATCGCCGCCGACGCCGTTCCGGTGAAGATCCGGTACGCGGCGGCATCGGCGATAAATGCGAGCCCGATCGTCAACCACAGCACGTTGAAGAATTCGCGCTGGACCAGCGACGTTCGCGCGAGCGTGCGCCGCAACGAGCGGGCACGTACGCTGGTATACAGAGCCGCTGCAATCAGCACGAGCGGGACCGACCACAACGCCGCGGCCGGAATCGCGTTCCGGTCGGCCAGTGCAAAAACTACCGTCGCAAAGGCCGAAGCGATCCCCCAAATGACGAAGAACTCGCCGCCGGCGCAGAGCCGCGGATGCGACTCGGCCAAGATGCGGTCGACCATTTCGAGGTGATCTCGAGCCTGCGGCGCGTCGAGGCGATTCATGCTTTTTCACCCTCGTGCAGTCGCAATGCGAGCGCGGCGCCGGCGGCGAGCGCGATCGCCCAGACGACGGCATGCGCCGCATCGCTACCGCCCGCGGCGGTCCAGAGCCAGGCCATCGCCGCTCCGTAGCCGCCCCAAAGCACGAAAAGACGACCCGGGCACGCGCCGGCGGAGGACGCGTCGCCTGAGTACTGATCTAGAGTAATCTGTTTCATAGACTACTCTATAGAACCACAACTCGACGCCGGCGTCAAGATTTGCTATCGTACCGAAGTTATGTACGCGATCATTGAGTCCGGCGGCAAGCAATACCGAGTCGCCGAGGGCGACGTCATTCGCTGCGACCTCGTCGCGAGCGATGCGGGCTCCGACGTTACCTTCGACCGGGTCGTCATGGCCGCCGACGGCGACGCCGTGACGCTCGGCACCCCCACGGTCGAAGGCGCGAGCGTTTCCGGAACGATCTTACGGCAGGCCAAGGACAAGAAGATTTTGGTCTTTCGCTATAAGCCGAAGAAGCGCGTACGCAAGCTCAACGGCCATCGCCAGCCCTACGCCGAAGTCAAAATCACCAAAATAAACCTGCCGTAATCCGGGCGGGTACCTCAATGCTCGAGGTGGTCTTTCACCGGGACGAACGCGATCGCCCCAGCGGCTTTTCGGCCCGGGGGCACGCGGAGTTCGACGTTCACGGTAAGGACGTCGTCTGCGCCGCGGTCTCCGGAATTCTGCAAGCCGCGCGATTGGGGATCAGCGAGTACGCGCGCGTGGAGATCCGGACGCGTCAGCAGCCGGGACGGCTCGAAGTGGAGATACCGGCGGAGGCGCGCGATCTGGAAAGCGTGCGGGCGATCGTCGCCACCGCACGGCTCGCGATCGAGCAGATTGCCGCGGAATACCCCGACCATTTGCGGTTTGCCGCCAAGAAAGCCCGCGCCGGGCGAAACGCGGACGCGCCCAGCGGGTAACACACTTACCAGACCGAAGGAGAGTTTGCAATGTCCGAGAGTTTCCGCACGACGCCCCCCAACCAGCCGTGGTCGGGTTCGACCAATGCCGGTAACGGTTACCAGAGCTCCTTCGGCGAGACGAATTCTCGCGACGAGGCGCAAGCCGGCGAGGCAGGCAAGGTCGTGCTCGTCGGCGTTCTGGGCGGCCTGCTCTCGGCGGCAGGCTATATGGTCTACCGGCGGCTACCCGAAGAGCAGCGTCAGCGCCTGAACTCGCAGTTCCGCTCGATCGTCCAGCAGCGCATCAGCGAACTGCGCCAAAACTTCAACATCTAGGCACCTTAGGGTTTGGGGCCCGCGGCCTCGTCGGGCTCGACCGGGGCCGGGGCGGCGGGCATTTCGTGCTCGTCGGCGGCTCGTTCCATCTCCGCGATGAACGATTGCGACGTGTTCTGCACTTCGCGCATGAAACGGCCGGCCTGACGCATGACCTTGGGCAGGCGCTCGGGGCCGAAGAGCAGCAGCGCCAGAACCGAGACCACGAGAATATCGGGGACCGAGAACATTAGGAAGGGCTTACCTTCGTAGCCGTGCAAGCATCTGGGCCCGCCCGTGAAGATCATCTATACACGCGGCAACCGCACGGAGACGCTGGCGTCGCTGGCGACGTTGCGCAAGATCCTGAACCGGTTCGTCGCGCACCGCGTCTTCTACGAAGTCTCGAGCCGCAGCAAACGCGGGCATGAGTTCCTTTCGACCAAGAACGTCTTTGTCGTGGGTCTCATCGAAGTGACGAACTTCGAGCATCTCAAGATCCTTTTCTTCGACGCAAACAGCCAGTCGCATTCGATCGAAATTCTCAATCCCGCAACGATGCGGATTTACGACGAGATGCCCGGGCGCGGCTTCGCCGTTTCGTTCGTCAGTGGGAACGGCGACGGCATCGAGACGCGCTGCTACATCCGCGACGAAGGCGAAGACGGAGAGAAGATCCACGAGCGAACCGCGCTGGAGAAGATCACGCTGCCCCAGCTCTTCGAGTACCTCGAAGAGATCACCGCGGCCGAGCCCGCCGCCAAACAGTCGCCGAACTAGCCCGCAGCTCCAAGCGCTGGGCGTGGCGGAGCGCGCGTACCGCCTCGGCGATGCGGCCCGCCCGCTTGTAGGCGGCGCCTAGGTTGAGAAAAGCAATCGCGTAATCCCCGTCGGCCGCGATCGCGCTCTCGTAGCGAGCGATCGCCGCATCGATGCGCCCTTCGTCGAAAGCGAGATTTCCTAGATTCGTCAGGGCCGGAGCGTATGCCGGAGCCAGCTCGAGCGCCGCTTCGAAATCGGTTCGCGCGAGTTCTCGCCGTTCCAACCCAATGCGGGCGACGCCGCGCTTGTTCAAGAGGAAGACGCGCTCGTCGTCGCGCAGCGACTCTGCCGCCAAATGCTGCGAAAGCGCGGACTCGGCGAGGCCGTAGTCGCGCCGGTCCAGCGCGCGCAGCGCGCAAGCAAATCGCTCTTGGTCCCGAAACACGCTTCCTCCATGTTCACGATCGACGTGGTCACGCTCTTCCCCGAGCTCTTTGCGCCGTTCGTCGGCCTCTCGATCGTGGGCCGCGCGGTCGAAAGCGGCATCGCCCAGGTCCGTTACCACCACCTTCTCGACGCGTTGGAGCCGGGCGAGCGCGCCGACGACGCACCGTTCGGCGGGGGTCCCGGAATGGTGCTCCGCATCGAGCCGATCGCACGCGTTCTCGACAACATCGCGGCACAGGCGCCGGCGGGCGAGCACCACGCCATCGTGGTGCCCACTCCGAGCGGCGAGCGCTTCACGCAGCGCGACGCGCAACGCTGGGCGGGTCTCGACCGGCTGATTTTAGTCTGCGGACATTACGAGGGGATCGACGAGCGGCTGGCGAGCCTCTATCCGGTCGAAGAGCGCTCCCTCGGAGATTTCGTGCTGACGGGCGGCGAGCTGCCGGCCTTGGCTTTCATGGACGCGACGATCCGCTTGCTGGCGGGAGCGCTGCGCCCGCAGTCCCTGGAAAGCGAGTCGTTTGCGGACGGTCTGCTCGACTACCCGAGCTTCACGCGGCCGGCGACCTTCCGCGGCGTCGACGTTCCGCCGGTCCTGCTCTCCGGCGATCACGCGAAGATCGCGCAGTGGCGCCGCGAACAATCGCGGCGGCGGACCGCAGCGCGACGGCGCGACCTGCTCGAAGGCGCGAATTTGCAGGGGGATGAGGGACCGTGATAGGATACGGTGGTTTTGCCGGGCTCCGAGCCCGGCTCTTCCTTGCGCCCTTTGCCGGATGACAGAATTGCCATGAACGTTATAGATGTAATCAATCGCGAGCAGCTCAAAGACGGGGTCCCCGAGTTCCGAGCCGGGGATACCGTCAAAGTCTATTCCAAGGTCATCGAAGGCGGCAAGGAACGCACCCAAATGTTCGAAGGGGTCGTCACCGTACGCAAAGGCGGCGGTGCCGGAGAGGCGATCACCGTCCGGCGCATCGCGCACGGGGTTGGCGTCGAGAAGACGTTCCTGTTGCAAAGCCCGCGAGTGGAGCGCATCGAAGTCGGCAAGCGCGGCGTCGTATCGCGCAGCCGTCTCTACTACCTGAGCGAAAAGGTCGGCAAAGCCGCCCGCATCAAGGAAAAGAAGGCCAAGGGGACTTAAGCGAGCCGCTCTGACACCACTGCAGCTCGTAGGGCTCATCTGTTTGTTGGGGATCGCGCGAGCCGCTCTTTCGGCACGACCGCCGGCCGCGCGTCCGATCGCGCTCGTTCGCGCGTCGCTCGATACCCTGATCGTGGCGGCTCTGGCCGCACTCTTCCTCGTGACGTTCGTCATACGGCCGTTCTACATTCCGTCGGTCTCGATGGTACCGACGCTGCAAGTGAACGACCTGCTGCTCGTCGATGAGATCGCGTACCGCCTGCAACGTCCGGCCAACGGCGAGATCGCAGTCTTTGCGCCGCCCGTGAACTCGGGCGGCGCCGATTACGTCAAGCGCGTCATCGGGGTCCCCGGCGATACGATCGCGATCGCCGACGGCGTCGTCTATCGTAACGGCGCGCCGCTGCGCGAACCCTATGAAAACGAGCCGCCACGCTACGATCTATCGATCGAGAACTACTCCATCTACGTCGACGGGCGCCCGCTCGATCCCCACGTCGCCGACGTGCCCCCGAAGCCGCTTTGGCAGGCTCCCAATCGCATACCGAGAGGTTTTTACTTCGTTCTCGGCGACAACCGGAACTACTCCGACGATTCGCACGTGTGGGGATTCGTCGCGGGCGCACGCTTCATCGGCCGCGCCTTCTTGATTCTGTGGCCGCTGAGCCGGCTGCGCGCCCTGGAAAGTTGAGCCGCTCCGCAGCATGACTCCTTACGAGCTCTTGGCGATCGTCGCCGTCATCGCGGTGGCGCGCGGGATCCTCTCCCTGCGCCCCGTCGTGGCGGGATCGTCGGGACGAAGCACCGCCATCGCGCGCGAGTTCCTCGATCCGTTCATCATCGCGGGACTTGCGGCGTGGGTACTCATCACGTTCGTCGCGCGTACGTACTACATACCGTCCGGTTCGATGCTGCCGACCCTGCAGATCCACGACGTGCTGCTCGTCGACAAGTTCGAGTACCGCTTTCATCCGCCCCGGGAAGGAGACATCGTCGTCTTCCCGCCGCCGGTTCCGACGCCCGACGACTTCATCAAGCGAGTGATCGGGCGACCCGGGGACCGCCTGCGCATCTCCGAGGGTACCGTCTACCTCAACGGCGCTCCGATCCGCGAGCCGTACGTCGCCGAAAAACCGTCGTATAACCTCCAGATCCGCAACTACGGAATCTACGTGAGCTATGGAGTCGGTTGGCAACGCTTGGATCCCAGCGACGCAAACGTTCCGCCGCGCAGCGCCTGGAGCGCGCCTGACCGAATTCCCGCGCATTGCTACATCATGCTGGGCGACAATCGAAACGACTCGGAGGATTCGCACATCTGGGGCTTCGCGCAGGACTCCGGACGCTTTGCAACCGGTCCGCGCACGGGCGCGGGCGCCGGATTCACCGGGCGAGCCTTCCTAATTTTCTGGCCGCCGTCACAAGCCAAGATTCTCTAACGGTTCGAGCGAAGTCGACGCGCGTGGTCCGCTTCGTGCGATGGCGACCGGTTGCGAGCCTAGCCTTGCAGCTTGCGGTGCTCTGCGCGCTGGTCGCGGCCTTCTTCATCCGGCTGCCTCAGGTCAGCGGCTTATCGATGGAACCCCACATCCGCTCCGGCGAATACGTGTTGATCAATACCTTCGCCTACCGTTTGAGCGCCCCGCACCGCGGCGAGATCGTGGCCTTCCGCCACGAAGGCGACGCGCGGGCGATCTTCATCAAGCGCGTCATCGCCACGCCGGGCGACCGTATCCGAATCGATCGCGGCACCGTGTATCTCAACGGCGTCGAGTTGGCCGAGCCGTACGTCCGGCACGGGGACGATCGCAGCTTCCCCACGATCACGGTACCGCCGTCGTCGGTCTACGTGCTCGGCGACAACCGCGCGGAGAGCGAAGACTCGCGCGCCTTCGGCCCGGTCAGCGATGCGCTGCTCGTCGGACGCGCGATCGCGGGAGTTTGGCCGCCGCGGATGCTGGGCGGGTTGTAATGCGCCGGACTATGCGGTAGGGAGGCAGAGCGTGGAGCGCCAGATCGCGTGGTATCCCGGACATATGGCCAAGGCCACGCGCCGTATGCGCGAGTACTTGCGCTGCGTCGACGTGGTCGTCGAAGTGGTGGACGCTCGCATCGCGCGCAGCGGCCGCAATCCGTTGCTGGACGAGTTGGCCGGGCGCCGCGCGCGCGTTCTCACGCTGGACCGTGCCGACTTGGCCGATCCGGCGACGACGACGCGCTGGCTCGCCTATTTTTCCAGCCGCGGCGCCGATGCCGTGGCCGTCGACGGCCGGGTACCGCGCAGCGTCGCTCGCATCTCCGGCGCGCTCGCGCGGTCGCTCGGCAAACCGGCGGCGGGCGTTTCGCGGGCAATGATCGTCGGCGTTCCCAACTCGGGAAAGTCCTCGATCGTCAACTCGCTGCTGCGGCGATCGGCCGCAAGGACCGAAGACCGCGCGGGCGTAACCCGCCACGCGCAGTGGTTCCGTCTCGCGCCGGGCGTGGAGCTGATGGACACGCCGGGAGTGCTGCCGCCGAAAATTTCGAGCGCGCAAGCGCAATGGATGCTCGCTTTGTGCGGCGTCGTGCCGCGCGAACTCTACGATCCGCAGGAGGTCGTGACCGCCTTTCACGGCTGGCTGATCGCGCGCGATCCGCATACGCAGGTGCCCGACCTTGCGGCCTTTGCCGCGCGGCGAGGCTTCGTGCGCCGCGGCGGCGAGATCGACTATCACAACGCGGCACAATCGTATATCAGCACGTTCAACGACGGCGCATTCGGACGAATCTCCTTGGAGGCACCCGATGACCCCGAAGCAGCGTAAGGTGAAAACCGCGTACGAACGCGAACGCCGGCGGCTCCATCGGCTTCACCGCTTCGAGTACGCCGCGCGGGAGCGCGGCTTCTTGCTCGTCGGCGGCATCGACGAAGTCGGACGCGGACCGCTGGCAGGACCGGTCGTTGCGGCCTGCGTCGTTGCCGCCGGGCCGCTGTTTATTCGCGGGCTCAACGATTCGAAGCAGGTTCGGTCCGAACTGCGGCCGGCCATCGCGCAAGAGATCAAGGCGCGCGCCACGGCCTGGGCGGTGGGCAGCGCCTGCGTCGCCGAGATCGACCGGCTCAATATCTATTGGGCGAGCATTCTGGCGATGGAGCGCGCGATCGCCTCGCTCGCCGCACTTCCCGAATATCTGATCACCGACGCCGTACGGATTCGTTCTTTCGACCGTCCGCAGGAGCCGCTGATCCATGGGGACGCGCGCTGCGCGCTCGTTGCGGCCGCCTCGATCCTCGCCAAGGTTCATCGCGACGCGTTGATGGTGGAACTCGACAAAGAGGACTGCCGGTACGGCTTTGCCGCGCACAAGGGATATTCGACCCCGCACCATATCGAGGCGCTGCGCGTTCACGGTCCGAGCGTGCATCATCGCGCCAACTGGGCCCGCGTGCGCGACGCACAGCTCGCCCTGGGCCTCGAGCGGATTGAAGACTTAGAGGCGACGGCGGGTATATAGCGCGACGTGTCGACCGCCAAAGGGCGGCTCGCCGAAGACGTGGCGAGCCGTTTTCTGTCCGAATGCGGCTACCGCGTGCTCGCGCGCAACGTCCGCGTGCCCGGGGGCGAGATCGACGCCGTCTGCATGGACGGGCCGACGCTGGTCATCGTTGAAGTGAAGCGGCGTGACTCTCGCGCGTTCGGTTCGGCGCTGCGCGCCGTGGATGGTCCCAAGCGCGCGCGCTTGCGGCGCGCCGCGGCCGATTACGCGCAGTTCGTCGCGCCGGCGGCGCCGATTCGATTCGACGTCGTCACGATCGACGGCGCGCGTCTGAGCCTGCATCGCAACGCCTTCTGGTGACCCCAAGCTAATGGCCTCGGCCGCGTCCAAGACCGCCCAACCCGAACTTCGGCGCAGCGTCACGCCGTGGGGCTCCTTCGCGTGGGGCTACTCGGACGTGGGCGCCGATATCTTCGTCGGGCTCGGGCTGGTCCTGGCGTGGGCGGCCGGCGCCTCGAACGTCGCCTTCCTCTTCGCCGGCGTCGTCTACGTCTGCATCGGCCTGGCCTATACCGAACTGGCCGCGACCTATCCGGTCGCGGGCGGCGGTCAGTATTTCGTGATGCGCGGGCTCGGCGACATCTTCGGCTTCATCGCCGGGTGGGCGGTCCTGCTCGACTTCACCATCGACGTGACGCTCTTCGCGTGGAGCTCGGTGGACTACACCAGCCAGCTAGTGCCGGCGCTCGTCAACTCGGTCCATCCCTGGCTGCACTTCATCGTCGTCTTGGGCCTCGTCGTGGGCCTCTGCTTGCTCAACGTCGTCGGCGTGCGCGAGAGCACCACGTTCAACGGATTCGTTTCGGCGCTCGACGTCATGAGCGAAACGTGCATCCTGTGCTTCGGATTTCTCTTCGCGTTCCGGCCGCATCTGCTCGTGCACGCAATGCAGTTCAACTGGCCCACGCCGTACGAGCTAATGCTCGGCACGTCGCTCGCGATCGTTTCCTTCGTCGGCCTCGAGTCCATCTCGCAGGCCGCTCAGGAGACGCAGCGCCCGGCCTCGATCATTCCGCGCACCTCGGTCGCGCTGATCTTGACGATCTTGATCTTCGCGCTCTCGTACTCGAACCTCGCGCTGGGCCTGCATCCATGGCACCCGATCGTCGACGCCGCCGGGCACCCCATACAGTTCTGGCAGATCTTTCCGCACAACGCCGACAATCAAGGCAAAGCGGTAGCGCTGCTGGCCGCACAGGTGCCGATTTGGGGCGCCTTCGCCGCGCTCTACGTACCGGTGCTCGGCGCCGTGCTGCTGCTGATTTCGTCGAACTCCGGCGTCTTCGGCAGCTCGCGCATCGCGTACGCGATGAGCACGACGGACCTTTTGCCGTCGGTCTTTAAACGCGTGCACGCCCGGTTCCGAACGCCGGCCATCTCGATCGTCTTCTTCTCGACCATCGCCGTGGTGGAGCTGCTCTTCGCGGCCGGACCGGCGCTCTTTCCGTCCGTCGGCTCGCTCTACGCCGAGTTTTTCCACGGCGAGAACGGCCTCGAGTTTCTCGCCGACCTCTACGCGTTCGGCGCCGCGACCAGCTACTCGTTCGTCTTTCTGGCGCTCATCGGTCTGCGTTTGACCGATCCGCTGAGCCCCCGGAAGTTCAAAATTCCGCTCAACCTTCCGCTGCGCTTTCGCGGCGAGCGCGTCGAGTTTCCGGTGATCGCGGTCGTCGGCTTCTTGGGCATCTTCTCGATCCTGCTCTTTACGCTGCGAACGCACCCGCTCGGCCGAGTTTTCGGTCCGAGCTGGCTGCTGCTGGGGCTGATACTTTACATCGCTTACCGGCGTCACCGCCGGCTGCCGCTCTTGCGTTCGGAGCGACGCGACTGGCGCAGCGCGCAGGTCGACATTTTGCGACGCGCCGGCGAGCTGGAGCTGATGGACGAGTACGTCGCGAACGTGCGGGCGAGCGACGCGCGCCGCGCGGCGAAGGGAACGTAGCGGTGTTGTTGGTACGCGGCGGACTGGCCGTCGCAATGATCCTCTGCGGCGCGGTCATCCTTGTTCGCATGCTGCCGTATGCCGGCGCGGGCCTCGCGATCCTGCCCGGCGTCGTGCTCGCCGGCGCGATGATCGCGCTCGGCCTGCACCGCATTTTGCTGATCCTGCGCGCGCGAAGAACGTCGTGATTTTTCTCTCCGATCAAATCCAGATTACCGTCGCGGGCTTCGTCATCGCGCTGTTCGTCGCGGGCGCCGTCGGCGCGACGTTGTGGTGGATGCTCCACCCGCCGTCGTCCTACGTGCAAGAGATGGCCGCACGCGCCGAGAGCGAGCTCGAGCGCATGGTGGGAAGCCTCATCGTCGTCTTCTCCCCCGAGATCGACTCGGCGCACATGATGGCGCTGGCGGCCAAGCTCGCCCGCGGCGAGCGGTCCGAGCTGCTGGCGCTCTACGTCATCGAGGTTCCCTACACGCTGCCGCCCGACGCCGACATGGCGATGGAGGAGCGCGCCGCGCTCGACGCGTTGGGTGCCGCGGAACAGATCGCCAACTCGAACAACGTCGCCATCCGCAGCGAGACGATTAAAACGCGCTCCACCAAACAAGCGGTTCTCGACGTCGCCAAGCGAGAAAAAGCGAATCTCATCATCTTGGGATCGTTCCGCGAGGGAAAGTACAGCGGCGCGCCGCTCGGGCGCACTATCGAGGAGATCGCCGCCGACGCAAAATGCGATGTGCTAATCGGCGTCGAAGGCAAACACGGCACGCTCTTAATCGACGAGTCCGTGCAATCCGGCTCGTAAACGTCTTAACCGGGAGAATTTCGTGAACGTTCGTCGTTTTTATTTCGCTGCAGCGCTGACCGCCGGCGCAGCCTTGACGCTGTGGCCGGCGCAATCGTTGCGGGCCGCAAATAGCGCGCCGGCCATTTCGGCCTTCGAACAGGTCTTTGCTTCGACCAACGATTATACCGCGGTCCTGCACGTGCACGAGGCAAAGGGTACGGCGACGCAAGATCGCGTCTACCAATACCAGTTCATGAAGCCGCACTACGCAAAGACGCTCATTCTCGACGGCGACGGCAAAGGCTCGGGCGGCGTTTGGGCCGGCGGCGATCAGGTCAGCGGGCATCAAGGCGGATTTTTATCGGGTTTCCATCTCAAGGTCAGCATCCACGATCCGCGCGCGGTCTCGCTGCGCGGCGTCACGATTCCCGACGGCTTGTTGCAGCACATTGTCGAGGAGTACGCGACGACTCCGGGCAAGCTGGTGCAGCAAGACGGTGGAAAGATCGGCGGCGTTCCGACCGACCGGCTCGACCTCAAAGTCGCCGATCCGGGCTCGAACGACGGCGTCAGCGAACAGATTCTTTATCTCTCAAAAGAGACGCACTGGCCCATCCGGCAGATCTTATATTCGGGTTCGCAGATCGTCCTCGACGAAAACGTGACGGATCTCAAGACCAACGTCGGCCTCAAGCAATCGGATTTCCCGTTCTAGAACGCGCGCCGGGCTCTACCGAGACGCCGGGTCGGGCGTCGGCAGGGTCCATTTCTCCGCGAATATCGTCTTGCGCAGCTCGTCTTCTAATCGGAAGAATGCCTTTGCGGCGGCATCGTCGAGCCGCACTTCCCCGCCCTCGGAGACCGTTGCGAGCGTCGTCTTCACGCCGCAGCGTACGACGGTGACGGCGTCTTCCGGCCCGTCGAGATAGCAGCAGTACGGGGCCGTCAGCCCCATTTCGAAAAAGTGGTTTCGTTCGAGCACCCCAACGACGTCGTCAAAAGCGTGCTGCGGATCGGCTGCCACGAAGCTCCCAAAATAGGGAACGGCCCGACGTGCGTTCAGCGACGCCGCAACGCGCCCTTTGAACGAGGCCGTTTGGGGAATCGCCGTCGCTTCGAACTCGAAGTAGGGGTGCAGGATTCCAACGAGCGAGTACTGCCGTACGTCGACGTACGTGACGTCGCTATATGTAAGGGCACCGCCCGAACCGCAGTTCGCCATTACCGGCGCAGGCAGCAACACCGCAATCACCGCGAGCAGCCGAGCCAACATAATCATCGAACGCATCGCGGCAGGACCTCGTGACGATCAGCGGGCCAAATAGCGCTTACGCAGCTCGTCGAGAACGACGGCGAAGAGGATGACCGCGCCGAGCAGAACTTTCTGCAGATACGAATCGACGTTGAGCAGGTTCATCGCGTTGTACAGCACGCCGATTAGGAGCGCACCGAAAAAGGTACCGACGATGCTGCCGCGGCCGCCCATCAGGCTCGTCCCCCCGACGACGACCGCCGCGATCGATTCCAGCAGCTCGTCGCCGGTTCCGGTCTGCGGCGAACCCGACGAGAACAAGGCCATGTAGAGAAAGCCGACGATCGCGGCGCAGGCCCCGCTGATCATGTAGACGGCGGTCTTGACGCGCGCCACGTTGATGCCGGCCAAACGCGCCGCCTCTTCGTTGCCGCCGATCGCAAAGACGTACCGTCCGAAGCGCGTGCGCGTCAAGAGCACCGAGGCCGCAACGATCACGACTACCATCCAGATCACCGGAATGGGAATGCTGGGAAGATGGAGCGCGGCGGTGACGCCCGGGAGGAACGTGCCGATTCCGGTGTTCTGAAAATCGGTGCTCGCCAACGCCACCGGTCGCCCGTGC
>Ga0070738_10005740_pt1 | contig 13533 bp, 16 predicted proteins | sample Coa_R2_2_FD_66446 | JGI IMG/M metagenome (GOLD analysis project Ga0070738, IMG submission 66446) | Surface soil microbial communities from Centralia Pennsylvania, which are recovering from an underground coalmine fire - Coalmine... | ecosystem: Environmental > Terrestrial > Soil > Unclassified ... | reverse complement strand
ACCGGAAGGTCGCGGTCGTCATGGGTGTTGTACATGCTCTCGGTGTAGATGCGCCGGTTGTGACCGAAGGTCATGCTGACGTAGGGCGGCTCCGAGTACACATAAATGTTATTGTAGAGCGATTCCTTGGACTCCAGCAGGTTGCGGCTGTCCTGCGCGAAGGCACCGCCGACGCCCAGGACGGCGCTCAAAAGCATGCCGAAAACGAACGACCTCTTGATCATCGACAGTCCTTAAGAATTGCAAGAGCGGGCACGCGTCTCGCGCGGCGTGGGATGAGAAATGAGCAGCTCGCGTCCCGTCTGCGATGACATTGCGCCGCCGCCCGGTCAAGCCGGCCGGTCGGGCGCGGCCGGGTTTAATGGACTATCGCAGGGTCCTCCGCTAAAAAATCGTTCATCTTGGAGCGAGGAACCGGCCGGGTCGGGCTGCCGCAGCCGTTCGGGTCGGCCGCCGGGCGCGAGGGCCGGGCGTGACATGAAAAGTGGTGAGCATGAATTTGCTGAGGGGCCTTGCGGCGCTGGCTGCTGTGTTGATGATCACCCCGTCGCATGCCGAGGACGAGCACGCCGCCAATCGCAAGCCTGTGAAAGCCGTCGCGGATGCGCGCATCGCCGTCGGCAACCAGGGCACGCTGCCGCTCTACGTCTCCGCCGACTGGTCCAGGCCGCTGCCCGGCATCACGCGGGCGATCCTGGTGCTGCACGGCCGGCTGCGCAATGCCGATGTCTATTACCGCTCGGCGCTGACCGCGCAGGCGGCCGCAGGCGAGGCGGGCAAATCGACCATCATGATCGTGCCGCAGTTTCTCGCCGGCCTCGATGTCGAAGCCTATCATCTGCCCGCCGACACGCTGCACTGGTCGCTGGAGGGCTGGGAGGGCGGCGATGCCGCCGAGGGCCCGCAGCCTGCGAGCTCCTTCGATGCGCTGGATGCGATCCTGGCGCGCCTCGCCGACCGGCATCTGTTTCCCGACCTCAAGCAGGTCGTGGTCGCCGGCCATTCCGGCGGCGGGCAGGTGGTGCAGCGTTATGCCATTGCGACCAAGGGCGAGGCGGCGCTGCAGGCGGATAACATCGCGATCCGCTATGTGGTCGCCAACCCCTCCTCCTACGCCTATTTCAGCGCGGAGCGGCCGGAGCCGCAGATCGCCGCATCATGTCCGGGTTACAACAATTGGAAATACGGAATGGAGGCGCGGCCGCCTTATCTCGCGTCCGCAAGCGCGGCTACGCTCGAGCAGCGCTATGTCGCGCGTCAAGTGATCTATCTGCTCGGTACCCGCGACACCAATCCCAACCACCCGGCGCTAGACAAGAGCTGCATGGCGGAGGCCCAGGGGCCCTACCGCTATGCGCGTGGCCATGCCTATGCGGCTGCGATGGCCGAGCGTGACGCCGGCACGCCGAACCACCGGCTCTGGGATGTCCCTGATGTCGGCCATGACGGCGACAAGATGCTGACCTCGCCGTGCGGGCTGGCCGCCCTGTTCGATTTGCCGGGCTGCACCGCGATGCGCTGATCACAGCGCTGCGATCGATCGCGATTTGTTGGCTGATTGTTAGGCCTGGCGAAACAGTGTTTTTGGCTTTTCGTCATGGTCCTTTCGCGGCGTGTGATTATTTATCTGTGACGTGATGGATCCTGATGCGAAAGGGAATCCGCTATGTCCACGTTGCTCAACATCATCTATCGTGAATACTGCCGGGCGCGGCTGGCGGAGATGCGCCAGCCGGCGCTGTTGCTGGCGCCGGCAGCCCCGCCGTCCGACGCCGCGCGCCCGAACTGATCGTCGCTGCTCCCGATCGGCAATGTGCATCGGCTGGAATTTTTAGGATATCATGATTTGAATACCCGCTGCCGGCCAGGCAGCCGCGCGGCGGTCGTGTCCATCATATTGACCTGAGCGATTCCTTCTCGGTTTTGAGCAATGAAAAATTGGGAGCTTTCGATGCGGACCCTTGTTCTACTCGCTGCTGCTGCGATCCTTGTTTGTGCGTCCCACGATTTCGCGCTGGCACAAAACGCCCCTGATTCGGCCGGCGCCGCGGCGCCCGCGACCACGCCACCAAGCGCCGCTGCTCCGGCCTCCGCCGCGCCGCCGCCCGCCAATGCAGCCGCGCCAGCGGCGCAGTCGGCCACTTCGCCTGCGGCCAGCCCGCCCTCGGCCAATGCGCCCGCCGCCGCCGACAGCTCGATCAAGGACAGCACGACCAAGGACAGCACGCAAAAGTCCAGGAAGAAAAAGACAGCCGGTACCACGCGGCGGCATGAGGTCGAGAAGTCGATCGAAAGCGGCACCGTCCCGTCGCGCTATCGCAGCTCGGTGCCAAAAGAATATCAGCAGTACATCCCTTTCTCGAAAGACTGAGCGGCTGCACGTCCACCGCGTGGCCAGCGACAGGTTAACCGCGCACTAACACTTGTTAATCGCGCGACGCCCGCGACGATGACATTCGAGTCAGATCAGTTGATCTTGCCCAAGCTTCGAGCAGCCGCGCGCGAATTTACCTTCGAACGGTCCCAATTTCGACGCCGACTCAGCCGACTCTGGCAAGCATTACGTAACCGTACCTGACTCGGCGGAGTTCAGTTTGCCAGAGGAGTCTGTTCATGCGGAACGCCTTTTCACCGTCGACTGTCGATCGAATGAAGCCATCCCGGATTCAGTGCGACGCTGATCATCCGGAGTCCGACCTGGATACTGACGTGATCGCATTGCTGGAGGAAAACGCCCGTCTCCGGGCGCTGGTGACGCAGCTGTCGGACCTGGTCCTGCGCCACGTGGTCGACCAGAAATAGGCCGTCCCCCGGGGTCGGTCCGCCCTTTGTGCTCTCACGCTGCATCGCGCAAGCGATTTCAATTTGGTTGCACTTGAAAGCATTGCTTCTTCACCCGCCCCCGCCAGGGACGGGTGAAGAGAGATCGTAACCAGCTGATACTTCCGCTGCGTCCTTCCCGCTCAAAGCTTGCTAACACTCTCAGCATTGTGCGATGCTCGGCGCGCTAGAAAGGCTTCCGGTCGGCCCCTCGCTCTGCTATGGAGCGTACCGAGCGCTTGAGGCGCACGCGGTCCCGTAGCTCAGCTGGATAGAGCGGCGGTTTCCTAAAGGGGCCTGTCGGGGGTCCCGGAGGGTCTTTAAGGCCCCTTTATTTTTTCCCAAGTCCTTCAAAACGCTCTAGTTTTCGGACTAAAGACCCCTAATTAACTAGCTCGGGGGTCCTTAGCATAGCGCCCCCGAAACGTTACCCCGGCGTTACCCCGAGAGATTTTCCATGACCAAAACTGTTGCGAAAAAACTTACCGTTGCCGGCATCGGGAAATATGTGCCCGGAAAGGAGCGGCGCGAAATCCGCGACACCACGAACGGCCTCTACCTTGTGATCCAGCCGAGCGGCGCGAAGTCTTGGTGCATGCGCTTCCGGCGGCCCAACGGCCGCCCGGCCAAGCTGACCCTTGGCCCAGTGGACCTGAGCGAGCGTGAGACTGAGGACGAGCCGGTGTTCGGTGGTCCGTTGACCATCGGTCAAGCACGCGAACTTGCGACTCGTATCGACCGCGAACGCGCTCGCGGCGAAGATGTCATCGAAAAATATAAGACGGAGAAGCTGCGCAAGCTCAGTGCAGCCGAGCAGCGCGCAGCCTCCAGCTTCGGCGCTGCTGTGGTTGAGTTTTTCAGAGACCACCGGACCAAGCGCCAGGAAAGGCCAAGGCGCTGGCGTGGCGATGCCCGCGTACTTGGGCTGCGTTGGGCGGCCGATGCTGATCCAGCAACGACAGAGCCGGAAGTAATCCCCGGTGGACTGGCGGCGAATTGGGCTGATAAGCCGGTAGCCGAGATTGATGGTCATAACATCTACACAGCTGTCGATGACGCCCGGCGCATGGGCATTCCCGGGTTGCAGCGGAAGAACAAGGGTGTGTCAGAGGCGCGAGGGCGCAAGGTGCATGCGGCGCTCTCGGTCATGTTCGCATGGCTACAGAAACATCGCCGCATTAGCGTCAACCCGACCGTTGGGGTCTGGCATCCCGGCGCACCACCAGCCCGCGAACGCGTGCTCAATGACGCAGAGATCAAACTTTTCTGGGCAGCTGCAGGAAAGCTGCACCCGGCCTATGCGGCGGCGGCCCGGCTGCTGCTGCTCACCGGTGCGCGGCTGAATGAAGTGAGCGGCATGCGCTGCGAGGAGTTCGACGGCACCATCTGGACTATCCCCCCTGAGCGAGTGAAAAATCATAGGCGCCACCCGCTGCCGTTGCCTCCGCTGGCTCGCGAGCTGATTTCTGAGATGCCGGTGACCGCGGGCGGGTTTGTGTTTAGCACCAACGGACGCACGCCGCTAAACGGCTGGAGCGTGGCCAAGGAGAAGTTTGACGAAGCAATCGCAGCCACAAAGGTGGAGCTGGGTAGCGCTGTCGAGGTAAAACCTTGGAGGCTGCATGATCTGCGGCGTAGCTGCGCAACGGGTATGGCAGACCTTGGTATCCAGCCCCATATCATTGAAGCGGTGCTCAATCACGTCAGCGGTGCGAAAGGTGGTATCGCTGGAGTTTACAATCGCGCCCAATACGCCGCCGAAGTGAAGGTCGCGTTGGAGCGCTGGAGTTCTCACATTGAGGGTCTGGTGGCTGGACGTTCGGCGGCTGTGGTGTCGATTGGGAAACGACAATAATGCTGAAGCGCACAACAATAGACCGGCGGCCACCGTGGGACGACGAGCAGGCGGTCTTTGGCTTCGTGGACTGGGTTCTTGCTGAGGGCTACTGCAAGCCAGACCCAGATGCAGTCTACGACGACTTGATCAGTTTAGCAGAGCGCGAAGCCGTAGACGCAGTGAAAAAACATGGTGACTTCACACTACTAGCTGACCTACTCGACCCTCGGCTGGGAATCACATCATGGCTGGCGCCCACCACTTACGAGCTAATGATGGACATCATAAAGGGTAAGTATAAGCGCCCCGCGAAGAAACTCCCTCTGTCCGAACCGGCTAAGCGAGCGCGCTACCCCTATTATGTTCTGGCCGATCTGGTGCGCCTTGTGCAGGCAATTCTGAAGCGGTCGTATCCCAAGGTGCGCGCTTATCGAGATTCCGGCATCACCAGCCTTCGCGACCGCGCAGTTGACTACGTGGTCGCACGGCACCCCGGCACCCGGAGAGAGAAGCTGCTCAAGTACGTGAAGGGGTAGACCGACCCCGGTTTAGTCTGCACATTGCCGGGGTTTATCCGCCACAGTGCGCCCGGGTAGAAAGACCCTCACGAAACAAGCGTGAGGGTTTTTTATGAGTGTTAAAGCTGCTCCGGACACACCGCCGGTCTATCTCAGCGCTGCCCAGGTACTTGCCCGCTATGGTGGCCGGTCTGATTCTTGGCTGGACCGTAAACTGGCCAAGGACCCTAAATTTCCCAAGCCCATATACTTCGGACGACGCTTGAGGCTCTTCCGGCTCGATGATTTGGAAGCTTACGAACGCGCCTGTGCGGGCGGGCAGGATGCGGCGTGACCCAGCGTGAGGACAGTGTGTGGCGCATCTTCGCCGGGGTGACCGTGCTGGCCGCCGTGGTGATCGCGCTGGTGTTGACCCTGACCTGAGATTCCAAAAAGCAAACCGAGGGAGGACAACCCCAATGAGCAGGAGTCGATATGGACCAGAGAAACAAAGGCCCCGGCGCGGCGGACACCGCAGCCGGGGTGAAGCTCAATCGCGCACAGAGGCGAGCTTATAATGCGACTACGCGTAGCCGGCAAGAGCGATTTAGCCTACGCGAATTTCATGAGGCCAGCGGCGGGGTCTTCTCGGTTGAGGTGATCAGCTACGCCAGCGCGCTTGCGCTGTTCGCCTGTGCTGTGTCTGGTGATGTTGAGGCTAGGTACAAGCTTGTCGCGCTGCAAGACTACCTGAAGCGCGTGGTGCGCCGACCGCCGCCACTCTGCTTTGACTGTGACTTCGAATTCAGCGCCGGCCGGCAGCCCACGGCATTTGTACTTTCCCGGCCGTTCGCCGGGCCGCCGGAATTGTCGCTGGTCTCTGGGCTGTGCGCGCGGTGTGCGGCAACAACAGACATGAATGCGATGATTCTGAGGCGGATGCGGCAGGTCTGGCCTGACGCGACGATGCAGACTGAGATTGGAGGAGTGCAGTGAGCGAGTTCGAGAGACGATGGGCAGAACAGCTGTTGGTGCATATGGGTGTGAGCGGTCCAGCCCCGGACACGCTCGGGCAGGCGAGGAATATCCTCTGCCGGGCGCTGGTGTTGACCGGGGCCAGCGCCGATGACGTGTGCGAGCGGATGCGGGTGATTCAAAAGGAGGAAGACGACTGAGAATCCCGGATTCGCCGCGCGGCGAAAGTCATTCGAGACGAAGCAAGAATAGAAGCGCGTGAGCGATTAACTTAGGCTAAGATCACATAGCAGGCGCCCAAAGGGGCGCCTTCGGCATTTTTAAGGGACCACTACGGGTAGACAACATGAAGGAATGACAGCGCCGAAACGACAAACGCCCCCGAATGTGGAATCGGAGGCGCTGCCTATTGGATGAAGGACTGGCTGGCGGCTAATCCATCTCCTCTCCTATAGCGCGCTCCCTCCGCGAAGACTAGGGCTCCGTTTGCCATCGGCGCTTTCCGACGGGGAAGTGCTATGTACGGCAAGAGACTGCTTTCTCATGATCTGGATGTCGCGGCGCAATTCTTGAGACACCAGCGCCCCGGCGGCCCATGGGTGCTGGTTGCGATTGTGCCCGATGGGCTGACGACCACGCGCACCTTCACTCGGATTGAAGACGCCTGCACATTCATCGCGGCCCACAACGATGAGAAGAATATCTACTATCAGGTCAACCCAGTTCGCTCGGCGGCGAATAAGAAGCCGCAGAAAACTGACATTACCCAAGGTGAATTTGTTCAGGCCGACCTCGACCCGCGGGACGATGAGAGCGCGGCAGATGCGAAGACACGTTACCTAGGGGCGCTAAAGACGCTGCGACAGCCGACCACGGTTGTGGATTCCGGCAACGGCATTCAAGCGCTCTGGCGCTTGAAGTCGCCACTTGGGCCTGAGCGCTTCGCCGCGATTGAGGCGACATCCAAGGCAATCACTATTGGGCTGGGTTCGAAAGCCGGCACTCAGAACATTGACCGCATCTTGCGCGTGCCCGGTACGGTCAACCACCCGAACAGGAAGAAGCGCGAAAACGGCCGCACTGCGTGTCTGGCCCAGATCATTGAGCTGAATGATGTCAGCTATGAGCTGGCGGACTTTCCTGCGGCTGAGCCCGACAAGGTGGAGGATAGTGGGTACTATGGTCGCCAGCCCGGCGACGATGAGGATCCACTCACGGCGGCTATTCGCGATGGTGGTGCCCGATATGGTGGCGACCGTTCGCGGGCGGAGTTCTTCGTCATAAACGAGATGCTGCGCCGTGGTTACTATGCGCCGGCAATAACGGCGGTGCTGCTCGAGCGCAACAATGGGGTGTCGGCGAAGGTCTACGAACAAAATAATCCCCGACATTATGTCGAAGAGCAGATTGCCCACGTGGAAGCGAAGCTGGCCCTTTCTGTCGACAAGCACGGCATACCCTATCTCACGCAAGACAACATCCGCATCGCGCTCTTTAAGTTGGGCGTAAGGGTGCGCTACGACCGCTTTGCGGACCGAATTCTGATTGCGGGCCTAGAGGAGTTTGGCCCGGTGCTGGATGACGCAGCGATGAACCGTCTGCGCTTGATGATCGACCTGCGGTACTGGTTACTGGTACCCAAGGAAATGTTCTACGACGTTGTTACAGATAATGCGCGGCGCAATGGCTTCCACCCGGTGTGTGATTATCTGGACGGCTTGAAATGGGACGGCGTGAAGCGGCTTGACAAGTGGTTGACCGCATACGGCGGAGCAGAGGACACACCCTATACGAACGCAGTGGGCGCCTTGCTGCTGACCGCTGCTGTGCGCCGCGTGCGCCAGCCTGGATGTAAATTCGATGAAATCGTCGTGCTGGAGAACCCCGACCAAGGCACAAACAAATCAAGCACACTTGCTCTACTGGCGGTGAATCCCGATTGGTTCACTGACTACCTCCCGCTCCACGTGAACGGTAAAGAGGTGATCGAGCTAACCCGTGGCCGCTGGATCATTGAGGTGGCCGAGCTGGCTGGAATGCGTAAGACGGAGGTTGAGCACGTCAAGGGGCTGCTTTCGCGCCAGGTTGATCGTGCGCGAATGGCCTATGGGCGCATCCCTGTCGATGTGCCACGGCAATGGGTACCTGTTGGTACGACAAATCACGCCGAATATCTGAAGGACACCACGGGCAACCGGCGCTTCTGGCCAGTGCGTGTGAAACAATTTGATTTGGAGAGGCTAGCCCAAGACCGCGACCAGCTCTGGGCCGAGGCGGCGGCACGCGAGGCGAGTGGCGCAAGTGTCAGGCTGCCCAAGGAACTATGGGCAGCGGCGGCCGAGGAGCAAGCGAAACGGACGACTGCGGACCCATTCTACGAATTGCTCCAAAACATGATCGGCCACATCGAGGCGGGCAAGATTGCGGCTGAAGAAGTGTGGACGATACTCGACATGCGCGGAGGCCAGCGCGAACAGAGTCACAACGAGCGCATGGGTAGGGCAATGCGTGCACTCGGGTGGACCCGCAATTCGGCGGGCACGGTGCGTATCAGGGGCAAGCTAGTTGCTGGCTTTGTGCGGGGCGACCCCGAGAAGCCACGGCCGACCGTGATGGTGATGCGCAACCCGGACGGGCTGCTAATTGTTGCGCCGTTTGACGATGATGATGGCCCCTAACGCCAAGGCCAGAGGCCCCTAACGCCAAGGCTGTGGTGCCCCTAACGCCCTGGCGACCCCTAACGCTGGCCCCTAACGCCCGTAAGTGACTCGAACGACAGGAAGTTTGATGCTTCCGTTAGCCCCGTTAGCCCCGTTAGAGGTAAGAGGTAGAGAGGGGACGGAGAAGGTCGGGGACTGCCTCCTGGAGCTCGGGCAACTACCGCTAGCTATTCGGAGAATACTTATAGGGAGACCCCCTTACGGCCCTAACGGGCCCTAACGCCCCTGTCAAAAATGGTGTGTGGTGTGGCCCCTTCGTTGGCTTCAGGAAGCAGAGGCGGTGCTGCATTCAAGATGATTGCTGTGAGCCCCGGCGGTGATGCTCAGCAACGAGCATGGATGTGTGGAAAAAATCCCCGCCCACACACACCAACACCCCACAACCACAACAGGCTGCCGCCGGCCGAGAACCCTCGGCCGAGGTCCGCACACCACAAAACCACACACCGCCACGCTTATATAAACCGCCGCTCGCCTCGCCATCGCGCGCCTAAGTCACAGTCCCGAATTCACTATTCGCAGTAGCGGCACCTTTAGTCTTCGCGCTGCGCATCCCGGGTAACGCTCGGGTAAACGGAGATGTGGTTTTGCCACGCGCTAGACGTTACACACGTTAAGAGCGTAGGCTTCGTGTATGACAACCACAGCACAGATGCCCGCATCTAACCCCGATGTAGGTCGCCTCAAACCGGAAGCCCGCAGTCGCGTCACCAACGGCGCAGACATCCTGCCCGGCGTCGATGGTCGTTCGATGACCGCCCGCCGCTATCGCGACATCTCCAGCGCGATCATCGCAGACCAAGGCGGCGAAGGTCGATTGTCTGAGGCCCGCCTCCAACTCATCCGCCGCTTTGCCGCCGCCGCGGTCATCGCAGAGCAGATGGAGGCAAAGCTAGCGATGGGCGTAGAGATCAACATCGTGGAGCACGCGCAGTTGTCCTCCACTCTGGTGCGTATCGCCCAGCGCATCGGCATCAACCGCGTACCCAAGACCATCACCCCAACACTCGCGGACTACATCGACGGGATTGCAGATGAGGAGGCCGCTGGGTGAGCCGCGCCTACACCATCATCGATGCGATCAGCGACCCAAAGCTGCTCGGTGCCGCGCTGGGTCCACCGCAGAGCTGGGCAAGCTGGCGCGTGGTGTTGAAGGCTGCGTTCGGTCTACCCCTCACCGAAGATGAGGCAGGCATCTTTGCCAGCATCGCAGGCGCACGCAAGCCGCCAGCGCATCGCGTGCGTGAACTCTGGGCCATTATCGGCCGCCGCGGGGGGAAGTCGCGAATTGCCGCGGCGCTGGCCTGTTTCCTTGCTGCGTTCACGAAGCATCGGCTGGCCCCTGGCGAAGTTGGGATGGTGCTTGTGCTGGCCGCGTCACGCGATCAGGCCCAGACCGTGTTCGCATACATCAAGGGCTTCCTCAGCGCATCGTCAATGCTGCGCCGGGAAATTGCGAACGTCACCGCCGCGGAAGTCACGCTGCGCAACGGCATCGTGATTGCGGTCCACTCCAACTCCTTCCGCACCATCCGCGGGCGCACGCTGATCGCCGCCATCTTTGATGAGGTCGCGTTCTGGAGAGACGAAGCCTCAGCGACGCCGGACATCGAAGTCTATCGCGCCGTGCTGCCTGCGCTGGCCACCACACGCGGCATGTTAGTGGGCATTAGCTCGCCGTATCGCAAGCTCGGCCTGCTCCATCAGAAACATCGCGATCATTTCGGCGCGGATGGTGACGAAGTGCTGGTAGTCAAGGGTGGCACCCGCCAGTTCAATCCAACACTATCTGAGCAGACAATCGAGACCCAGCGTCAGGCCGACCCAACCGGCGCCGCAGCCGAATGGGACGCAGAGTTTCGCTCCGACATCTCCACGTTCCTTGACGATGAGCTGGTCGATGCCGCGGTCGAGTACGGTCGTCCATTAGAACTCAGCCCAAGGCCTTTCCCAGCGTTCTACAGAGCATTCACCGACGCAGCAGGCGGCACCGGCAACGACTCCTACACGCTGGCCATCGCGCACAAGGAAGGTGAACATTATGCCGTGGACCTTGTTCGCGGCACGAAGGGCAAGTTTGACCCCGCACAGGTCACGAAAGACTACGCCGAACTCTTGAAGCAGTACCGCATCGGCAGCGTGACCGGCGATCACTACGGCGCAGAATGGGTGGCCGGCGCTTGGCGCGATGCGGGCATTGTCTACGTGCCCAGCGACATTCCGAAGAGCGCAATCTATCTGGAGTCACTCCCACTGTTCACCCGCGGTCTCGTTCGGTTGCCTGACCACGCCAAGCTACTTCGCGAGCTTCGCTTGCTGGAACGCCGGACCCACCGCGGCGGTAAGGACAGCGTGGACCATCCCCGCGGCGGCCACGACGACCACGCCAACGCGGTCTGCGGCGTGTTGCGCACGCTCAGCAACTACTTGGGCTTTTCAATCGAACGCATGGTCAACGACGAAGACGAGACCGTGACTGGCGATCGCCACGCACGGCAAGCCGATGCGTGGCGCCGATGGAGAATGAGCCAGTACTTCCGCTCATTGGGGATACCGCTATGACCATCGACCGCTGGCTCCGCAGCGCCACAGCAATCATCGCCACGGCGGCCTGTCTCACCGTGCTGGCCATGCTGCTTTGGGGGAGCTGAAGCAATGACCTCCAATGGACCAACAGGAGATTTCAAAATGAACGATGACGAAGATTTCGAGACCATCACCGGCTTCGACGGCAGGCCTAAGCAAATTTTGAAGGACGGACGCAGGATGAGAATATCGATGGCAATGCGCGATGCGGCACTGTCAAGCCGTAGGGAAGGCGATGCGTGTACTGTGCGTAATCCGGAATACACACTCGATCAAGGCAGCCCCGATCATATCCGCAACGGCATCTGCGTGCCTGACCGCCCGCGCTCCAGTGACAGCATTACAGACGGCCGCACCACCGACCCGCTCGCGGGCTGTCGGCCGGGTTTCAGAGTTCCGGTCGCAAATGATCGTCAGGCAACACGGGACGCCTATGCGGCATATGAGCGACAGCTGACTAACGCCTATCTCCTTCGCGACAACGAACACGATGACGAGAGCCGCACCGAAGCTATTATCCCCCACGACGAAAGCCAGCCCCGGCGCAGCGCCGACGCCGCCCAGCATCGCCAGCTGATGGACAAGCTCTACGCCGAACGCGATGCCGAGCTACAGAACGCATGGAGGACCGGCAAATGAAACAGCCCGCCCCCATCTTGGAGCAGCGCATCGCATCCACCCTCGCCAACCCGGCGGCCACCGCCAGCGAACTGTCCAAGCTGGTCGCCGAAACCGAACTCGCAGCGCACGCCGCAGAGCAGGATGTCGCCCGGCTGCGCGAAGCAGCCACCGACCTTGTCGCAGCACCGGACGCCAAGGCAGCCTTCGAGGCTGCCGAGCTCGCCAACCTCACCCGCCAGCGCTTAGCAAATGTTCTGCCCAAACTACGCGAGCGCTACGCCAGCGCAGACCACGCCGAACGCTTTGCGGCTTGGCGCGCCGCTTTCCAACACCTCGCCCCTGAGCACGAGGCCATCTCCGACCAGATCAACGACACAATACAGCGCTTCAAGAACGAATGGACAGAACTGGCCGAACGCGTCGCACTCCATAACGCAGAGGCCGAGCAGGTCAACAACCTCGCCCGTGCGATTGACGAGTACAACCACTTCAACCATCTCCACCTGCCTCAGCTGTTCGACAGCGCCACAGACCAACGCAAGTGGGGTGCGCCAAAGGTCAACGGCAGCTTCGCGGCCTCGTTCGCGCAATCGATGATCTTCCCCAGTGGCCCCGGCGACCGCTGGAGTGACCCAGAAGTCCAGGCCCAGCGCCGTGCTGAGATTGAGAAAGAGCAGGCCCGGCTTGCCGACTACTACACTCAGCAGGGCAAAGCCCAAGAGGAAAGGCTCAACCGCGAAGAGGCCGAACGCTTCAAGCAATGACTGTAGCCGACCAGATAGAGCAGAGCTGGCAGGCGCGTCGCCCGGAGGTGCCGCAGACGATATGGCGGCAGTTGCGTGCCTTGAAGTACACACTTGCGCCGACGGCCCAGTTGATCGAGGACCGGCTACGCAACGACACACTGATCGGCGATCTCCGGCTGCTCATGCGCGCCCGCGGCGTGCGCCGCCAGAAGATGCTCACGGCGCTCCAGCGCTGTTTTCCCGCTGCCCAGCTCACGCCGTCTAAGACGCAAAGAGACGTGGTCAGCTTGACCTGGGTCAGCCCCAAGCCGCCGATCATCATCGGCGGTGTAGGCGGCGAACTTCAAAACTGCCTTCTGGTCTGCGCCGCCGTTGCCTTTCCCAATCCCCCACTGCCCGGGGTGAAGGCGATTTCGTTGTACAGCACCTTCGTTCTTGAAATCGCAGACCACGCCGCGGCTCGGCTGCTTCAGCGCGCCCCGCAGGCCAGCCTGAGGCAGGCTGCACTAGACGCTGCCGACGCCTTCGCCACCGCCGAGGCGAAATGCGTTGCGCCGCTGGTGGGCAACGGGGCTACTATCTACCTGCCCGCAGGCGGCGCTGGCTGCTTTGTGTGTACTGTGATCGGTGGCCACACCCGCGAAGGGCGCAAATACGTCTACGCCCGGGCCAGCACCTTCTTGCCTCACAGCTGGCTGCGCCCGGATCAGCGTCCGCTACCCCCGGCGGCC
>Ga0070738_10005739_pt1 | contig 13533 bp, 12 predicted proteins | sample Coa_R2_2_FD_66446 | JGI IMG/M metagenome (GOLD analysis project Ga0070738, IMG submission 66446) | Surface soil microbial communities from Centralia Pennsylvania, which are recovering from an underground coalmine fire - Coalmine... | ecosystem: Environmental > Terrestrial > Soil > Unclassified ... | reverse complement strand
AGCCCAGCAGCCGCGGTGGGCGGTCGTGCCCCTCGCGCAGCCGGGCGGGCTGGAGTACCGGCTGGAGGACGGCCGGCATTCGCGGCTACTTCCCTGGTCCGATTCCGATCCCGGGTATCGGAGCCGGTTCGAGCGCTGGGAGTTGGCGCGTGAGGCTGACCTGGACGGCGATGGGGTGCCGGAGGCGATCGTTCTGCACTATACGGGCGGCGCGCACTGCTGTTTCGAGTATCTGATCGCCGCGAGCACGCCGAACGATATTGTTGTCTGGGACTGGTTCTCCCTCGGCAACAGCCGGCTGGCCGACATCCAGGATCTCGATGGCGACGGCGTGCCGGAGCTGCTGGCCCGAGACGACCGCTTCGCGTACTTCCCCGGCCTGAGCTATGCCGACACGCCGTTCTTGCCGCTGGTGCTCTGTCGCTCAGTCACCCGGCGCTACTACGACTGCACCGCCCAGCGCTTCCCCGAGCTGCTGCGCGATAGCGCCCGCCAGTTTGCCCAGGCTTTAGCGGCTGCCCCCCCGGAGACCACGAGGCTATCGGCCGCCGACCGATTCCCCCGCCCGATGGTGTACGCCCAAGCGCTGGGCCTGCTGGGCAGCTACCTGCGGCTTGGCTCGCCGAGTGCGGTCGAGGAGGGGTGGGCGCAGGTCCGCGCGTTGTGCCCCGACTGCGCCCAGTGGCTGCGCGGGCAGTCGGAGGCACTGCAGCAGGCGCTGCAGGTGGTGTACCCTAGGCGGGACCCCTCTATGCAGCTCGACTGACGGGCCTCTAGAGAGCCCGCCTAGCTGTCCTCGGCGCTATTCGCGTGCTGACTCGTCGTTGGCGCGGGGGAGCACTCGACGACTGCGCGCGCTGCGCATCGCTGTGCATCGCGCACCGCGCCCTGCACGACGCCTCGCGACGCCGGTGACCGCGCACGATCTGGCGGAATGACGGGGAACTTCTGGGCGGCCCCGAGAGGACTCGAACCTCCGACACGCGGTTTAGGAAACCGCTGCTCTGTCCACCTGAGCTACGGGGCCACGGGGCAGCTAGCCGCTGCTCGCCAGCACGCCGGCCTCCACGCCGCGCCGTTTCCCGCGGCTGCTTCTCCCTCGGCCACCAACCGGAGGCGGCCTCTTGCCGCGCGGGTTGTCCGAAGCAAGCGACTCGCCGCATCGTGCTCTATCGTTAGCTTACCCGGTCCCGACTCGTTCGGGTAGCATCCACGCTCCGGATGCGCCGCGCGCACGGGCGCTGGGGGGCCAACGCGAGGAGGCCCGGGGAATCCGCCACTCATAGGGCCCAAGGCGCCGGCACGGCCGGGCCCCATATGGCCGCTGGCGCGGGGCCAGGGCGACATGCGTGGATCTCACCCAGCGGCCGCGGCGGATGCGGCCGGTTGCAAGTCGAACGCCGCCGCCAGCAGCTCGTACGAGCGCAAGCGGGAGGCGAAGTCGGGCGTGATGGTGAGCACCATCAGTTCCTCGGCTCCCGCCGCCTCTGCCAGCGCGGTCAGCTCCGTCCGCAGCTGCTCAGGGGTGCCGGCGAGCGCGCGGCCGGCCGCTTGGGCCAGGATGGCGCGCTCGTCCGCGGTGTATACGTGCGTCTCGACCTCTTCGTGCGACGGGTACGGTAGCCGCGCGTTCTGGTGCAGCCGCACCAGGAACAGCTCGCGGCTGCGCGCCAGCTGCCGCGCCTCGGCCTCCGTCTCGGCGCACACGACGAACACGGCCAGCAGCGCCCGCGGCGCCGCCAGGTACGCCGAGGGCCGAAACGCCGCGCGGTAAGCCCGTACCACGGCCACCGCATCGCGGGGGTTGATAAAGTGCGCGAAGGCGAACGGCACGCCGTACAGCGCCGCATACGACGCGCTCTCGGCACTGGAGCCCAGCAGCCACAGCTCCGGCGCGGTGGGCCCCACCGGCATGGCTCGCACGCCCGCGAACGGATGGTCCGGCTCCAGCGCGTCGTGCAACCAGCGCCGCAAGTCGGCCACTCGCTGGGGGAAATACTCTAGCGGCCAGCTACCTGGTCCGGCGGCCAGCGCCTTCGCCGTCCGCGGGTCGCTGCCCGGCGCGCGCCCGATGCCCAGGTCCACCCGGCCCGGGTACAGCGCCTCGAGGGTGCGGAACACTTCGGCGACCTTGAGGGCACTGTAGTGCTGGAGCAGCACGCCGCCCGGCCCCACGCGCAGGTGCTGCGTGCGTGCCAGAATCTGGCCGACGAGGATCTCGGGGGCAGAACAGGCCAGCGCCTCGCTGGAGTGATGCTCCGCTACCCAGTAGCGGTGGTAGCCTAGCTCGTCGACCGCCGCGGCCAGGCGCAGGGTGGCCTGGAGAGCATCGGCGGGGGTGCTGCCACGGATGACCGGCGATTGGTCGAGCACGCTCAGTTTCAGCACGACGGGATTATACGCCATCCCGCCGCCCGCTCACCCCGCCCCCTGGCGCAGATGGCGCGCGTAGAACGCCAGCGTACGCGTCCAGGCGTCGGCCGCCGCGGCCTCCGAGGCCGCTGTCGGGGCAACGATCGGCGCGCCCATGAAGGCGTGGCCCACGCCCGGGTACACCACGCACTCGAAATCGACGCCGTGGCGCAGCAGCTCGTCGCGCAGCCGCACCACATTGGCGAAGCCCACTGGCTCGTCCTGGTCGCCCCAGAAGCCCAGGATCGGGCCCTGCAGGCGGTCGGCCAGCTCCAGCGGCGCTGGCGCCGAGCGCGCGTGGGTGTGCGCGCCCGCGGCAGGAAAGCCGTAGAAGCACACCGTGGCCAGGTCGCGGCGCAGTGCGGCCAGGTCCAGCACCAGCGTGCCGCCCAGGCAGAAGCCCATGGTGCCCAACCGCCCACTCGCGGCGGCCCCGCCCTGGGCGGCGAGCCAGTCGAGCGCGGCTTGCAGCTCCTCCAGCGCACGCCGCTCGTCGAACTGGCGCCAGCGGGCGTAGGCGGCCTCGCGCGTCAGGGCCGGCAGCGGCCCCTCGCGGTGGAACAGCTCCGGCAGCAGCACGCGGTAGCCTGCGGCGGCCAGGCGTCCCCCCAGCTGCTGGTAGAACGGCGTGGCGCCGAACATGTCGTGGACCAGCAGCACGGCGGGCCCGCCAGCGGCGCCCGAGCGCAGCAACACCGCCGGCAGCGCGGCGCCGCCGGGCAAGGGAATACGCAGCGTGTCGCACACGACGCCCGCCGGCAGCGGCGCCGCCGGCCCCTCGGCATGACACATCGGCCACCTCCCGCCGCGCGGCCTCAGCGTGCCCCGAGCCGCGCGAAGAACCCCGCGGCCGCTAGCTGGTCGCGGAACGATAGATCGAGCACCTCCTCCAACGGGATCTGGAGGATCGCCGGTTCGAAGCCGCCCATGCTCGCCTGGAGCTCGCGCGCATCATCGAGGTCTACCCGCAGGTCCAAGGGGACCCGCTCGCGCGTCCGATCCAGATGGTGCAGGATCGGCCCGATCTCGCTCGCGCGCATGCGGCGCGCCACCACGGCGGCCGCCTGCTCGCGCGCGGCCGGGTCGGTGGCCCCGGCCTTCAGGTACGCCTGGCCAGCGGCCACGGCGCGCAGCAGCCGCAGGGTGTCCTCCGCGCGGCCGTGCGCCGTGGCGGGCAGCCCCACGATGCCCAAGATGTCCGGCACGCCGAGCGCGCCCAAGTCCCAGGCGTGGTAGCCCTGCTCTTTGAGGGGGGCTGCGGACGCGTAGCTCAGCGGTGCGCCATCGATCGCGCGCTCCTGCAAGGCTGCCGCGGTGGTGGGCTCGTCGCCGGTAACCAAGATGGTTACCCGGTCGCGGTCTGGGTCCAGCCCGAGCCGCTTGAGCGCCGCGAGCGTCCGCAAGTGGGGAGGGCCGCCCAGCGAGTGCACGCCGATGGTGGCGCCGCGGAGCTGCTCGGGCGCGGCGAGCGTCGGCTGGGTGACGAGCTCGCTGGCCGCCCGCGTGCTGGTGGCGCCTAGAAAGACCACGGGGGAACCGCCGCTGCGCGCGCCGAGTGTCGGCCCCAGGCCGGTCCAGGCGTAGTCGAGCTCCCCGCTGAGCAGCGCCGCCTGCGACAGCGCTGCCGAGCGCGTCTGGCGCAAGTCGATCTGCAGTCCATACTGCCGGTCGAGCCCGAGGTCGACGGCCAGCCACACGGCCGCCACCTCGGGCGCTACGCCCGCGTGCGCGACGCGAACCACGGCCAGAGGGGGCTCCGGGCCCAGCGCGGCACTTGCCCCGGGCTCGGCCGCCGGGGCGGCGCTAGCGGCGGGCGGTGCCGCGGGGGCCGCGCGCGCCTGGCAGCCGGCCAGCAGCAAGACGCACCAGAGCCCGAGCGCCGCGCGTCGCCTCATGGCATGCTCCTTTTTTTCTGGCCGGCGGTGTGGCCGGCCGTCGCCGCGCCCTCGCTGTCACACGTGCGATGAAGGATGGCAGCCCCGCCGGCGGCTGTCAAGGCCGGCCCGCACCAGCCGCTCGAAAATTGCGGTAGCCGCGGCGCCGCTCCATAATCGCCCCACGCCGTAGGGCCGGGAGCGACGGCGTGGGGAAGACGCGATGCAGTTTCTCGTGACGGGCGAATGGGTGGAGCACGGCGCCCTGCTGCCACCGGAGCAGGCTGCCCAGCTACTCGAGGCCACGGTGCTACCCAGCCTGCAAACCCTCGCGCGCTGGGAGGACGAAGGCCGACTGCAGGGGGGCATCCTCGCCGGCCAGCGCGCGGGCGCCTACCTCCTCGAGGCCGCCTCTGCCGAGGAGGTAGGGCAGCTATTGGCCAGTCTCCCCTTCTGGGGGATGGTGAGGTGGAGCGTCCAGCCGTTGCAATCGACGCGATCGGCGATCCAGCGCGACCAGGAGGTGGCCCAGCAGATCCGCGCGCACCACGGACCGTAGCGGCCAAGCCGTAGACTAGCCCCCGGCCCGCCTTCGCCTATCCGGCCCTAGCCCCAAGGGGGTGGGAGCCTGGGGCCGTGCGCCGCGCGCTGCCGAGCTCGGCGGGGTCAGGCGAGCAGCGCCTGCACCTCGGCGCAGGTGAGCACGCGGGCCATGGTAGGGAACACGCGTGTCATCGCCCAGCGCTGCTCGTCCTCGGGCACGCCGCCACAGCCATCGGCTAGCACGATGAGGGCGTAGTCGCGGTCGAAAGCATCGCGCACCGTGCTCTCCACGCCGACCGTCGTGCGCTGGCCGCCGACGATCAGGGTGGTGATGCCCCGCGCCCGGAGGTGTAGGTCGAGGTCGGTGCCGTAGAAGGCGTTGCGCCGCCGCTTGACCACCTGCACGTCGGCGGGGGTGGGGCGCAGCGCATCGACCACCTGCCACTCTGGGCTACCCTCGACGGGGCGCCCGCCACCGCCCGCCAGGCCGCCCTGCACGGGCAGCGTTACCTGGTCGGCGCCGTCCGCCCGCCGCGTATTGAGCACGTAGACGATGGTGACGCCTCGGGCTCGGGCCGTCTCGACCAGTGCGGCCAGCCGCTCGACGATGCCGCTGGCGGCTAGCAGTCGCGCTCGCTCGTCGCCGCTCTCGAAGGCGCCGCGCTGCAGGTCGATCAGCAGGAGCGCGGTCCGGCGGGGATCCAACTGCTCGTTCATCTGGCGCCTCCCTCCCATGCGTGGGATTGTACCGCCGGCATCCAAGGTACGCCGCCTCGCCTGCCTGGGTGCAGGGACCGGTGGCCAGCGCGTGCTATCCTGCCGCCAGGGCGCCCCGCGCGCCCGTGGAGGGCCGATGCCGCGTGCGGTCTGGCTGCTGAGCCCGGTGCTGGCGCTGGCCCTGCTGCCGTCTAATCTGGTCGCCACGGCGCTACCGCTGCTGCGCACCGAGTGGGGCGCCTCGGCCACCGCGCTGGGCTGGACGTTCAGCGCCTACCAGCTCGGCTACGTGGTGGGCGTGCTGGGCCTGTTGCCGCTCACCGACCGGGTAGCGTTGCCCCGCGTGATCGGGAGTAGCGCCGCGCTGAGTACCCTGGCGTTCCTGCTGTTCCCGGTACTGGCCCGCGATGTGGCGAGCGCGTCCCTGCTACGGCTGCTGGCCGGGGTGGGGCTGGCCGGGGTGTACTTGCCCGGGGTGCGGGTGGTGGCCGCGCAGGCCGACGCGCACCGACGCGGGTTGGCGGTGGGGATGTATGTGTCGGCCTTCTACCTGGGCAGCGCGCTGTCGCTGGCCGTGGCGGGCGCCCTGCTGCCGGCGGTCGGCTGGCGGGGCGCTGCGTGGGTACTCGGGGCCGCTCAGCTCTTGGGGCTACCGCTGGCGGTGCTCGGCACGCGGGAAGCGCCAGGCCCCCAGGGCCGCTCGGCTCGCCTAGCGCTCGGCGTGCTGCGCCAGCGCCCAGTGCGCGGCTTCATCTTGGCCTACACGGGCCACTGCTGGGAACTGTACACCTCGCGGGGCTGGCTGGCCGCTTTCCTGGCCAGCGTGCTGGCCGCCGCCGGGCGCGGCCCGGTCGAGGCGGCCGCCGAGGCGGGCTGGTGGGCCGGCATCATCGGTGCACTGGGCATCGCGGGCGTGTGGCTGGGTGGCGCGCTGTCCGACCGGCTCGGGCGAGCCCCCACCGCGCTGGCGATCGCCCTGGCCAGCGGCGCGCTATCGCTCGCCTACGGCTGGCTCGCCGCTGGCGGCTGGACGCTCAGCGTCACGCTCGGCTGCCTATACGGCCTGTTGGTCGCGGCCGACTCGGCCGTGTACTCCACCGCGATCACCGAGGTCGCCCCGCCCGGGCAGGTCGGCTCGGCCCAGGCGGTGCAGGCCGCCATCGGTTTTCTCGCGGCCGCGCTGGCCCCGGTAGCCGGTGGCCTGGCGCTCGATGCTGGTGGGGGCTACGGGAGTGTCTTCGCCCTCGCGGGCGGCATCGGGCTGGTCCTGGCCCTGCCGCTGCTACCGCTAGCGCGCGCCGTCCCGCGTGCATCGGCGACCGCGCCGGGCCCGTGAGCACTCAAGGCGTCCCACGACCGAGCAGCGCTAGCCAGGCGACCTCCTCGACGGTGATCAGCACGACGATGCCGAGCCCGACGGGCAGCGCGCGGCGTAGCAGCAGGCCCTCCTGCCCACTCAGGCCCACCACCGCGGTGGCCAGGACCACGCGTTGAGGCGACGCCAGGCTCAGATCGGCAGCGGTGGTGTTGTGCACCGCGGCCAGCACCAGCGGCGGCACGCTCAGCCGTTCGGCCATCTGGAGCTGGAACGGCAGCAGCATGGCGTTGCCCGCCGCGTTCGAGCCTGTCAGGAACCCGGCGAGACCGCCGACGGCGGGGGCCGCCAAGAGGTAGGCCGATCCCAGCGCCGCGGCGGCGCTCGCCGCGAGCCGGGCGGTCATTCCCGCCCGGAGCATCACCTCCGCCAGCACCAGAAACGCGGCCAGCGCCAGTGTGGCCAGCCACCAGCGGCGTGCTGTTTGCCGCAGCTCCGCGACCACGGCCGCGCGGTCGAGCCGGAGCACGACGACGGCCACCGCACAGGCGACCGCTAGCCAGAACCCCGGGCTGTACAGCAGCGGCAGGGCGAACGCGACCGCCGGCACGCTGAGCACCGCGTGGGTGAGCAGCCAGTCGCGCAGCGGCGGCAGCAGCCGGCTGAGCAGCAGGCCGGTCGCTAGCGCGGCGTAGGGCGCCACGGCGCGCGCTGTGGTCGGCATGGGGGCGTCCTCTGCGGGGACGCCCGGCACCGGGCGGGTGCGCCCCGGCAAGCGACTGACTAGCACCCCGGCGACCACCACGCCGCCCACGACCATCGCCAGCTCGACCCCGAACAGCCGCGTGCCGCCCCACGCGGCCAGCACCATGAGCAGACTCGTCAGGCCCAGTAGGCCGGCGTGGCGGCGCAGCGCGCGCGGGCCCTCACCCAGCCACAGGGCCAGCGCGCCGAAGTACGGAAACAGCAGCAGGCTCAGGTAGGCACAGCCCTCGCCCAGCTCGGTGGGCGCCAGCCCCGCCAACTCCGCGCCCAGCAGCGTCCCCACCGCCAGCGCGCCCCAGGGCACGGCGTTCTGCGTCAGCAGCGCCAGCAGCGCGGCGTGCGACGGGGCGTACCCGAGGGCCAGCAACAGCGGGGCCACGATCACGATCCCGACACCGAAGCCACTAGCCCCTTCGAAGAAAGCGCCCAGCGGCAGGCAGAGCAGCAGGGTGCGCGCCGCGCGGTCCCCGCCCAGCGCGGCCAGCCGCGTGGCCAGCCGGGCCATCGCCTGGCCGCGAGCCATCAGCTGGTACAGCAGCAGGCCGAAGAACACGACGTACGCGACGAGCAGGGTGACTAACAGGCCGCGCAGCACAGCGAGAGCGAGCCCCGCCCCCGACAGCGCGAACGCGGGCCAAAAACAAGCGACCGCCATGGCGAGGCCGCAGCCCAGCACGCCCGCTACGACTGCCGACCGCCGCAGGAGCAGCAGCACCGTCACCGCGACCACCAGCGGCGAGGCCGCGACTACCGTGTCGGCGAGCGCGCCCCCGGCGGGGACCATCGCGCCCTACTCGGTCGGTGTGCAGCCTAGCTTGCGCAGCAGCCCGAGCAGCAGCGCCTCGCGCTCCTTGAGCTGCTCCTTGTAGTCGGGCGTATCCGTATGGTGGATCTCGGCCTTGAGGTCGCGCACCGCCTGGTCGAGCAGGTTGGCCAGCAGGGCACACTCCTCCGGGGTCAGCTCCACGTGCATCGCTTGCTCCTCCGAGCGGGTCCGCGCCCTCGGGCGGTATCCCTGGCGAGGGCGCGCCGAGCGTAGCATAGCGCACGGGCCGCACTCCCTGTGGCCGGTGGGCCGAGCGAGGGGCGCGGGGAAACGCGCGGAACGGGCGACCGACCGCGGCGCGGCCGTGTGTCACGCCTCGTGCTGCTGGAGCCAATCGCGCGCCGTGGCTACCAACTCCCAGCGCTGGGCGGCGAGCGCCTCGTCGAGGAGCCGACGTGCCTGGCCGATCACGTCGTGCATCAGTGCGCTGGAGAAGCTACGCTCGGCAGCTAGCTGCGCGTCGCAGGAGGCGGCCACTGCTGCGGGCGGGGCCACTGGCATCGCCGGGGGGTAGGCGGGGCGGCGCGCCTCGTGGAGGACCGCCTGCCAGTACGGCGTGCTGATGTCGGTGAGTCCCACGCCCGGCGGGCCGGCCTGGCCGTCGGCGGCGTGGCAGTCCCACATGCGCAGCCGGCCGCAGCGAATCCCCACGTGGCCCACCGCTATCCCGTCGGGGCCTGGGGGGTCGGCAGGCGAATAGGTAGTGAAGAACAGCAGGTCGCCGTCGCGCACGGCGGCCCAGTCGCCGGCGCCTTGGCGGCTGGCTACCACCTGCGGGATGGCCTGGCGCAGCTGCTCGGCCGTGCGCGCCTCGCCCAGCGGCACGCCCACGGCTGTGAGTACCTGGCGGACGAACAGCGAGCAGTCGAGGGTCGTCACCCCATCCGGCGGGGGGGCGAGGCGATAGGGGATGCCGCGGCGGCGCTCGCACTCGGCCCACAGGTGCGCGGGCGGCGGAGGCAGGGCGGCCACAGCGGCGGGCTCGGTGGCCTGCACCGCCGCCCAGGCGGCCCGGTAGGCGCGCGCCGCCGCGCTGTCAGGGTCGGCGTAGTCGCGCGGGCGCTCGGCCCAGGCACACACCCGCCAGGCCAGCTCGGCATCGCGGTAGCCCGCCGCGCGCCAGTGCGCGTACCACCGGCGGTACTCCGGCGCCATGACCTGGACTTGCAGCGCCGGGTCCTCACGCTGCGCGGCGGTGAGGCCCGCGCCAAGGCCCTGATCGTGCAGTTGGAACAGGCCCACGCTATGGCCCGCGTCGCCGCGGCGCTGCGGGTCCCAACCGCTTTCGGCCAGTGCGCCCGCGGCCATGATCGCCGCCAGCTCGCCCTCGATGCCGTGGCGCGCTAGCAGCGCGAACACCTCATCCCGTGTCAGGACCGCCATCTCGCCACCTCCACGTGACTGCCTCTCCGCCCAGAGGCGCGGGCACGGCGGGGCACGCGTCCGGCGGCGCTCAGGCGGGCTCGTGGTACTCCCACGTCTGGAACAGGTCGCGCAGGAACTGGAGGTAGCCCGCGCGCGTCAGTGGGGGGCGCGCCGCGGCCAGCACGCGCCGGGCTGCGGCGGCGCCGTCGGCCAGCAGGTCGACGACGGTGAGGGCCATGGCCTTGGCGGGGTTCACGATAGCCCGCTCCGGGTCGGCGATGCGGTAATCGGCGCCGTGGCCCTCGCCGCTGGCGCCGCCCGCGTAGGGGTGGATGGCGGGCAGCACGTGGCTGAGGTCGCCCATGTCGGTCGAGCTGCCGCGGTGGCCGGCGGTGGTCACCTCCTCGGGGCCGACGAGCCGCTCGGCGTTGCGGCGGAACAGCTCCAGCAGCAACGGGTCGTTGCGCAGCGGCAGGTAGCCCGGTAGCGTCGTCACCGCCACACGGGCGCCGATGGCCAGCGCCCCGGCGCGCAGCGCGCGGTCCACCTTGCTGGTGGCGTCGCGGATCGCCTCCAGCGTGGCGCCGCGCACGAACAGCTCCAGGCGCACGTCGGCCGGCACCACGTTCACCACGTCGCCGCCATGGGTGATGATCGGGTGCACGCGCACGTGGTCCTCGTCGCGGTAGGTTTCGCGCTGCGCGTGCAGGGCGGCGAGCGCCACGTGCGCGGCGTTCAGGGCGTTGATCCCCGCGTGCGGCGCGCGCCCGGCGTGGGCGGCCCGGCCGCGGTAGCGGACCAGCTTGGCCACCACGCCGTTGTTGGTGCCGCCCACGGCGAAGCTGCGCTCGGTGGGCACGGAGGTGGTGTGGGTCATCATGGCCAGGTCGACGTCGTCGAAGGCGCCGAGGCGCAGCAGCTCTGCCTTGCCACCTAGGAACTCGATGGCGCCCTCGGCGCGCAGGGCCAGGCGCCGTTCGAGCTGCACATACTCCTCGGCCGGCACGGCGAACAGCGCCACGCGCCCTGCCAGCTCGGCCAGCACGCCGCTGCCCAGCAGGCCGTACGCCACGCCCAGCACCATGGCCAGCTGCGCGTGGTGGCCGCAGGCGTGTGCCGCGCCCGTCTCCGGATCGGCCAGCGGATGCTCGGGCACCGGCAGCGCGTCCAGCTCGCCCAGCACGGCCACCGTCGGGCCCGGCGCGCCGCCTGCCAGTATCGCCTTGACCCCCGTGCGCGCCAGGCCCGTGGTGGGGGCCAGGCCCAGGTCCGCGAGCGCCTCGCTGAACCGCCGCGCGGTGGCGAACTCGAAGAAGCCCAGCTCGGGGTGCGCCGCCACCGCCTCGGCGAACCGGACCAGCTCCGTGCGGCGCGCGTCGATCGCCGCACATACCCGTGCTTTCCGGTCGTCCATCGCGCCGTTCCTCCTCTCGCGGCATGCTAGCATGACCAAGATAGCTACAGTGCAGGCGAGCGGAGGCACCAGGGATGATCGAGCGGGTGGACCGCGTGGTGATCGGCGCCACGGACCTCGGGGCGGCGGTCGTCGCCTTTCAGACGCTGGGGTTTCAGGTCGGGCCGCCGATCGCTGGGGCCGCGCGCATCCCGTTGGAGGGCGCAGACCTGGTGCTGGTCGACCTGCACGCGCCCGCGGTCGCGGGGCAGTGGGCCGCCACCGCGCTGGCCGACTTCCTGCGCGAGCGCCCGGGCGGGCTGCTGGGCTACGCCGTGGCGGCCGACTTCGCCACCGCCCGCGCGCGCCTGCCAGACGCCACCCTGCTGGAGGCCGCGGCGCTGGCGCTCAATGCGCTCGGCTGGCGCGGCGCGGCGCCGGTCGTGGTGCCGGGGGGCCCCGTGGCCCCCGCGGGCGCCGAGCACCCCAACGGGGTGCGCCGCCTGTGCGAGTTAGCGGTGGTGGTCGAGGACCTGGAGCAGGGCATCGCCCGCTACGCGGCGCTCGGCTTGCGCCCGCAGCAGCGCGACGAGGTGATCCCCTGGCGGGCGCTACGCGCGACGTTCGTCCTGGGCAGCCTGGAGCTGCACCTGTGCGCGCCCAACGCGCCGGGGCTGGTGGCCGGCATGCTCGCCCTGTACGGCGAGGGCCTCTGGCAGGTAGTCCTCGGCGTGCAGGAACTCGCAGCGGCGCGCCGCTGGCTCGGCGAGCGCGGAGTCGCGCTGCTGCCCGCCCCGGGCATGGCGGGCGACGCGCTGGTCGCGCCCGAGCGAGCGATGGGCGCGCGGCTCGTCCTGCGGGAGGACGCGGCATGATCGGGGCCCGTGCGCGTGCCACGTGGGCTAGGCGCGCTCGCCGCCTCCTGGTGCTAGCGCTGCTAGTAGGCCAGCTCGCCTGCGCGGCTGCGGCTCCCATGGGCCACGCCCCGGTGGCCGGCGCGCGCCCGGCAGCCGATCCGGGAGCGGGCCAGGGCAGGGAGCCGTGGCGCGAGCGCCGCCCCCCCGCCGCGTTGCCGGAGCATGTCGAGCCCCTGTGGGGTGAGTTCGTGCGCCGGGAGTTCTACAGCCCAGCGCTCGACCGCGTGATGCCGATCTATATCTATGCACCGCCCGAGTGGGCCATGCGCGGCCAGCCGGTGCCCGTGCTGCTGATGCTGCACGGCGCCAGTGGCGATCACGCCGAGTGGGCCACTATCAAGCTGATCGACTGGGCGGACCAGCTCATCGCCGAGGGTACCATCCCGCCGCTGCTGGTGGCGTTGCCCCAGGGCGACTTCGGCTACTGGGTCGACCATGTGGACGATGGCCCGCGCTGGGGCACCTACACCGTGCAGGATGTGGTGGGCCACCTCGACGCCAACTACCCCACGCTGCGGCGGCCGCAGGCGCGGGCTATCGGCGGCCTGTCGCAGGGCGGCCATGGCGCGCTCCAGCTCGGCTTCAACCACCCCGAGGTGTTCAATATCATCGGCGCGCACAGCCCCTCGCTGCGCGACGACGACGGCTTCCTGCCTTGGCTGGGCCACGGCGAGGAGTTCGCCCGCCGCGACCCGCTACACCTGGCCGCCACCCTGCCGCTGGTGACGCTCCAGCAACTGACGCTGTGGATCGACGTGGGCCACGAGGACCTGCTCTGGCGCCCACGCGTGGAGCGGCTGCACCAGGTGCTCGCCGAGCGCGGCGTGCCGCACGCCTTCCATGTGTGGCCCGGTGGTCACGATGGGGAGTACTGGCAGCCGAATGTGCCGCGCTACCTCCGCTACTACGGGGAGGCCCTGCGCGCGCGCCTTGGCGGCTAGCCCCCGCCGTCGCGGCACCGGCGGGCAGAGCCCGGGGCGCCTGACTCGGCGCGCGCCGGCCGTCAGCTTTCACCCGCCCTTAACTCACCGCGGCCTGTCTCCGCCCCGCTGCCGGCCGATACTTAACAGCGGGATCGGTTCGTTGTGCAACCGCTTCGGCAGATGGCGGAGGGTGTACGGTGCGCGCACGCGACCGAGGGCAGCGTGTGGCGACCGGGTGGACTCGGGCGTCGGGCCGCCAGAACGCGCAGGCGCTGGTCGAGTTCGGCCTGGTGCTGCCGATGTTCTTGGCCGTGATGATGGTCGCGGTCCAGATCGCGTTGCTGCTGTTCGCCCAGCTCGCGCTAGCCTGGGTAACGCACGATATGGTGCGCTTCGTGGCCAGCGGCAACCCGGAGAACTGGCGCTTCCCCGATAGCTGCCAGGTCAACCGCTTGCCGCAGTTCCTGCCGCCCATTCTGGTGC
>Ga0070738_10005737_pt1 | contig 13539 bp, 14 predicted proteins | sample Coa_R2_2_FD_66446 | JGI IMG/M metagenome (GOLD analysis project Ga0070738, IMG submission 66446) | Surface soil microbial communities from Centralia Pennsylvania, which are recovering from an underground coalmine fire - Coalmine... | ecosystem: Environmental > Terrestrial > Soil > Unclassified ... | reverse complement strand
CTTGACCGTGGATCCGCACAGCTTGGAATGGGCGGTGGCACTTGCGTCGGGGGCGGGGAGGCGTCCGAGTCGCGGAATATTTCCTGCCAACTCGATGATTTTCTTGTTGTAGATGTCGTTCAGCATGGCGGCGAAGTCTTCCGCAGGCGCTAGGAGACGGCCTTGGCGGCCGGGGTTCACCGTCCTATATAGGGGCCGTACGGCGCAAATACAGCTTCACTGTATGTTCAGGCGTCCGGCGGGAAACCCGCCCCGTCTGCCGGTGACACTCCGGTCGTTGCAAGTCCCTGCAAAATCGGCCGGTCGAACGGAGTTGACATGGACGCATTGATCAAACCGATCCGCCCCAACAAACCTTCCGACGGCAAGCTCCCAGAGGCCCGCCCGGGAGAGCTGGACCCTGCCGAGTTCATGGCGGCCGCCGTCAAGCCCGACCAGCCGCGCCCGTCACGGGCCGAAGCCGAATCGGCGGTGCAGACATTGCTCGCCTATATCGGCGAGAACACGAGCCGCGAGGGACTGCTGGACACCCCGCGCCGGGTGGTCGAGGCCTTCGACGAGCTGTACCAGGGCTACCATCAGTGCCCGGCCGAGGTCCTGGATCGCACCTTTGGCGAGACCGCCGGCTATGACGATTTCGTGCTGGTCCGCGACATCGAGTTCACCTCGCAATGCGAGCACCACATGATGCCGTTCTATGGCAAGGCGCATATCGCCTATACGCCGGTGGAGCGCGTGGTGGGACTGTCCAAGCTGGCCCGGCTGACCGACATCTTCGCCCGCCGCCTGCAGACCCAGGAGCATCTCACCGCCCAGATCGCGGCTGCGATCGACGAGGTTTTGAAACCCCGCGGCGTTGCGGTGTTGATCGAAGCGGAGCATACCTGCATGTCGGTGCGCGGCGTCGCCAAGCATGGCGCGATGACGTTCACCAGCCGCTTCACCGGGATGTTCCGCGACAATCCGGCGGAGCAGCAACGTTTCCTGTCTTTGGTGCGAGGGCCGCACCGCTGATTTGCGCAGCCCTCGCTTGTTGAATGTGCGAGGGTCTGTCGTGTCGTCCCCATCCGTTGCCGTCAATGAGCGCGAGGAAGGGCTGAGCTTTCAGCCCAAATTCGACGCGTCTGGACTTCTCACCTGCGTTGCCACCGATGCCGCCACGGGCGAACTCCTGATGGTCGCGCACATGAACGAGGAGGCGCTGCGCAAGACCATCGACACCGGCGAGGCCTGGTATTTCAGCCGATCGCGCCAAGCGCTGTGGCGAAAGGGTGAGACCTCGGGTCACGTCCAGCGCGTGCGCGAGATTCGTACCGATTGCGACCAGGACGCGGTCTGGATCAAGGTCGAGCAGGTGGGCGCCGCCTGCCACACCGGCCGGCACTCCTGCTTCTACCGCAAGATCGAGACGGCTGACGGCGGCACGCGCCTTGCCTTTGCCGATGCGGAGCGGCTATTCGATCCGAACGCGGTCTACAAGAAGTAGCTCCGCGTCCGTACGCACGAATCCCCCCATCTTCCAGACAGGAGCAGGCTGGCGCATGACGCTCGCGTGCGGCATCGATTTCGGCACCTCGAATTCCTCCGTCGGCGTCTGTAACGCGGACGGACCTCGACTGCTCCCCATCCAGAGTGGCGCGACGTCGGTGCCGACGGCGCTGTTCTTCAGCTTCGACGACGATTCCACGACCTTCGGCCATGAGGCGCTCGAGCGCTATTTCGCGCGTGAGCAGGGCCGCTATTTGCGCGCCATCAAGAGCGTGCTCGGCGCCAAGCTGTTCGATGAAACGACGCCGGTCAAATCGAAGCGCTATGCCTTTGGCGAGATCATCGCGAGCTTTCTTCATTTCCTGCGCATGGCAGCGGGCCGAAACCTCGGCGCGCCGCCAACCAGCGTGGTGCTGGGTCGTCCCGCGTTCTTTATCGACGACAATCCCGAAGCCGATGCCGTGGCGGAGCGCCAGCTCGAAGCCGCAGCGCGGGCGGCCGGCTTCGAGCAAATCGCCTTCCAGTTCGAGCCGATCGCGGCTGCGCTGGATTACGAACAGAGCGTCAATGCCGAGGAGATCGCGCTGGTGGCCGATATCGGCGGCGGCACCTCGGATTTCTCGGTGGTGCGCGTCTCGCCTGAGCGTTCGCGGCTCGCCGACCGGCGCGAGGATATTCTCGGATTCACCGGCGTGCACATCGGCGGCACGGATTTCGACCGCCAATTGGGACTGGCGAGCGTGATGCCTGCACTTGGCCTCAACAGTCCGCTTCGCCGCAAGGGCCTGGATGCGCCGGCGTGGTACTTTTCCGACCTCGCGACTTGGCACCGAATCAATTTTCTCTACGATCAGAAGGTGCTGACCGAAGTTCGCGGCGTTTTGCGCGATTCGGCGCAGCCTGAGAAAATCGAACGCCTGTTGCGCGTGCTCGAGCAGCGCAAGGGGCACGAGCTGCTCGCGGATGTCGAAGCCGCCAAGATCGAACTGTCACAGGCCGATCGCGCCAGGCTCGATCTCGATGACAGCGTCGCCGACGTCTCGCTCGAGATCACCCGCAAGCAGCTCGACAAGGCGGTCGCCGGCAGCCTTCGGCGGATCCGCTCCCGCATCGATGATGTGCTGCGACTGGCCGGCTTGACGCGGGATTCGGTGTCGGCGGCGTTTCTCACCGGCGGTGCCACCAGGATGCCGTCGGTGCGTGACTGCATTGCGGCGGCAGTGCCGAACGCGCGCCTCATTGCGGGGGATGCCTTCGGAAGCGTTGCGACGGGTCTGGCGCTGGATGCCGGGAAGCGATTTGCCTCACTCTGACAGGATGGCCAGGGTCCGGCCAAAGCGGCGCCCAGATCACAGGGCCACTGGCCGAGTTTTAACTCCGCGTTAACCATAATTATCCCAGTGTGCCGGCCAACAGAGGCGCCGAAACGGGGCACCAGGCAATGTCGGTCGACACCTCAAACGCTACGACTGCGACGGGTGCTCCGCGCGTCACCGGCGCCATCAAGCAGGCATCTAACTCGACCGGCGCGAGCTTCGAATATCTGCTCGCGACCGCCAAGATGGAATCGGATTTCAACCCGACCGCGGGCGCATCGACCTCATCGGCGCGCGGGCTCTATCAGTTCATCGACCAGACCTGGCTTGCCACGGTGAAGGAAGCCGGCGGCGAGCTCGGCTACAGCCAATATGCTGACGCCATCACCAAGACCGCATCGGGCGATTATGTCGTCAGCGATTCGTCGACGCGGCAGGCGATCATGAAGCTGCGCGACGATCCGGCCATCGCCTCCGCCATGGCCGGCGCGCTCACCCAGTCCAACAGCTTTCAGCTCACCGGCATGATCGGCCGCCGGCCGAGCGACAGCGAGCTCTACATGGCGCATTTCATGGGCGTCGGCGGCGCCGCCAAGCTGATCACAGCGGCCGAGGACAATCCGCAGGCCAATGCAGCACGGATGTTTCCGAGCGCGGCTGCTGCCAACCGCTCCATCTTCTTCGATCGGTCGGGCAGCGCCCGCAGCGTCTCGGAAGTCTACTCGGTGCTGAACGCGCGCTATGCCGGTGCCGCCAATTCGTCGCAGACACAAACAGCGCTGGCGATGTTTGGCGGAGGGGCCGCGGCGAGCGCTTCGGTGTCGGGCGGGGCTGTGTCGCCTGGGGTCGCGAGCGCCGTCTATCTCTCAACCTTCCCCGACGTCCACGCCGCGCAGGCCGCGTCATCGGCCAACGCCGATACCGGCGGTCATTCGCAACAGAGCGACCCCATGTTCCGCTCGCTGTTCCAGGCCGACGAAGGCGCGCCAGCGGTGTCGCCGACGGTCCAGGCGCTGTGGGGCAACGCGTCATCGCTGACCTCCAATGCTGCGTCGAGCAACACTGCGGCAAACGGCAATACAAGCGCGCCGGCGCCGCTCGATCTCTTCAGCGATCGCGACGGCACGTTCAGCGGCTAGGATCGCGTGCGTGCGGCCGCCGGAAATCCATCAGCATCACACAGCACGCAAGCGTGACCAGAGTGGATGTACTCTCGAGCTTGTTCTATTTGAGGTAGAGTCCTAGTCTGGACAGCGGGGACCTTCACTGGAGGATACTCTATGTCCATTAATGTGAAAGTTTATGACAACGGCGACCACGCTTGTCTCGTCTGGCTGCCCGCCGACGGGAAATCGATTCCGGGATGCCGCGGTTTCACCATTCGCCGCATCGTGCAGGGCAGTCCCGACGTCTATCTGCACGGCTTTGCCGGCTTCTCCGACAACGATACGCTCGATCTCAACGCGCCCTGGAAACACCCGGTGCAGCGATTCATGTGGTGGGATTACGGCGTCAAGCCGGGGCAGGTGGTGCAGTATTCGGTGATCCCGGTGACCGGCACGAAAGACAATCTGCAGCGTGACGATGCTGCGGCAAGTCCGGTCACCGAGCCGATCACGATTTCAAGCCAGGCGTCACCCAATATCGGCGCCTTTTTCAACAAGGGCATCGTATCCGCGCAGTGGGTGTCACGTGCGCTCGCGGCCTTGGGCCCAAAGCCCAAGATTGCCGACATCATCGGCACGCCCGGAAATCCGCTGCGCAACGCGTTGAGCGGGCTGTTGCGGCCGGAGCTGTTGCAGTTGCTCAAGGACGTGAAGGACAATGGCGGCCATGTCTATGCGGCGCTATATGAGCTCAACGACCCCGAGCTGCTCGCGGCCCTGACGGCGCTTGGAAAGAACTGCCACCTGATCCTGGCCAACGGCGCGTTCAGCAGGGAGAACAACAATGACGAGAACAGTGCCGTCCGCGCGAAATTGAAAGGCGTGGTCGATCTGCATGATCGGCTGGTTCCACAGGGACATTTCGCGCACAACAAATTCCTGGTGGTCTGCGATTCCGCGGGAAAGCCGCTGAAAGTGCTTTCCGGCAGCACGAATTGGACCATGACCGGGCTGTGCACGCAGGCCAACAACGGCATCATCGTCAATGACGCCAAGCTCGCGCAATATTTTGTGGACGAATGGAATCGTCTGAAGGCTGCCGGGAATAGCTATCCGCCGGGCCTCGCAAAAGAGAACGGTGCGGATGGTGCGGCGGGCAAGAACACCTTTGAGGTCGACGGCGTCAGCATCACGCAATGGTTCGCGCCGACCGACAAGGAAGAGGACCTGGATTACGCGCGCAAGCTGATCAATGACGCCAAGGACGGCATTCTCTTCCTGTTCTTCAATCCCGGCGTTTTCGAACCTGAGGACGAGCCGGAAAAATGGACGCTGTTGCAGAACATCCTGTTTCGCCATCACGAGGGGACGGAGAACTTTGACCCCACTCTCTACATCCGCGGCGTGGTGAACCAGGAGATCGCAGGCCTCACGACGGCGTCAGATTCCGCCCCGGACCGTGAAACGGGTGAACCCCCGCCGGCGAGACCCACGCGGCGCTCCGCGCTCGACCCGTCGGTCGGTACGCCCGTCACACTGTTCAGCGGCGGCAACGAGCCGCCGCAGCGCCTTGGCTATGAGTCCATGGTGCCCAAGAACATCAAGGACACCTTCCATGACTGGGCGACCGAAATTCTCGGCCAGGGCGTGCACATTCACAGCAAGGTCATCGTGCTCGATCCGTTCGGCGTGCATCCGGTCGTCATGACCGGATCGCACAATCTCGGGGTCAAGGCCTCGAGCAAGAACGACGACAATCTGATGATCGTGGAGGGCAATGGCCGGCTGGCCGCGGCCTACGCCGCCAATATCATCGCGATCTACCAGGCCTATCGTTGGAACAGCTATGTCGAGCAGCACCGGCAGGACCCGAAGGTCTGGCACGGGCTGGTTGACAATGACACCTGGCAGCAGAGCTATCTCGACCCCAATGGCAAGGACCTGGCAGAGCTCGAGTTCTGGATGGGCGGAATCGTCGAAGCGTCGCAACCGGTCCACGTGCCGCAAGCGGCTAGCCCTGTGCCAGCACCAGCGCAGCCGAAGCACCCGGAGCATGCGAACCATCCGCACAAGGCGGCTGCCGCCAGCAAGAGGCGCGTCTACAAGAAGTCGCCGGCGCAGACCTCGCATCGCGCCGCCAAGCACCGCACCGTGAGGCGCAAGCCGAAATGAAGGCGGCCGCCCTGATCGGGCGATGTGTCGCGCTCGAAGCGTGTGCATCGAAAACCTGACGGCAGCCGCGGGACATGCGGCTGTTTTTGCCTCGCGGTATCCGGCGCCTCCGCACCCTTAACGAAACGTCAACGAAACCAGTCGGTTATGCTGAACGCTTTGTTAAGCGTCATGGTTTATTTTCCCTTCTCATGGCCAACGGGCCTGCTCCGCGCGAACGCGCGGATCAGGGTGCCGTCGACGGCCTGTGTGGTTTGGTTGCGTAGGCCGGAAGGACAATGATCGTTCGGCAGTTCATCAGTTGGATCAAGACGGCTTCCGCGGGCGAGCGGGCGGAGGCGACGCGTTCACTGGCGCGGGCCTGGTTGATATCCGATCTCAGCGCAGACGACCGTGCGGCGGCCGAAGGCGCGCTGCTCATGATGCTGGACGATCCGTCCCCCCTGGTGCGTCAGGCCATGGCGAATGTGTTCGCCCGCAGTGCTGAGGCGCCGGCCGCGATCGTGCAGGCGCTGTCGCTCGACCAGCCCTCGGTCGCGCTCCCCGTGCTCGAACATTCGCCGCTTCTGATCGACGCCGATCTGGTCGATATCGTCGCGACCGGCGGTTGTGAGACCCAATGCGCCGTGGCCCGCCGCGCCAATCTGCCGATATCGGTCTGTGCTGCGATCGCGGAGGTCGGCAGTGCGGCGGCCGCGCTTGAACTGATTGAAAATCCTTACGCCGAGCTCGCGCCGTTTTCCTGGGACCGCATTGTCGAGCGGCACGGCCATCTCGCCGCCATCAGGGAATCGATGCTGGTGCTGGACGGCCTGCCGGCCGCGACGCGCGCGGCGCTGGTGGCAAAACTGTCGGAGACGCTGGCGCAGTTCGTGGTGGCCAGGAATTGGCTGAGCGCCGACCGGGCAGGGCGGCTTGCCGTTGAGGCGCGCGACCGCTCGACGCTCAACATCGCGGCGGGCTCGCGCGGCGAGGACATGCGCGGCCTCGTCAGGCATCTGCGCGAAACCGGCCAGCTCACCGCGGGGCTCGTGCTGCGTGCGCTGCTCTCGGGCAATCTCGAACTGTTCGAGGCTGCGCTTGCGGAACTCTCCGAGCTGCCGCAGGGACGGGTCTCCTTGCTGCTGCATGATCGCGGCGGCGCCAGCCTCGAAGCGCTGCTGCGCCGCGCCGGCCTGCCGGAGACGACCTTCGCCGCCTTCCGCGTTGCGCTCGAGGTCTGCCACGAGATCGGCTTTGCGGATTCGGCGGGCACTGCCGCACGGCTGCGGCGGCGGATGGTGGAGCGCGTGCTCACCCAGTGCGAGACGGACGGCAGCGCCACCGAGCAGCTGTTGATCCTGTTGCGCCGCTTCGCCACTGAGTCAGCGCGCGAAGAGGCGCGCCTGTTCTGCGAGGAGCTGGTGTCGGACGAGACGGTCGCCTCGCTCCGCCAGGATCTGATCGCGGCGTAGGCGCGCAAATCCACCGCACGTCGTCGCCGCGGCGAAGGCCGTGGCCCATAACCACAGGCGGTGTTGTCGGAGCGAAGTTCTCACGCGTCATTGCGAGGAGCGAAGCGACGAAGCAATCCAGAGTCGCAAGCGTGGCTCTGGATTGCTTCGCTTCGCTCGCAATGGCGGGGTGGGCAGCTTCCGAATCTAAAACAAAAACCGCGCGGTTCGCACCGCCAGGTTCAACGATCAGCCTCTCAGTGGGCCAGGATCGCCAGCAGCAGCAGCGCCACGATGTTGACGATCTTGATCATCGGATTCACGGCAGGACCCGCCGTATCCTTGAAGGATGGCCGACGGTTTCCATCACTGTTAGTTGAAGGATGAACTGCGACGGCGCAGTCACCGGCGTTGATGTCGCTAAAGAATGAAAACTGCCTTGTCCCCCAACGAGTGACGTTTCGCTCCATCGATTCCTGCATTGACGACGAAGCCGTTTTGAAGCAACCTGTGGATGTAAATGAAAAAGATACGTTAGCTGGCGGCCGATGATGCTCACCGAATTGACCAAGGCTACAGCGTGCGAGGTCGGGCGACACGAGCATCCAGAGCGCGAGATTCTCGAGATCGCCGATCGCGAGCGGCTCCGCCTCGGGCATGAACTGCATGACGGATTGTGCCAGTCGCTTGCCGGCATCGCAGCCTTAGCGGCGGCGTTGTCCCGAGATCTGGCGGCGAACGTCGGTCCTGGCCCGGCGTCGGCCGCCGCCGAAATCGTGCAGTTGCTGAACGAGACGATCGGCGAAGCGCGCGATCTCGCGCGCGGGCTTACGCCGATCGGCGTGAGCGGCCGTTGTCTCGTCGATGCCCTTGATACTCTGGCGCGCAACGTGAACCGCGCGCACGGCACTTTTTGCGCATTTGTGGACGATGGTCGGTGTCCTGGACTTCGCAGCGAGACGACGGCACACCTCGTCCGCATTACCCAGGAAGCCGTGCGCAATGCGATCAGCCATGGCCGCGCCGACGAAATCGAGATCCGCCTCGACTACCTCGACGGATTTGGACTGTTGAGTATCCGGGACAACGGCGTCGGCCTTCCCGAACATTACAGAGGTCGTGCCGGCATCGGACTGCATACGATGGACTACCGCGCGCGCGCGATCGGCGGCTCGCTCACGGTGGCGCCGCACCCCGCGGGCGGCGTCATTGTCACGTGCGCGTTTCCCCTGCCGCCTTCCGACGAACGGCACCGAGGTGCCGACGATGCCCAATTGCCCCACTGAAGCCACCGGCGTGCGTCGCAAGACGCTACTCATCGTCGACGATCATCCCGTGCTGCGTCGAGGGTTGACCGCCCTTATCGAGTCCGAGCCCGGCCTCGCCGTCCACGGCTCGGTCGGCTCGCGCATCGCCGCGTTCGAGGCCATTGAGACAAGCCGCCCCGATCTCGTGATCGTCGATCTCATGCTCGATCGCGATGATGGTCTCGATCTCATCAAGGAAATCAAGACGCTCTATCCCAGCATGCGTTCTCTTGTGCTGTCATTCTATGACGAAGCCATCTATGCAGAGCGCGCGCTTGCCGCCGGCGCGCTCGGCTACGTCACCAAGCAGCAATTGGAAGCAACCGTGCTGTCGGCGATCCGTCGCGTGCTCGCTGGGGAGATCTATATGAGCGAGGCCCTGCAGCGGCGGCTTGCGGAGCGATACCTGAGTGGCCACACGCTGGAAACGGCGTTCTCCATTCGCGTGCTGAGCGACCGCGAATTGCAGATTTTCCAGCTTGTCGGACAGGGGCGTACCACGCGCCAGATCGCCGCTATGCTGAGCCGCAGCATCAAGACGATCGAATCCCATATCGAGCACATTAAGAACAAACTCGGCATCGAGACTGCCGCTGAGCTGGCGCAGCGTGCGACGCAATGGGTCGAAACCGTCCGAAGATGCTGAAAAGCCGTTTTTTGCCAAGGCATGGGAGTTTACCCTAACGCGAGGAATCTGCTGGCGCCTGATGATTTCCCGGCCGCAATGGAGCAAAGCCGTGCGGACCGCGGGAAGCCGCACAGGCGGATTGATTCATGTCGCGCAAGCGGACCTTGCCATCGGCGTTGGAAAAACGACGGATCGTCATCGTCGACAATCACCCCTTGCTTCGGCGCGGACTGAAGGCGCTGATCAACGCCGAACCGGACATGATCGTTAGCGCCGAGGCGGCCAACCACCGCGACGGGCTGATCGCGGTCGCAGCCACGCAGCCTGACCTTGTGATCGCCGATCTCTCGCTCGATGAGGGCGATGGTCTGGGGTTGGTGAGGGACCTCCGTTCCCGGCACCCGGGTCTGCGCTTACTCATCTTGAGCATGCATGATTCGCTGGAGCACGTCCGGTGCGCCTTTGCTGCCGGCGCAAATGGCTACGTCGCGAAGAGCGAAATGACCGAGATGTTGCTCGACGCCATCCGAGCGGTGCTGCGAGGCGAAGCGTACGGGGCGCCCGAAGCCTGAGGCGCGGCCAGAGCCTTTTCCGCTCCGATTGTATCGGAGCGGAGGCTCCAGGTTCTTGTTTCGACGCGTTTTCTTTACGCGAACCGGTACCCACTTCGCGCGAAAACGCCAGCGGGTCGCGCGCCCGCGGCTCCCAACCACCATGGGAGATTCCCCCATCCGAAAAATCAGGACGCGGCCGAGGGCAAATTGGGGCGTTGCCCCGATGCATGGCGCACCGTGATCGGACGATCCTCAACCGAGGCATGGCAGCCGATCCGAGGAGAGGCGGCCGGCCGGCGGGGGCGAACATCACCATACGCCATCGTCATCGCACCGGTGGCGTCTTCGCGATCCTGCATCTGAATTTGCGAGTCGTATCGATGCAAACAATGGAGCGCTGCCCATGACCCTCATTAGCTACGCCACCCCGCAAGACGTCCGAATTCAGAAAGCGTTTTCACGAGCCGCGACGGAAGTCGAGGCCACCGGCACACCTTACAAGCTGACGCTCATCAACAAGTCGGCGTCTCCCTGGACGCTCTACGTCTATCAACAGTTACCCAATCAGCAGTCCGCGAACGTGTTTTCGCTGGCCTGGTTCGCCAGTCCCTACCAGATCGTTCCCGGCGCGCAAATCCAGTTCCAGTGGACGATCGACTACACGTTCGTCTGGGGTCAGACTGGAACGATACAGCCGGGCGTCACCTTCTCGGCGGGCCAAACCATCGACGCCGATCCCTCGTCAATCAACACCACGACATTTTCGACGTCGCCCGGGCCAAACCTCTCGCCGGCGGTCGCGGGACCTCCCTCAGGGTCGCTGATTATCAATGATGCGGCCAACGTGCCCAACAACTCTTTCTCGGTCGGCATCGGCATGGGCAGTGCCGGCACCTTCGTCACCATGGCGGGGCCCAACCTCATACACACGTTCACCCCGACGCCGACCTACTGGATCGCCGCCGGCACCCACGTCCAGGTTGGAACCGTCCTCGACATCACGACGGTGACTCAGAATCTTCAGGTCCAGTTCCCGGTCAATGTCTACGCGGTGACCTGCGAGCTGAACACCAGCAACCAGTGGACCCAAAAGTAGGGTTCGCGGCGCGATGCGGCGGAGGGCCGGTCGGCAACCCCTTCGCCGTTTCCGGCGCCGACCCTGGTCGCCATCCCCCATGCTTATTTCCGCCAAAGGAGGAACCTTCATGCCTCGCCCACTGACTCAGCAAGAACAGGCTCAGATGCTCCATGATTTTCCGCAGGCCAACGTGGCGACGATCATGGTGCTTGGTCCGGCCTCGAACATCTACAATTGCCTCGCATGGACGTTGAACATTCTCAATGCCTGGGTGTGGCCGTGGCCCAATCCGAATGTCACCCGCGGGCAGTTCGACGCGCTCTATCAGGCGCACAATTACGCGATCGCCGGCGGACCGGTGGGCGGCGCGGGCGATGTCGCCGCCTATGGAATGTCGGTCAACGACATGACCCACGGCGCGGTCGTCTACGGCGGGCAATGGACAAGCAAGCTCGGTGCCTGGCTGCTCGTTTCGCACACGCTCGCCGATCTCACAGGCCCAGGTTCGCTATACGGCTACGTCAACCGCTATTATAACTATCCTCGCGCGATCGCCAACGTAGCGCCAGTAGCCATCGAGCAGGAGGCGCAGATGAATCTAGATCCACTGACCGACGTGGAAGAGACGCGGCTGAACCAGAAGGTGAAGCGCGTGCCTCAGGATATCGTCGCCGAGTTCGACAACCGTTACCACGCCTGGCGGGTCACCTGGTACGACGACCACAACGTGATGTTCTCCAGCCCGCAAATGCGCACCCGGTCGAACGAGTTCATGAATCTGATCGTCATGGGCCCCGACATCGTGCCGCTCCTGATGAAGCAACTCCAGGATCCCGACCAATTCTTTGCCCTTCAGGCGGTGGAAGTCTTCGTCGACCCCGCACTCGTGTACCGCCCCGATCTAGACCACCCGGACGTGTTGAAGGGCGAACAGCTCCGCGCCAGGACGACATTGAAGCGCTGGCTGATCTCCGGCTAGCCGGGTCAAGCCCCGCGACGACGAGCAGTGGAATCGCTTTGGCGAGGACTGGATTGCTTGGCTTCGCTCGCAATGAGGGGGTTAGAGTTGAGTCAGACAACTCTGCCCTGGGGTTAAGCAGCCTCGCTTTCGCCAGGACGACATCGGCGCCTGACGCGCCGGCCTAATCTACTCCCCCGGCACGATGCTCGGGGCGAGGATGGCTTCGAGATGCTCGGGGCGGTCGCGGTTGGCGTGGGCGAGGTAGTCGTCGGCGACGCGGCGCAGCCGTCGGCTGAGTTCGGTTGCCACCATTGTCGCGTCGAACTTGGTGTGATCGCGCACGATCGCCTGGATCGCATTGACGTGGTGCTCGATCAGTTCCGACGGCACTCTGTTGAGGTCGGGCGCGTGTTCGATGACGCGGCACAGGCTGTCGGCCACCGCACCGGCATGGACATAACCGAAGGTCGCGGCATCGCCCTTGATGTCATGGGCAGCGCGAAACAGCTCCTCGTTCGCCTGCTGCGTGAAGCCTTTGTCGCGAATGACGGCATAGGCCGCCGAAAGCCGGTCGGCTTCGCTGAGCATCCAGCCCTTGAACTCGCCGGACAGGCCTGCGAGCGCCTGCTCGGCGCGCGCCACCGCATCGTCGGCCTCCTGCTCGTCCTCCACGCGCCGCAACACCTTGCGCAGCGGATTGGGCTGGGTGATGACGTGATGCGTCGCGAAGGTCTTGACTTCGATATCGGACGGCTTCTTCTTGCCCATGTTCCTGCCTTTGGCGCGTCGCGCTCTCTCGCCGCTAGATGGCGGATCTGGCCTTGTCGAGCAGCGAGGGCTGCTGCAGCACTTCCACTTCGCCGCCGACGCGACGCTCGGGACCCATATAGGCGGTGTTGGTGTTGCGCCTCCGGTCGGGGCCGAAATAGGTCTTGGTCCTGATGAAGGGGCGGGGATTGGCGACCACGTTGAGAATGCGCTGGTAGAGCCCCTTGGCCGAAATCGGCTTGGCCAGGAATTCAGTCACGCCAGCGTCGCGCGCGAGCGTCACGCGCCGCTTCTCGGAATGGCCGGTGAGCATGATGATGGGGGCATAGGGATTGCCCTTGGATTCCGGCTGCCGGATCATCTGCGCAAGCTCGAGCCCGTCGAAGATCGGCATCGCCCAGTCGGTGATCACAATGTCGGGCACCGAATGCGTGTACATCTCGAGCGCGGTCGCGCCGTCCTCGGCCTCATAGACTTCGCGCGCGCCGAAGGAGTGCAGGAGCGTGCGCAGGATCCGTCGCATGTGCGGGTTGTCGTCGCAGACGAGGAATCGCAGCTTGTTGAAGTCAATGCGGAACATGGCCCGGCCCTGGAACGCTGAACGCGCGACGTCGGTATATTGCTGTTAACCATATGGGCCGGCGGTTAACGAACGGTTGCGGCGTCGCGGAACCGAGGCGATTTCAGGCGCCGAACTGCTCCCGCAGGATGCGCTCCTCCAGGCTGTG
>Ga0070738_10005735_pt1 | contig 13543 bp, 8 predicted proteins | sample Coa_R2_2_FD_66446 | JGI IMG/M metagenome (GOLD analysis project Ga0070738, IMG submission 66446) | Surface soil microbial communities from Centralia Pennsylvania, which are recovering from an underground coalmine fire - Coalmine... | ecosystem: Environmental > Terrestrial > Soil > Unclassified ... | reverse complement strand
CAAGGAGGTGCGCATCAAGGCGTCCCCCGCGGCGGTCTGGAAGGCGCTCACCGAGGCGGATGAGCTCGTCAAGTGGTTCCCCACGGAGGCGCGCGTCAAGCCGGGGCTCGGCGGCGGCATCTGGCTCTCCTGGGGCCCCGGCATGGAAGGCGGCGAGGGCAAGATCCTGGTGTGGGAGCCGGGGCGCCATCTCCGGAAGGACGGGAAGTCCATGAGTGGTCAGCCCCTCACCGTCGACTTCTACATCGAGACCGAGGGCGGCGAGACGGTCGTCCGGCTCGTTCACTCGGGCTTCGGCACGGGCGCGGGCTGGGACGACGAGTACGACTCGATCGATACGGGCTGGGGCCTCTACATGAAGAACCTCCGCCACTACCTCGAGCGGCACGCGGGCGAGCGCTGCCTCCACCGGTGGACTCCGGTCCCCATGAAGGTGAGCCTCGCCGAGGGATGGCAGCGGCTCGTCGGTCCCGAGGGCCTCGCCGCCAAGGGATCGCTCCCGCTCGAGAAGAACGCGCGCTTCTCGATCGAGACGGCGGACGGAACGAAGCTCGAAGGGCTCGTCGAGGTCGCGCAGCAACCGAGCGTGCTCGCGCTCACGGTGACGACCCTGAACGACGCGCTCCTCCGCTTCACGATGATGGAGATGGGCGTGTGCTTCGCCAGCCTCGACTTCTTCGCCTTCGGCGTCGCGGAGGCGCAGGCGGTGGCCGTCCACGACGCGCTCATCGCCATCTGCAAGAAGGCGTTCGCCCCCGGCGCCCGGAAGTGAGGTGCGGGATGCGAGCTCGGCTGTCGGGAGTCGCCTCCCTGATCGTCGTCGGAATGGTCTCGATCGAGAGCGGACGCGCGCAGGAGAAGACTCCGGCGCGGCCGCTCGAGAAGCTGGCCGGGACCGAGTGGACCGGCAAGGGCGTGCTCTGGTTCGGCGGCCCGACCCACGACGATCCGAATCCATTCGAGGGGACGCTCAGCGTCGGCTCGAGCTCGGTGACCTACACCTGGGTCGCGGACGGGAAGCCCCAGAAGGGGACGCTCACGCTCACCGAGCGCGGCGCCACCTGGACCGACTCCTGGCACCAGCCGAAGAAGGTCGAGCTCTCGACCGTGCCGGAAGCGTGGGGCTTGCTCGCGCTGCACTACACCTACCGCGTCGGCAAGGGCCCCGACTGGGGCTGGCGGATCGTCCTCGCGGAGCGACCGACGGGCGAGCTCGTTCTCCAGATGACGAACGTCTTCCCCTGGGGCGAGGAATCGCGCGCCTGGCGCCTGGTGGTCAAGCGCAAGGGGTGACCGTGCGGCATCGGGAACAGGAACGGGAACAGGAACAGGAGCAGGAGCAGGAGCAGGAACAGGAGCAGGAACAGGAGCAGGAACAGCAACAGGAGCCGGAACAGGAGCAGGAGCAGGAACAGGAACAGCATCCCCGCGAGCTTCAGTCCGGGCACATCCGGTGCTAATGTTCTCCTCGTGGCCCGGATCAAGATCGCCGACCTGGAGCTGAACGAATCCCTCGACGCCAAGGCGCTCGAGCGGATCCGCGGCGGACGGGGATCGAAGGCCGCACGGTCCCGCGGGCTCTCGAGCCGCGTGCACGAAGCGCTCGATCGCGTCCTCTCGCGGCGGCGCCCGGCGAGCTAGACGGGGAGGACGCTCGCCAGGGTGCGGTAGGCGCCGTTCGCACGGGCGAGGTCGTCCGGCGCGCCGTCCTCGACGAGCCGCCCACGCTCGAGCACGAGGACGCGATCGGCGCGGCGCACCGCGCTCACGCGGAGCGACAGCAGGATCGTCGTCGGGGCCGTGGCCGCGGCGCGAAGGTTCGCGAGCACCTTCTCCTCGGTCTCCAGGTCGAGCGCCGAGGTCGCCTCGTCGAGAAGGAGGATCCGCGGCCGGTGGTAGAGGGCGCGCGCGAGGGCGATCCGCTGGCGCTGCCCGCCCGAGAGCCCGGAGCCGCCGGGACCGAGGAGCGTATCGAGGCCCTGAGGGAGCCCGCTCACGATCTCGCGCGCGTGAGCGATCTCGAGGACCTCCTCGACGCGCGCCCGATCGACGTCGTCGGCGCCGAGGGCGACGTTCTCGGCGACGCTGCCCTGGAAGAGCGCGACGTCCTCGGGGACGTAACCGATCGAGCGGCGAAGCCCCTGAGCCGAGATCGACGCGAGGTCGAGGTCGTCGATCGTCACGCGGCCCTCGCCCGGGAGGTCGAGCTTGAGGAGGAGACGCGCGAGCGTCGTCTTCCCGGCGCCGCTCTTGCCCAGGATCCCGACGGTCGTCCCGGCGCCGATCTCGAACGAGAGGTCCTCGAGGGCGCGCGGAGCTTCGGGGGCGTAGCGGAAGGAGACGCGGTCGAAGCGGATCCTCCCCTTGAGGAGCGCGCGCGGGTCGACGAGCGACGCGGGCCCGCCGGTCTCCTCGGGGTCGCAGTCGAGGACCGAATCGACGCGCTCGAGCGAGAGGCTCGCTTCCTGGCCGCGATCCCAGAGCTGGACGAGGTCCGAGATCGGCGCGATCACGTTCGCGAGGAGGGCCTGGAAGGCGACGAGGCGTCCGAGCGTGAGGTCGCCCCGGATCACGAGCGTCGCTCCGTAGCCGAGGAGCACGACCGAGCTCGCGGTCGCGAGGGCGCTCGTGAGCGAGCCGACGAGGATCTCGAGGCGGGCCGCGTCGTAGACGGCGCGGAGGTAGCGGACGAAGAGCGCTTCCCACCGCCAGCGGAGCGCCCGCTCGACGGCGAGCGCCTTCACGGTCTCGATCGCGCTCACCGACTCGAAGAGCTGAGCCTCCTGCTCGACTTGGGCGGCGGCGGCGCGGTCGCCTCGCGCCCGCGTGGCGCGCGTGAACGCGAGGGCGACGAGCGCGCTCGCGGGGACGAAGGCGAGCGCGGCGAGGGTGAGCTTGGGGCTCTCGACGACCATCACGACGAGGGTGAGCGCGACGAGGCTCACGTCGAGGAGAACGAAGACCAGGGACCCCGCGAGCACGGCGCGCACGCGGGCGTTCTCGCCGATCCGGTGGAGCACGTCGCCCGGTCGCCTGGCGCGGAAGAAAGCGAGCGGCAGCGACACGACGTGGAACACGAACTTCACGAGGAGGCGGAGGTCGAGCCGCTGCGTGAGGCTCGCGAGCAGGTGAGCCCGGAGCGCCTCGGCGCCGATCCGCGCCGCGGCGAGGACCGCCAGGCCGAACGCGACGAGCCACACGAGGCGGATGTCGCCGGCGGGGATCGCGCGGTCGATCACGGCCTGCGTCGCGAGCGGACCCGCGAGGGCGAAGACGTCGACCAGGAGAGAGGCGAGCGCGATCTCGACGACCTCCGACCAGAAGGGTCCGAGCTGCTCGACGAAACGGCGGGCGCCACCCCGCGCGCCCCAGACCGTCGCGAGCCGCTCCGTCGGCTCGAGCTCGAGGAGCTCGCCGCGGAACGAGCTCTCGAACTCGGCACGCGAGAGCCGCCGGAGGCCGACGGCCGGATCGGCGACCCAGGCGTGCCGGCGGTCGATCCGGTAGAGGACGACGAAGTGATCGCCGGTCCAGGACGCGATCGCCGGGAGAGCGTGGCGCGCCGCCGCCTCGCCCGAGACGCGCGCCCCGCTCGCCTCGAAGCCGAGCGTCCTCGCGGCCTCGGCGAGCCCGGCGAGCGTGGCGCCCTCGGCCGAGGCGCGCGCGAGCTCGCGGATCCGGCCGATCCCGATCCGTTTCCCGTGGAAGCGCGCGATCATGGCGAGGGCCGCGGCGCCGCAGTCGGTCTCGTCGTGCTGGCGCACGAGAGGGAAGCGGAAGACGCGCCCGAGCCGCTTCGGGCGCTCGCGGGCCGGCGCACCCGTCGGCGCGGGCCTCTCCGGGACCGCCTCGAGCCCGAGGTAGACGGTCGGGTCCACGTCCTTCACGTTGAACGAGCGCGGGAGAGGCTTGACGACGCTCGCGTCGACGAGCGAGCACGGGTTCTCGGCGAGGAAGCGGCGCACGGCGGGCGCGTCATCGAGGAAGCGGACGAGCGGGCGCCGCGGGGCCACGTACGCGAGGACCTCGTCGTCGGCGGCGACGAAGCTCACGGGCGCGGGCTCGCCCCGCAGCACGGCCGCCTCCCCGCAGTAGCGGCCCTCGCCGATCACGCCCGTCTCGCCGTCGGTCGAGATCCGGACGAAGCCCGAGCGCACGACGACGAGCGGCGAGTCGGCATCGCCCGCGGCGACGATGACGGCGCCCTTGGGGAACGAGCGCAGCTCGAGCAGATCCACGAAGGCGCGGAGCTGCTCGGACGTCATGGCGTCCGCGAGCCGCGTCCCGACCTTGAGGAAGTTCCAGGTCCGGTAGACGTCGCCGAGCTTGAGGATCGTCGCCCGGAGGCGCGGGTGGGCGGCGATCACGGGCTCGACGGCAGAGCCAGCGATCCGGAGCAGGAACGCGGGCTCGTCGCCGGCGACGCGGCACGTCGCCGTCCGCGGCGCGCGCTCGGCGAGGCCGACCTCGCCGAGGTGGTCGCCGGCCCCGAGCCTCGTGAGCGAGACCTCGCTCGCGCCCTTCGACAGGACGGCACGGATCGCGCCCTTGAGGATCACGTAGAGCGCATCGGCGGCGTCGCCCTCGCGGATGACCGTCTCGCCGACCTCGTAGGAGTGGACGGTCGTCGCGAGGGCGAGAGCCCGCAGCGCCTCGGGCTCGAGGTCGGCGAGGAGGGGCACGGTCGCGAGGAACGCCTCGACTCGGCCCGGCTGGGCCTTGAAGAGCTTCGGCACTCGGATCCCGGCGCCGAGCCTACCGCAAAGCGCGGAAGCCGGGCGGGTGTTTCTGCCCCGAAACAGTCCGCGCCCCCGGGAGCGCAGACGGGCACGGGGACCCCCCGCAACCCGTGGTGCCGCGCGGCTGGCACGCCTGCTGCACGCTCGTGGCTCGAATGGTCGGATCGAACATGGGGCCGGACCCTTCTGAGGCCGGGAACAGGGTGCTACTCTCTGGAACCACCCCTCCGGGAGACCCCGTGCCGAGGACCCAGTTCCGCGACCTCGACCCCGACGGCGCGAGCCGCTCCGCTCGCGGCCGCGCCTCGCCCGCCCGGCTCCACGCCCTCGCCGCGCTCGAGACGATCGAGAGCGCCGTCCGGGACCCCAAGCGCCTCGCCACGGCGAGCGCCGCGATCCGCGCCGCGCTGTCGACGGTGCGCCGCACGCTCCGCGACGAGCCCGCGGCCCCCGCCCCGAGGGCACAGGCGGCGTCGCGGCGCACCCGGCCCCGGGGCGCGCCCGACGCCACGGCCGAGGGCGCCCTCGAGGCCGTCGTCGGCAAGAGCGCCGCGTGGGCGAACGTCCTCGAGGTCGTGGCGCGCATCGCGGACGCGCCCGTCGCCGCCCTGCTCGAAGGCGAGAGCGGCACCGGCAAGGAGCTCCTCGCCCGCGTCATCCACCGCTCGAGCCACGTCGCGAACGGCCCCTTCATCGCCGTGAACTGCGGCGCTCTCCCGGGTCCGCTCCTCGAGGCCGAGCTCTTCGGCCACACGAAGGGCGCGTTCACGGGAGCGACGACCGACCGCAAGGGGCGCTTCCGGCACGCGCACGGCGGGACGCTCTTCCTCGACGAGATCGGCGAGATCCCGCTCGAGCTCCAGGCCAAGCTCCTCCGCGCGGTCCAGTCGGGCGAGATCCAGAAGCTCGGCCAGGACACCGTCGAGCGCGTGGACGTGAGGATCCTCGCCGCGACCAACCGCTCGCTCCGGCGGCTCGCGCGCGAGGGACGGTTCCGCGAGGACCTCTACTACCGGCTCGCCGGGGTCCGGATCCAGCTCCCCCCGCTCCGCGAACGCTCGGAGGAGATCCTGCCGCTCCTCGAGGTCTTCCTCGAGCGTTACGCCCAGGACTTCGACCGTCCGGCGCCCTCGCTCTCGGCGGGGGCCCGCGCCGCGATCCTTCGCTACCCGTTCCCCGGGAACGTTCGCGAGCTCGAGAACGTCGCCAAGCACCTCGTCCTCCTCGCGCGCGGGGACGAGGCCCAGGAGGCCGACCTGCCGCACGAGCTCCGCGGCGACCCGGAGACGGCCGAGCCCGAGGCGCGGGCGCGGCCGCGCAACCACGACGAGCTCCTCGAGGCGAAGAAGCTCGCCAGCGAGGCGCTCGAGCGCGACTTCGTGCGCGCCGCCCTCGAGCGCGCCCGGGGCAACGTCTCGCGGGCCGCGCGCGAGACGGGGATGAACCGCTCGTACCTCCAGCGCCTCGCCCAGCAGCACCGGGTGCGGAGCGACGGGCCCGAGGACGAGTGAAGCTCTGGTTCCAGCCGGAAGCAGACTTGATTCCCGGCGCGCGCGCCACTTGAAAGAACACGCGCTTTCGCGGTAGACCCCTCGCATGGCGCGAGCGAGCGGCGGCGTCGGCGAGCCCCGGAATCCGGCGGAGCCTTCTCCAGGCCCCGTGGGCGTGGCCGGGGGCCGCCCGGTCTCGGCCCGGGAGTTCGTCGCCGCGGCGCGCTTCCTCGGGACCTACGAGCCCGTCCTCGAGCACCTCGCGGAGCGCGTCGCCGTCGTCGAGGCCGCCCGGCGCGAGGGCTCGGGCGCGACGGCCGACGAGCTCCAGGCCGAGGCCGACGACTGGAGGCGCGTCCTCGGCCTTCACCGCGCCCAGGCCATGAACGCCTGGCTCGCGTCCGCGGGCTACACGATCGACGAGTTCGAGGAGGAGATGGAGCTCCGGGTCGTCCGCCGGAAGAAGCGCGCGTCCTTCGGAGCCCGTGAGCTCGAGGCGTGCTTCGCGGAGGGCCGCTCGGACTTCGACCGCGTCCGGATCTCGCAGATCGTCGTCGCCTCGGAGGGGCTCGCGCTTGAGCTCGTCGCCCAGGTGAGCTCCGAGAAGAAGGACTTTCACGAGCTCGCGGCGCGACACTCGCTCGACGAGACGACGCGGGACGTGGGCGGGCGCCTGGGCTGGGTCCGGCGCCGCGACCTCCCGCCCGAGCTCGCGGGGCGCGTCTTCTCGGCCAAGCCCGGGGCGTGCGCGGCGCCGGTCGCGATCGGCGAGGGAGAGTTCCTCGTCGTCCTGGTCCACGAGAGCCGCGCCGCCGAGCTCGACGCGGCGACCGAGGAGGAGCTCCGGGACCTGCTCCTCGAGCGGTGGGTCGCCAAGGCGCGCCGCGCGTGACCGAGCGGCGTCCCAAGGACCCGCGCACCGTCCTCTCCGACGAGGCGGCGGAGCTCCTCGCGGCGCGGCCTCACCCCGCGGCCCGGGCGAGCGTCTACGGCCTCGTCCTCGCCGTCCTGGCGGCGGGCGCCTGGGCGAGCCGGGCGCGGGTCGAGTCGTGCGTCGCCGGGGGCGGGGTCGTCGTCTGCGAGGGTGGGCAGCTCGAAGCCCGGGTCCAGGTCCCGGCGTCGCGCGCCGGCGCGGTGAAGATCGGCGCGCGCGCGCGGGTGCGCTCGGGGGGAGTCGCGGTCGAGGGGACGGTCGCGAGCGTGGGGAGCCCCGTCGGAGATCGCGTCCCGGCGAGAGTCTCGGTCACCGGCCTGGCGCCGGACTCGCCGGTCGCGGTCGAGATCACGACCGGCGAGACGACGCCCCTTTGCTGGCTCTTCGGAGGCTGAGCGGTCTCACAAGAGGGGCACGTCCCAGAACAGGAAGTGAACGGCCGCCGCGGCGAAGCACGCCAGTCCGAGGAGGATCCCGACGGGCTGGATCTTCCGCGCCGTCTCGGGCGTGATCTTGCCCTTCGATCGGACGAGGTCGAGCCCGAGCCCCGCGCCCGCGAAGACGAGCGCGAGCGACGGCAGCGAGCCGAAGCGCATGTCCGCCATGACGAGCGGGAGGACGAGGGCCGAGAGGAACCACCCTCCCCCGAGGACAAGGGCGACGCAGCCGGCATAGCCCAGGCCGTCAGCAAGCCGCTTCACCTGCTCCTCGAGTGTCTTGTCGAAGCGCGCGATTCCGTGCGCGAGGGCCAGGAGACCCACGAGCCCGAGGAGCCCGCACATGCCCCACGCGACGAACCGGTGGATCACGTGGACGGCGCCGCCTCCGCTTCCCCCAGAGGATCCGCTGGAGGATTCGCCGGAGGACTCGCCGGACGATCCGTCGGAGGACCCGCTCGAGGATCCGCCGCCGAGCTCGTCGCTCGCCCCGACGCCGACGGCCACCGAGCAGTACTCCCACATCTCGCCGATGAGCCGGACCTTCACTCCATCGATCTGGTTACCGCGGACCATCTTGTCGGTGTACTTCTCCTTGACGCGTTGCCAGACCTTGTAGGTGCCCTCGACGACCGCGATGCGTCCCAGCAGGTTGTAGCCGGGCTTGATATGGGTTCGTTTGCTGAACGCCTTGATGAGCTGATCGAGCTCCGGGTCCCTGTCGCCGCAGACGGGAATGCCGTCGACCTCGGAGATCGAGAAGGTCTGCGCCTCGTAGGTGCGCCCCGCGAGCTCCTGGCCGGGAAGGACGACGACCTTGCCCTTCCACGCGGCCGGGTTGTTCAAGGCATCCGACGCGTCGAGCTTGCCCGCCTTGAGGGTCTTGACCATGACCGGCCACTGCTCCTCGGCATCGGACCTGTGCTTCTTCGACCTGGCGGCGTCGGCGTCCTTCGCCTTCCCGTCCTCGCCGTTCCAGCGGTTGACGAGCTTCTCGATCCGGTCGAGCGTGTCGTTCCCCGCCGGGAACGGCGGGAGAGTCTTCACGGCCACCTCCTCCTCGCTCTCGTCGTCGTCTTCACCCTTCGAGCGCTTCTTCCTGGAATTGTTCTTGGGCTTGGCGGCCTTGCTCTGCTTCTCGGCCTGCGCTTTACGGGCTTCGGACTCGCGCCCGTACTTGGAGAGGAGGGACGTGTAGTAGAAGCCGAGCTCCTTGCGCCCCTGGCTCGGACCCAGCTTCTCGGCCTGATCGAGGACCTCCTTCGTCATCCTGGCGATGGTCTCGGTCGCCTTCTTCCGCTTGGCATCGAGGTCGTCGGCGAACTTCTTGAGCGAGCCCTCGGTGTCCCAGCGCGTAAGAGCCGTCTTCACGCACGCCGACTCGGACCAGTCCCAGACGTCGTCCACGAACGCCTGGCTCTTGTCGCAGCCAATGTTCCGTTGCCAGCTCGTCTTCAAGATCTCGTCCATGGGAGTGGCCTGGGACTCGTCCTCCCAGCCCTTCGTCTCCACGCGATTTCTGTTGTGCTCGCACGTTGTCCAGAACTTGGCGGCGTCCTTGACGCGGGCCTTGCCGTAGTCGGCCTTGAACGCCTCGCGCTTGCTCGCGATCTCGGCCAGCAACTCGGGCTTCAGGAGCGGTTTGTTGACCTCGTCCGCGAGAAACCGGTCGAGCCTCGCGTTCGCGTCGTCGTACCGCTTGTCGGTGGTGCCCGGGAAAAGGGCCGTCTCTATCTGCTTGACGCTCTCCTTGACGCCGTAGATGTGGTCGTTGGCGGCCTTCCCTGCTTCCTCGGCCGTCCAGAGCTTGAGCCGGCCGTCGAGGTGCTGCTTGGCCCGGTCGAGCTCGCTCTTGACCCGGTCCCCCTCGAAGTCGCCGAGCGCCTTCACCTTCGCCTCGGCCTCCGCCATGGCCGTGCGCGCCGCTCCGAGGCAGCCGTCGTTCGTCAACCTCGTGGCGGCGTCGATCGCCTTCTTCGCGGCCGCGCTCGCGTCGTCGTCGGCGCGAACCGGGCTCGCTAGAAGCAGCGAGAGGAACAGCGCGACCAGAAAATTCCGCCTCATCCACCGTCTCCTTTTCCCCCTCTCGAGCAGGCGGCGTGCCCGAGCCAAGACCTTGTGCGGCAAGGCCGCGTCGCCGACGGCTGTGCCTCGGAAGGAACAGCTTGTTTCTCGCCGGGAGCGCCCTCGTGAAAGGCGAGCTGGCGTCGCTCTCGAGGCGCTGACAGTCTCCCGTCATGGGCCCGCTTCAACCGGGAGATCGTCTCGGCGACTTCCGGGTCGTCGCGCTCCTCGGCGAGGGCGGCATGGGAGCGGTCTACCGCGCCGAGGACGCGACCGGACGGCCGGTCGCGCTCAAGGTGATCTCGGGCGTCGCCGGCCCCACGTCCCTCGAGCGGTTCCACCGCGAGGCGCGACTCGCCGCTCTCGTGCGCCACCGCAACGTCGTGAGCGTCGTCGCGTCGGGCGGCGACGAGCGCGGGCCCTTCCTGGCGCTCGAGCTCGTCGAGGGGGGGAGTCTCGGCGACCTGCTCCGGCACGAGGGGCGCCTCGACTGGCAGCGGGCCGCGACCTTCAGCGCCGAGATCGCCCGCGGGTTGGCGGCGATCCACGCCGCGGGGCTCATCCACCGCGATCTCAAGCCCGACAACGTGCTCCTCGCGCCCACGGGCGCCAAGGTGAGCGACCTGGGGCTCGCACGGCTCGCGCCGACCGGGCTCTCGACGAGGGGCCTCACCGGGACGGGCGAGGTCCTCGGCACGCTCGAATACATGGCGCCCGAGCAGCTCGACGACGCGAAGCGCGTCGACGCGAGCGCCGACCTCTACGCGCTCGGCGCGACCCTCTACGCGCTCGTCACCGGCGCGCCGCCGTTCGAGGGAAGCGGCCTCGTGCTCGCGAAGCTGGTGCTCACGGAGGGGCCACGCCCGCCGAGCGCTCTCGCCCCGGATATCCCGAAGGCGCTCGACACGCTCATCCTCTCGCTCCTCGCCAAGTCCCCCGCGGACCGACCGCCCGATGCCTCGGCCGTGGCCCGCGAGCTCGAGGCGATCGTGAGCGGCACCTCGTCCGCGAAGGGGCGACGCTCGCGCCTCCCCTTCGTGATCGTCGCCGGCGCTCTCGTGCTCGCGACCGCCGGCGTGCGGCTCGCTCGAGGGCGCACGTCCGGGCCGGTCGCGACGCCGACGCCTGCGCCGGGGCCCACGACGCTGACGCCCGAGCGGCGCTCCTTTCCCGCCGAGTGCCACGACTTCCTCGAGACGCGCCTCGCACGGCTCGCCGCCGTCTCCGGGCGCTACGTCGATCGCCACCGAGCGGATCGGTCGGACCTCCCGATCCTCGGCGTCTCGATCTCGCCCGACGGCAAGCGGTGCGCGACCGTCAGCGCTCCGTACCTCGCGCAAGGCGATGGCACCGCGGCCGTCTGGGACCTCGGGACGAAGAGGGTCGTCAAACGGTTCGGCGGACCGGGCGATCCCACGTTCGAGGCCGTCTTCATGCCCGATGGCGAGCACGTGATCACGGGCTCCCTCGGCGCCTGGAGCGAGCTCAAGATACGGAGCTTGCGCGATGGCGAGCCGGACCAAATCCTCGGGAAGGTCCACGCGTTCACGATCGCCGTCTCGCCCCGCGGCAAGCGGATCGTGGTGGCGAGCGACCGGGGCGTCCAGTTGTTCGACCTGGCCGCGGGAAGCAGCGGAGTGCTGGAGCAGGGGAGGGCGGGCCGCGACGGCTGCGGACGCGCCGCTTTCGCGGGCGACGAACGCATCGTCACCGTGTGCGACGACGGATACGCGCGGGTCTGGGACCTCTCCAAGGGCTTCCCCGAACCCATGCCGCTCCCGGGCCACGAGCTCGACCAGAACATGCCGAGCGTTACGGTCTCGCACGACGGCCGGTTCGCGCTCACGGCCAGCCTGGGGCGCGGCGGCGAGCTCATCCTCTGGGACCTCGAATCGAACAAGATCGAGAGGTCCTTCACCGAGACCGAATACCCCCGAGACGGCATCCGTGCGCTCGCCTTCGCGGCCACGAGGCACCTGGCGCTCGTCTCGCCGCGAGAGCGACACGACTCCAACCGCCTCGAGACGTTCGACACGAAGACGGGCGATCGATCCTGGATCTCGACCCTCGGCGGCAACAACGACGCGGTCGCCGTGACCCCCGACGAGCGCCTGGCCGTCTGCGGAGACGAGCACGGGACGCTCAGGATCGTGGACCTCGAGCGCCGCCTCGACATGGAGCCCGGCCACGTCCTCGCGGTCACCGGCGTCGGATTCCTGCCCGACGGAAAGCGCATCGCGTCCGCGGGCGCCGAGGGCGTGGTCCGCGTGTGGGACGAGCGTGGCGGGCCCGTCGCCTGCCTGAACGGCCCCGAGCACCTCGACCGGATCGTCGCGACCATGAACGGGCTCGCGGTCGCGCCCAGGGCCGACGACGGCCGGTTCGCGACGCCCTTCTCCCGAGGCGACCGGGGCCTCGCGATCTTCGGGGCGACTGGGCCGCTCCCGCTCCCGTTCGGCTCCCCATCGAAGAACGTGCTCTGCGCGGCGTACTCGCCCGACGGGAAAGAGCTCGTCTCGGGCGACGACACCGGCGACGTGCAGCCCTGGGACGCGGAGACGGGTCAGCCGCTCGGCAAGCCTCTCTCGATCGCGGGCTCCGAGGTGAGCTCGGTCGCTTACTCGCCCGACGGCGCGCGGATCCTGGCGTCGGCGACGCGCGGCGGCGTGCGCGTTTGGAACGCGGCGACGAGGCAGATCCTCGTCCAGAAAGCGCTTTCCGGAGAGCCGGAAGGACCGCGGATCGTGTCCGCCTTCGCCGGGCGCGAACGCTTCGTCGTCGGCGGGGGCTCGGGCTCGCTCGCCGTCTGCGACCTTCCCGGCGGCTCCCTGCGCGAGGTCGGGCGGCACGACCGGGGCTCGATCACGGCCGTCGCCGGGTTCGACGACGGCCGCCGCGCTGTGTCGGCGGGCGAGGACGGCCTGATCCGGATCTGGGACCTCGCCGCGTCCCGGGAGCTCGACCGTGTCGACCTCCGCTCGAGCGAGGACGTGGCGACCGCACTCGCCGTCGCCCGCGACGGGCGGACCCTCGCCGTCGGAACGCGCCGGGGTTTGGTTCTCCGGTTCGATCTGACCGAGCGCTGAGTCACTTGGACTCTTTCGAGGCCCCGCCGAGCTCGTCGCTCGTCCCGACGCCGACGGCCGACGCGCAGTACTCCATCTTGATGCCGATGATCCGGACTTTCACTCCGTCGATCTGATTGCCGCGGATCATCTTGTCCGAGGTCCGGTCCTTCACGCGCTGCCAGACCTTGTAGCTGCCCTCGACGACCGCGATGCGGCCCTGGAGCGTGTAGCCCGGCTTGACACCGGTCCGCTTGCTGTAGTCCTTGAGCAGCTTGTCGAGCTCCGGGTCGGTGTCGCCGCAGACGGGAATGCCGTCCACCTCGGAGATCGAATAGGTCTGCGCCTCGTAGGTGCGCCCCGAGAGCTCCTGGCCCGAGAGGACGATGACCTTGCCCTTCCACGCTGCCGGGTTCTTGAGGGCATCCGCCGCGTCGAGCTTCTCCGCCTTGAGGGACTTGATCATGATCGGCCATTGCTCCTCGGCGTCGGACATGAGCTTCTTGGCCTTGGAGGACGCGGCGTCCTTGGCCTTGGCGTCCTCGGCGTCCCAGCGGTTGACGAGCTTCTCGATCCGGTCGAGCGTGTCGTCCCCGGCCGGGAACGGTCGGGGCGGCCTCTTGGTCGGCTCGCTCTCGCCTTCGCTCTCGTCGCCACCCCTCGAGGGCCGCCTCTTCTTGGGCTTCTCGGGCTGGGGGCGCTTCTCGAGCTGCGCGCGACGGGCTTCGGACTCGCGCCCGTACTTCGAGAGGAGGGACGTGTAGTAGAAGCCGAGCTCCTTGCGCCCCTGGCTCGGACCCAGCTTCTCGGCCTG
>Ga0070738_10005734_pt1 | contig 13544 bp, 12 predicted proteins | sample Coa_R2_2_FD_66446 | JGI IMG/M metagenome (GOLD analysis project Ga0070738, IMG submission 66446) | Surface soil microbial communities from Centralia Pennsylvania, which are recovering from an underground coalmine fire - Coalmine... | ecosystem: Environmental > Terrestrial > Soil > Unclassified ... | reverse complement strand
GCCGGCACATGACGGGCTTCCTGCGGGCCCTCTGCGGCGCCGTAACCATGGTGCTGGTGTCGCACGACATCGACGTCGCCTTCGAGCTGGCGACGAGCATCACCGTCCTGCATCTGGGCCAGGTGCTGCTGGAAGGCTCGCCGGAGGCCATTCGCGCAGACCCTCGCGTGACGGACATCTACCTCGGCAGCGGGCGCGAGGCGGCCCGTGCTTGAGGTCGACAACGTCCACACGTACTACGGCGACAGCTACGTCCTCCAGGGCGTGTCGCTGCACGTGGACGAGGGGCAGGTGGTGGTGCTGCTGGGCCGCAACGGCGTTGGCAAGACGACGTTGTTCCGTTCGATCATGGGCCTGACGCCGCCGGCGCGAGGGCGGGTCGTGTTCCAGGGACGTGACGTCACCGGCTGGCCGCCGTACCGCATCGTCGGCCAGGGCATCAGCCTGGTGCCGCAGGGCAGGCGCATCTTCCACTCGCTGTCGGTTCGGGAGAACCTGGAGGTGGCGGAACGCCCGGCGCGCAACGGCTCGGGCAAGGCGCCGTGGACCACGCGCCGCATCCTGGAGTGGTTCCCGCGACTCCAGGAGCGCGAGCGGCAGGGCGGTGGCAAGCTCAGCGGTGGCGAGCAGCAGATGCTGGCCTGCGGCCGCGCCCTGGTCGGCAACCCGCGCCTGCTGGTGATGGACGAGCCCACCGAGGGGTTGGCGCCCCTCATCGTGAACCAGGTGGAGGAGCTGATCCACCAGCTCAAGTCGCAGGGCATCTCCATCCTGCTGGCGGAGCAGCGCTTCGGCTTCGCCCTGGCAGTGGCCGACTACGTCTACGTCCTGTCCCAGGGCCGCATCGTCCACGAGTCCACCCCCGCGGCCCTCGAGCACAACGAGCCGGTGAAGAGGGCCTACCTCGGCGTGTAGGTCTGCCTGTCACCCTGAGCGTCGAGCGAAGGGTCCCCTCATGGAGACGGGATGCTTCGCTCGACGCTCAGCATGACACGGCTACGCCAGCGCTGGCGCAACCTCCCGGGCGAACAGCTCCAGCGACGCCACCGCCTGCTGGCGCGGCATGTCCGCCAGCTGATGCTGGGCCAGAAAGATGTCGTGGCCGAGGCGCCGCTGCTGGTCCTTGAGCTGATCGGCAACCGTCGCCGGGCTGCCGACGAGCGCCAGGCCGTTCTCGATCCAGAAGTCGTACGAGCGAGTCAGCTCCCCGAAGACCCGGCCGCGCTCGTCGATGTCGGGGTTGCGCTCGCCGCCCGTCATGCGCGGGTCGCCGCCGAAGCCGATGCGCGTCTTGGCGATGACCTGCATGGCCGTCCCGCCGCCGAAGAAGCCCTTCAGCAGGTAGGGTTCGGCCTCCTCCCGCGCCTGGGCATCCGTAGCCGCCACATGGACGTGCCGGGCGATGAGGGTGTGCGGCGGCGGGCCGGCGTGGCCCTGCGCGTTCCAGGCCTTTCGGAAGTACTGGAACTTCTCGGCAATCACCGCGTCGGTGTCGATGTTCTGGCCGACGTGGAAGTTGTTCCGCGCGGCGTAGTCGAACGAGGTCGTGCTGTGGGCGCCGATCCACACCGGCGGGTGGGGTTTCTGGTAGGGCTTGGGCCTGGGCAGCGCTTCGTCGAACCTCCAGTACTTGCCCTCGAAGGTCACCGTGTCCTCGGTCCAGGCCTTGACCACGATGTCCATGATCTCCTCGCCCATCTCGCGCCGCTCGTGGAAGGGCAGCTCCCAGCGCATGAACTCGTGGGCGTGAATGCCGTAGCCGGCGCCGAACTCGAGCCTGCCCTTGGAGAGGTTGTCCACCATCGCGGCATCCTGGGCCAGGCGGATGGGGTGGTGCATCGGCAGCTGGTAGACCATCGGCCCGAAGCGCAGGTTGCTCGTCTCGCGGGCCAGCGCGGCCAGGTAGACGTTCGGCGCCGAAATGTAGGCGAACGGCGCGTTCTGGTGCTCGATGAAGAAGTAGTACTTGTAGCCGAGCTGCTCGGCCTTGACCGCGTCCGCGATGTGCTGCTCGTAAGCCTCGGCGGCGGAGGCGTAGCTCTCAACGTCGCCGAAGCTGTCCCAGATGCCGAATTCCATCCCGCCATGTTACTGGCTGCTGCACAATCGCGGGCATGCGCCTCCTCATCGCCAACGCCTCCGTGGTCACCGTCAATCCACAGGACGATGTCCTGCCGAACGGCTTCGTTGTGGTCGAGGATGGGGCCATCCTCTCTGTGAGCCCTGACGCGCCGGAGGGTGAGTTCGACCGCCGCATCAATGGCTCCGGCAAGGTGCTCATGCCCGGTCTGGTGAATGCCCACACACACCTGTTCCAGACGCTGATCCGCGGCGTGTACGAGCACCTGCCGTTCACGGACTGGCTGCGGCGCATCTATGCCTGCGGCCGGGTGCTGACGCCCGAGGACTGCTTCGTCTCGGCCAAGCTGGGAGCGCTGGAGTCGCTGCGCTCCGGCGTGACCACGCTCGTCGACCACCACTTCCTGAACCGGGGGACGGAGCTACCCAGCGCCACCATCGCCGGCATGGGCGAGATCGGGCTGCGCCGCGGCCTGGCCCGGACCATCATGGACCTGGGCGATCTCGCGCCTGCCGAGGTCCTGGAGACCGCCGAGGACGGCCTCCGTTCTACCGAGCAGCTGCTCGACCAGCAACGGCACGAGCGGCTGCTGAGCCTCATGACCGGCCCGAATACGCCCGGCGCGAGCGCCAGCGCCGAGCTCGCGCGTGATGTGCAGGCCTGGGCGCGTGATCACGATATGCGTGTGAGCATGCACGTGGCGGAGAGCCGAGGCGTGACCGACGCGGTGCGGCAGCGCACCAGCCACGAAGGCGTCGTCGCCTGGCTGGATGCTGTCGACGCGCTGGACCCGAACGTCCTGGCGGCGCACAGCGTCCACCTGACGCCGCAGGAGGTCGCCATCTACGCGCAGCGGGGCGTCAGCGTGTCACACAACCCGGTCAGCAACATGTTCCTGGGCGACGGCATCGCGCCAGTCGTGGAGATGCTGGAGGCCGGCGTGAACGTGGCCCTCGGCACCGATGGCGCTGCCAGCAACAACTCGCAGGACCTGTTCGAGGTGCTGAAGATGGCGCCGCTGCTGCAGCGCGCTCGGACGCTCGACCCGCACGTCATCAGCCCCGCTCAGGCGATCCGCATGGCCACCGTCAACGGCGCCCGGGCGCTCGGGCTCGACCACCTGACCGGCAGCGTCGAGCCCGGTAAGCGCGCGGATCTGCTCCTGCTGGACCTACGCGGCGCCGCCCACACCGTGGCCGTGCACGACGTGCTCTCGCAGATCGTCTACTGCGCGCGACCCTCCAACGTGGACATGGTCATGGTCGACGGGCGGGTGCTGCTGGAGGGCGGCGAAGTTGTCGGGCTTGACGAGCTGGCCTTTCTGGCCGACGCCCAAGCCGCAGGCGAGGACTTGGTTCGCCGGCTTCAGGAGGCTGGCTGACGCCTTTTGTCATGACGAACGAAGTGAGGCATCCGGCTCGGGGTAACGGATTCCTCGCTGCGCTATGGCCCATTAGCCGGCGTACACGCTGACCAGACCTTTGCGGTTGACGGCCACGAGGGTGCCGTCGGGGCGGAGCGAGGGCGTGGTCCAGACGGCGGCCCCGGTGTCCGCCACGGACAGCTCGGCGCCGCTGGCGGCGTCGAGCGCGAAGACGTGGCCGGTAGTTGTCCCTACGTACAGCGTGCCGTTCTTGTCCAGCGTCGGTGAGGCGTAGACCGAGCCGCCGAACAGCGGCGCCTCCCACTCCAGCTTACCGTCGGCCGTGTTGACCGCGTAGATGCCGCCCTTGTTGGCGCCGAAGTACACCGTTCGCCCGTCCGGGCTCAGCGCGGCGCTGGACCAGATGCCGGCGCGTTCCGGCTCGGCCTCGTACTTCCATTTGAGCGAGCCGTCCGGGTTGACCGCGTAGAAGTTGCTGTTGTTGGCGCCGACGTAGATGGTGCCGTCCGGGCCGACCGTGGGCGAGGTGCTGCTGCCTTTGCCGTTAGCGCCGCCGCCGCCCGAGGCCACGGGAATGCCGGGCCGGTCCCTGAAGGCGAAAGTCCACACAACGCCGGCCGGGCTGCTGCCGGATGGCGGCGCGACGGCATAGAGGTTGCCGTCGGTGCTGGGCACGTACACCATGCCGTTGCCGGCCAGCGCTGGCGCGGCGTGCTCCGAAGGGCCGGCCTGGGCCGTCCACTTGGCGGATCCGTCGGCGTTGAGCGCCGCCAGCCGCCCTTCGGCGCTGATGGCGTAGACCGTGCCATCCGGCCCGACCGTGATGGACGAGGTCATCCGCCCGGCGCCGAGGTCGTACTTCCAGGCCGTCTGCGGCTCCCTGCCGGAGGCGGGGGCTTTCAGGTCGTAGATGGTGGTGGACGGGTTCGCGCCGCCCGAGATGCCCGTCACCACGCTGCCATCCTTCAGCAGCGCCGGCGAGGAGTGGTAGGCCGAGGACTTCGCCACGTGGAACTGCCACTTCGGCGCAAGCTGGTCCGTACCGGCATCCGCCAGCGCCAGCAGGCTGCCGGCGAAGGTCGATAGGTAGATGGTGCCGTCCGGAGCGATCACCACGTCGCTCTGGACGTCCACGTTCTGCTGGTTGGTGGCCGGATCCGGCGGTAGGGTCGCCTGATAGGTCCGGACCAGCCGCAGGTCCCGTGGTCCGGCGTAGGGGCTGCGCCCGGTGTGCTGGGCGTCCTCCTGCAGCTGCGGCTTGCCCTGGACCGGCGCCGGCACGGCGCCAGGGCTGCCGCTCGGAGCCACGCCCTTCACAGTCGGCGCCGCCGAAGCCGGCGCCCCGCTCGCCTGCGGCTTCGCCGAAGCAGCCGCCGATGCCGCCGGCTTGGCCGACGCCGGTGCGCCGGAGGATGCCGCCGGCTTGGCCGACGCCGGGCTGGCCGAAGCGGCAGCCGACGCCGAAGTGGGGGCAGCGGCCGGTACTGAGCTCGGCGCCGCTGTACCGCCGCATGCTGCCAGGAGGAGCGCGCCGGCAGCGGCGGCGCGGAGCCGTATATGTCTTCGCTGATTCATCACGCTAAATACCGTCGAAGGCAGGTTACTTGTACAGGCCGATGAGGCCATCAACGTCCCCTGCTTGCAGATTCCCGAAAATCCTACACTGGCTGAGCGTGGACCCGTTCGCCTCAGCTTCGAGCATGCTGGCCGCTCTCCGCAATCGAGAGCTCTCGGCGGTCGAGCTGCTGGACGATCACCTGAAGCGCATAGACCGGCTGAATCCCGCCCTGAACGCGATCGTCACCCGTAATGATGCCGCCAGACAAGCCGCTGCACGAGCCGATGAGGCGCGGGCGAGGGGTGAGGAGCGGCCGCTGCTGGGCCTGCCGTTGACCATCAAGGACACCATCGACGTGGCCCGCCTGCCGACCACCGCCGGCCTGCGAGATCGGGCCGGCGCCATCCCCGACGCGGACGCGCCGCTGGTGAGCCGGCTGCGGGAGGCTGGCGCTGTGATCGTGGGCAAGACCAACGCGCCGGTGCGCGCGGGCGACTGGCAGACCACTAACCCGCTGTTCGGCCGCTCGGTCAATCCCTGGGATCCCGCTCGGACGCCCGGCGGCAGCACCGGCGGCGGCGCGGCAGCCGTCGCGGCCGGCTTGAGCCCGCTGGAGTTCGGCAGCGACATCGGCGGATCGGTGCGCATCCCGGCCGCCTTCTGCGGCATCTTCGGGCACAAGGCCAGCCTCACGGCCATCTCTCGCAGCGGCCACTTTCCCGGCTCGCCGCTGCCGAACCCGGTTGGCCTGCTCACCGTCCGCGGCCCGCTGGCACGCTCGGCGGAGGACCTCGATCTGGCGCTTAGCGTCGTGGCCGGCCCTGAGCCCGGGGAGGAGGTCGCCTGGCGGCTGGAGCTGCCGCCGGCTCGGCACCGGGACCTCGCGGCCTTTTGCGTGGCCGTCCTGCCTCCGTTCGACTGGGCGCCCGTCGAGTCCAGCGTCCTGGCGGCGCGAGAGCAGTTGATTCGCGAGCTGGAGCCGAAGGTGAGCCGCATCGCCATGGCCCAGCCGGAGATCGACTGGCGCGAGTACTACGCCCTGTACGTCTCCCTGCTGCACTTCGGGATGACGACCGACCTGTCGGACGAGGACCGCCGGCGAGGCATAGCGACCGTCCGCAGCTACGACGACGAGCAGTTCGATTCCGCCGCCCAGGCCGGCGTCCTGGCCAGCGCGGCCGAGCTGGCGGGTTGGGCCGCGCAGCGCGAGCGGCTCCGTCTGATCTGGCGGCGCTTCTTCGAAGAATGGGACGTCCTGCTGGCTCCCGTGACGCTGACCAACGCGTTCCCGCACGACGACCGCCGCTGGCCCGAGCGCCGCGTGGCCGTCGATGGCCTCGAGGTCCGCTACAGTCTGCTCAGCGCCTACCCGGGAGTGGCCACGTTGTGCGGATTGCCCGCCACCGCCTTCCCCGTGGGCTTGAGCCCCGAAGGACTGCCCCTGAGCCTGCAGGCGATCGGGCCGTACCTGGAGGACCGCACGCCCATTCGCTTTGCCGGCCTCACCGGCCGGTTCCAGCCGCCGCCGGCATTCGAGTAAGCTGGCGCGCATGCCAACCGCTCGCATCAACGGCCTGGAGATGTACTACGAGGTCACCGGCGACGGCTACCCGGTGGTCTTCTGCCACGAGTTCGCCAGCGACTATCGCGGCTGGGCGCCGCAGGTCCGCTACTTCTCGCGGCTGTATCGCTGCGTCACCTACAGCTACCGCGGCTTTCCGCCATCGGAGGTGCCGCCAAACCTGGAGGACTACTCGCAGGAGCTGCTGCTGGAGGACCTTCGCGGCCTGTTCGAGCACCTGGGCATCGACCAGGCGCACATCGTGGGGTTCTCGATGGGCGGCAGCGTGGTGCTCAACTTCGGCATCCACTATCCCCAGTACTGCCGCAGCATCGTGGCCGCGGGCGCGGGCTCGGGAGCCGTCAACCGGCCGCTGTTCGAGAAGGACGTCGAGAACGTGGTCGAGCTGATCCGTACGAAGGGCATCGAGGGCTTCGCCGAGGTCTACGCCGAAGGCCCCTCGCGACAGCCCTTCAAGCGCAAGAACCCGCAGGGCTGGGCTGAGTTCCGCCAGCGCTTGGCCGAGCACTCGCCGGTGGGCCAGGCGCACACCATTGTCGGCGTGCAGCGCAACCGGCCCACGCTGTACCAGCTCGAGAAGGAGTTCGACGCGCTGGAGGTGCCCACCCTCATCCTGGTTGGCGACGAGGACGAGCCGTGCGTCGAGCCAGGCGTATTCCTCAAGCGCCACATCCGGAGCTCTGGGCTGGCCTTCTTCCCGCAAAGCGGCCACGCCGTCAACCTGGAGGAGCCGGCGCTGTTCAACTGGCTGGTCGAGGACTTCTTCCACATGGTCGAGGCCGGCAAATGGGCGACCCGCGGGTCTTCCAGCACCAGCCTGCTGCCGTAGAGTTGTGGTGATGCCTGACTCGATCGTCCTCGACATAACCGACCGCGTCGCCACGATCACCCTGAACCGGCCGGAGGTGCGGAACGCCTTCAATGTCGGCATGTGGCGGGCGCTGCAGCACGCGGTCGAAGAAGCCAGCGGCACGCCCGAGGTGCGCGCCATCGTGATCAAGGGCGCGGGGGATAAGGCCTTCGCCGCCGGCGCGGACGTCAAGGAGTTCGACACCGAGCGCAGCAACGTCCTCCAGTCGCAGCGCTACAGCCATATGCTGGAGACAGCGCTCGGCTCGCTGCACCATGCGCCCCAGCCGGTGATCGCCATGATCCGCGGCTACTGCGTGGGCGGCGGCTGCGAGCTGGCCAACGCCTGCGACATTCGCATCGGCGCCGAGGACGTGAAGGTCGGCATCACGCCGGCCAAGCTGGGCATCATCCTCGGCTTCCAGGAAGTCCGCGAGCTGGTGGCCGTCGTCGGCGCCGGCAAGGCCAAGGAGATGCTCTTCACCGGCCGCCTCATGGACGCTCAGGAGGCGCTGCGCACCGGCTGGCTGAACCACGTCGTGCCGGTGGAGGAGCTGCAGTCGTTCACGAACGAGTTCGTGCAAACGCTGCTCCAGAACGCGCCGCTGACCATCGAGGCCGCCAAGCGGGCGGTTAACGCCTGCCTGCCGGGGCCGGATGGCCACCTGGTGATGCAGCAGATCGAGAGCTACGTTCGCGGCTTCGCCGGACGCGACTACCAGGAGGGCATTGCCTCCTTCCGCGAGAAGCGCAAGCCTGTCTTCAAAGGGGAGTAGATCAAATGGCCGACGAATGGCTGATGCAGGAGCCGCGGGTGGAGCGGTTCGTGGGCGAAGTCAAGCGCATCTTCCGCGAGCCGGTGAGCGTCGAGCAGCGCTTGGCCGCGGCTCGGCCGCTGTTGCACGACCTGCTGCTCCAGGATGACTGGTTGCCGCCGGCGTTTGCCGCGCGCTGCGAGGACTCCGGCATGGGCGAGGGCATCGGCACCTGGCTGATGTTCCGTTCCGGCGAGGGCGACATGGGGCTGTTCTCGCTGGTGGTTGATCCGGGCAAGGAGACGCCGGTGCACGACCATCTCTGCTGGGGCCTGGTGGGGCTGTACCGTGGCCGCCAGAACGAGCGTGTTTACCGGCGCCGGCCGGGCAGCGAGGCCGTCGATCTGATCGACGAGCGCCTGCTGGAGCGGGGCGGCATCTACGACCTCATTCCGCCGGAGGGGGACATCCACTCCGTGGCCACGATCTCGGATGAGCCGTCCGTCTCAATCCACCTGCTGGGCGGCGATATCGGCTGTATCTGGCGCCATCGCTACGACGTCCAGGCCGGCACGATTCACGACTTCCGCTCGGGTTACTCGAACCGCGCATGCGACGAAGAGGCCGAGCCGGCTGGCTCGACCTCTTCGTAAGAGCTTGCGGCTGAACTAAACGTTCAGCGTGAAGGGGTCGCTCGCGGGGTGGCTGCTGCCGTCGCCGATGTTGATGGCGGTGGTGGACATCAGCTGGCCGTCCTCATAGAGGGTGAAGGTCATCTGCGTGCCGCCATCGACGCGCCAGTCCACACCGTCGATGCCGCTGTAGGTCTTGAAGCTGATGTTCAGGGTGCCGTTGCCATCCACGGTGGCGGAGTCGTCATTCTCGGCCCGCACCAGCTGCACGTCTACGAACTTGCCGTTGGTGGTGACGGTGCCGGTGTAGGTGTGGGCGCCGGTCTTGGCCGGATCAGTCGTCTCGAGATGCCAGCCATGGTCCACGCCCACTCGGTGCCACAGGTACACGCCAGAGGCATCGCCGGCTTTGAAGCCGTCGGGCTGGCCGTTGTAGCCCGGCTCATTCAGCGTGAACGGGTTGCTGGCCGGATGGCGGCTGTTGTCCCCAAGGTTGATCTCGCTGGTGGGCAGCGGTGAGCCGTCCATCGACAGGTTGAAGGTGATGTGCGTGCCGCCCGGATCGCGGAAGTCCATGCCGTCGATCCCGCTGGCAGTCCGGAAGCTGAAGTTGAGGTTGCCGTTGCCGTCGATGGTCGCCGAATCGTCGTTCTCGGCGCGCACCAGGTGCACGTCGCTGAACTTGCCGTCCGTGGTCAGGGTGCCGGTGTAGGTGTGGACGCCGCCGGTGCGCGGATCCGTGGTCTCCAGGTGCCAGCCGTGGTCCACTCCGGCGGTGTGCCAGATGTACACGCCGGATGCGTCTCCGGCGTGGAAGCCGTCCGGCCGGGCGGCGAAGGCCGGCGCGGCCAGCGCCCCGGCGAGACCGAGGGCGGTGAGGGTGGATGCGATCAGTTGGGCTTTCATAGTTATTTGTGATTCCTCCTTTCAGGTCTTGACCACATGCTGAGCCCGCAGGCTGAATCGCCCCTTGGCCGCTCCTTAGGCTTCGCTGAGAATCGGGGAGTGGCCGTAGAATGGCTGCCGTTACAAGGAGGTTTTTCGATGCCACTCAAGATTGATGGTCTGACTCACTGGTCCATCCCGGTCAACGACCTGGAGGAGAGCGAGCGCTTCTACAGGGACATCCTGGGCATGCCCTACAAGGGCCGGCTGGGCAACTCGTGCATGTCGTGCTTCGACGCCGGCGGCACCGATCTGCTACTCACGGAGCGCAAGGACAAGGTCGTGCGCACGCCCGAGCAGGAGAACCGGCTGCACCACTCCTTCACCGTCTCGCCGCAGATGTGGGAGCAGGCCGCCCACCTGTTCCACGAGAAGGGCGTGGAGGTCGACGAGATCGTCTACCGCGAGAAGGGCTTCTTCACCGGCCGCGAGATGTACTTCCTCGACCCGTCAGGCAACCTGCTCGAGGTGCGCGACCCCACCTGGAAGCCCGGCGACCCCAAGCCGAGCTACGAGGAGATCGTCGGCAAGGCTTAGTCCGGCGAGAAGCCTTCCTTCTCCAACTGCTGCACGAAGCGGTTGTCGGCGAACTCGGAAGGCTTGTGGTTCTTGGCGTCGGGCTTCGTCTCTGCCAGGAGGTTGAGGAGGGTCTGCGTGCCCTCGTCAGTCGTGTACGGCAGGCGATGCCCGGCCGCCTGGACGTAGAAGTCATACGCCTCGGCCGAGACGGCGTGGTCGTCGTTCTTGGTGTACTTCTCGATGATCTTGATGGCCTGGTCGCGGTTCTGGACGATGTACTTCAGCGCCTCGGCGTAGGAGCGCACGAAGCGCTGCGTCTCGTCCGGATGGGCGTCGATCCAGGTGCGCGTGGCGACCATGGCGGCCTGGTTGTAGGGGATCTTCTGGGCCTGGATGTCCAGCAGCATCTTGGCGCCGAACTCCTTCTCCGCCTGGCCGAAGCCGCCGGCGGTGAGGATCATCGCCTCGGCGCCGCTCGACTTGTAGGCCGACATCTCGCCGGGGTTGTTGCCGTCCACGTGCAGCAGCTGCACGTCGTTGTAGGCCAGCCCCGCGCGCGGCAGCGCCAGCTTGAGCGCCAAGTCCGGGTCGGAGCCGATCTGCCCCTCCACGATGCGTTTGCCCTTGAGGTCCGCCACGGAGTTGATCTCCGGCCGGCTGTACAGCCTGAAGGCCAGCCCCGGGCTGCCGGTCGCCACGGCGATGAGGTTCGCTCCACCCAAATCCGCCTGAACCGACGCGCTCGTCCCCACCGACGCGAACTGCACGTCCCCGGCAATCGTCGCCTTAATCGTGTTCGGGCTGCCGGCGATGTACAGCACCTCGGCATTGAGCCCGTTCCGGGCGAAGATGCCCGTATCTACCGCCACCTCGTTTGGCAGCCCCATCGCCGTAAGCGACGCGTAGGCGATCTTGATCGGCGCGCTGCCGCTCGGCTTGGCTTGCGCGCTTCCGGCAGCACTCGCCGCCGGCGCTGCCAGGCTCGCCGCCGATGCGGCGGCGCTTGCCGGCCTAGCCTGCGCTGATGCCGGCGCGCTCGAAGCGGGCGCAGCTGCCGTCCCGCCGCACGCCGCCAGCATCAACGCCAAAGGGAGACAGGCCCAGAACCTCATGAGCCGCAAGCATACGGCTTGCGGCCGGCAGCGTGCTCCTGCGCTACGCCACGGCAATGGTCCGGCCGGCGATGGAGCCGGGGAGGACCACGCGGAGGGCGAGGGTAGCGCCGGAGACGAGGGGCTCGGCGGAGCCTGCGCGGATGAAGGGCGGCTCTTCGAGGTCGAGGCCGATGCCGTTGCCGAGGCCGTAGTCGTCGGCGGAGGTGGCGGTCCAGCCGGTCGCGGAGGAGAGAACGGCGCGAGCCGCCTCGGCGACGGCGCCGGCGGTGACACCGGGTTTGGCCGCGGCGGCCATGGCCTCGACGGCCTGGCTGGCGAGGGAAGCGTCGCCATTGTAGGTGCGGGCGGCTTCGGACCAGTAGCGCTGGACCTCGGCCGCCGCCAGGAGGCTGATGGGCTGCCGCTCGGGGATGATCCCGTCATGCGCCGGGCGGAGGGCGCCCTGGCCGACGCTGATGAGCAGCCGCAGGTCCTCGGCGCCCGCGTAACGCATGGCTTTGTCGACATCGGCGATGGCCTGCCGCACGGACCTGCCGGGCTGGAGCGCGGACGACGCGGCGTCGAGTCCGGCCGACACCACCGCGCCGGCCTTGGAGATGACCGCCTGCTCGACGGGCGCCTTCGAGGCGCGGAGCTCGTTGAAGATGGCGTCGCGCTGCTCCCAGCGGACCTCCGGCAGCTCGGAGCTGATGGCCTGCCAGTCGGCCTCCGAGAGCTGCGCATGGGCGCCCACCAGGCCCACCTTCTTCTGGCCGAGCTGACGCTCCATCAGGATGCGGATGGCTTCCCGCGGTAGGCGCACGTAGGGCCGCACGTCCTCGACCGCGGTCAGCGTCTTGGCGGCGGGCACGTCGCGCGGGCCGACGCTGGCCAGCAGCGTGGGCTCGCCGGAGCGTGGGACCAGCACCAGGACCGACCGGGCGCGGGGTAGGAAGCCGCTGACGTAGGCCGGCGCGCCGTAGCTCTGCGAGTCGCCGTAGAAGACCCAGGCGTCGTCGCCGGCCTTGGCGATCTCGGCCTGAATCCGCGCCACGCGTTCGGCGAACACCGACGGTGGGACGGTCTCGCGGTCCCAGTACAGGCCGCCGCGCTTGAGGACGGTGTGTTGGCCCGGCACCCTACGACTTCCAGAACAGCTGGCGCGGGGTCTTCGTCAACGGGCGCGGGCCGTTGGGCTCGATGACCACCGTGTCGCCCAGCATCATGTAGCCGGTCTCGGGGATGTACTGGTTGGGGTGGATCACGAAGGTCATGTTCTCCTGCAGCATGGGGCTGGAGTCCTCCGTTACGTCGTAGGGCACGATGCCGCCGAAGCCCAGTCCGTGGCCGCGCGTGCGCATGTAAGGCTGGCGGCAGTACTCCGGGTAGCCGGCGGCGCTGATAACGCCGTTCACCGCCTTGGCGATGTTGGCGCTGGGCCGACCGGGCTTGGCCGCCTCGAAGCCGGCCGACTGCGCCTCGATGAGCATGTCGTACTTCTCGCGCTGGACGTCGCTGGGCTCGCCCAGAATGAGCGTCCGGCAGAGCTGCGCGAAGTGGCCCTGGTAGCAGGGCGTGATCTCGCCGATGATGAGATCGCCCGGCTCCATCTGCCGCTCGGTGGGCGGCCGGATGGCGATGTTGTGAGAGCCGGCGCCGAGCAAGCCGAAGTTGTCCTCCGAGCCGGCCGCCTGCATGGCCGCTTCGATCTCGGCCGCCAGCTCGTACTCGCGCATGCCGACGCGTGCCGTCGCCTGCAGCGCCTGGAAGCCGATGTCGGCGATCTCGGCCGCGCGCGAGACCCGCTCCAGCTCCAGCGGCGTGCGCGTCGCGGCCAGGCTCGGGATCAGCTTCTCGCCGTCGGCGAACGAGTCGGCGCCGAGTTCCTGGGCGAAGGCCATGGACATGATGTCGCGACCTGAGATCGCGACGGGCTGGGCCGCGCCGGCGGTCTCCTTGCGGATGGCATCGGCCAGGTCCTCGGCGCGCAGGCCGCGGGCGTCTTTCACACCGGCGGCTTCGCGGGCGCGCTCGACGTCCCAGACGGGGGTGACGAGCAGCTTGGTCGAGCCGCTGGCGGGTATCAGCAGGGCCGAGGGGCCGATGCTGCGCCAGTCCGCCAGGTACCACAGCTGGTCCATGCGCA
>Ga0070738_10005733_pt1 | contig 13547 bp, 8 predicted proteins | sample Coa_R2_2_FD_66446 | JGI IMG/M metagenome (GOLD analysis project Ga0070738, IMG submission 66446) | Surface soil microbial communities from Centralia Pennsylvania, which are recovering from an underground coalmine fire - Coalmine... | ecosystem: Environmental > Terrestrial > Soil > Unclassified ... | reverse complement strand
CTTGAAGCATGGGCCCATGCAAAGCCGGTTCTGCTGACCGCGAAATGCAACTTGCCGGAGGGACCTCGAGCCGGCGCAGCCTTTGAAATGGGCCCGGGAGTGGACGGCGCGAGAGCGGGGCTGCGGACCCTTTTTGATACAAACGATGACGAGCTTCAGTCCATGGGACAGCGAGGACGACAACTTGTCGCCGACAAATTTGCGTGGCCTCAAATCGCCGCGGATTTGAGAGCGGTCTACCAATGGGCCGTTTTGGGCGGGGGGAAACCCGATTGCATTCGTCTGCATGAATAGAGGTGGAACCCGGAAACTGGATATCGCAGCCAACAGGGCAGCCCGGAAATACACGGCGCGCGAGACGTTGCTAAGGGCCTTTTGGGTTATCGGGGCGGTGTTGTTTCGGATCAGTCCGCGACCTTGCTTCGGCTGGCGGCGCTGGTTGCTGAGGCGGTTCGGAGCAGCAATCGGCAGGGAGGTCCATCTGGATCCCACCTGCAGGATTTCCATGCCGTGGAACCTCGCCGTCGGGGATTGGACTGCCATAGGCGAGGATGTTCTGATCTACAACCTGGGACGCATCGAAATCGGCGAACGAGTCACCATTTCCCACAAAGCACACCTTTGCGCCGGAACACATAATTACCGATGTGAGGATTTCCCGTTGCTGAAACCACCGATTGAGGTGGGCGACCTTTCGTGGATTTGCTCATCGGCGTTCATTGGCCCGGGTGTCCGGATCGGGATTGGGGCGGTGGTGGGCGCGGCAGCCGTTGTAACCAGGGACATCTCGGCATGGTCCGTAGTTGCCGGCAACCCTGCTCTTCAGATCGGCTCGAGAGAGATCCTGCCAACGTCTCACAACCTGAACAAATCCTGTATATGCTCTCGGTTCTAATACCCACACTCAACGAGCAAGAGAACATCGCCCAATGCATCCAGTCGGTTCACTGGGCCGGTGAAATCGTCGTAGTCGATTCAGGATCAACCGACGATACCGTGGCCATTGCGCAAAGCCTGGGGGCAACCGTGGAAAACTTCGACTGGAACGGGCGCCTGCCAAAAAAGAAAAATTGGGCTTTGCGAAACCTCTCCTGGGAAAACGAATGGTTGTTAATTTTGGATGCTGACGAAAGGGTGCCGCCCGAGCTTGGGCGTGAAATCCGGAGAGCGTTGATCTCTCCGCAGGCGGACGGCTTCCTGATAAACCGCTGTTTTGTTTTCCTCGGGCGTCGCATACGGCACTGCGGCTATTTCCCGAGCTGGAACCTTCGCTTGTTCCGGCATGAGAAAGGCCAGTTCGAGTACTTGCACCCCGGCGATACTCAATCCGGGGACAACGAAATCCATGAACACCTCGTGCTGCGCGGCACGACGAGCCGTTTGCAACATGAAATGCTCCATTTTGCCTACCCCGACATTTTCACTTGGATGGACAAGCATAATCGTTACTCGAATTGGGAGGCGCACGTCGAGGTCGCGGGCGCCGCGGCCGGTCTCGATGCAATTGGCAGCCATGCTTCGATGAGACGGCGCATCAAACGATGGTCTTACAGCCTGCCCTGCCGGTCCTGGCTTCGATTCTTCTATAGTTACGTGGTCCGAGCTGGGTTTCTCGATGGGTACGAGGGCCTGGTGCTTTGCCGCCTGTTAGGGATGTACGAGGCCTTGGCTGTTTTCAAGGCGCACGAGCTCCGGACCCGGATGGCTGGAAAGCGGCCGCAGGAAAATCATTTTCAGCTCAGTGCTCAGAGCGAACGCCGCAAGGCAAACAGCGCGTGAAGGCGGAGCTCTTGCACTCCTTTGAAATCCATTCAGGAAACAGCGATTCTCGATCGGGAGCTGTTTTCAGGTCGAGCCTGCTTATCCTGCCATTGTTGTTCCTTTGGACGAAGTTAATCCATCACCTCGCGATTGAATGGTCACTCAATCCGCAATACCGAGCGGGTTGGGCTGTTTTGCCCGCATGCCTCTTTCTGCTTTGGAAGCAACACGGGAGAGAACAAAACAAAGCCCCCGCGACCCAGGCAAGTTCGCCTTTGCGGTTGCTGGTCCTGGCTGCGGTTGTGCTTGGAGTCGCCTACGCCGCCATCCGTTTGGTCGAAGAAGCGAACCCAGACTGGCGGCTCGTGAGTTGGGCCCTTGCTTTGGATGTGATCGGCCTAACGATTCTCACGTTGAGAATCATACGCGCCACGACCAGTAGGTTTCCTTCGGTCACGCAATTCAAAGTGCCGGTATTCACCCTGGTCCTGTTCCTTGCGGCAGTGCCGTGGCCTACCATCATTGAAAAGCCGGTTGTAACCGCACTGTCACGGTGGGTTGCTCTTGGCGCAGCCGACTCGTTAAACTTATTAGGTGTTCCCGCGATGTCTCATGGGAACTTGGTAGAGGTCAGGTCCGGATGCCTGGGAATAGATGAAGCGTGCTCCGGGATCCAATCGCTCCAAAGCTCGGTATTGGTGACGCTGTTCTTCGGAGAATTCTTCCACCTGCACATATCTCGCCGAGTTGTTCTGCTGACCGCCGGAGTTTTTTGTTCGCTCTTGTTGAATGTTATTCGAACCGGCGCCTTGGCATGGGTCGCCGCGAACCAGGGACTCAAAGCCATGCCCGGCTGGCATGATCCGCTGGGAATAATGCTTCCGCTGATAGCTTTCCTGGTGACCTGGTGCATTGGCCTTTGGCTTCGAGGTCATAAAGCCAACGGGTGGAATCTCTGCTTTGGAGAAAATCGGACGCCCGGGTTTTTCGAAGGGTTGCAGGTGCGTACGGCCATCTTTCCAGCGTGTTTGTTGATCTGGATTGGTTTGGCGGAGCTCGGAACACAAATGTGGTACCGCAGTCATGAACGTGGTTTGCCAACGCCGGCCAGTTGGAATGTTCGCCTGCCTCGAGAATTGCCAGGTTTCCAGGAATTGCCTTTGCCGGAAGCAAGCCGTCAAATCCTTCGGTACGACCATGGAATCAATGCCGTTTGGCGGGAGAACGAAGGATTTCACTGGCAAGCCATTTTCCTGCGCTGGAAGCCCGGACGAGTCGCAGCCGACCTGGCGCGCAACCACACCCCTGAGGATTGCCTTGCGGCCTCAGGAAGATCGGCGATCGGCGATGCCACGACTCAAATCATGTGCGTGCATGGATTCGAATTGCCGTTCCGAAGGTACGCCTTTGATTCTCAAGACGGTCCGGCTTACGTGTTCTATTGTCTTTGGACGGACCGGGCTTTGGACAGAATTTTCACCAGCCAATGGATCGGGTACTCGACACGAATTGACGCAGTGCTGAACGGAGAACGGAACCTCGGACAACGTTCATTGGAACTGGTTCTGGAGGGAGCTGAGACTCCGGAAATCGCTTACCAGGCAGTGGAAAGGCTGCTGGGCCAAATTATCCGGTCGGGACCTTGAGATTTCTCTTTGTTAATCAAACGTTTTACCCGGACGTCGCGTCGAGCGGCCAACACCTGGCGGATTTATGCTCGGCAATGGCGGCTCGAGGTCACGAAGTGACTGTGGTGGCGGGGCAACGGGCCTATGACGACCCCGAAACGCTGTTTCCGCCCAGCGGAACTTGGCAGGATGTAAAGATTCGAAGAGTGCCTTCGCTGGGTTTGGGCAAGAGCATTAAATGGAAACGGGTGGTGGACGGGTTGAGCTTCTCAATGCTGTGTGGGGCGCGGTTGCCGTGGTTCGAAAGGCAGGATGTAGTCGTTTCGTTGACCTCGCCTCCTTTGATCTCGGTGGTCGGATTGGTAGCCGCTCGTCTCCACAAATGCAGGTTTGTCCATTGGACCATGGACCTCAATCCGGACGAAGCGGTGGCAGCGGGGTGGCTGGCCAAAGGGTCCTTTTCCGAACGTCTGCTCGAACAACTCTCGAGAATCAGCCTGCGCGGTGCCGATCGCGTCATAGCCCTGGACGAGGAAATGGCAGCGCTAATTCGATCCAAAGGGGTGCAACCGGACAAGATCAGCATTGTTCCCCCGTGGTCGCATACGCCGGATGTTCGATTTGATGCTGAAGGTAGAGACAGATTCCGCCGACAACACGGGTTGGAGCGGAACTTTGTTGTGATGTATTCAGGCAACCACACTCCATGCCATCCGCTAAATACAGTAATCGAAGCGGCCCATCGCCTGGCGCCTGATCCCGGAATCAGCTTCTGTTTTGTCGGAGGTGGAACCGAATTTCGAAAACTCCGGGCAAGCCTCAGGAACGGAACTCGTCGCCAGCTTCCGAATGTGGTTTGCCTGCCATACCAGCCACGAAACGAATTGTCCGCGGTGCTGTCTGCGGCCGATGCCCACACGGTTGTAATGGGAAACTCCATGGTCGGCACGGTGCACCCATGCAAGATCTACAATTTGCTGCACATTGGCATGCCGATCCTCTACGTGGGACCTCGCTCCAGCGCGGCTTACCGGGTGGTCGCAGGGACCCCTTCCGGATCCCGATTTGCCCACGGAGATGCCGATGGTTTAGCCGCCCGAATCCTTGAACTGCGGGCCGCAGCCGGCCGGTCCCCCAGGCCGGTCCAATTCCCGTCCGCTTCTAGATTCTCCCAGGAGACAATCTTGCCGCGCCTGATTGAATTGCTGGAACTCCCGAGTATCGTGTGAATGTGAGCCATCCAGGACAACCGGCCTTGGACAACACCGCCTCCGGGCCCGAGCCCAATATCGAAGCTTCCATTGGCAGGTGGGGCGACCAGATTCTCTCGCTCGTTGAATCGGCGGAAGCCCCAACTGTGTTTAGCAAAAAGGGCTTCTACGGGGCGCTCATGGAATGGGCAATGCGCGACGATCATTTCAAAACCCAGCTGTTCCGGTTCGTCGATGTTCTGCCGACCCTGTCCTCGTCGGGCGAAATTACGCGTCACCTCAATGAATACCTGGGGGACGAGGAGTCCAAGCTCTCCCCCGCCCTGCGCATGGGACTGAAGGCGGCAGGTGGCGCCTCGTGGCTGGTGGGAGCGGGAATCAAAAAGCAGGTGACCAGCATGGCGCGCCAGTTCATGTTGGGAAACGACCCCAAGGAGATTCTCCAAATCCTTTCAAAACTGCACAAACAGGAAATTGCGTTCACCGTGGACGTGCTGGGAGAAGCTGTGGTCAGCGAGTCCGAAGCCGATCAATACGCGCAACGTTACCTGGATTTGCTTGATCTGCTCGGACATGAAGTTCCCCGGTGGAAGGAGTTGTGCAAGAGCAATGAGACTTCTCGTGGACCATTGCCGGCCATCAACGTCTCAGTCAAGGTGTCGGCGCTCTACTCCCAAATCCAACCAAGCGATCCGGCAACCGCTATTAGCAGAGTTTCCGACCGCTTGCGGCCGATCCTGAGGCGCGCCATTCAGCTGAACGCATTTGTCAACCTGGACATGGAGAGTTACGCGCTGAAGGACCTTACGCTTGAGCTGTTCAAAAGCATATTTCGGGAAGAAGAATTCGCGTCCGCTCCTCCGTGCGGGCTTGCCATTCAAGCATACCTCCGCGATTGCGATGCGGACCTGCGCCAGCTCATTAGCTGGGCCCGCTCGAATAATCGCCGCATCACGGTACGCCTAGTCAAAGGAGCTTACTGGGATTACGAGACCGTTATCGCCCGGCAACGTCATTGGCCCGTCCCGGTGTTTTCACAAAAACCCGCGACGGACGCGAATTTCGAGAAGCTTTCGGTGCTCCTTTTGGAAAACATCGACGTGGTGGACTCGGCTTTCGGGACGCACAACGCCCGCAGTATTGCCAATGTCCTGGCGCATGCCGAAAGGCTGAACATCGATCGCCGGCTTGTTGAATTCCAGATGCTCTACGGAATGGCGGACTCGATCAAAGCCGCGGTGCTCCAGTTGGGGTGCAGGCTCAGGGAATATTGCCCGGTCGGAGAACTCTTGCCCGGCATGGCCTACCTCGTGCGCAGGTTGCTCGAGAACACGTCTAACGAAGGTTTTCTGGCCAATAAATTTGCCCGAGGCAGCGGTCGCGATGAGTTGCTTAAGAACCCGCTGGACCTGATAAATGCGGCGCCGCCCGCTCCGACTACGCCTGCCAATGGCTTGTTCCAGAATGAATCGCTGCGAGATTTCAACCTGGGAGCCGAGCGCGAAAAGCTATCTGAAGCCGTTCGGAACGTTCGGTCGCAGCTTGGTCAAAAACACCCGCTCATTATCAACAACCAGGAGGTTGCCACCCCGGATTGGGTGCCGTCGCTGAATCCGGCGAATCAGAATGAAGTCGTCGGCTACGCCGCCCAAGGCAGGATTTCAGACGCCGAGGCAGCGCTCGCGGCGGCTCGCGCCGCTCAACGCAACTGGGCCCGGGTGGGGGTAGACGCTCGCGCGGCCTGCCTTCAAAAAGTGGCTGCACTTATGCAACGCGACCGGGCCGAGCTTTGCGGGCTGGAGGTCCTCGAGGCGGGCAAAAATTGGGGCGAAGCCGACGCCGATGTGGTCGAAGCCATTGATTTTTGCGACTTCTACGCGGCGGTCATGCGCGACTTGGGCAAACCGCAGCGAACCCAGGCAGTAGCGGGGGAAACAAATTTCCAGGATTGGCTGCCGCGTGGCGTCGGAATCATCATTGCCCCGTGGAATTTCCCCCTGGCGATACTGACTGGCATGACGACAGCCGCAATCGTGGCTGGCAACACAGTCGTGGTTAAGCCTTCGGATCAAACCCCGGTGATTGGCGCACGCCTGGTGAAATTGTGCCTGGAGGCGGGTTTTCCGGCGGGGGTCGTCAATTTGTTAACGGGCCCCGGGAGCACTGTCGGGGCGCATCTCACCGGTCACCCGCAAATCGATTTCATCGCGTTCACGGGCTCCAAGGAAGTCGGGCTTCGAATCTGGGAAACAGCGGGCCGCACGTGCCAAGGCCAATCGAACCTGAAAAAAGTCGTGTGTGAAATGGGAGGAAAGAACGCCGTCATCGTTGATAGCGATGCCGACATGGACGAAGCAGTGCTGGGCTGCATCGCTTCAGCTTTCGGGTACCAGGGCCAGAAGTGCAGCGCGTTGTCTCGTCTGATCGCGCTCGACGACAATTACGAGAAGTTCATGACGCGGTTGATCGCCGCCGCGGATTCGTTGCGGATCGGTCCCGCTGAAATCCCGGGCAACATCATTGGCCCGTTGATTAGTCGCGACGCTCAAAAGCGCATACTGGAGGCGATCGAAGCGGGTAAAAAGGAGGCCACTCTGGCGTGGCAAGGAAAAGTGCCGGACGACCCGAATGCCTGTTACGTTCCGCCGACTATCTTCACGGATGTCCCGCGCGGCAGCCGGCTCTTTCGTGAAGAAATATTCGGCCCGGTGCTGGCTGTCTGCCGCGCCAAGGACTTCGATGCAGCAATCGGCCTGGCCAACGACAGCGAGTTTGCCCTAACCGGCGGTATTTTCTCGCGCAGCCCGCAAAATATCGCCCGTGCGAAAGCCGAGATGGTTTGCGGCAACCTGTACATCAATCGCGGGATCACCGGCGCCATCGTGGAAAGACAGCCCTTCGGCGGCTTCAAAATGTCGGGCGGAGGAACCAAAGCCGGAGGCCGTGAATATCTTCAGAACTTTCTGGTTCCGCGGGTGGTCACGGAAAATTGCCTGCGGCGAGGCTTTGCGCCAGATGAAGATTAAAGACGAGGTTCGCGAATTGCCACGGAACGCGTGGGTGTTTGGGTTCGACTCGCAGCCTGCAAGGTGAAACCGGCCGGGTCACACGTCCTGGAGTTTACCGCTTTGATAAGTTTCGTACGCGCTCAGGTCCAGCAACCCGTGGCCGGATAGGTTGAATAGAAGAACGCGTTTTTGCCCACTTTCACGCGCGCGCAAGGCTTCCTTGGCGACAGCGGCAATCGCATGGGCCGATTCGGGAGCGGGCACGATTCCCTCGGTTTGGGCAAACAACGTGGCCTGCTGGAATACTTCCGTTTGGTGGTAGGCCTCGGCTTCAATCAATCCGAGTTTAAGCGCATGACTGACCATGGGCGACATACCATGGTAGCGCAAGCCTCCGGCGTGAATGGCCGGCGGCATGAAGTTATGGCCGAGCGTATGCATCATCAGCAACGGCGTGGTTTCTGCCGTATCACCGAAATCATATCGAAGCTCCCCCTTCGTTAACGAAGGACATGCGGAAGGTTCGACTCCAATCAACCGGTACTTTGTTCCCTCCCGGATTTTCTTCCTCAGGAACGGAAATGCTATGCCCGCAAAGTTGCTTCCGCCGCCACAGCACCCGAAGATCACATCCGGTTCTTCACCGGCCATCTCCATTTGGCGGATGCTCTCCTGCCCGATTATCGTTTGATGGAGACAAACGTGGTTGAGGACGCTGCCGAGCGAGTATTTGGTGTTTGGGTGGTGGGCGGTGTCTTCCAGAGCTTCGCTAATGGCAATGCCGAGACTGCCAGGACAATGAGGATCCCGCGCCAGCAATTTGCGTCCAAACTCGGTTTGCTCACTTGGGCTTGGATGCACGGTCGCGCCCCAGGTGTGCATTAGCATGCGGCGGTAGGGCTTGTGCTGAAAACTGACTTTGACCATGTAAATATTGCATTCCAGGCCGAAGAGTTTGCAGGCCATCGCAAGAGATGCTCCCCATTGCCCCGCCCCGGTCTCGGTTGCTAATCGTCCAGTACCCGCGACTTTGTTGAAATAGGCCTGCGGCACCGAGGTGTTTACCTTGTGACTGCCGGCAGGACTGACTCCTTCGTACTTGTAGTAGATGTGCGCGGGGGTTTGCAGCGCTTTCTCGTATCGAACCGCCCGCATGAGGGGGGTGGGACGCCACAGCGCGTAGATCTCTCGAACCGGCTCCGGGATCTCAATCCAGCGTTCGGAGCTCATTTCCTGCTGTACCAGGTTTTTGGGGAAAATCGCCTCAAGCGCCTCGGGCGGGACCGGTTGCTTTGTCCCTGGATGAAGCGGCGGCGGCAGCGGCTCAGGAAAATCGGCCTGCAAATTGTACCAACTTTTCGGAATGTCCGCCTGGGTGAGATCAAAACGTGTTTGCATCTGAAAAAATCTATATCAGGCTGAGCGGTCGATTAATGGAACCTGCGTTTTTCAAGGATTCCATGCCGGAGTGCAATCAAAGGAAGGGCATCAGATGAATTGGGTCCGCCCGGGCGAGGGCACCGGATAACTGCCGGTTGTTTCAGGCCTGGTTGGAGGTTCCATGCCGTCCCGACAGTCCTCAGGCCTTGGCGGGTAGTAAAATTCCGACGCGTTGACCTGATCCCACGATACTTCCTTGCCGGTGTAACATGAAAGCTGCCCCATAACGGTGATCATCGTGCTGCGCGCCATATAATCGCCTGAGTTAATGGGTTTGCCGGACCGGATCGCGGCGAAAAGCTTGTCATGCTCAACCTGGTACGGGTCGCATTGCCCCTGCCAACGCCAGTTTGTTTCGCCCCATATCCGGCACGCTTTGACGGAGGCCTTGCCTTTGGTCCCGAAAATCAGGCTCGAATCTTCATCATAGCAGCCGGTGGTGGTGCGGCACAGGGCATAGGCTCGCACACCATTTTCGAACTCATACACAACGGAATGATGATCAAAAACATCGCCGTAGATTCCATCCGTCATGGTCGAGCGTCCGGCCAACCCGTGACACTTTGTCGGCACGGCGTTGCCCAGCACCCAACTCGCCCGGTCCATGTTGTGGACCAGCGATTGAGGGACGTCATCTCCGGATAACCATCGAAAATGGTATTGCGTGCTGCACTGCCATTCCAATTCTGTCAGCGCCGGCTTCCGTTCCGTCACTCCATAAGGAGAGCGCAGGAAGTTCTCTTCGATCGTGACCACCTTCCCAATCGCTCCATCCTGAATACGCTTCACGGTCTCCTCGTAGCCGCTGTGGAAGCGGCTGTGCAGGCCTGAAACGATACAGAGTTTCTTTTCTTTCGCGAGGTCGCACGCCTGCTGCATCAGCCTGACCCCGCGAGGATCGATCCCGTGCGGTTTTTCAACAAAAACGTGTTTGCCGGCTTGAATCGCGGTCATCGCGTGCAACGGATGGAACTTTGCGGCATTCGCAATCAAAACCACGTCGCACGACTCAATGACATGCTTATACCCGTCAAACCCGGTGAAACAGTGCGCGTCATCCACTTCCACTTGCCCGCCTTTGGCTTTCCTAATCTCTTCACGCTTGGCATCTATCCGATCGCGAAAAATGTCGCACATGGCCACCAGGCGCGCGCCGGGATCGGCCGTTAGCGCCTGTGCTACGGCTCCGGAGTTCCGACCGCCACAGCCAATCATCCCTATTTTAATTGCGTCGCTCCCGGAAGCGTAGGCGGTCCGACTCAGATCCACTGAGCTCAACGCCGTGGCAGAAACCGCCACCGTCGAAGTCTTAAGAAATTGGCGTCTGTTTATGGAACCGCCCGGTGGTTCTGTTCTCATAGTTTTGGGTCCTCCGGATGGATCGAGAAAAGCAGCAGGAGCAAGTGATTGCGCAATCTTCGCCGACCTGGTTCAAACGGGCTGAGCCAAGGCCTGATGTCCGGAACGGAGCCGAACCCGAGACGCAGTCGGTGCATCTTCATTACCGGATTCAACACTATGCTGATAGCAGCCGCAACTTAAATTAGATTCCGTTTTGGTAGGGGTTTGATTGTGATGTCCCTCAGGTCACTTCCTTTTCCAGACGCTTGACCTCCTGCCGGATGAGCTGGGTAATCCGGTGCTTGATGACATACACTTGCGCTGTCGGGACACAAAACGTTGCCGCCACCTTGCTGGGCGGCCATTTCTTGTTCACAAGACAGTCAAAGATTTGATATTTCTGCGGATCGAGGCCGCGTTTGACTTTTGCGAGCGCGCCTTCCAGCAGGGTCTCCTGCCATTCAGACTCCCAAAGCTCGTCCAGCTTTCCGCCGGAGGGGTCAGGCACTGCTTCAATGGTAGCGGTACCCGTCTCGCTACGCCCTCCCGACTGCTGGTGATGCTGACTGAACGGGCCGCGTTTCCGAAACTGATCGGTGATTCGCCAGCGGGTCATATTTAGCAGCCATGTTTTGAACGAGCCAAGTGCGGGATTGTACTGGAAGGTCGGAATGTGCTTGGCCACCGCGACAAAGGTTTCCTGCACCGCATCCTGGGCTTCGACTTCCGTCAGACCTACTTTGCGCGCGACGCAGTAAATGAGCCGCCAGTATATATCAAAAAATTCCTGCCAACTTGTCCTGCTTTGCAAGTCCTTAAGCCGCTCGATCAGAGTGGCCCGGGTCGGAATCAGTTCCGTTGCTTTGACTTTCACGCTCATAACAAGTTCGCGATTCGTTGCCGCGGGGGGTGTCGTCCCCCACGACACCCCAAGCGGTGGTTCCTTTTAGAACAACGCTGTTCGCTAGTCGACAAGATACGGATAGCTGTTTGTGCCCGGTGAGGCACCCGGCGACGGATCGTTCTCCAGCGAATCGGTGAACATTGCCATGACAATTCTCCGGCCGGCTTCTTCTCTCATGTGTGCCTCTTTCACATGCGTTACCACGCCCTGCCGGACCTTCTCGTCGGCCAGAAACAGAAGCGCGGATTGCAGGCAGAACTTCAGAGCGACCCGGTTGTTCTGCCGGAACTGCTGAAGGATCTGCGCGTCCGGCAACTGCACGCCCGCGAGCCTTAACTTGGGATCCCGCAACAGTTGAGCCGCAATTGTTTTTGAGCTGTACACCTGGCGCGCGTAGCAAAACGCCAGTGAGGCGAGCAATGCGCGGCTTTGGAGAACCGATCCGCGCTTGGAAACTCCCAAAGCGGTCAAAGACTCCGGATCGAGGCAATCGACTGCCGCTTCGACCGCCTGGGCCAATGAACCTGGCGCTCGCGCCCTGGACTTCAACACGGGGCGGGACAGGCGTGCGTAGGTGGTTTCATAGGTGGAGGTTGCATTTGTCATACTAATTCCTTTGATGATTGGTTGTAATTGGATGCTGGAACGGATACGGAGGCGCGGAGGCGATCTTTCAACAAATGTTGCCCGGGCGCGTGCAAGAAACAGCTACGGCCGCCGTATGAACCTGGAGAGACCCGGGCGGCCTGCTTTGGCATAGGGGCCAATCCGGAGACATAAGCTTTTCTTGCACTTTCTGAAACTCATGCTTATTTCGTATGCAACTCCAGGGGCAGATCGGCGAAAGCCGTCACGTGAAGGGATTTCAGGCACAGGCGCGGGGTATAGTGTGGGCTGCAGCGCTGAGCGGACTGATGGCCACGCCTGGGGTGTCGCGGGGGCAGGCGGACCCCAATGCCCCTGAGACCAATCGCATCGAGATCCTCGAAGCCTGCGGTCCAATACAAATCCTGACTGCCAGGAGCACGGATTGGGTCTTCACAACGCCCGGGCAGTTTTTAAAGGTCAACGACCGGTTCCGAACCGGACCGAAAAGTCGGGCATTACTCCGATGGTCTGGCCGAAGTATTGTGCCGGTTGGGCCTTCGACAGAATTGGAGGTGCGGCCGCCCGCAAAACCGAGGTCATTATTCGGTATGAAATTACTGAGAGGGATTATCTCGTTTTTTCACGGTGACGAACCCGGTCAGCTGCAACTAAGCACCCGCGGCATCGACGCCGGCGTGGACGGAACGGAGTTCGTACTGGAAGTGGACCAGACGGGGCCGACTGAATTAACCAGGTTATCTGTGGTGGACGGCCGGGTTCATGTTTTTAACGCTCTGGGCAGGCAAGAGCTCACCAATAACCAGGAATCGGTCACAATTCTCGGACAGCCGCCTTCACCGCCAGTGGGCTTTAATGCTAATAACCGGCTGCAATGGTGCTTCTACTACCCCGGTATTCTCGATCTCCGGGATCTTCCGCTGAGCGCGGCGGAGGAGGCCGCCCTGGAATCCAGCCTGCGGGCGTACCGGCAAGGCGATTTGCTGGCGGCTCTGCGCCTGTACCCGGCTGTGCGAACGCGGGTCTCAGACGCCGAACGCCTCTACCACGCGGCCTTGCTCTTGTCCGTTGGACAAGTCTCGCAGACCGAAGCTGAATTGGCGCTCCTGCCGCCGGCCCTTTCGACCGATCGCATTCCCCGGCTCGCCACCGCTCTACGAGTGCTCATCGCTGCCGTCAAGCGCGACCCCAATCCCTCCACCGTGGCTCCGCAACTTTCGACCGAACTCCTGGCGGCCTCCTATTACGAACAATCTCTCGCGGTGCGGGAGAAATCCCTCGAGTCCGCCTTGCGCCTGGCCCGGGAGGCCGCGGCCACTTCGCCCGATTTTGGTTTTGCGTGGGAACGGGTGGCGGAGCTCGAATTCAGCTTCGGCCGAATCGAGCAAGCGGAACAAGCTTTTGAAAAGAGCTTTGCCTTATCGCCGCGAAATGCGGAAGCCCTTGCGTTGGAAGGCTTCCTATTGGCAGCCCAAAACAAAACCCGCGATGCAATCCAGTGGTTTAACTACGCAATCGAGGCCGATCCCTCGTTGGGCAATGCCTGGCTCGGCCGCGGCCTTTGCAGGATCCACAAGGGCGATTTGCCCGGCGGCAGCGAAGACCTGCTGGTGGCTACCGCGCTCGAACCCCAACGCGCCTTGTTGCG
>Ga0070738_10005732_pt1 | contig 13551 bp, 12 predicted proteins | sample Coa_R2_2_FD_66446 | JGI IMG/M metagenome (GOLD analysis project Ga0070738, IMG submission 66446) | Surface soil microbial communities from Centralia Pennsylvania, which are recovering from an underground coalmine fire - Coalmine... | ecosystem: Environmental > Terrestrial > Soil > Unclassified ... | reverse complement strand
GCAGATCATGCCGTTGATGGCCCCGAGGAAAGTCGGCTTGCGCTCGCGGCTCACGAGCATGTCCATCACCATCCAGGTGAGGAGGCCGGCCGCCGTGGCCACGTTGGTGTTGAGGACCGCCGAGGCGGCGTCCGCGCCGGCGTAGAAGGGGTCGCCGCCGTTGAACCCGTTCCAACCGAGCCACAGGATGCCGGCGCCGACGGCGCACATCATGAGGTTGTTGGGCACCCCGTGGGCCTTGTCGCGCTGGAGACGCGGTCCCAGGATGGCGGCCAGGGTGAACCCGGTCACGCCCGCCGCGAGGTGGATCACGTAGCCGCCCGAGTAGTCGACCGCCCCCTTCATGGCGAACCATCCCCCGCCCCAGAGCAGCTTCGCGTTCACCGCGTACACGAAGGTGATCCACAGGGGGACGAACACGAGCCAGGCCTTGAACTTCATCCGGCCGATCACGCTGCCGAGGAACAGCAGCGGCGTGATGGCGGCGAACACCACCTGGAAGTAGGCCAGGGTGGCGTTCGGGAAGTGGAAGGGTATGAGCGTCTGAGCCAGCGACGTGGCCTGCGCCTGCTCACCCAGGGGGCTCGTGATCGGCTTGGGCTGGCCCACGAGGTTGTAGAAGAACCCCGACTTGGCCCCGAAGAGATCCCAGGGGCGGCTCGAGAAGCCCATGTTGTAGGCCCACAGGATCCACACGAGCAGCACGAGGCTGAACCCGGCGAAGGCCATCAGCATGGTGTTGACGACCCACTTGCGCTGGACGAGCCCTCCGTAGAGGACGGCGATACCCGGGAGGCTCATGAGGCCGACGAGCGTGGCGGCCACCAGCTGCCACGTGTTGTCCCCGGGGTTGAGCCAGCCCGCGTACGGACTGTTGGTCACCGCTGCCAGCACGCTCGCTCCTGTCCGTCAGGTGTCCCGCGCTCCGGCCCACCGACGGCGGGCGGACCGACTGGGGCCACGGCTTCGAACTTGCGCCGCAAGTATGGGCGGGGGTGGTTTCCTGGCTGATACGCCCGTGTTTCGGCCGTGTGAACTCGTGCCCCGGTCCGCGGCGGGTCCGCCTACGCTCGGGCGCATGGAGCTTGCCCACGCCCTCGAGTTCGCCCGCCACAGGACCCGTGGCGTCCTGTGCACGCTCAAGGCCGACGGCCGCCCCCAGCTGTCCAACATCCTCTACGTGCTCGGGGGCGCCTCCGAGCCCGGCGGCGACGTCGCCCGGATCTCGGTGACGGCCGACCGAGCCAAGACCCGCAACCTCCGGCGCGACCCGCGGGCATCGCTGTACGTGCCAGGCGACGACTTCTGGTCGTACGCGGTGCTCGAGGGCGAGGCGGAGCTCTCCCCCGTCGTGGGCTCGCCCGACGATCCCGTCGCCGACGAGCTCGCCGCCATGTACCGCCAGGCGGCCGGCGAGCATCCCGACTGGGCCGACTTCCGCCGGGCGATGGTCCGCGAGCGCCGCCTCGTCCTGCGCTTCCGTCCGGCCCGGGCCTACGGGATCGTGGGGCGCTGACCTCCGGCGGGGGCGGGCGGGGCGGATGCAGGGGCGAGGGACTCCTCCACGAGCTGGGAGAGGTCGAGGACCCGCACCTCGTCCTCCTTGGCGTTCGCCCGGACCGCGTCGTCGAGCATGATCATGCAGTAAGGGCAGGCGGTCGACACCACGTCGGCACCCGTCGAGAGCGCCTCGTCGGTGCGCTCCATGTTGACCCGCTTGCCGATGCTCTCCTCGAGCCACATCCGGGCCCCGCCGGCCCCGCAGCAGAAGCCGCGCTCACGGCACCGGCGCATCTCGATCTGGCGGGCCCCCGGGATGGCGTCGATGACCGTGCGCGGCTCGTCGAACACCCGGTTGTGGCGTCCGAGGTAGCAGGGGTCGTGGTAGGTGACCGAGCCCCGGTAGCCGTCGCCGGGCACGAGCCGCCCGCTCGAGACCAGGTGGTCGAGCAGCTGGGCGTGGTGGACCACCTCGAAGTTCCCCCCGAGGGCCGGGTACTCGTTCTTGATCGCGTTGAAGCAGTGCGGGCAGGTGACGACGATCTTGCGGGCGCCGGCCGCCTGCAGCGTCGCCACGTTGGCCTTCCCCTGCTCCTGGTAGAGGTACTCGTTGCCGAGCCGGCGCGCCGGGTCCCCCGTGCACGACTCGCGGGGGCCCAGGATGGCGAAGCGGACGCCGGCCCGGTGCAGCATGCGCGCGGTCGCCTGCACCCCCTTGCGGGCCCGCTCGTCCAGGGCGCCCGCGCAGCCCACCCAGTAGAGGTACTCGACGTCGTCGGGGATGGTGCCGGTCACCACCGGGACCTCGAAGTCGAGGCTCTCGGTCCACTCGGTCCGCTTCGCCTGGCCCAGCCCCCAGGGGTCCCCCTGGTTCTCGATGTTGCGCAGCATGAGGCCGGCCTCGCTCGGGAACCGCGACTCCATGAGCACCTCGTAGCGCCGCATGTCGACGATGGCGTCCACGTGCTCGATGTCGACCGGGCACTGCTCCACACACGCGCCGCACGTGGTGCAGGACCACAGCACGTCGGGGTCGATCGTGGCGGGCACGAGCGTGTCGAGGTCGGCTGCGCCGGCCGCCGCTGCCCGCTCACCGTCTGCCCCCGGCGCGAGCAGGCGCCCGGAGGAGGCGAACAGGTTGTCGCGGAGCGCCATGATGACGAGCTTGGGGGACAGGGGCTTCCCGGTGTTCCACGCCGGGCACACCGACTGGCAGCGACCGCACTCGGTGCACGTCACGAAGTCGAGCATCTGCTTCCAGGTGAAGTGCTCCACCAGGCCGGCGCCGAACACCGTGTCCTCGCTCACGTTCTCCATGTCCATGTCCGGCGTCTTGTCGAGGGCTCCGAGGGCCCGGGGGCGCCGGGAGAACGCGACGTTGATCGGGGCCATGAAGATGTGCAGGTGCTTCGAGTAGGAGACGAACACGAGGAACCCGGTGATGACGACCACGTTCAAGATGAGGAAGACCGTCTCGAGGTCGCTGTTCGCCCCGGGGCCGAAGGGGTGGAGCGCCCTGCCGATCCCGTGCGAGGCGAACGCCCACCACCCGTAGGGGAAGTCACCCGTGTTGGTCTGGGCCGCCCGGTAGAGCAGGAGGGTGGCGATGACGAGGAAGATCATGAGGAGCACCAGCCAGGCGGCGCCGGTGTGGGACCCGTAGAAGCGCGAGCTCCGCTCGCGGCGCGCGGGCGCGTTGAGGAGGCGGATCACCGAGAACACCACGAGCGCCACCAGCACGGCCACGGCGAAGAAGTCCTCGAGGAAGCCCACGGCGGCCACGTGGCCGAAGCCCGGCCAGGCGAAGGTGCGCTGGAAGAGGTCGCCGTAGGCCTCGACGATGGTGAGGAGCAGGATGGTGAAGCCCCACATCGTGAAGAAGTGCGCCGCGCCCGGCACCGTCCACTTCAGGAGCTTGCGCTGGCCGGCGACCTCGGTGACCTCGGCCTCGGCCTTCTCGAGGAGGCTCCCGCGCACCCGGTCCGGTGCCGGCCGGCCGCTGCGGATGAGGCGCGACAGCCAGTAGAAGCGGCGGCCGGCGACGGCGAAGGCAAGGGCGGTAGCGGCCATGCCGAGGGCGATGCGAACGGGCACGGCGGTCCTTTCTGCTCAGTCTCTGCTCAGTCGGTTCAGTCGGTTCAGTGGGTGCTGCTCTGCAGACGGGCGAGTCAGTGGCCGGCCGAGCGCGGCACCGGCCGTGGGTTGCAGGGCGGCCCGGCTGGGTGCCCGGGGCCCGCGCCTGCTGCCCGGGGCCCGCCCCAGTCGGCGTCGACGTCGGCCGGGTGGGCCGTGGCAGGGGCCGCCACGCGCCCCGGCTGCTCGCCAGCCACGGCAGGTGCCCGTTGCGAGCAGCACGTACGATCGGAGGAGGCCATGCCGCCCAGACGATAGTGTGGCGGCTGCTCGCGGGCGTAGTTCAGAGGCAGAACATCAGCTTCCCAAGCTGAGAACGCGGGTTCGATTCCCGTCGCCCGCTCTCGACACAAGCCCAGGTGAGCCCGAGTTGAGGGCTCTGGCTCGCCCCCGTCCGAGGGTTCCTCGGAGACCTCCGCCACGCGTCCATTGCTCGCAATGAGCGGCATCCAGGTCCGCGCCCCGACGGAGGCGAGGGCGCCGGCCGCCGGGACCCTCGCACGCCGACAGCCCGCCACGTGGGCCGTCGACTCGAGGGGCACCCCCGCCTCCTTCGGTCTGCGAGTCACGGCGAAGCCGTCCAGGTGAGCGGTACGGTCTTCCTTCGTGCCCGATGCGATGGGGCGAGCTGCCGCTGGCGCAGCCACCCTGCAGGACGTGCCGGCGGCCGCCACGCCCCGCGAGGCACCGCCACGGCGCAGCCGGCTCGCCAGGGTAGGCATCGCCCTGGTCGCCCTGGCGGCCCTGGCGGTGCTCACCGCGTGGTTCAGCGTCGTCTCTGTGCACGCGTTCGCACCGGACTCGGACGGCGCGACGCCGGTGCTCCAAGGTCAGGCGATGGCGAGCGGCAACGTCATCCTCCACGGCTGGCTCCTCCCGCTCGACAGCTTCTGGAGCATCGAGGCGCCCCTCTACGCGGTCGCCACCGCGATAGCGGGGGTGCGACGCCAGCTGCTCGTCCTCGTACCTGCGTTCACCGCCGCGATGGTGGTGCTCGCCGCGGCGCTCCTGGCTCGCCAGGGGCGGCACAAGGGGGCGGCCGCTGCCGGGGTCGTCACCGTCGTGGCGCTGCTCGTCTTCCCCACCCATGCGCTCGCCTCCTTCTACTTGCGAGGCGCGTACCACATCGGCACGGTGTTGTTGGCCCTGCTCGCCTTCCTGGCCATGCGCAGGAACAGGTTCGGGCCCGCCCTGGCCGTCGGCACGCTGCTGTTGGCCGCGGGGATGCTGGGCGACTCCCTCATGGTCGCCTACGGCATCGTTCCCGTCCTCTTCGGCGGGCTCTTCGCGATGGGCCGGCGCCGCAGCTGGCGGGCTGGCGCACCCGCCGCCGTGGGCTCGCTGGCCGCCGCAGCACTGGCGGAGGCGGCTCGCGGGCTGCTGAGCGCCCTGGGCGGCTTCACCGTTGATCCCTCGCATCCCGTGGCCCATGGGTCCCAGCTCCTCCAGAACGCAAAGGACGTCGTCAGCTTCGGGCTGGCACTCGCAGGTGCCCGCAACGGCGCCTTCCAGAGCGGCGGCGTGCCGGGGCCGCTCCAGGCAGCACGCATCGTGGGCGCGGTGCTGCTCGCCGCGGGGATCGTCGCCGCGCTGGCCCGTCTGGTGGCCGGGCTGCGCGAAGGCCAGGTCGGCGAGCGCGCCGGGCGGGTCGGAGGGAGCACGTGGCACCGATCGGAGCCGGAGGCAGCCTTCCTCGACGACGTGCTCGTGACGGCGTGCGTGGGCGCGGCCGCCACCTTCTGCGTGCTGACGCCGTCGTTCGACCCCCAGTCGGCACGCTACCTGGTGCCCTCGGTGATCTTCGCCAGCGTCCTCGCCGGACGGACGGTGGCACGATTCGTCGCCGCGACGAGCGCACCGGGACTTCGCAGCCTGCTGGTCGGCGTCGGCTCCGCCGCCACAGCCTGCTACGCCGCCGGCGTCGGCTACAACGTGTCCGCCGCCCCTCCCCCGAGCGGGATCGCCGCCCTTGCCTCCTATCTCGAGGCGCACCACCTGACCCGCGGGGTCGGCGCCTACTGGGACGCCAGCATCACGACCGTCGTGTCGGACGGGCAGGTCGCCGTCCGGCCGGTCGTGCTCGGCCCAACTGGCACGATCGTCCGGTACCCCCACCAATCGGCATCTACCTGGTACAAGGGGGTGGCCTTCCAGTTCCTGGTGTTCGACGATGCCAACCCCTGGGGAGGCGTGGACCTCGCGACGGCGGCGGCCACGTGGGGACGTCCTGCCCGCGTCGACCACGTGGGGAGCCTCGAAGTCGTCGTGTGGCCCCACCCCCTCCGGGTCGGCTCCCTGTAGCTCGGGCCCCTCCCGCCCACAGCCGCCAGGGGCCCCAGTCGCCCTATGTCCCGAGGAACACGCGGGCCGGCACGGCGTCGCCGGCGACGGCGGTCCAGTCCGGCCGGCGGTCGCCGGGCACGTCGCGGTCCGTGAACGCCATCACGCAGCCCTGGGTCGTGTCGGGGTCGCTCACGATCGTGCCCTCGTCGGCCCGGGCGTACGCCACCCCGCAGCGGTCCAGGTGGGCCGCAGCGTCGTCGAGGTCACGGACCTTGAAGGTGACCGCGTAGATGCCGTGGTGGAAGCGGGCCATGTCCGCCTGCAACGGCCCCTCGCCGGCGGGCTGTGCGAGCTCGACGAGGACGTCGTCGCCGACCTGGACGAACGCGCTGCGCGACCGGTGCACGGGGTTGTCCGCCTCGTGGACCAGCGTGCCGCCGAGCGTGCCGGCGTACACCTCGAGCGCGCGCGAGAGGTCGAAGGTCGACACCGTGACGTGCGAGAGCTTCTGGATCTGGAGCGGGTGGTAGTCGGCCCACCACGAGGGCTGCCAGCCGGGCTGGTAGCGGGGATCTCCGAGGAGGGCCGGGCCACCGGGCGCGTCCGGTGCCGGGATGAACTCGAGCTGGGTGAGCGTGTCCTTCGGGTTGGTGAAGACCGGTGAGCCGTCCTTGTAGCCGCCGCTGAGGCGGACGCCGCCGGTCCCCCGGCAGTCGAACCCGGCCGCCAGCAGCGCGTCGTGGAGCTCGGCCATCCCCTCGTCGACGTACCAGGCGATCGAGTGGAAGCGCCTGCCGTGCCGGGTGAAGAAGCGGCCGAGTGGCATCGCGTCCCAGCCCTCGGCGTGGAATGCAGGTGCCAGCGTCTCGATGCACAGGTCGCCGATCAGCACGAGGGACGCGTCGCGCTGCTCGGCCGGGCTGTAGTGGGCGGGGAGGAAGCGCCGCACGGAGAACACCTCGTAGTACCAGGCATCGAGCGCGCGCAGGTCGTCGGTCATGTGGATGATGTGGAAGTTCCTGCCGATCCGGAACGTCATCGCGTGGGTGCTCCTGTCGTGCTCTTCGGGGTGCCTCGCCGGGGCGCGGGCGCAGGACCGCCGCCGGCTGGGGCAACCTACCCGGCCGCGCCGGCGCGCCGCCAAGCCGCCGGCACGGCGTGCACGCCGGCCCTGCCCAACTTCGGGGCCAGGCCGGTCGCGGTTGACGCCGAGCCCGTTGTTGGCGACGATGATCCGGAGCCGAGCGATCACGGCGCTCCGACGGCCGGCGGCCAACCGGGCTGCACCATCAGGTCAGAGCCGGGTCGACCTGACGGAACGCACGGGGAGCGCTCCCGAGTGGACGAGGAGGGCACATGAGCACCGAGCCGTCGATCCGGCCCAGGCCGCCAGTCCCCTCCAGCGTGAGCGAGGAGGCGCAGCAGTTCCTCGCCGCGGAAGCTCGGACCACCGCGCCGCCGCCGGCGCTCGACGACCTCGCCGGCTGGGAGCGGCACGTCGCCGAAGGCGACAAGTACATCCTGGCGCGCTTCGGCGACGTCCGGTTCCCGGTGACCGTCGACGACGTGGACATCGCAGGCGTCCGCACCTTCGTCGCCCGCGCCGACGGCGTCGAAGACGGCCCGGAGTCGCCCGTCTACCTGTACGTCCACGGCGGCGCGCTCGTCCTCGGTGGTGGCGAGGCGTGCCGCTTGATGGCGAGCGCCGATGCCGCCACCAACGGCATGGTGACGTGGGCACCCGACTACCGGATGCCACCCCGCCATCCCTACCCGGCCGCGCTCGACGACTGCCTCGCCGTCTACCGGCAGCTGCTGGCACAGCGCGACCCGCGCCACGTGCTCGTCGGCGGTGCCTCGGCCGGCGGCAACCTGGCCGCTGCCCTCGTGGTGCGGGCACGCGACGAGGGGCTGCCCCTGCCCGCCGCCCTCGTGCTGCTCTCCCCCGAGGTCGACCTGACCGAGGCGGGCGACACCTTCTCGACCAACCTCGGCATCGACAACGTCCTCGGCAGCCTGCTGCAGACGAACCTCCTCTACGCGGGTGGCCACGACCTGGCTCATCCCTACCTGTCGCCGTTGTTCGCCGACCTCACGGGCTTCCCGCCCACCTTCCTCCAGGCCGGCACCCGGGACCTCTTCCTGTCCAACACCGTGCGGATGCACCGCAAGCTCCGTGCAGCCGGGGTCGACGCGGAGCTCCACGTCTTCGAGGCGATGCCCCACGGCGGCTTCGGTGGGCGCTCGCCGGAGGACGCCGAGGTGCGTCGGGAGCTCCGGCGCTTCCTCGACGAGCACCGTCCCGACCACCGGTGAGCCCGCGGCTGGCGGCGCACCGGGCCGGCGGCCCGCTCCTCGCCCCCACCCCGCACCTGTCGATCGGCCGCCGGTGAGCCGGGGCGCCCTGGCGTGCATCCTTCCAGCTTGCGCTGGGTACGGCTAGACCGGGATCGACGTACGAGGCGGACAGCCATGGCACACGAGGCGTTCCGCACCTTCGCGGCGGAGCCCCAGAGCCCCGGGCGAGCGAGATCCTGGGTGAGGGCCGAGAGTGCGGCCTGGTGCGACGACGAGGAACGTGAGCGACTCGTGCTCGTCGTGAGCGAGCTGGTGAGCAACGCGCTGGTGCACGGCTCGGGTCGCATCGACCTGCGGCTGGATTGCGCTCCCGGGTGCATCCGGGTGGAGGTCGCCGATAGCGGGACGGCCTCCATCGAGGCTCCGGGTCCCACACGACCGACCGGCGACCGGGAGCTCTCGGTCAGCGGCCGAGGTCTCCACGTCGTGGGGGCGCTCAGCGAGCGCTGGGGCGTGAGCCGGGCGCCGGGGTCGGGGAACGCCGTCTGGGCAGAGGTCCGCACCGCGAGGCAGCCCGGCCGGACCTGACCGCCGCTCGCTCGGATCCTCGCCTTCCCTGCTCCCGACCGGCTCCGGGGGCGCGCTCGTCACCGGGTCTCGAAACGCTCCACGGCCCTCGTGGCCGAGCCCTCCGTGAGCGACACGTCGCTGATCTCCATGCCGACGTGGACCGAGCCGTGCCGGCCCGGTCGGCGGTGGCGCACCGGGCCGGACAGCTTGAGGCCGACCGACGGCTTGGTCGGCGGAGAGACCTCGACGGTCAGGGAACGGCCGAGGACGTCTGTGGGCACCGGGCCGAACACCTCGATCCCGAGGCCGATGAGCGAGATGTCGATCGCCCGGCACTCGATCCAGATGGCCCACGGGTCGTCGCCGAGGATGCACCGCCCCCGCCACCCGATGCCCTGCCGGGGAAACCGCCGCCGTTCCACGAATGCCCTCCTCCCGCGACCGCCGGCCGCCCCTCTGTCATCCCCGACCGAGGTGGCATCCGAGTCGCCGGGGCGTTGCACGTCGGTAGGGAGCGTGCATCCACGCGTAAGCCCGGCGGAAGCCGACGTTGCCCCGACCTCGCCAGTGACGTCCTGGGCCGGCCACAGGCCGGGCGGCGAGGCAGGTCCTCCTCCCATCCTCGTTGCGGCAAGAATGGGGGGGTGATCCGGGAGCGAGCTCGACGACTGAGAGACGGCCTCTCACGCAGGATGCTCAGCGTCGGCTTCGTCAGGCGCTGGTACGCGCGGCGCCTGGTGAAGTTCCTCGAGAAGTCGCGGAAGAAGCACCGGAGGCTCCCCGATCACATGGTCCAGGTCGACACGCTCCTGCGGCGCGTGCCAGAGCCACGTCGGGCGAAGGTCCTCGAGGAGATGCTCCGGCCCGGTCCCAAGGAGGGGCCGGGCCGCGAGCTGCGGCGCGCGGCGTCGCGCCAGCAGCGCCAGAGTGGCAAGGGCGGCCCGCGGCGTCGGCCGGGCATGCCGCCTCAGACCTTCCGCCAGCAGCAGCGCGGCCCTCGCTGATCCTGCGGCGACACCGACCGGGAAGAACCAGTGCGACGCGCCGGCAAGATCGCTGCCGGTTGGGTGCTGCGGTCGTGGCTCCGCCTCACCGCTCGCGACGAGACCGGCACGAGCGCCGGCCGGTCCTGCCTCGTCCTCGCGCCGCATCCCGACGACGAGACGCTCGGCTGCGCCCTCGCCATCCTCGTCCGCCGGGCACGGGGGACGACCGTGACCGTGGCCGTGGTGTCCGACGGAGCGGCCAACCCGCCCGGCCACCGGTCGCTGGCCGTCGCGGCGCGGCGCCACGCCGAGCTGGTCGCGGCGGCCTCGGTGCTGTGCGTCGACGAGGCGCACGTACGATGGCTTGGCTTCCCCGACCAGGGACTCGACCGCCACCACGACGAGCTCGTCGCCGCCATCCGCTCTCTGGCGGCGGAGATGGCGCCGCAGGACGTGCTCGTGACGTCGGCAACCGACCCGCACCCGGACCATGCCGCCCTGGGTCGTGCGGCCCGGGAGGCGCTGGCCGACGGAAGGGCGCGGCTCCTCGAGTACCCCATCTGGCAGTGGAACGCACCTCGCCGGGCGCTCGCGCTCGTGCGGCGGCGTCCGGTCGTCGTGCGAGCCGCCGGGCACCGCGAACGCAAGCTGCGGGCCATCGCCTGCTACGCGTCGCAGCTCGGGGCGCCCGAGGAGGGCGGCCTCCCCCCGTCGGTGCGACGACCCTGCTCTGGGCGCTTCGAGCTGTTCTTCCCGGTCGACGCTCGCTGACCTGAGCGGCGACTGGCCGCCGGGATGCTGCTCGACAGGCCCGACCGGCCCGGCCGGAAGTTGCGATCGCGCCCCGGACCCGAAGGTCAGCCGCCGGCGCCGGTGCGCCGGGCGCGCCTGCTCGAGTACACGAGCGCCGAGCCGGCGGCGAGGACGCCGAGGGCGAAGACGGTCGTCTCCATGATGTCGGCACCGGTGAAGGCGAGGCCTCCGGTCGGATCCGTCGAGTGCCCCGTCGATGCCACCATCGGCCCGTTGCTGGGTTGCTCGGGAACGGCCGGGCTGGGACAGCCGACGTCCCCGCACTGCGCCGGGCTCGGCGCGGCCAGCGCCATCTCGGTGCCCCCGATCGTCAGGCCGGCGACCAGGGCGGGCACGCACCAGAGAAGGCGACGGGCCGTCACGGCACGCTCCCGGTGGCGCCGGTCGCCGCCTGCTGGCGCATGCCCGCGTGCCGGCTCGTGCGCCCGCGCACCGGGCCGCGGTGGCCGTCGCCGGTCGGCTGCTCCGACGGCATGTCGTGGTAACGAGCCAGGTACTCGAGCAAGTGGTCGATGACCCGCTCGTCGGCGCCGGCGACCGGCCCTGCGGGTGCGTCCCCCGCTCGCACGCTCACCTGGCGTGCACGACGCCCGACTGTCGGCCTCCACCCCAGGCGCGGCCGGCGTCGCCGGACCATCGCTCCGCTCTCGGTCAGCGTGTCCACGCCTCACCTCCCTGCCACACCGTTGCGAGCGCACGCTACGTCGACGCCGTCCCACCGGCGTTCGCCCGGCGTCCCCCTGAACGGTGACGTCGGCGGCTCGGACGGGGGACGGGTGGGAGACAGGTGGGAGACACAGGTCGGCTTGCCTGCAGGGGTGGCCAACGACACCTTGACCGAGCAGTCGACGCTCCTGGCGGCGTTGCTCCTGCCGTCGCGGCCGCGCTGGCAAGAAACGCCGGCACGCGCACACCGCACGAAACCCTTCTTCCGGATCAGAGGGATCGTCGGACATCGCCTCGTCGCCGCCGAATGGGTGGGCGGCCGGCTGCGGGCCGACGAGGAGGTGCGCGAGGCAGCCGAGCGAGTTGCCCGATGCACCCTCGTCGACGAGGGCCCCTCGTTCCGGGCGAGCCTCCGCCGGCGCGTCGACGCCATGGAAACCTTGCTGCGCTGCTTCGACGAGGTCACCCATGCCCAGGCCGGCCTCGACATCGACGCGCGGCCTGCGCTGCAGGGAAGCCGCCCGCAGCGAACGGGGCGGCCCGTTCCCCCGCCGTCGCGCCCGGCTCGGGCGGACAGCTGTCCGGTGTGCGCATCTCGGGCCACCAGCTTCGAGTACCACGCTGCCAACTGGTGCCCGGCGGGCAGCCCCTCGGCGCACATCCACCGGCGCTGCGCCAGCTGCGGCCACGTCTGGTACGAAGCGCCCTGATCCGCCTGCACGCTCGCGCGGTCGACCTGCGTGGTCGCGCTCGTCACGGCTGCGCGCCACGCGCTCGCGCGCTCCTCGCACGTTGCACTCCCGTGTCATGGACAGCTCGTCGAAGCAGTCCACGGCGCCATCGCGACAGCACACGCCCGCGTCTGCCTGGGGGGCGGCGCGCGGCGCACCTTGCATGACGCGGCACGTGACAGGTAGAGTGGTCGTTTCCAGCGACAAGGGCAAACCCACCGCGAGGTGGGGGCGCAAAGCCATGGGACCCACGTGGTCAGCCAGGCTACCGAACGGAGGAACGGCACATGCCTCGGCGGGCGATCCGGGCGGGCGGCTTCCCTGCCATGCGGCGCGGCAGCGTGCACGCGCACGCCGACCGGCCGACCAGGAACCTGCGCACGGCACTGACTGCGGCGGTGACGCTGGCGGCGCTGGCCGCAGCCGTGGTCGACGCCGCGACGCCGCAGCACCCGGCGGTGCGCTCCACGCTGACCGCCACGACCTCTCCCCCGCCGTTCGGCGTCTACGCCGGCTGGGAGGGCGTGGCCAACGTCGACGCACTGGGGCGTGCGATCGGTGCGACCCCGGCCTACGCCATGGACTTCCTCGACGGCACCAGCTGGTCGACGACGCTCAGCCAGTCCGTCCAGAGCCCGCAGGCGTGGGGCTCGAGCGGCTACCAGATGGTGTGGGGCATCGACATCGTGCCCGGCTCCTCCACCATGGCAGCCGGCGCCGCCGGCGCCTACGACCAGGACTGGGTCCAGGTGGCCCGCAACCTGGTGGCGAACGGCCAGGCGAGCTCGATCATCCGGCTCGGCTGGGAGTTCAACGGCTCGTGGTTCCCCTGGGGGACCGGCTCGACTGACGCGGCGACCTTCGTCGCCTACTGGCAACGGATCGTGAACGACATGCGCTCGGTCCCCGGCCAGCACTTCAGGTTCCTGTGGAACCCGACCCGGGGGGGCAACGTGGACCTGACCGCGTACTGGCCGGGCGACGCCGACGTCGACCTGGTCGGCCTCGACGTCTACGACACCGAGTGGGCCTCCTACCCGGGGGCGCAGGCCGAGTTCGATCAGATGGAGACCCAGCCCTACGGGCTGGACTGGCTCGCTTCCTTCGCGGCCGCGCACGGCAAGGCCATGGCCTTCCCGGAGTGGGGCCTCGGGTGGGGGCCCTCGGCGCCCAACAGCGGCCCGGTCACCGCGGCCGGCACTCAGGTCTGCGGGGGTGACGACCCGACGTTCGTGACCGACATGGCCCAGTGGATCGCCGCCCACGACGTGGCCGTGGCCATCTTCTGGGACTACGGCACGAGCACGGTCGGCGGCGGGCAGAACCCGCTCACCCTCCGCGCACTCGCCTCGTCCTTCGGCCCGGGCGGCGTGGCGTCGGGGAACCCGGGTACCGCAAACCTCGGAGGGCAGTCGCTGACCGGGGGCCAGCCGGCCCTCAACGCTCCTGCGGTCGGCGTCGCGCCCACGAGCGACGGGCGCGGCTACTGGGAGGTGGCGAGCGACGGGGGCATCTTCGCCTTCGGCGACGCCGCCTTCTTCGGGTCGATGGGCGGCCACCCGCTGAACGCC
>Ga0070738_10005727_pt1 | contig 13557 bp, 12 predicted proteins | sample Coa_R2_2_FD_66446 | JGI IMG/M metagenome (GOLD analysis project Ga0070738, IMG submission 66446) | Surface soil microbial communities from Centralia Pennsylvania, which are recovering from an underground coalmine fire - Coalmine... | ecosystem: Environmental > Terrestrial > Soil > Unclassified ... | reverse complement strand
TCTGTGACGTATGCAACACATGTTTATTATTGACATTACTCTGAAGAATACGCCCCTCTCGCTCTCGGTGCAGCGCAAGTCAGAAGAAGACGCCGAAGCAACGTACCAGAAAATTCTGGAGGTGCTCCGTTCCGGCAGCAACGAACTGCTGGAACTCACCTGCGAAAAACAGCCTGGTAAGAAGATTGGCATTCTGGGCAACGAGATCTCGGCCGTGCAAATCTCTGACAAGTCGGGTACAGCGGCGGCCTCTGGTAGACCCCCTGGCTTCTTTGCCTTGGCCGAATGAGTGACTCAGCATTCACGGCGCGACCGGCCAGCGACGGTTTTAATCAGCAGCCGTCGCAGGCGATCGGCAGTAGCGAATTGATTGGCGAAGACCCTGCCATTCAAGTCCAGCATCTTGGCTTTCGTTGGTACAAAGGCGAAACGGTGCTGGACGACTGCTGCTTGGAGGTGCCCAGGGGTGAATTTTGGATGCTGTTAGGCAGCAATGGGAGTGGCAAGTCCACCCTGCTGAAGCTGATGGCCAACCTCCTACAGCCCCAGTCGGGCTCGATCCACATCAGTCCCCATACGGGGTTTGTCTTCCAGAACCCCGATCACCAATTGGTGATGCCAACGGTGGGCGCAGATGTGGCCTTTGGGCTGGTGGCAGAAAAGCTGACTCCCTCCCAGGTGCGCTGTCGGGTGGAAGAGGCGCTTGATGCGGTGAATCTACTGCCGCTCCTCCGCCGACCAATCTATGCCCTCAGCGGCGGCCAAAAACAGCGAGTAGCCATCGCAGGCGCGATCGCACGTCATTGCGACGTGTTGCTGTTAGACGAGCCGACTGCCCTCCTGGATCCTGACAGCCAGCTTGATCTGGTAGCTCAGGTGCAACGATTGATCAAAAGTCGTGGTCTCACGGCACTTTGGGTCACGCATCGACTCGACGAACTGGACTACTGTGATGGTGCCTTTTTGCTGGAGAAAGGAACGGTCGTCGATCGCGGTGATCCCCAACGGTTGAAGCAGCGATTGATGCAGATGTCTATTTAGGGAGTCGTTAGCTTCGTACAATTCGTCATTACTAGGGAGCCAGAAATCAAGCGTCATTGGTCATAAGGCTCTATGGGCATATCAGAAAGGTTGTAAGGCTCTACAGGTATACCAGACAGGTCATTAGTCATTAGTCCATTAGTCATTGATGGGGAAAGGCATCTATGCCCCAGGCTCAGGGCTGATGCTCAATTCCAAATCCTGTTTATGGTGACGTGTACTTGGTTGGTTACAAGCTGAAGGGGCAATAGCCGCAACTGATCGCGCAGTCTGCTGATCCATTGGGCAACTTTAAGGTAGATCACATTGTCCCTGTGTTCTTCAACCCCTAAAACACTATGCCGATTGTCGAGCGGACTGCCAACCAGCTTGTCATTCACCATTCTCAATTTTCGTTCAAACGCTTGCTCTGGCAAGTCGTGGTCATTGCACTTGGAGTCGGGCTACTGCTCTGGAGTGGCCCAGCAAAGCTAGATTGCCAGCGATCGCAGCCCAATCAAGTCACGTGTCAACTCAGTAAGCCTGGTTGGCTGGGGCTGGCGCGTTGGCGACAACGGGCGATCCGCAACTTGCAGGGCGTGACGTTAAACCGCTACGTGGATGACGGGGTTTTCTACCAGGTCATCCTGCGCACCAGCGATGGTGACCTGCCGCTCAGACCCTACCAAACATCGGGACTGGACAACACGCGCAAAACCGTTGTGCAAATCGAGCGGTTTCTGAACGACCCGACGGCAAATCGTTTGAGTGTCGCCCAGGTGGATTGGGTGCAGTGGTTTGTGCTGCTGCCTGGTGTCTGCATGCTGCTTGGAGGAGGGAAATCGCTGCATAACACTCTGTTCAACATCAGAACGAAAGCGATTGAATCTTATCGGTTTGACCAGGAGCAGAATCAGGTCATTTACCAGTATGGGGGGCTGTTCAGACAGCGTCAGCAGCATTATCCATTCTCCACCATCCAACGACTGATTTTAGACTTGGATCAATCGGCAGCGGCATGGCTCTTGCTTGAACTGCGATCGGGCGATCTGCTTTGCCTGAACCGTCGGGCTAATCAACTTGAGCGGCAAACGTTTCGCGGTTCTAATTGGCAGGAGCTACAGCCGTTGGCAGATGAGATGAGTCGGTTACTCCGCCGCCCCTGGCAGCTAACGGTAGGGTTTAGCTCCAAATGGTTGCAGGCGCAAGTTCTACGCCACAAACGCGCGTCTGGGATCGCACGGTTCTTTGGCATCTCATTGGAACCGCCAACGATATGGATCTTCGATCGCTCGTCCCGCACAATTTTGCAACAGAAAGGGCAGGCGATCACAACGTATCCGTTAAAGCAGATTACCGATGTCCAGGTCACACCAGTAGGGGAGCCACTGCAGAAGCAGGATAGTGATGGCAGTACCTACTATGAAGCTAACTACCAGCTAAGTTTGGTGCTCTCTACGGAGAAACGACTGGTAGTCCAGGCATTCTCTAGCCACGAATATAACTGGCATCCGCACCACATTCGAGGGACAGCAGCACAGGAGCAGGCAGAGGAAATGGCTCAGCGTATTCGCGCCTATGTTGCCGATGGCTAACCTCTGGTTGGGGACAAATCAGGTCGTGCTAGACGGGTAAGGATAGGGTAGGAGGGATTGAGCCATCTTAATGGCTCTGCAGAAGCCAGCTATATTGCTCCAATCATTCTTGTTCTTTGCTCAAAGAGAAGTACCGAAATTAAACGATGCGAAACCCTTCTTGTAACAGAACTCAACAAAATATGTGATGATTGAATTAGCTCAAGGTTAAGCGCATGTCAATTACCCTATTTTGTCATTGAGTTATGCCGCGATCGTCCCCGCAGGCTGTGTTGCTGGTAGACGGCTACAACGTCGTCGGGCTTTGGGCTGATTTGAGACAGGTGCGCGATCGCGATGGGTTAGAGTTCGCTCGACGCCAGTTAATTGAAGCCTTAGCGGGCTATAGCGCTTTCCACGGGTTTGACGCGCAAATTATTTTTGACTCTCAGTACCGCGATGGTGGCAGTAGTCGGGAAGTGATCACCCCCAATCTAGCGGTCTGCTACACCGACTTTGGGCAAACAGCAGACACCTATATCGAAAAAACCTGCGCTGATTTTCGGTACGACATGCGGAAGTTTCAGCAGCGGTTGATTGTGGCCACGTCCGATCGCGCCCAGCAGCTAACGGTGGTTGGCTACGGAGCTGAATGGATGTCGGCTGAACGATTGCAGGCAGAGGTTGAGTTTACAATTCGTCAAGTGCAGCAGCGGCGACAGAAAGCGGCGAAAAAACCAACGGCTCGTTTTCTCGCTCATGCCTTAGATCCCGCAGCGCAGCAACGTCTGGCAAATCTGCGACTGGGAAAAGAACCCTGATGAACCGCCCAAATGCACGGGATCACCAGCGAATGAAAAAAAAGTTGGTCTGGGTGCTTGTCAAAACATCCAAGTTCTCGATATTATGGGATTCGCGATAACGAGCGTTCCTCAGTAGCTCAGCGGTAGAGCGATCGACTGTTAATCGATTGGTCGCAAGTTCGAATCTTGCCTGGGGAGTTAAAAAGGGTGAAGGCAAAAGGATGAAGGATGAGTTAGTAACCCTGAATCCTTCGCCATCGTCATGGCTAGAGCGGTGGTCGCTTGATCCAGCAGTGGCGTTTCTAAACCACGGGTCTTTTGGGGCTTGTCCCCTGGCCGTAATGGATGCGCAGCAGCAGTGGCGAAGCCGGATAGAGCGACAGCCGCTGCAATTTTTTGGGCGCGACCTAGAGCCACTGCTGGACACTGCCCGCCATGAACTCGCCGCATTTGTGGGTGCTGATCCAGAGAATTTGGCGTTTGTGCCAAATGCCACGACCGGCATTAACACTGTGCTGCGATCGCTCACTTTGTCCCCGGATGACGAGCTGCTGACGACGAACCAGGAGTACAATGCCTGCCGCAATGCGCTGCACTACGTTGCCGAACGGGCGGGCGCGAAAATCGTCGTGGCCTCGATCCCGTTTCCAATTGAATCGCCGCAGCAGGTGATTGAGGCCGTATTGGGGTGCGTCTCGGCCAGGACACGGCTGGTGCTCATCGATCACATCGTCAGCCAGACCGGGCTGATTTTTCCCCTGGAGCCGCTTGTAACCGAACTCAACCGGCAGGGCATCGAAACGCTGGTTGATGGGGCGCATGCACCGGGAATGGTGCCGCTCAAACTGTCCGCGATCGGCGCGACGTATTACACAGGAAACTGCCACAAATGGCTCTGCGCTCCCAAGGGGGCGGCGTTTCTGGTTGTGCAGCGCGATCGCCAGTCGGCCATTCGTCCCCTCACGATCAGCCACGGAGCCAACTCACCGCGTACCGATCGCACCCGGTTCCGGCTGGAGTTTGACTGGACGGGCACGGATGATCCCAGCCCGTACCTCTGTATTCCCGAGGCCATTCGCGTCATGGGGTCGCTGCTACCGGGCGGGTGGGACGAACTGATGGCGACCAATCATGCGCTGGCAATAGCGGGGCGTCAAGTGCTCTGCCAGACGCTTAACATTCCACCACCCTGCCCGGATGACATGCTTGGGGCAATGGCTGTGGTCACCCTGCCAGATGGCAATCCGCAGTGGCTACAGGATACGCTCCTTGAGCGTTACCAGATTGAAGTGCCGATCGTCCCTTACCCCACACCATCGAGCCGTCAGGTACGCATTTCAGCCCAGCTTTACAACAGTCTTGAGCAGTACAGCGATCTGGCGGCGGCGATCGCAGAATTGCTGTCTGACGCAGCGGCTCAATGTAAATAAAGGCAAACAAGTAATACAAATCAAAACGTTTTCTAAAACAAAATAAAAATTTAAGAGAACGCTAGAGTGAATGCACGGTTAACACCGATGTTGCTCAATTCAGCATTACGGACTACCACTGAAAACAGGCTGGTAAATTTTAATACCAATAAATCAGGTGAAACTCAGCATATTTTCAGTTGCCGATGAAAACACTCGCCCTGACCCCGTACTTATTTAATTTATTCTAATGATTATGCTCTCTGTACATTCTGTATCGGCATCTGTCAATTTGCACGGTTCTTGACCAATTTAGGCAGAGGAATTGTTATGAATACATGTCCTTGCTGTGGTGAAATGCTGCTACGTCATGCTCGTCATGGTGGTGTCTATTGGTTCTGTACCCATTGCTGGCAAGAAATGCCCGATCTGGCGCTAGAAACCGCTAGTACCTATCGCGATCATTCGCAGTCCCCCCGATTGATGAATTTAGCCCATTCCCAGTAGATGTGCTGACCGACGAACCGATAACAAGCGGCAACGCCGGTCTAACCGCTCTACCTCCCGATCGGTTGCCTCCCGATCAACAGTCCTTTACTGTCCATCGCAGAGCATTACTTTTGTCCTGTCTCTAGACAACAGAAGCCATCAGTGGATGTCCAGCGATCGCGCGCAAAAACGACGCACGATCGCTTTTTTTTGGCGCGATTTCTGTTTCCTTAAGATTAGTTAAAATGCTCGAATCGCTTGCAGTGTGTGCTTTATAGTACCGGATGCTGCGGTAATAGTCTGATGAATGAAATTAAGCAAGTAAGCAAGTAAGCAAGTAAGCAATGAACCTACCATTTGTGCTCGACATTGGCATTGGGCTGATCTTTATTTACTTAACCCTCAGCCTTTTAGCATCCGAACTGCAAGAGCTGTTGACAACATTGCTACAGTGGCGAGCACAGCATTTAAAACAGGCGATCGAAACGCTGCTTGCTGGCGAGAGCAAACTCCAAACTGGTCAAACATCGGCTGAGACACAGGCAATCGACGATCAGATTTTGCGATCAAAAGAGCTTGCTGTCAGCCTTTACAACCATCCACTCATTCGTTCTCTCAATCAAGAATCGAAAGGCATTCTTGGGAGCATCGCTCAGGGAATCAGTCAGTTGACCAGGGCCACCAAAACGTTTTCTGGTAAAGCAAGCGGCCCATCCTACTTACCGTCAGAAACCTTCTCAACCACGCTACTCGAAACCTTACGAGCCGGTGATTTGTTTCAAACGCTCAGTGAGCTTAAACTCTCTAAATTTGTCAGTGAAAAGCTCCTGAACCCGGTTTTTGATATCGTCAGCGATTTGAGAAACAGTAAAGCAAATGAATCACTACTTGAGCGTGAGACCCAAAAATTTGAGGCAGAAATAACTGCCATCATGCAAAGTTTTAGCCGTCGTGAAACAACGCTGTCTAATGGCTTTAGCCAAATCACCACTGCCGTCAATCGGTTGCGATCGTCCGCTGAAGCCGTACTGCCTGAAAATGATGCCCTGAGCGCTGTGTTTCTCAAGCGTCTGGCGGCGATCGAGCAAGACGTCCCCAGCCAACTGCGCGAATCAGGCCCCAGCATCATTGAAGTCGTGTCTGAACTCAACAACATGGCCTGGGTGGCACAATCACTGCAAAAAGCGAATGGTGATTACCGCACGGTGGTTGCGCGACTGCCCGATGCGACGCTGCGGCAACGATTTCAAGCGGGATATGATCTGCTTCAGACCATGAACCAGGCCGTCAAAGAGTCCAGTCAGGGGCGCGAAAACTTTCAGGCCATTTTGACCAAAGTATCTCCCAATCTGCGCGACAGTCTGGACATGCTGGCAAAGCGTGCTCAGAGCAAAGTGGAGACGGTTGAGCAGGGAGCCGCCCAGCTCCAAAAGGAAGTTGCACTCTGGTTTGACCGCTCAATGGAACGCAGCACTGGCGTTTACAAACGCAATGCCAAGGGTGTCGCGATCGTCATTGGCTTTCTGCTGGCGGTCACTACCAACACCGATACCCTCCACGTCGTTAACCGGCTGGCGAAAGACCCCACCCTCCGCGCTGCCTACACTCAGGTCGCCAATAAGGTCGTGGAAAACAACCCAGACGCACTGGTTTGCCTGCAATCTCAACAGGGCAAAGCTGCACAGGCAAAGTGCTTACCGGACAATACGGCCATTCTGCAAGATGCCATTAACAGCAGCACCGATCTGCCGATCGGCTGGAATGAGACAAACTGGCATGACCAGTGGCAAACGGCTACGCCGGGGCCAGTGGTGAGTGGTTTGAAAGTTTTGGGTGGCTGGTTTGTCAGCGCGATCGCCATTTCGATGGGTGCACCCTTCTGGTTCAATATGTTGAATAAAGTGATTAACGTTCGCAACAGTGGCCGACCACCCGCACCCGCGAATGAGGAAGAGACGTGAGGAGTGAGATAGGATGAAGAAGGATGAACAATCTTTAAACCGTTTGGCTCATGACTTCTCTTGGCAATTTGCGCGATCTCTACCAGCAGGTAATTCTGGAACGCTACAAAAAGCCCCGACACCGTGGCAAAACCAGCCCCGTCGATCGCTACCAGAAAGGGCATAACCCGTCCTGTGGTGACACGATCGAGTTGACGGTGCAGCTCAATGACGCTGGCGATCGTATTGAAGATGTCCGGTTTGAAGGCGAAGGGTGCGCGATCGCGATGGCATCGGCTGACTTGATGGCAGAGGCCATGCGGGGACGAACGATGGATGAAGCGCTGCAAATGGTACAGCGGTTTCAGACCATGATGCAGGGCAAAGATGAGTTTCCGGCAGACCTGCGGAAGCTGAATGTGATGCAAGGCGTCTCCCAGTTTCCAGTACGGATTAAATGCGCCACGTTGACCTGGCACACCCTGAAGGCAGCGTTGGAAGCATCCAGCAACAGTCAGCCAGATGAATTTGTCAGCAACGAGTAGCTAACGTACGCGGCTATTTGAGCGGACGATCCAGCCCATTGTGGCAGCCTTAATCGAAGGTTGCGGATGCCGATTCCTCTATCTACTGCCGCTGGCAGGCTTCATCGTCCTTGCGTAAACGACGACACCCATGCAATCACCCGAAGGGGCGATCGCTTGAGCTTGACGCCTGCTCAACCTTTGAGCGCCGCCAGACCAGCTTTGAGTAGCCTGCCCCAAGAGGGTGCAGCCTGAAAGCGGGTAAACTGCTGGGCCAGCGCCAGCAAATTGCCATGACGAGCGAACCAGATGGGTACGGGCAAAATCCGGAAGGGTGCCCACAGCACTGATTTTTGCGGTTGCTCAAAGAGGTAGGTATTGTGTACGACGCCCCGCCCCGACGTGATGTTAGATAGGGAATTACTGGGAAAGGCTCCCCAGGTAAACATGGGAAGTGAAAAGAGGACTGCCGACCAGACATTGACTCCGATCGCGCCGTACTTCAGGTTTGCGATCGCGGCGGTCACTTCCGATCGCCACCGCTTCTGTGTGTGTGTATCCACCAGCACCGTACACGATAAATTTCCCCAGACCTGATCATTCACAAAGTTTACGGCCTGTGTCAGGAACGCTCCGGTGTCTGCCGCATCCAAACTGACTTCAGCCAACACACTGCAGAACGCTTCTTGGGTGAGGGCATATTCGCCTTGGCTGGGTGGCACATCTGGAATGAGCGTCCAGGGAAGCGTCGGGGGGAGGGCGGCTGGCAAGTGGTGGGGTGACGTATCGCTGGGGTGAACGGCGGCTGGTGTTGGTGCTTTGTGCCCCAGGGCGATCGCCTGCGGATAACGGTCTACAAATGCCTGGTAGCGGTCTTGCGCTCCCGGATAGTAAGCCTGCCGCAACGGTATTTGGGCAAATTCTTGCTGCAGCTGAGCTAAAAATGCCTCGCGCTGTGGCCACTGCTTGGCGGTGACTACGACCTTACCAGCGGCACAGTTAAAGCTGGCATTGTGCGCTACCATGCCCGCCACGTGCCGCGCCTGAAAGGCAATATCAGCGGTTGACCATCTGCCTGGAACGATGATGATGGGCGTTACGCAGCCCAGTTCGGACGTAATGGCTTTGTTGGTCACAGGCTGGTTGGCGGCCTTCCGTTCGGCCTGCTCTGTGGGCGTACTGCCCCAGACGATCGCGTCGTGCGTATGATGTGACCCCGTAATGTGGATGGTGTCAACTAATGGATGTTGGCACAAATGTTGTCCCAGGTCGGCCCCACCATACACCACTGCAAGAAATCCATCCTGGCGTAGCGATCGAAACGCGGTTTCTAAAATTGGCCCCATGTATTCATTCACGGGATTCATTTTGAGCAACACTACAGCATCCTCAGCAAATAGCTTGTAGAGTGCATCCATCGGGGCGATCGACGATACATTTCCTGCCCCTAAGACCAGCGTGAGCGTTCCGGCCGTTGGCTTCTGTCGATAGACCATTCCTTGCGTTGGCGATTGCCCCGGTTGCAGCCAAACCTCGCCGGTATACCCCAGCCACAGCAGGCGATCCATCAAATGATCGGGAAAGACTTGTGCAACTGCCTGCCCATCATGAGAAGTGATCTTGACTGGCCGCGGCTGTCCATTGGCTTTCAAGGTGTCGATCAGCAGTCGCAGGTTGGAAATTGTGACGGCTGGCCCAACAAACCACTCTTCGCCAGCTAAGATGGCCGCTGGATCGATGCCCTTGGCTCGACACGCCGCTTCTGCCCAATCGGGCGCGATCGCCATAACATCCTCAATGCACTGTTGCAGGTAGGCAATGCGATCAGGAATACTGACCTGCACCCAGGCATCTTTACGGCTGGCAAGATGGGCCGCGATCGCATCTGCTTCGGCGATCGCAGTCGCTACGGGCGGTGAAAACGTCGTCGGGTCTGTTGCTGTTTTCATGGCCGGCGGTTTCGTTGAGGTAGACATCCGTACCATGCACTATAGCCTTTCGCTCGCAGGTGTGGTGTGGCCGATGGGGACTGGGTATGGGGCGTAGGGCATTGACGTGAGTTTCGACGTGAGCGCTCAGCCGCACAGCGTTCAGCCGCATGGTGTGGCGGGGAGTGCCTGCGAGTGAGAACCGCTGTAGCGGAATTCTCGTGCTGGTTACACAGTCTTCCGGGCAATTGATGACTTCTACCGCGATACAGATTCATTTAGTAGAGGCAGCAACTAGATTACCAGTATCGACGCTCACCAGGGATGTTAAAAGTCATGTCAGAAGAACGGCGTTTAGAAGAGAAAATCATTTCGCAAGCCGTCCAAAGGGGAGTGTCAAGTCAATTAGACGATGCCACAACGGTTGAAATCGACATTCGCACTGATCTGCTAAAAGCGGTTCAGGGGACGATCGATTCAATTGCAGTGAGCGGTCAGGACGTAACGGCACAGGACATTCACGTGCAGTCCGTGGACGTTTCCACAACGCCGATCGATGTCAATTTGTGGAGTGTACTGTTTGGCAAACCCGAACTGAACCATCCCATTGACGCAACCGCGCGCGTTTCCCTGACTGAAGCCGATATTAATCAAGCTGTCAATGCACCCGCGATCGCCAACCGCATTCCACCGCTCCAACTCAACGTCGATGGGGAAACGGTAACGGTGACACTGCAACATCCACTCGACATCCAGTTGCCAGCAAGGGGTAAGATTGCGCTGACGGGTAGCGCTTTGCTTGCTGCTGCAACGACCACCCGCGCTATTCAATTTTCAGTGGTGATTGTGCCTCAAACTGAAGCACACCCCGTGTTGCTGGAGATGTTTCAGTGTCAGCCGGGGAATGGGCTGTCGATCGACTTAATCATCGCCTTGATGCAGAAATTCAAAGAATTGCTGGCGCTGCCCTACATCACGTTTGAAGGGATTGCACTGCAGGTCAAAACTCTGGATGTACAGCCTGGCAGTCTTACAGTTGAAATAGAAAGCCACATTCCGAAGGACGTTTTGCTGTAGATTGAAGCCGCTCAGCCCCCAAAAAGTCGTGCTGGACAGGGCTGCAATGAACAACGGAGAGGGGGGGATTCGAACCCCCGGTCCTTTTGGGACGCTCGATTTCAAGTCGAGTGCATTCGACCACTCTGCCACCTCTCCAGGCGGTGCTTGGGCATGAGGTCTATCTTAACCTGTTGGATGGCGCAGGAGAAGTCAGAAAGTAAAGGTAAAAAGGGGATAGGAGTCAGGGTCCAGGAGTCAGGAGGTCGTACTTGAAATTAACGCAAAACTTGAATGCAAACCTCTACGCTCAAAATGGGTTCTGCTTCCCTGGTGTCCCCTTCCCCGTGTCCCTTTGCCTCTGACTCGTTGCTCACTCTCGCCAAAGGGCAATACCGCCGAGCAATCCGGAGACGTTGGGTACGATTTTGACGTTCCGTGGCAGGGTGAAATTGATGCACTTGGCGTTACCGCCACCGAGGTAAAGCATGTCGTAGTTGAACAAATGCTCGAAGGCCGCGATCGCTTTTTCCAGGCGATCGTTCCACTTTTTCTTCCCCACGGTTTCCAGTGCAGCATTGCCTAACTGCTCTTCGTAGGTATCGCCTTTACGAAACTCATGATGCCCTGGCTCCAGGTTGGGAACCAGTTTCCCATCCAGAAAGAGTGCCCCGCCAACACCTGTTCCCAGCGTCAGCACCAGTTCAACACCGTTACCTGCGATCGCGCCCAGCCCCTGCATATCGGCATCATTGATGACGCGCACGGGCTTGCCTAATCGCTGCGAAAGGACGCTGCCCAGATCGAACCCGATCCAGGCTGGGTCGAGGTTGACTGCCGTTTGGGTGATTCCGGCTTTGACGACGCCGGGAAATCCCACAGAGACGCGATCGAACTCCTTACCTGTTGCCAGTCCAACAATGGCCGCGATGACAGCATCAGGCTTTGCGGGGCGAGGGGTTTCCACGCGATCGCGTTCCGTAATTGGATTGCCCTCTGTGTCTAACACCATGACCTTAATCCCACTGCCACCAATGTCCACTGCAAGGGTCAATGGTAGCTTTGCTTTTGTAACCATTTTGATTGCCAATCCTGGTGTAGTCACCGTCTTTAGAGGAATGCTGTGGTCGAGGGTACAGCGATTCGAGTCTAAATTAGAATGCAGCCGCTGCGAGGCGGAATGTCTATGCTGAGGCTGCCGTCTTCACGGTGATGGAGTGATGAATCTGCACCAAACAATCGTGTTTGAGGCTGTACCTTTGATCCTAGCGTGTCTGGTAGCAAGGTGACTGTGCCTGCGGCGGTGCCAATGTTAATGGCTACAATGAGGGTTTCATCGTTAAGGGTACGAGCAAAGGCGTAGAGGGCACCTTCGGCGAAGAGGACACGATAATCACCAGTTCGTAAGGCCGGATGGGCATGGCGCAGTGCAATTAGCTGACGGTGATTGTTCCAGATCTCGTAGTCCCAATCTGCTTCCAGGGGAAAGCCTCGTCGCGAATCAGGGTCGATCGCGCCGGGTAAGCCAACTTCATCACCGTAGTAGATGCTGGGCGCTCCGGGAAAGGTGAGTAGCAGCAGGGTTGCCAGTTCAACGCTGGCGCGGTCGCCCCCTGCAATGGTCAGCAGTCGCGCCGTGTCATGGCTGGCAAGCAGATTTAATTGCGTGAGCTGAATGTCCCAGGGGTAAAACGCCAGGAGCTGCTGCATTTTCTCGCCGTATTCTCTGGCAAACAGTGGTGGATAGGGCTGATAGTCTCGATCCTGTACCTGCTCCATAACGACGCGATCGCCTGCTGTAAAGGCGATCGTGGGGCCAGCAAAGAGGTAGTTCATGACGCCATCAAACTGGGTGCCGTCCAGCCACGCGCGCGAGTCGCCCCATACTTCGCCCACAATGTAGGCATCGGGGTTGATGGCTTTGACGCGATCGCGAAACTCCTGCCAGAAACCGGGCGTTCTGATCTCAAACGGCACATCCAGCCGCCAGCCATCGATCCCAAACTGAATCCAGTACTCGGCAATCTCCATCAGATACTCCCGCACTTCCGGGTTGTCGTGGTTAAACACGGGTAATGCTCGATTGCCAGCCCATCCCTCGTAATTGGCTGGGAACTCACCGTTGTAGGGCGACAGCGGCCAACCCTGAATTTTGAACCAGTTGACCCACGGTGAGTGAGGCCCGTTTTCTAACACATCATGGAAGAAAAACAGTCCCCGGCTGGCATGGTTGAACACTCCGTCCAGAACCACTTTGAGGCCGCGTCGATGGGCTTCATCCAGCAGCTCTTTAAACGCAGGATTGCCTCCCAGCATGGGATCGACCTGATAATAGTCGTGGGTGTGGTAGCGGTGGTTGCTGGCAGATTGAAAGATGGGCGTAAAGTAAATGGCGGTAATGCCTAAATCCTGAAGGTAGTCCAGCTTTTCCATGACGCCCCACAGGTCGCCGCCTTTGTACCCTTGCAGGGTTGGCATGGCGTTCCAGTCTTCCCAGTTGGCGTTTTGCAACAGTCGCTTGCGGGGCTGCTGGCTACGGGCAAAGCGATCGGGGAAAATTTGGTAGAAAACGGCGTGCTTGACCCAGTCGGGCGTCTGACTTTGCATGGATGCGTCCTGTCTCTTCAACTGCTACGGTAATCGTACTGGCCAGTTTAGAGTTCTATCTTTAGTCAAAATTTTTAGCGTGGGGCACTGATGGCATTAGATTTTATGCCGGATGGCAACAGCACAATTCAGGTGGGAGTGATTGCCGATACGCACGGGCTACTGCGTCCAGAGGCGATCGCCGCGCTTCGCCCCTCTGACCTGATT
>Ga0070738_10005724_pt1 | contig 13562 bp, 9 predicted proteins | sample Coa_R2_2_FD_66446 | JGI IMG/M metagenome (GOLD analysis project Ga0070738, IMG submission 66446) | Surface soil microbial communities from Centralia Pennsylvania, which are recovering from an underground coalmine fire - Coalmine... | ecosystem: Environmental > Terrestrial > Soil > Unclassified ... | reverse complement strand
CTGGCCGCGAACCTGGCCCAGTGCCGGAACGTGCGCGTCCCGGGCGCCAAGCACCGCGCGCCGGAGGAGAACGCCGAGCAGTTCGTCGGGCTGGTTTGCGAGTTCCTGAGAACGGTCCGACCGGCGGCCGAGCTGGCGAGGTCCACACCATGAGCGCGCAACCGACCGTGCTCCTGACCGGGGCCGCCCATGGGATCGGCCAGGCGACCGCCGTGGCGCTGGCGCGGCGGGGCCTGCCGCTGGGGCTGATCGACCTCGATGGAACGGCCCTGGCGGCGCTGACCCAGGAGCTCGAGGATGCCGGCGCGACCGTCGCCGCGGTGGCCGCCGACGTGACCGACCGCGACGCCTTGCTGCACGCGGTCGCCCGGATCACGGGGGCGGTCGGCCCCATCGAGGTCCTCGTCGCGTGCGCCGGCATCGGGTCCCTCACGCTGGTCCCCGCGCTGGACACCGCCATGCTGCGGCAGACGCTCGAGGTGAACCTCGTCGGGGTGGCCCAGTCGATCGAGGCCGTCCTCCCCGGGATGATCGCGCGGGGGCGCGGGCACATCATCGGCGTGGCCAGCATGGCCGGCTATCGCGGCTTCCCCTGGATGATCTCGTATTCCGCGTCCAAGGCGGCCCTGATCGCCTACCTCGAGGCCGTGCGCCCCGGTCTGCGCCGGCGCGGGGTGACGGTGACCACCGTCTGCCCCGGCTTCGTGCGGACGCGGATGTGCACCGCGGTGCCGTACCAGCGGCCGGTCCCGATGATCGAGCCCGAGCAGGCGGCCCGGTACCTCGTCCGCGCCGTCGAGCGCCGGCCGCGGAACTGCATCTTCCCCTGGAATATGCGGATCGGCCTGGCCATCCTGAGATATATGCCCGACTGGTGCTTCGACCGGCTGATGCGCTGGGTGGGTCCCCAGGCCCTCCACGTCGATTTCTGAAGGGGGGATCGCCGCGATGAATCCGACTCCCACGGTCGCCGCCGGGCCGCAGCCGGCTTCGTCGATCCGGGATCTGGCGCGTTGTCTCGCTTGCGGGGCGAGCCTCCGGGGCGAATCCTCATGTCCCCGATGCGGGCGTGCTTATCCGTGCAGCGACGGCATCCTGGAGGCGATCGGCCCGCTGTCGGGCCGCAACCGGATCGTCGCGGCCTTCTACGACGGGCCGGGCTGGAAGCGGTTCCGGCCGTGGGAGCAGGGTTTCTTGATCCTCCAGGGCGGTGCCCGCAAGGCTCGCATGGAGATCCTCCGTCACCTCCTCATACCTGGACGGGATCCGGCCCGGGGGCTCGAGGTCGGGATCGGGGACGGTGCGAACCTGGACGTGCTGCCGCCGGGCTGGGTCGTCCATGGGGTTGACATCGCCCGCACTCAGCTCCAGGCGTGCCTGAGGCGCCACCCCGAGATGACCGGTCGCCTGGCCTGGGCCGAGGCCGAGTGCCTCCCCTTCGACGATGCCACGTTCGACGCCTGCTGGTCGATCGGCGGCTTCACCTATTATCGCGACCACGAGGCCGCCCTCCGCGAGATGTGCCGGGTGACCCGGCCGGGCGGGCCGGTCGTCGTCGCCGACGAGATCCCGGGACTCCACCGCGCCGGCCTGGGACACCTCCTGGGTGTTCCCTCCTTCGATGCCTGGTGGCTCCGCCGGCTGGGACTGGACCGGGAGTTCGTCCAGATGGTCCTCGCTTTCGACGTCGACCTCGAGGCGGTGCGGACACGGGTCTGGCCCGAATCGAGCCGGCACCGGATCTGGCACGGATTGGGTTATTGCTTCGTGAATACGTAGGTCAGGCTTTAGCCTGACATTCCGATTCTGTCAGGCTAAAGCCTGACCGACTTACGGGAGGCGCGGGATGTCGACCACGAGCCAGAATCAGGTTGCAACGTCTCGATGGGCGGCGGACTGGAACATCTGGCGCTGTCCGAAGTGCCGGGGAGAGTTGAACGCCGGGGAATCGGTGACCGCGCTGGCCTGCCCTGGGTGCGGCGCGCGGTTTCCGATCGAGGACGAGATCCTGATCGTGCAGGAGCAGACGACGGCCAACAACCAGGTGGCCCAGGGGTTTTATGACAGCCCGCTCTGGCCCCGGTTCCGGTTCTGGGAGAAGTTCACCTGGCTCTGCAATGGCGGCGAGCGTCGCGCGCGCCAGCAGGTGCTGCGGTACTTGCCCGATGCACCGGCGTTGGACCTGCTCGACGTGGCGATTGGCGACGGCGTCTATCTTGACTGGCTGCCGGCGGGCTGGCGGATCGCGGGAGTGGACCTGTCGCGATCCCAGCTCGATGCCTGCCGCCGCCGCGCGGCGGGACGGAGCGTCTGGCTGGCCCAGTGCGAGGCCGAGGACCTGCCGATGGCCGGTCATCAGTTCGACGCCGTCTTGAGTATCGGCGCATTCAATTATTTCAATGATCCCGAGGCGGCCCTGCGCGAGATGGTCCGGGTGGCGCGCCCCGGCGCCCCGATCGTCATCTCCGACGAGATGCCCAACTTGACCGACCGCATGCTGGGCCACAAGCTGGGGATCCCCGGCCTCGATCGCTGGATCGTCTCCCGGCTGATGCACCTGGGTGACGCCTTCACCGATCTGGTCGAGCGCCATCGCGGCCTGGACATCCCGGCGATCGCGGGGCGGGTCTTGAAGGAGTTTCGCGTCGAGCCGGTCTGGCGGGGTCTGGGGTACGTCCTGGTGGGCCAGGTCCCGGCCTAGGCGGGGTGTGCGCGAGCGAGCCAGCCAGCCCATGCGCTTCCTCACCGTGATCGCCAAGAACGTCCTGAATCGCCCGGTCCGGTCGGGACTCACGGCCGTCGGGTTGTCGATCGCGATCGCGGCGATGACGATCCTGGTGGGGATCTCCTGGAACTTCGAGCGATCGTTCCTGGCGATCTACCGCTCGAAGCAGATCGACTTGATCGTGGTCCGCGCGGGGAGCAGCAACCAGCTCTCCAGCAGCCTGGACGAACCGCTCGCCGATCGGCTGCGACAGATCGAGGGCGTGGCCGACGTGGCCCCGTCGCTGGTCGACACGGTCGCGTTCGAGGAAAAGAACCTGGCGAGCGTGCTGGTCAACGGCTGGGTGGCGGGGAGCCTGTTGTTCCGCGGCATTCGCGTCCTCGAGGGCCGATCGCTCCAGCCCGAGGACGATCGCGCGGCCATGCTCGGGCGCGTCCTGGCCCTGAACATCGGCAAGCAGGCCGGCGACCGGCTGGAGGTCGCGGGCGAGACGTTCGCGGTCGTGGGGACCTTCGAGAGCCAGAGCCTGTTCGAGAGCGGCTCGATGATCATCCCGCTGCGGACGCTCCAGAAGATGATGGGCCGGGAGGGGCAGGTCACGGGGTTCGTGATCACGGCGAGGGCCTCCGATCGGAACTCGCTCGATGCCTTGCGGCGGCGGATCGAGGCGGCCATCCCGGGCGCGGCCGCGACCCCCGCGCGCGACTACGTCGTGGGCGACACCCAGATCCGCCTGGCCAAGGCGATGGCCTGGACGACCGCCGCGGTCGCCTTCCTGCTCGGCGCCGTCGGCATGCTCAACACGATGCTCATGGCGATCTTCGAGCGGACGCGCGAGATCGGGCTCTTACGCGCGGTCGGCTGGAGGCGCCGCCGCGTGCTGGCGATGGTGCTGGGCGAAGCCCTGGCGATCGCCCTGGCCGGGACGATCCTCGGCGACGTGCTGGCGGTCGTGGGCATCCGCGCCCTGACGCTCTCCCCCACGGCACGCGGTTTCATCGAGCCGAACCTGCCCCTGGAGGTCCTCTTGATCGCCCTGGTCATGGGGGTCGGCTTGAGCTTGCTGGGCGGCCTCTACCCGGCGGCCCGCGCCGCCGCCCTGGACCCCACCGAGGCCCTGCGCTATGAGTGACCGTGAGGAAAGTCCCTCGGGGTCGGCGCTGCTCCGGTGCGAGGGGCTGGTGAAGCACTATCCCGACGGGAACGTCCAGGCGCTGCGGGGCGTCACGCTGGCGATCGCCGCGGGGGAGTTCGTGGCGATCACCGGACCCAGCGGCTGCGGCAAGAGCACGCTGCTGCACCTGCTCGGCGGCCTCGATCGCCCCACGGCGGGCGAGGTCTCCTTCCGCGACCAGCCGCTCGCCCGGCTGGACCTGGACACCTATCGCGCCCGCGAGGTCGGGTTCGTGTTCCAGGCGTTTCACCTGATGGCCACGCTCACGGCGATGGAGAACGTCCAGATCCCCATGTTCGAGGGCCCCTGGCCGCGCCGCCAGCGTGCCCAACGGGCCGGGCAGCTCCTCGACGAAGTTGGGCTGTCGCAACGGCGGGAGCACCGGCCCAGCCAGCTCTCCGCCGGGGAGCGGCAGCGGGTGGCGATCGCGCGGGCGCTGGCCAACGAGCCGACGCTGCTCCTGGCCGACGAGCCGACGGGCAACCTCGACAGCCAGAGTCAGGACGAGATTCTCCACCTGCTCCGGCAGCTCCGAGAGCGCCGCCGCCTCACCCTGGTGATCGTGACCCATAGCCCCGACGTCGCCCGGGCCGCCGACCGCCAGGTCCGGATGAAGGATGGCCAGATCCAGGCCGGCTGAGCGTGCGGCGCATTCTGGAGTGATCCCTTCGTCGCCGGTAATCCTCGATCGTGGCGGGCCCGCGGCCGTATTTGTTAAGATGATCGATAATCGTGGAGGGTCCAAGCGGGCCGGAGTGCTCGGAAGACCGGCGATGGCAGGGCTGAATCATTCGCGATCGTTGCAGGACGCCGCTCGAGGGATGCCGCCTTGTTGACGCCGCAACACAGACAAGAGGCGTTGAGCAGGGCATACATCCACGCAGTAGCGGCGAAGGCCGGTATGGTCTGCTCGTTCTACGAGGTCGACTACGGAATCGACGTGACCATCAACGAAGTGACACGACGGAAGAGTCGCCGCATCCTCTCGGGGTTCAAGGTCGATATCCAGGCGAAGAGCTCGGTGTCCGCGAAAGTGGATCAAGCTGGAGTGTTCTATTCCTTGAAACGAAAATCGTACGATGATCTGATCATGAGCAATGTCGGTACCCCACGGATGCTTGTCTTGCTCGTCCTGCCCCCGAATGAAGCGGACTGGCTTGTGCTGAACGAAGATCAGCTTCTCCTGCGGGGATGTGCTTACTGGACTTCGCTGGAGGGGCGGCCTCCGACAGCGAACGAAACGAGGATTACCATCAGTATCCCCCGCGACAACCGCTTCACCGTTGAGGCTCTTCAGAGGATCATGGCCACGATCAGGCAGGAGATCGACTGTGAGCCCCGCGCAAAGAGATGCGATCCTTCCCGACTCTGTGACCGCAGAGAGGATCACGGATTACCTGCTCAGCAAGGGGTGGAGGCTAGTGCCATTCAAGCGGGACCAGTTGCTCGTCTTCGAAGGCCCGGAGGACGACTCCGGCGAACCGATCATCGAGATCCTGCCCCGCTCGGAAGACGCCCTGGACTTTGCCGCGCGTGCTCACGACCTGATCGCCGCTCTCAGCGTCATTGAAGAGAGGCCGGCCGGGCAGATCCTCGACGACATCGTCCGGCGCATCCGACCCCGGGCGGTGGGGCCGGAAGACCGGGTGCCAAAGGCCTCTCCGTCGGGAGCGAATCCAGTCGAGCCAGCGCCAGACCAGGAGCCGCAGGCCACGGCACAGGTGACTCCCAGGAAATCCCTTCAGGATCGCGCGCGGGCGATCCTGAAAGCGCTCTGGGAGCCATTCCAGGTGGTGCTGGGCCGGATGGCTGTGTCTGCCTCGAGGGCCTACTTGAGGAGACATCCGGAGCTCAATGACGCTCTCTCGTACTCGATCTTCCGGGCACCGGCGATCCGGACTCGAGGAGGAGCATCGAACGCGCTCCCGTCCAGGATCGACCTGGTGATGCAACCAGGATGGCACGTCGATGTCGACCGCCAGGGGGACAAGGTCCAGATCATCATCACGGACTCGAGAAACCAGACAAGACCTGATCCACGACAGGGAAACCGTGTTCCCGAAAGCGGTGAGCGTGGGCCGGCAAGATCCGACTCCGAGGAGCCAGGGTGAGATCCTCCGCCTGCATGGCCAACTCCGCTCTCATCGCCCCGACGTCGCCCGGGCCGCCGACCGCCAGGTCCGGATGAAGGATGGCCAGATCCAGGCCGGCTAAGCATCGCTCGCCAACTCGAGTCGGACCATCTCCCGAGACAACCCGGACACGGTCCGCCTCGCCTCGAGACCTGGGTGGCTCGTTCCGGTCCTCGGCGCACGGGGGCTCCGAGGGTACCCGCGCCGCGGATCCCCGCCCGTCGATGCTCCCCGATATCCTCCATGTCTTTGCCTGATTGGCTTTTCTGTACTACTCCTTGCCTCGGAGGAGTGCCGCGCCGTTGGTCACGATCGACCGGGTAAGGCGAGTGGAGAGCCCGGCTGGCAATCATCGGCTGAAACCCACTTCCAGAGGAAGGATGTTCCATGATGGCAACGACTTATGTGAATCGCCCCCGATCCGGACTCTCGAAGGCATTCGCCCGCTCGGGCCGCTCCTCCGCTCGTCGCTCGACGCCACGGTTGCACGGCGTCGAGGTCCTGGAAGGCCGCGAACTCCTGGCCACGTTCACGGTGACGAACCTCCACGATGCCGGAGCCGGTTCGCTCCGTCAGGCGATCATCGCCTCCAACGATCAGCCGGGGGCCAACACGATCGACTTCACCGTCGCCGGTACGATCCGGATCGGCAAGAACTCGCTCCCCGCCATCACCAACACCGTCACCATCGACGGCTCCTCGGCCCCGTCGTTCGCCGGGACGCCGGTCGTGACCGTGGATTTCCACGGTACCAAGGGGCTCCAATTCGCCAACGGCTCCGACGGCTCGACCCTCCTCGCGCTCTCGCTGGTGAAGGCCAGCAACGCGGGCGTCACGCTCAGCGCCCCGAACATCACGGTCCAGGGCAACTACATCGGTGTCCGCGCCAATGGGAAGACGGTCGCCGGCAACGGCGGGGACGGGATCCGGATCAATGCCTCGTCCCACGGCGACCTGATCGGGCAGGTCGCCACTGACTATAACGCCGATTCGGTGGGCATACAGCCGGTCTCGGGCTGGCAGGGCATCCGCGATGCCAGCACGCCCGGCCAGTACCTCATCACCGGGACGTCGAACACCAACGGGCTGCTGTACATCGGGCCCATCTCCGGCGCCGGTGGAACGAGCTACGCCGTCAACTACCCGGGTGCCTATTCCACGAGCGTCTATGGCCCCGACCTCGTCGGCGGGGACGTCCTGCGACTGGTCGGGAGCTACAGGGCCACCAGCGGCGGCAACGTCCAGGGGTTCGTCTTCCAGGGGACCACCGCCGATCTCTCGAATCCCAGTGATTACCAGACGATCGATTATCCCGGTGTGACGTACGTCTACGTCCACAGCACGATGGGCGACCTCGCGGTCGGCAATGCCGGCGATATCCCGGCGTCGACGGACCACGCGTTCCTCTACAGCCTCTCGCAGGGCCGGTTCCTGACCGACATCGTCTATCCGGGCTCGCAGACGTCGTCCACCTCGGCCTACGGGATCTGGTACAACGGCGGGACGAGCTATACCATCGCCGGCGGCTATTCCCAGCTCGGCAGCGCCGGCACGACGTTCGCCGAAGCCTACCTGGTCGACTACGACTCGGCCACCGGGCAATTCAGCCACTGGACGTCGTTCGCCGGTCCGGACGGCCCGGGCGGCTCGTCCCTGGGCACCCACTTCGAGGGCATCAGCAGTCCCGAGCCGGGCGTCTACACTCTCGCGGCCGGCGAGACGGCGGCCGGGTCGAGCACGGTCATCGAGGCCGCATGGGCGACCGTACGGCGCAATTCCGACGGCACGTTCGGTACCGCCTCCTGGGTCAATCTGAACTACCCCGGTGCCACGGGCCTGGAGACCGATGATTCCGTGGCCGGCAACCAGGTCGTCGGCATCGTCAACACCAGCGCGGGCATCATCTCGTACCAGGCGACAGTCAACCTCCAATCCCAGCTCTCCAATGTGATCAGCGGCAACCGCGGCAACGGGATCGGGATCTACGGGGCCTCGGACAATCAAATCGCCATGAACAACATCGGCACCGACGCCACCGGTACGCTCAAGCGCGGCAACGCCCAGAACGGCATCCTCGTCACCCAGGGCGCGTCCGGGAACTTGATCGGCGGCGCGATGTCCGGCGGCAACGACCCCACGAAGGGCGTGATCGTCCGTCCGCCCCAGGGCAACCTGATCTCGGGCAACAAGGGCGACGGCGTGCTCATTACGGGCGGGGCCACCCAGAACACGATGAGCGGGAACTTCGTCGGCACGACCGCCTCGGGCGATTCGGCCCTGGGCAACACTCAGGACGGCGTGGCCATCGTGCACGCGAATGGAAATCAACTGATCGGCTGCACCGTCCAGGATTCGCCGTTCGTCTACTACAACGTGCTCAGCGGCAACGGCGGCAACGGCCTGCGGATCACCGATTCCAGCGCCACCACAGTCCAGGCCAATTTCCTGGGCGTCGGGGCCGACAACACAGGGATCGTCGCCAATCGCGGCGACGGCCTGCTGGTCTCGGGAAGCTCCAGCGACACGCAGGTCGGCGGCGTGATCCCCCTGGGCAACGTGATCTCCGGCAACCGGCAGAACGGCATCGAGGTGAGCCAGACGGCCAGCGGCTTCACCTCGTTCAATACCTTCGCCGGGACCTTCGCCTTCGGGGGCGCGGCCCCGAACCTCCGCGACGGGATCCTGATCACTTCCAAGGGCGGGAACAACCTGGTCCGCACCTGCATCGTTTCGGGGAACCGCGGCAACGGCATCGAGATCGGCGGCCAGGCGACCGGGGTCCAGGTGACCGAGACCGCCGTCGGGACCAATTCCGACATCCAGACGGGCATTCCCAATGGCGGCGACGGCATCAAGATCGACGGTCACGCCCACGGCAACGCCATCGGCGGCTTCCAGCCCTCGGTCGAGCCGCAGGTGACGATCTCGAAGAACCTCGGGTACGGGATCGCGGTCATCGGCTCTGCCCACGACAATGTGATCGTTCACACCTACATCGGGACCAACGGCCAGGGTACCGGGGACCTTGGCAACACGCTCGGCGGGATCTTGATCGACTCCGGGACGTCGTCCACCACCGTCGGAGGTGCGTTGCCCGCCTTGCAGAACACGATCCTCTACAGCGGCGGGCCGGGCGTGACCATCCGGTCGTCCCGCGGCAATGCCGTGCTGGGGAATGAGATCCAGGACGGCGCCCAGGAGGGCGTCTACGTCACGGGCGTCGTGACCGGCACGCAGATCCAGGATAACGCGATCAGCGGCAACGCGAGCGATGGCGTGACGCTCGTCAAGGCCCGGAGGGTGACCATCGGCGGCAACTCGTCGGGCACCGGCAGCCAGGCCGTCGGCGGCCAGGGCAACCGGATCGTCACCAACCGGGGCTATGGCCTCTACGCCCGCGGCGCGTGCAACGGCTCCGTGGTGCAAGGAAACACGATCGTGGCGAATGCCCAGGGGAACGTCAACCTGACCAACTCCCGCGGCATCACCTACATCCCGACGGCGAGCCCGTAAATCGGTCGGATACATAGGTCGTCCTGTCTCATAAACACCGATTTTTGCGACGAGCCCGCGCCACGAGCTCCGGCCGGGCTCTCTGCTACACCGATCGATCTGTTCATCGCCGATTCTCCCAGGACTTGACGTTGGTGTCGCCGCGGGTTAGGTGATGGTTCTGAGCGAGCTTCAGCCCCGGGGTGCCGGGGCCGGCCACGGCAGACACCTTGGAGAAAAGCGAGGTCAACCACGATGAGCGAGATCCGGATGCGGAATCGGAGCGAGGGGACGGATGAGCGCCCGGGAATAACCAGTCGGCGCGGGTTCCTCACCGGCGCCGCGGCCGCTCTCGGCACGACGGCCTGGGCCGCCGCCAGGGCCCAGCAAACCCCCGGCGGCCCGACGACGCGCCGACGCTATGGGCCCCACGCCGAACCCGTCCGCTACCCTGATCCCGACATCGTCGTCCTCGATCCACGCTTCGCCAAGATCAAGATCGGCAACTCGTCGATCCGGCGCCTCCACACCGGCATGCTCTGGGCCGAGGGACCTGCCTGGAACGGCGTCGGCAAGTACCTCGTCTGGTCCGACATCCCCAACGACATCCAGCTCCGCTGGCTGGAAGACGACGGCCACGTCAGCGTCATGCGCCATCCCGCCGGCAACTCCAACGGCAACACCCTCGATCGCGAAGGGCGCCAGATCTCGTGCGAGCACGGCAACCGCCGCGTGGTCCGCTACGAGTACGATGGCAAGACCACCGTCCTGGCCGACCACTTCGACGGCAAGCGACTCAACGCTCCCAATGACGCCGTGGTCCATCCCGACGGCGGCATCTGGTTCACCGATCCCGGCTACGGCGCACTCATGGACTACGAGGGCAACAAGGGTCCGCTCGAGATCAAGGAAGCCGTTTACCGGATCGACCCAGGCACCGGCAAGGTCGCCAAGGTCACCGACGACCTCTTCAAGCCCAACGGACTGTGCTTCTCCCCCGACTACAAGACCCTCTACGTCGCCGACACCGGCGCCAGCCACTACCCCGAGGCCCCGCGCAATATCCGCGCCTACGATGTCGTCGACGGCGTCAAGCTCGCGCGTGGCCGCGAGTTCGCCTCCATGAAACTGGCCATGGCCGGCGGCGAATTCAGCGGCTTTGCCGATGGCATCCGCTGCGACGTCGAGGGCAACCTCTATGCCGGCGCCGGCTGGGTCGGACCGGGTTACGACGGCGTCCACGTCTTCGCTCCCGACGGCGTCCGCATCGGGCAGATCCTCCTCCCCGAGATCTGCGCCAACGTCTGCTTCGGCGGGCCCAAGCGCAACCGTCTCTTCATGGCCGCCAGCCAGTCCCTCTACGCCGTTTATCTCGATACTCGCGGCGCCCACTTCGCCTGAGAGTCGATTCCGCAAGCCCCGGAGGGGCGATCGGACGGAGCCAGGGGCGTCCGCCCCTGGACGTAGGGCCCTCCCCGGAACACGCCCCAGCCGCCGCCGCAACCCCCGGCAAAGCCGGGGGTTGCGGCGGCTGGCCAACCCGAAGGGGTTGGGTGGGTGGCTCGGCGGTTCCCCGGGAGCGGCTGGACGGCCGGACGCCGGCGCGGATCACGACCGCCGAATCCGCGCCCTACAAAGAGGCGATCCTGGAGGTGTACGGCCAGGAGGTGGTCCCGCCGCGGACCGGCAAGCCGGGCCGGCGCCGCAAGCCGTACAAGGTGGCCCCCGAGGGGCTGCGTTGCGCCACGGTGCACAAGACGCGGAAGAAGGGACACGTGGTGTCAGTGGCGACGCGGGTGATCTTCGGTGCCGTCGCGGCGGTGCAAGCGGCATTGGCGAATTCGACGGTGAGCCAGGTGGTCAACACGGCGTTGGTGGAGCCCCACAACGGGACCGACCGCGACCGGAACGCGCGGAAGGCGCGGAAGACCTCTTGTTTCTCGAAGGACTGGTGGATTCATCGGGCGGTCACGTTCTTCACGATAGACAGCGACAACTTCTGTTGGCCGGTGAGGACCTTGCGGACGGAAGAAGGCCAAGAGCAGACCCCGGCAATGACAGCAAGGTTGACTGATCCTGTGTGGTCGCTTGCCGAGTGGCGGAAGCGGCCCGTCGTTCCCTTCGCGTAGGTGACCAGGCGGAAACCCGCGTTTAATGATTTCGAATCGTCGCGCGTCGCGTGTCGGCATCCTCGGGCAATTCGATGAGCTGGCCGACGGTCAAGCGGGTCGGGTCGTCGATCAGACTGCGATTGAGTTCGAGAATCTCGCCGGCGCGACGAGCGTCACCGAGGGTGTCGCGAGCGATGGAGCGCAACGTGTCGTAGGGCCGGATCTCATAGACAGGCCCCTTGGCGGAGACGGAGCCACGTGATCGAGTCGTCACCCGGATCTGCGGTCCTTCGCCGTCGTCATCAGCGTCCGGGTTCAGGCCGGGCTGGCGACTCGCGGAATCGCGCCCGGCGACGGCTTGACCGCCTGGTAAGTCGAGCAACGCATCAGGCCGCCTCGAGCGGCGCGCCGCGATGCCCCGGGTCGCTGTCGTCGTGGTCGACGTCCGCGTGGTTGGTGCTGTTGCGACCGACTCGCGCCGCGTCGACAAGGAGGAGGGTGGTTCCGTCGGCTCGGCCATCCCGTCCCGGCCCCCGCTTTCGAAGGCGGCAGGAACCGTACGGCTCCGCGGCGGGTCGATGTAGGCAGGGTCAAGATCTTCCACCGGAGGGACCAGGATGATGTCGCCCACGTGGAGCCGATCGATCCGCGGGAACTTCGCGGCGTTGGCTCTCCAGAGTGCGCGATAGTAGCGGCCCGAGCCGTAGTACAAACGGGCGATTGTCCAGAAGTTCTCACGGCGCTCAACCACATGGGGTACGAGCTCGACCCGCGGGGATTCGGCCGCGAATTCGGAATGCGCGGGCTGCCGGTCACCTGCGGCAGGAGACCTGTTCCCGCCCGGGTGTGCGGCCGGTGGCTCCGCGGCTGGAGCGTTGGTGCCCCTGGACCGGCTCCACGAACCAGGCCAAGGTGATTCGACCTCGAAGCTGACCGCTTTATCGGCATGAGCGCGGGCGTCGCGGCCTGGATGGGACTCGGGGTTGGCCTTCCCTCCGCGGGTATCGGGCGTGCCCCCGAGGTCGTTCGGCATCTCCCCAGTGTTCGGGATTGATACCCAGTCTTGGCGGGCCGAATCCGGCACAACGCGGGGAGTCACACGGGGCGCCTCTGAACCTGGACCTTGGGGCCTTCTGTTCATGGCCTCGTTCTTGACCGCTGGCTCTTCTGCCTTGGGCGGCAGTGCCTCGGGAGTCTCGATCGGGGTGGGGACTCCCGGTCGGGCCGCGGATGCCTCCCTGTTCGGCGCGCCGCCGTCGGGTCTCGAAGGGGGAGTTCTTGCCTCCGTGATCCCATGCCGAGATTCCGGGATGGTCGCTTCGGACCGAGTCGCTGAGCCCACAGGCTCCAAGAGCTTGTCCTGGGATACGTTGACCTTGGGCGTGGCCTCGTTTTCCGACGCTTCGATCTTGGCGAAGGCCGGTCCGGGCGCGGATTCGCGCTTGGCCGTCTGGACTTTGGAGATGCCGGGATCCGGCATGAGATCATTCGGCTCGAGAACCCTCTCGGCTCCCGGTGGGCCGGACTCGGCCGGGGAACCTTGAGTCTGGGGGCCGGACTGCCGTTTGGGTTGCTCGGATTTGAGTGCCGCTGACTTCGGCCCGGAGTCCTCCAGCGGGGATCGTCCTGATTCACGTGTGCTTCCGGGCCGGGGCTGTTCGCGCTCCGATGCGGCGTCCTTCGGTTGAGATCGCTGGTCCTTGGGCGGCTCGGGAAGGGGCCTCGTCTTGGGCTGGGATTGCTCCGGCTTTGGCGTCGGGCCGGGTGGCTGGGAGGGCTTGACTTGAGCTGCCGGCTGCTTGACGATCGAGCCGGGCAGTCCCGAGGATTCCGGGTTGAGCGCCATGAGCTCGGGTGCGGATGCCGGTCCGAATCCTTCGGGTTTCGGCGGGGTGGCCTGGTTCTGAGGGTCGACCTGGACGTTCTTC
>Ga0070738_10005722_pt1 | contig 13565 bp, 9 predicted proteins | sample Coa_R2_2_FD_66446 | JGI IMG/M metagenome (GOLD analysis project Ga0070738, IMG submission 66446) | Surface soil microbial communities from Centralia Pennsylvania, which are recovering from an underground coalmine fire - Coalmine... | ecosystem: Environmental > Terrestrial > Soil > Unclassified ... | reverse complement strand
GGGTGCTTCGGGTCTCCCAGCGTCACGACGAGGTTCCTCGAGACGAGGAGCTTCGCCTGCACCTCGATCCGCAGGGGCTCCGCGGCGAAGACGGCCCTCGTCGCCCGACGCTCGAAGCCCAGGCCGAAGAGGCCGCCCTTCGCGAGCGTCCACGGCTTCGTCTTGTCGAAGGGGTAGGGCGCGGTGAGCGGGAGCGTCTCGAGAGCTTCCTGCAGCCACGCGGGCTCGCGCGCGAGCGCCGGCCAGTCGTCGAGCTGCGACGCTGCCGACCAGTCGTACGTGAGCCTCGTCCTCTTGTCGTCGAGCTTCTCGACCTTGCCCGCGAGGACCTTCTCGAGCTCGACCTTGGGGGCCGGGAGGAGCGAGCCGTCCTGCTTGCCCGGGTCCGGGCTCGGCGGCGGCGGCGGAGGAGCCGGCGGCGCGGGAGGAGGGGGCTGGGGATCCGTCGGCGACGGAACGTCCACGACGGCCTTCGCCCGGATCCTGAGGGCGTCGAGCGCGGTCTTGGCCCGGGCACGCGACGGCTCGTCCCCGTAGCCGTCGATCTGGAGGAGCACATCCTCCGCGGCGACGAAGTCGTTCTTCGCCGAGAGCGCCGCCGCCTTGTCGAGGTCGGCCTGGGTCCGCTTCGCGATCGCGTCGCGCAGGCCCGCGAGCTCGCGCTTCACCTGCTCGACACGCGACGAGGCGGGGTGGTCCCGGAGGAAGTCCTCGAAGAGTCCGACCGACTCGCCGGGACGATCGAGCCCGTTCCGCTTGTCGACCTCGATCACGAGGAGCTGGTAGGCCTCCCGGTCGGCCGAGCCGTCGACGACGAGGCGCGTCGTCACGGGAGCGACGACGGGCCTCGAGTCCTCCCGCGGCGTCAGGACGGTGACGGTGTCGCTCGCGATCGGGAGCGTGCCGATGCCTCCCGAGGAGTCGTGGCCGCCGCGCCTGAAGAAGACGACGAGCACGAGCCCGAGGACGAGCCCGGCAACGGCGGGGCCGGCGAACTTGCGTCCGGCAGGGACGGGCGGCGGCAGCGCGACCATCTCGCCCGAAGAGCGACGGTCGATCGTGGCCTTGCGTCCGGTGCCGGGCTTGGACGGCTTCAAGCGCTGCGAGCGGCGCGCGACGGGGGCGCGCCCCTCGAGGTAGGTCTCGAGGTCGACACGGAACGCCGCGGCGGTCGGGTAGCGCTTGGTCCGGTCCTTGTGACAGGCCCGGGCGATGATCGCCCGGATCCCGGGATCGAGCGGCCCGCCGTTCTTCGCCTTCTCGGGGATCGGGAGCGGCATGGCATCCACGACGCGCGCGATGATCTCGACGGCGGTGCCGCCGCCCCACGGGCGCTCGCCCGTCGCGAGGTGGTAGAGGGTCGCGCCGAGAGAGTAGACGTCGGAGCGCTGGTCCGTGTCCCGAGCTTCGCGAGCCTGCTCGGGCGGCATGTAGTTGGGCGAGCCCATGGTGACGCGTCGGAGCGTCAGGTCGCCTCCCCCGGCCGTCTGGGTGTCCTGGAGCTTCGCGAGCCCGAGGTCCGCGAGCTTGACCTGCCCCGTCGCGCGCGTCACGAGCACGTTCGCCGGCTTCACGTCGCGGTGGACGACGCCCCGCTCGTGGGCCGCCTCGAGCCCGCGCGCCACCTGGAGCGCGATCTCGACGGCCCGCCGCGGCTCGAAGGGGCCGTTCCTGAGGACGAGCGTCTCCGCGTCGTCGCCGTCCACGAGCTCCATGGCGAAGAACGTCTCGCCGCGCTCCTCGCCCGCGTCGTAGACCTTGATGACGTTCGGATGCTCGATCGTGGCCGAGGCCTTCGCCTCGCGGACGAAGCGCTTCACGAACGTCTCGTCGACGGCGAACTTTCGCGTCAGGACCTTGAGCGCGACCGGACGCTGCATCGAGAGCTGCGTCGCGCGGTAGACGGTCCCCATGCCGCCCTTCGCGATCTCGCCGTCGATGCGGTAGCCCCCGAGCACCGCGCCCACGAGCCGCTTCGAATCGTCGACCGGACGCGGCGGCGGGAGGGCACCGCGGCCCGGCTCCGTCGCCGCGACGGCCCGCTCCGGGGACACCGCGTTCTCGTGGCGGAGGAGCGCCTCGGTGACCTCGCCCTCGAGCGCGCGGAGCACGTTCGCCGTCACGATCGACTCGGCGCGCTGCGCGAAGTGACGCCGGAGGAGGCCGGCGAGCGCCTCGAGCTCGGCCTTGCCCTCGGTGCAGCGCGGGCAGGTCGCGAGGTGCGCCTCGACGGAGGTCCGATCCTCGGAGCCCAGCTCGCGGTCGATGAACGACACGAGGAGCGGCTCCGCTTCCTCGCACGTGACGAACCTCACGCCGTCCCCCGCTTGAGGAAGGGCTTGAGCTTGGAGCGGAGCTTCCGGCAGCCGCGGTGGAGGAGGGGTGGAACCTTCTCCCTGGGGAGCTCGAGCGTCTCGGCGATCTCGGCGTAGGTGAGCCCCTCCCGATACCGGAGGTCGAGCGCGACGCGGACGCGCTCGGGAAGCGCCGCCAGCAGCGCCGCGAGGAGCGCGTGCTCGGCCTCGCCCGTCTGGAAGGGCATGGCGAGCGTCATGCCCGATCCCTCGAGCGGATTCGGCGCCGGGACGGCCGCGCTCCGCTCGTTCGCGAGCTCGGCCTCCGAGTCCTCGAGCCGCTGATGCCGCTTCTCGCGTCCTTCGGCGTAGGCGAGGCGCGCCAGCCAGCCCGGGAAGCGATCCGGGTTCTCGAGCTTCGGGAGCTCGCGGTGGGCGCGGATGAACGTATCGCGGGTCAGCTCGAGCGCGCTCGCGTGGTCGCTCATGATCGAGATCGCGAGGGCGAAGACGCGGCCACGATAGCGGTCGACGAGCTCGATGAACGCCTCGCGCACGCCGCCCTTGGCGTCGAGGACGAGCTGGCGGTCCGAGTCGTCCAAGGCCCCGGCCTCTCCGGGACTTGAATCTACCAGCACCGCGCCCGTCGGTCGATGGGATCAGACCGGCCCGAGCCAGCCGAAGCGCCGCGCGAGGAGCCCGAGGACGATCCCCACCGCGAAGCCCGCGATCACTCCCTTGAAGAAGGTGCGCCGTTGCGCGACCGCGATCAGGACGCTCGAGGCGAGCCGCCGGAGCGGCCCGCCGTGAGCCCGCATGGGGCGGATCGGGACGCCCCCGATCGTCTCGCCGCGGAGCGCACGCTCGATCTCGACCGCGAGCGCGGCCGCCGTCGGGTAGCGGGCGTTGGGGTCCTTCTCGAGGGCGCGGAGGATGACCTCCGCGAGCGACTCGGGGAGGCCCGACCAGGTCATCTCGGGCGGCCTCGGCCTCTCCTCGGCGATGGCGCGGGCGACGAGCGCGAGCGTCTCGTGCCGGAAGGGCGGGACGCCGGCCACGACCTCGTAGAGGATCGCGCCCAGGGCGTGGACATCCGTCCGGCGCGTGATCTCGCCCCCCGTCACCTGCTCGGGGGACATGTAGGCGGGCGTCCCCGCGACGCCGACCGTCGCGCCCTGGTAGATGTCGCGGGCGAGCCCGAAGTCCGCGATCCTCGCGACGAGCCTCTCGCCGTCGTGCTCGATGAGGATGTTCTCCGGCTTCAGGTCACGGTGGACGATCCCGCGGTCGTGAGCGTCATGGACGGCGTAGGCGACGTCGACGAGGAGGTTCACGGCCTCGCGCGGGTCGAGCGAGCCCTTGTCGAGGACCGCGCGGAGCGAAGGTCCGCCGACCAGGTCCATCGTGTAGTAGGGCGAGCCGAGCTGCGTGCGGCCGCGCGAGAGGACGTGGACCACGCCCTTCACGTCCGCGAGGAGCGCCATGGCGGCGGCGGCCTTCTCGAAGCGCTGGATCTCGTCCTCGTTGGCCTCGGCCCGGAGGACCTTGATCGCGACCTCCTGTCCGAAGGGTCGCTTCGCGCGGTAGACGATCCCCTGCGCGCCGCGGCCGAGCTCCTCGCCCACGTCGTAGCCATCGACCCCGAGCGCTCCCATGCGCTCGGTCGTCGAGCCCGCGCCCACGTTCGCGCGCGTCTGCGTCTCGGGCGACCCCATGAGCGGCGTCTCGGCCTGTCGGAGCGCGATCCCCTCGAGCGGCGGCTCCTTCTTGCGGATCGTCGCGCTGTCCTGGTCGGGCGTGAACTCCTCGACGGGGTCGGTCATGGCCGCCGCTGCATGAGCATGCCCACGTAGAACCCGAGCTCGAAACCGACGGCCGCGCCGAGCGCGAAGTTCGCGAACTTGACGAACGTGGCGCGCACGAGGGCGAGCCCCTCGAGGGCGCGCTCCTCGAGCTTGCGGGGCTGTGCCGGCGCGCCGAGGAAGCGCTCGAGCGCCGTCGCGACCGACGCCGCCGAGGGCGGGCGGTGACCGGGCGTCTTCTCGAGGCACTGGAAGCAGATCCGCTCGAGCGGGGCCGGAACGTTCGGCTTGATCCGACGCGGCGGCATGGGCGTCTCGCGGAGCGCCTTGTCGAGGATCGCGCCGATGTTGGGGGCCAGGAACGGCGCGCGTCCGACGAGGCACTCGTAGAGGATCGCGCCCAGCGCATAGATGTCCGAGGAGCGCGTCGCCTTCTCGCCCTGGATCACCTCGGGCGCCAGGTAGCACGGAGTCCCGACGAACGCGTTCGTCTGGGTGAGCTTCCCGCCGCCCGGGACGAGCGCGAGCCCGAAGTCCGCGATCTTCGGCCGGTAGATCGAGCCGTGGGCGAGGAGGATGTTCGAGGGCTTCAGGTCGCGGTGGATGACGCCCTTCTCGTGGGCGTAGTGGACGGCGCGCGCGAGCGTCGCGACGAGGCGCGCCGCCTCGCGCGGCTCGAGGGGTCCGAGCGTCGCGATCCGCCGGTCGAGGTTCGCGAAGTCGATCCGCTCCATGGCGAACCAGAGGACGCCGTCCGGCTCCTGGCCGTGCTCGAAGACGCGGACGATCCCCTCGTGCTCGAGCGACTTCGCCGTCGCGGCCTCGCGCTGGAAGCGGGCGCGGGCGTTCTCGTCGGCGTCGGGCCGCAGGGCCTTGATCGCAGCCGGCTCGCGGCCCTCGGCGGTCGCCAGGTAGACGATCCCCTGCGAGCCGCGGCCGAGGACGTCCTTGATCGTGTAGGGACCGAGCTTGGACCCGACCTCGATCTTGCCCGCCATGCCGGGAGCTTATCCCGAGGTTGGTCAGTGGCGCACGGTGATCGTCCCGTTCCCGTCCACGAGGAGCCCGAGCCGGAGCGGCTCGCGCGCCTCGACGAGCACCCCCGCCGCGTTGTCCGCGTCGCGGCAGAGGATCGAGAGCTCGTACGTCCCGGCCGGTAGCCGCCCGAGCGGGATCGACCCGCTCGAGCTCCAGGCAGACCAGGGCGTCGCGTCCTTCTCGGAGACGACGCGCCACGAGAACTCGGCGCCGCTCCCGTTCGCGGTCACGTTCACGGTCGCCTGCGTGCCGGCGACCGTCGAGCCGGCGAGGCTCGTGACGGGCGCCGCCTCGACGGTGCCCTGAGCCTGAGGGACGACGATCGAGATCGGTCCGACCTCGGCGAGGGCACCGGAGGCGTCGTAGAAGTAGAGAGTGGCGACGCGATCGCCCGGCGGGTCCCCGTCGAGGCGGAGCGAGTGCTGCCCCTCGAAGAGAGGCGCCGCGTAGACCCGGGGCGAGTCGGGAACGAGCGGGCAGATCTGGCGGAGCCAGTAGCTCGTCGCGTCCTCGGTCAGGACCTGGACCGTGAAGCCCTCTCCGGCCGCGACCTCGTAGTCGAGGTGGAGCCAGGGCGCGACGCCGGACGCGCTCACGACCTCGAGGTTCGCCTGGACGAACGTCGTCGTCGGGACCCGGCCCTGGACGAGGAAGCGCCGGATCGCCTCGGACGTGTTGGTGCACCACTGGATCGTCTCCTCGTGCTGGCCCCGGTCGAGGTGGAGGCCCCGGAAGCGCGAGTCGAAGAGGACGCTCGGGAACTCCGGGCCTGCGCGCGCGCTCCCGCTCGGCACGCGCACGAAGCCGTCCGAGTCGTCGCCGAGGATCTCCTGGACGCACTGCCCGAGGTCGAAGGACGGCGTCAGGAAGATGAGCGACTCCTGGACGGAGACGAGGAACGGAGTCGGCGCGATCCCGAGAGTGGCTTGCGACGGCGGTGCCGAAGGAGTCGTGCTCGTGCTCGTGCTCGTGCCCGAGCTCGAGGGTCCGCTCCCGAGGTACTGCTGCGCCGTCTGGATCGCCTGTCCGAACGTCCCGGGATTCACGACGGGATGTCCGAACCCGTAGACATTCCCGTAGACGACGCCGTGGCTCGAGGCCCATGCATCCCAGCCGTCGTTCAGGCGCTCGATGTAGCTCTCCCCGCCCCAGGCCGGGTAGTCGCGCGAGAGCTCGGCGATCTCGCCCCAGCGCTGGAAGGGCATGCGCAGGCTGCTGAGCGAGAGCATGATCGCCTCGATGTCGTCGAGCCCGCGGCTCGGGGACTCGAGGAGGAGGAAGCGCCGGACGCGGCTCGCTCCGCCGGGTCCGTGGCCGCTCCGCCACCTCAGGTAGGCGCGCGCCACGATGCCCCCCATCGAGCACCCGACCATGTCCACCTGGGGCGCTCCGGTGGCGCGGAGGATCTCCTCGACGCATTGATCGACCAGGTCCACGTAGGCGACCGTGTAGTAAGCGCCCTCGGGGTCGGTGCGCGGGACGGGGCAGCCTCCGATCGAGCCGTTCCCGTTGAACCAGGGCTGGTCCGTCGCACGTCTCTTGTAATACCCGACCGCCCAGACCGAGCTCCGGCTGACCGAGGCGACGGCCGCGAGGTCGTCCGCGTAGGCGTCCGGGAACGTCGCGCGCCCGGCGGCCAGAGCCGAGACGATCGGCGCCCAGTCGTGGGGGCTCCCGCCGATCCCGTGCACGAGGACGAGCGGCCTCACGTCCTCCTCGCCGGTGAGCACGGGGGCCGGGGTCGTCGCGCCGCTCGTGCTCGTCGCGCCCGTGGCGCTCGTCGAGGACGCGACGGCCGGAGCGAGCGAGCCGCCTCCGCCTCCCCCGTGGGAGCAGGCGGCGAGCATCGAGAGAGCGCACGACGCGAGAAGGATGCGGGCTCGCAAGGGTTTCCTCGCGCCGGGAGGCGCAAACCGGTGCCCAACGGCCCGTGCCCCGACTTTCCTCGGCTCCAGCGTGCCGGTCTCCGACGATCGGCCGACTCCGCGACGGCCGGTCGTCACCCGCGAACCGAGGCAGCGCGCTGGCCGTATCTCGATTACGATGGTGTGCGTGACGTACTTCGAGGTGAAGTCGCCCAAGCGGGGAGCCAAGCTCAGGCTCGACACCTCGTTCTTCGTGATCGGGCGGGGCGAGCGGATCCCGATCTTCCACGACGACCCCTCGCTCTCCCGCGAGCACGCGGCGGTCGTCATCCGCAAGACGGGCGTGCGGGTCCGTGACCTCGGCTCGAAGAACGGAGTCCTCATCAACGGCGCTCCCATCGGCCGCTACGCCGAGGTCGACCTGAAGCCCGGGGACTCGCTGCGCGTCGGCGCGACGACGCTCGTCCTCCGCGAGGGCGAGCCTCCGAAGGTCGAGCCCAGGGCGCCCGAACCCGAGGCGAAGTCGAAGACCGAAGAGGTCGAGGTCCCGCCGCCGACGGTGCCCAAGACGGAGGAGTCCTCGGACGGCGAGCCCCCGCGTCCGGCGCTCGATCAGAAGACCCTGATCGAGCCCCCGCTCGAGGTCGTGGACGACCTCTCGAAGCTCGAGGAGAGCGACATAGCTCCCCCTGTCACGTCCTCGTCCGACTCCGATTCGGGAGACGACGAGGAGGGGGAAATGACGCGCACGCTCGAGTAGCCGGTTCCGGGAAGGCCTCGGGGGCATTTTTCCCTCGCCGCGACGAGGCGCGCGGCACTTAGCCCCCGGAACGATCCTCGCATCTCTTTCACGCGAGGGAGTCCCTTCTTGAGAGAGGCCCGACGCCGCTGCGCGCGCGTCGCCATGGCCCTCGCGTTCGCTTCGGTCGCATCCTTCGCGGCGGCCGGGTGCTCGCGATCGCCTTCGAACGGCGTCTTCGTGGCTTCGACCGCGAGTCCGGTCGCGAGCACGACGACCTCGCCCCCGCCCCCCGTCCCGGCGCTCACGATCTACCCGCTCGTCGTCGTTCACGGGATCGACGGAGACCCGAGCACGATGTCCGTCTTCGCGGCGCTCCAGGGACAGGGCCGGGCCATCGTCCCCGCCCTCTACGCCGCCGAGGCCGACCAGCTCCAGCCGGGCGCCCTTCCCGTGTCGTGCGTCGTCGTCGCGGGCTACTACAAGGAGTCGGCCTCGGACGTCCTCTACGATCCGGACCCGAACGGCGTCAGCCACGGCTCGATCGGGGGGAATCCGACGCCCCGCACCGACCCCTTCGCCGCGAACTACACGACGAGCTACGTCGAGAGGCTCGGTCGCATCATCGATGGTGTGCGCCTCGCGACGGGGAGCGACCGCGTGGACGTAGCGTGCCTCTCGATGGGCAACATCGTGTCGAGGGCGTATTGCCGCTGGCGCTCGCTCGGAGCCCAGGGCGGCGGGAGCAAGGTCCACGACATGTTCCTCATCGCGGGGCCGCAGCGGGGTCTCAACGCGGTCGAGGCGTATGCGATCGGCTGGGACCGCACGCCCGACGAGATCTTCATGCGCCAGGGCGAGATCGCCGAGATGTGCGCGGAGTACCCCGTCTGGTCGGGATCGAGCTTCGTGGACGAGCTCAACCAGGACTGGGACGCCTTCTGCGCCGCCAACGGCGTCACCTACGCCGGAGTCTCGGGCACGGGCGCCTACGGGAACCAGGTCGATCCACAGGGGAACCCCGTCATCAACACGATCGCGACCATCGTCCCGAACGTCATCGCCGCGATCATCAACTCGGGGACGGTCGCCGACCTCGACCCCTACTACAAGATCTTCTGGCCCGACCTCATCCCCGAGGTCGCGACGGCGCTCAGCAAGCCGACCGACGGCGTCGTCCGCCTCGCGCTCTCGCGGCTCGATCAGCCGCCCTTCGGCAGGACGTATCTCTGGGCGCCCCTCGAGGTCCGCCACCAGGGCGAGTGGAACCCGGAGCAGTCGGTGACCGGCTCGACCGTCACCTCCATCCTCGCCCGCACGTTCTTCGACCGGACGCTCGGGCCGATCGCCGCGGTGACGACGTTCGACGTGGTCCTCGTGGACGCGCCCGGCAAGGCGAGCTGGATCGCGCTCGAGAGCGACGCGAGCGCGGACACGGCGGGAGCCCAGCTCGTCGAGGAGGCCCTCGACGCGAGCGGCAACCCCACCGGCGGAGCCGTCGGTTACGGGGCTCCCGTGCCGGCGGGCGCCCAGCGCATCTTCTTCCCGGTCCCTCCGGGCGGGGGCAACCGTCACTATCACGCCGTCCTCTATGGCACGAACGGAGCCCTCGCGACGCGCGACGTCACGTTCTCGCTCACGAACGGCGCGCTCGACTTCATGCCCGTGACCACGTTCGTGGGAGCGACGAGCCAGCTCGTGGGCGGCTCTCCCGCGGCTTCCGTGACGTTCGCGTCGAACGCGGCTCCTTCGGACACGACTCTCGGCTTCTCGTATCGATTCGATGGCGGCGCGTGGACCCCGCTCACGACGAGCCCGACGTTCGTCACGCCCCCTCTCGGCCCGGGAGAGCATCGCCTCGAAGCTCGCTCGCAGCAGTCGACGAACGGCGCGGGACTCCTCTGCCAGGACACGCGGGGAGTCGCCGTGGGCCTCGTCGTCGACGCGAACGGCGGCCTGACCGTTCGTCGGTAGGTCCTGGTTCCACCTTTACCCCTCCCATGACGGGATTCGGAAAACCGAACCCTCACGACGGAAGACGGCCACCTTCCGTAAGTTGTTTATCCTTGCGCCAAAGGTCTTTAGCGTCGGCGGGCGATCCGGCCCCGACTTTGCGAACCTCCGAGCGGGTTGGCGCAGCGCGGCCACAACGCAGCGCGGCGCAGTCGCTAGGGGGTTGGTCAACATGCTCGGAGAATGGGAAGAGAGGGAGCTCGCTCAAGGGAGCGTGCTCATCGAGCTCGAGGGCAAGCTGCGGGGCTCCCGCGCGCGCCAGCTCGGCGAGCATCTCCAGGAGCTGCCCGCTTCCGTGAAGCGCGTCGTGCTCGACATGCGCGACGTGGTGACCGTGGACAGCCTCGGCACGCAGGCGATCGAGGAGGCCCACGCGCGCGGTCTCGAGCTCGCGCTCGTGACGCGCAAGGGCCTCGAGCTCGACGACGGCCGGCCCGTCCGCGCCCTCTCGCGCAAGGGGCTCACGATCTACGCGACCATCGACGACGCGCTCGCGACCAAGCGCGTCGCCGTCGCTGCTGGCTAGAGCCCGCTTATTTGTTAGATAGGTCGTATGTCCATCTTCAAGGCATACGACATCCGCGGTCTCTACGGTAAGGAGTTCGACGAGGACACGGCGCGAAGGCTCGGCTACGCCTTCGGCCGCTTCCTCGGAGGCAAGGGCACGATCGCGCTCGGCCGCGACATGCGCCCGAGCTCGACGCCGCTCGGCGACGCGCTCGCCGACGGGCTCCTGCGCGCCGGCTGCTCCGTGCTCGAGATCGGTCTCGTGACGACGCCCTGTCTCTACTACGTCGTCGGCGCCAAGGGCTGCCAGGGAGGCGTCATGATCACCGCCTCCCACAACCCGGCCCAGTACAACGGCTTCAAGCTCTGCGGCGCGGGAGCCGTCCCGATCGGGAGCGAGAGCGGGCTCAAGGAGCTCGAGGCGGCCGTTGCCAGGAAGGAGACGCTCCCCGACGCTCCCAAGGGCGCGGGCAAGCGCACGTCGATCGATCCCAAGCCCGAGTACGTCGAGCACCTCCTCCGCCTCGCCGGTGGCAAGATCGGGAAGCTCAAGGTCGTCTTCGACTGCGGCAACGGAGCGGTCGGCGCCGTCCTCCCCGGCCTCCTCGCGAAGTTGCCGCAGATCGAGGCGACGCGGCTCTACTTCGAGCCCGACGGGACGTTCCCGAACCACGAAGCGAACCCGCTCGTCGAGGAGAACCTCAAGGACTGCAAGAAGGCCGTCCTCGAGAAGGAGGCCGACCTCGGTATCGCCTACGACGGAGACGGCGACCGCGTCTTCTTCATCGACGAGACGGGCGAGACGGTGCCCGCCGACCTCATGACCGCGCTCCTCGCTCGCCGCGTGCTCGAGCGCGAGAAGGGGGCCGTGATCATCTACGACCTCCGCAGCACGCGCGTCGTCGCCGAGGAGGTGAAGGCCGCGGGCGGCATCCCGCTCGAGGAGCGCGTCGGCCACGCGTTCATCAAGAAGACCATGCGCGACAAGAACTCGCCCTTCGCGGGCGAGCTCTCGGGTCACTTCTACTGGAAGGACCACTTCTACTGCGACTCCGGGCTCGTCACGACCATGAAGGTCCTCGCCATGGCGAGCGAGGGGAAGAAGCTCTCCACGCTCGTGAAGCCGCTCCGCCGCACGACCCGCTCGGGCGAGATCAACTTCGAGGTCGAGGACAAGGACGGCGCCCTCGCTCGCCTCGAGAAGGCGTTCCCTGGAGCGCAGGTCACGAAGCTCGACGGCGTCACGGTGAGGCTCCAGGACTTCTGGTTCAACGCCAGGAAGTCGAACACGGAACCTCTCCTCCGCTTGAACGTCGAAGCGTCGAGTCAGGCCGTGCTCGGCGACGTCATGAAGAAGATCGAGGGCATGCTCGGCGCTCCGGTGCAGCACGCGTGAGTCACGTCACGCTCCTCCGCTGCGTGTCGTGCGGGGCGACCTACGACAAGGACGGCCCGACTCTCTGGTGTGAGAAGTGCGGGCCCACGGGGACCCTCGACGTCGTCTACGACGCGAAGGCGGCGCGCGCCCAGGTCGACGCCGATCGAGGCCGCACGGGGCTCTGGCGCTGGCGGGGAGTCTTGCCCGTCGAGAAGGACGGGCCGCGCCCTCCGCTCGAGGTCGGGCCCACGCCGCTCGTGCGAGCCACCAACAAGCGGAAGCTCGGGAACCTCTCGCGCATCATCATCAAGGACGAGGGGAGGAACCCCACGGCGTCGTTCAAGGACCGGGCGACGGCCGTCGTCGTCGCGCGCGCCCTCGAGCGGAAGTCGAAGGGGATCCTCTGCGCCTCGACCGGCAACGCCGCGAGCTCGCTCGCCGGGCTCTGCGCGTCGTGCGGGATCCCGTCGGTCATCCTGGTGCCCAAGGCGGCCCCGCGTCCCAAGCTCGCGCAGCTCATGATCTACGGGGCCACCGTCGTCCCGATCGACGGGGTCTACGACGACTGCTTCGACCTCTCGATGCTCGCGGCGCCCGCGCTCGGCTACGACCTCCGCTCGACGGGCGTCAATCCTTATTGCGGCGAGGGCAAGAAGACGTGCGCGCTCGAGCTCGCCGAGCAGCTCGGGTTCGAGCTGCCCGAGTGGGTCGCCGTCAGCGTCGGCGACGGTTGCATCATCGGAGGTCTCGCGAAGGGCTTCGAGGACCTCAAGGCCATGGGCCTGATCTCCCGCGTGCCGAGGCTCGTCGGCGTGCAGGCTGCCGGATCGGCGGCGCTCGCGGAGGCCGCCGCCAGGGGCGGCGAGGTGAAGCCCGTCTCCGGGAAGACGCTCGCCGACTCGATCTCCGTCTCGATTCCCCGCGACGCGAAGAAGGCCTTGCGAGCCGTCAAGGAGAGCAACGGCCGCTGGGTGATCGTCTCGGACGACGAGATCCTCGAGGCCATGCGTCTCCTCGCACGTTCGCTCGGTGTCTTCTCGGAGCCCGCCGGAGCGACGAGCGTCGCGGGGCTGCTGCGGCTCGCGCGCGAGGGAGTGCTCGATCCCGACGCCTCGTGCGTCGCCGTCGTCACGGGGAGCGGGCTCAAGGACGCCGAGAGCGCGTTCAAGGCGGCGGGGCAGGTGCCCGAGCCCGTCGCGCCGAAAATCGAGGCGCTCAAGGCGCGGCTCGGCGTGTGACGAAGGGTCGCTGGATCGTCGGACTTCTCTCCCGCTCGATTGCAGCTCTCGGAGTTCTGGTATTCGTCGCGGCTCCCTGGCACTCCTGGGACAACTTGAGCTTCGGATTCGGTGATCGCTACCACCAGACGGGCCTCGACACACTCCGCGGAGCCGCAGAGAGGGTGCTGCACCAGGGCTTCGTGCTCCCGATCCTCGCCGACCAGCCAGCGAGTCGACCGGGAATCGAGGACGAGATGGTGGTGGCCCTCTGGATCTCCTTTCCGCTCGCCGCTATGGCTCTTCTGGTCGTCCCCTCCTCGTGGGAGCGACTCCGACTGCTTGCCGCGACCGCCTGGCTCGCTTCGGTGATTACGATTGCCTGCGTTTCTCTCTCGGTCTGGCCCCGTCATGGGAGCGTTCCGTTCTTCGCGATGCCCGAGCTCTTCGTCCCGGGTCTGATCTGCGCGGCTCTTGCCGCTGTCCTCCTATCTCGTCGCGTCCAATGGGCGGCGACGCTTCTCCTCGGGCTCGAACCGGGAGCGGCCGTCATCTTCTCCGCCCTCGTCGCGCAATACGCAGGCCCCGCCGCGCCCATCGCGCTGCTTCTCGCTGCTGCTGGGTTCTGGCTCGAGTGCTTGGCGTGGTCGCGTGACACGCAACGGCATGCGGATCCGGACGACTCGGGGCTACGCTAAAGGCATGAGAGAGA
>Ga0070738_10005720_pt1 | contig 13571 bp, 10 predicted proteins | sample Coa_R2_2_FD_66446 | JGI IMG/M metagenome (GOLD analysis project Ga0070738, IMG submission 66446) | Surface soil microbial communities from Centralia Pennsylvania, which are recovering from an underground coalmine fire - Coalmine... | ecosystem: Environmental > Terrestrial > Soil > Unclassified ... | reverse complement strand
CTGCGCGGCGAGCGCGCGGTTCAGCTTCACCAGCTTCGGCGTCGCGACCGGCGTCGGCGAGAGCCGCGCATAGAACCGGTCGGGCAGGCGGGCGTAGCTGTTGTCCAGCGGCCAGGGCGCAATGATCGTGTCCATGGCCCCTTATATGGGAGCGGCTCAGGCGACCGCCAGCGCCACCGCCGTATCGTGGAAAGCCGCACCGCCATTGGGGGGAACCGGATCGGCGCCGATCAGCGTGTTCACGCCGGTGCGGCCGGGATAGGCGTCGCTCGGCCAGTTGCCCTCGACGATGATCACCCCCGGCCGCGCAGTGTCGGCTGGGCGGGCGCGCAGGCGAACCTCGCCGCGGGCATTGGAGAGTCGCACCAGCATCCCCTCGACGATGCCGAGCCGTGCCGCGTCCGCGGGATGGACCAGCGCGCGCGGCTCGCCTTCGCGCTTCTGCGAGCCCGGCGTTTCGGTGAACGTCGTATTGAGGAAGCTGCGCGCCGGAGGCACGACCAGTCGGAACGGCAGGGCGTCGTTCGATTGCTCGTAGGTCTCGAGATGATCCGGCAGCGCGCGCAGGCCGGTGTGATAAGGGCCCACCGCCGCCCAGTCCGGCTTGAAATGGAAGCGCCCATCGCTCGACGGGAATCCCTTGGTGAAATGCGACGCCTCGAACCCTTCGTCGCAATCGATCCAGCCGCGCGCGGCAGCTTCGGCCCATGTGCCCTTGCCGGAGGCGCGCAGGGTCCGATCGAGCAGCTCGACGGCGCTCATGTCGAAGCGATGGGCCGGTGCCCCGAGCCGCTGGCCGAGTGCGCAGATCAGCTCGTGGTTGGTGCGACAGTCCTCGTGGCGATCGAGGACCGCCGGCCCGACCGTGAGATGGGTATGGCCGAGGCCGTAGTAGATGTCGTCGTATTCGAGGAACATCGCCGCCGGCAGCAGGATGTCGGCATAGCGTGCCGTCGCCGTCATGAACTGCTCGTGCACGCAAGTGAACAGGTCCTCACGCGCGAGGCCGCGCGCCACCGCGGCGCTGTCGGGCGCGACGTTGGCCGAATTGGCGTTCTGCATCAGCATCGCGGTCACCGGCGGTCCGCCGGCCAGCGCGCCGGCATCGCCACACAGGATCGGCCCGATGCGCGACTGGTCGAGGACGCGGATCGTCGGGTCGATCATGTCGAGCCCGTGCGCCTCGGTGAGATCGAGACCCCAATGGTCGAAACGCAGGAAGAAGGCGCCGCCGCCCTTGTGCTTCCACGCGCCGGTCATTGCGGGCAGGCAGGTGACGGCATGCATCGCCGTGGCGCCATTGCGCGAGCGCGTGAACCCGAAGCCGAGGCGCAGGAAGCTGCGTTCCGTGCGCCCATAGAGCTGTGCGAAGTCGACGATCTCCTCGACCGAGAGGCCGGTGATGGCGCTTGCCCAGGCTGGGGTCTTGTCGGCGAGATGGGCCTCGATGTCGGGCCCGAAGTCGGTGTGGCGTGCGAGGTACGCCCGGTCCGCCAAGCCTTCCTTCAGGAGCACGTGCATCATGGCGAGCGCCAGCGCGCCGTCGGTGCCAGGCCGCACCACCAGCGCGATGTCGGCCGCCTCGATCGTCGGCGTGCGATAGACGTCGACGACCGCCAGCTTGGCACCGCGCGCCCGTCGCGCCTTGGCGATATGGGTCATCGCATTGACTTGCGTCGAGACCGGATTGCCGCCCCAGACGACGATCAAGTCGGCCTCGGCCATCTCGCGTGGATCGGCGCCCAGCAGCTTCCCGACGCCGGCGCGCCAGCCCGATTCGGCCGGCGTGACGCAGATCGTCGTCTTCTGCCGCGAATAGCCCATGGCATTGCGCAATCTCTCCATGCCGTAGCGCTGGATCACGCCCATCGTGCCGCCCGAATGGTAGGGCCACACCGCCTCGCGGCCGTGCCGTTGCTCGGCGCGCTGGAAGGCCTCGGCGACTTCATCGAGCGCCGCCTCCCAGGAGATCGGCCGGAAGCTGCCGCTGCCCTTGGCGCCGGAGCGCTGCAGCGGCTGCTTCAACCGGTCGGGGTGATGCACCCGCTCGGCGTAGCGCGCGACCTTGGCGCAGACGACGCCGTCGGTATAGCTGTTGGCCGCTGCACCGCGGATGCGTCCGATGCGGGTCGATGAAAGGCGCTCGACCTCGAGCGAGCAGGCGCTCGGGCAATCGTGAGGGCAGGCGGACTTGCGATACTCGATTCCCATGCGCGGACTGTCGCGCTGCGGTGAACGGGCGTCCAGCGTTTCGAACAGCAGGCTGGTGCTGCCGATAGTCCTTGCCGGAAAAACGATGGTGCCGGCAGACTTTCGGCAAAGGAAGCGGAGATAAAGCGTATGTCACCAGTGCGCCTTGGGCGTCGAACCATTCTCGCCGCCGCGCTGGCGGCACCCGCCATCGCGCGCGCCGATGCCTATCCTAAAAGCAGCGTGCGCGTCGTCAATGCCTACAGCCCCGGAGGCACCGCCGATGTCGTCTGCCGCATCCTCTGCCAGGCGCTGAGCGAGAAGCTCGGCCAGACCTTCGCGGTCGACAACAAGCCGGGCGCGGCCGGCACGATCGCAGCGCAGATCGTGGCGCGTGCGCCGGCCGACGGCTACACGCTGCTCTACGATGCCACGGCGCACTCGGTGAACCCGTCGCTGTTCAGCAAGCTGCCCTACGACACGCGGCGCGACCTGCTGCCGGTCTTCCTCTCGCTGCAGACACCCAATACGCTTATGCGCAACGCGCAGTTCGAGGCGAAGACGATCGCCGAGCTGATCGCGCTCGCCAAGAGCAAGCCCGGCGCGCTCGACTGCGCCTCGACCGGCATCGGCACGGTCCAGCATGTCTCGCTCGAGCTCTTGAACCAGCGGGCCGGCATCAAGATCAATCACGTGCCGTACAAGGAGATGGGCTCGGTGCGGAACGACCTGTTCGCCGGTCGCATTCCGCTACAGTTCAGCAACGTGCCGGGCACGATCGCCTTGCGCGCCTCCAAGGAAGTGACGTGCATGGCGCATACCGGGCCGGGACCGATCGAGGTGCTGCCCGGCATCCACGGCGTCGCCGAAGTGCTGCCCGGCTTCGAGACCTGGGAGTGGAACGGCGTGTTCGCGCCGGCCCGCACCGATCCCGGTCTGGTCAGGCACCTCAACGAGGAGATGAACGCGGCCTTCCGCGTGCCCGCGGTCGCGGCGAGGCTGGCCGAGCTGGGCGCGCTGACCAGGCCCAACACGGTCGAAGAGTTCGCCGCCTTCCGCGAAACCCAGATCGCCTTCTTCGCCGAGATGGTGAAGGCGGCGAACATCCATATCGAGTGAGGATCCGATGCCTGCCGACGATCCGCTGTTGGGCCATGGCCGTCAGGTCATCGTGCGCGAGGATTGGCTCGGGCTGACCGAGGAGCCGATCCTCGAGCCCGGCCTGCCGATCGTCGATCCGCATCATCACCTGTGGGAACGGGACGCGCGTGGCACCTACCTGCTGCCGGAGCTGCTGGCTGATACCGGCAGCGGCCATGACGTGCGCGGCACGATCTTCGTCCAATGCGGCGAGATGTACCGCGCCGCTGGCCCGAAGGACGAGCAGTCGCTGGGCGAGACCGAGTTCGTCACCGGCATCGCCGCGATGAGCGCGAGCGGTCGCCATGGCAAGACGCGTGCCTGCGCCGGCATCATCGGCATGGTCGACCTCACCTTGGGCGACAGGGTCGATCCGCTGCTCGAGCGGCACATCACCATCGCCGGCGGCCGCTTCTGCGGCATCCGCAACCGCACCGCCTGGCACCCGTCGCCGGAAATCACGTCGAACCTGGTCTCGCCGCCGCCGGGACCGCTTGAGAACCCGGCCTTCCACGAGGGCGCCCGACGCCTCGCCAAACACGGCCTGCCGCTCGACATATGGGGCTATCACACGCAGCTGCCGCATGTGATCCGGCTCGCGCGTGCCGTGCCGGAGCTGACGGTGGTGGTCGATCACGTCGGCGGACCACTCGGCATCGGGCCGTTCGAGGGCAAGCAGGCCGAGGTCTTCCCCGAGTGGAAGAAGCTGATCCTCGAGCTGGCGGCGCTGCCCAATACGGTCGTGAAGCTGGGCGGCCTCGCCATGTACGTCACCGGCTTCCACTTCCATCGCCGGCCCAAGCCGCCGGGTTCGGAGGAACTGGCGAAGGTCTGGAAGCCCTACATCGAGATCTGCATCGAGGCATTCGGCGCCGAGCGCTGCATGTTCGAGAGCAACTTCCCGGTCGACAAGGGCATGTGCAGCTACGCTGTGCTGTGGAATGCGCTGAAGCGTCTCGCCGCCGGTGCGAGCGCCGCCGAGAAGACCGCGTTGTTCAGCGGCGCCGCGATGCGGGTCTACAAGCTCGGCAAGTTGCCAGAGGCACTGGCAATCGCCCTTTGATCTCCTATTCGCTCACTATGGGTCGGGTCATCCAAGCCCTCCCTCGTATTGCGCCTATTGCTCTAGCCAAAGGGAAAAGGAATTTCGGGTAGTGTTTCCAGCACCAGCGCGGCCCCGTCTCGCGCGGAATCCAACAGAGCTTCCACCCGAGTCGGAAAGCTCTTCTTCGATTGCACGACTACCTGTAGGCCTTCAGTACGACAAATTTCCCAAATGAATGAACCGGCCACGCCTGTCAGGCCGACCACTCGCACAAGATAACCGTCTTTCACCGACATCACTCCCACAGTCCATTTTTATGGGCGGCGATCCTATTCCTCACGAGAAGCGTAGCAACAGTTTCATGTTGCCACCGCTATGAAAAAACATGGGGCTCATCCCGCCTGGGCCTCCAGGTCTTCGGCTTCTTCTTCAAGTTCCTGCGCATGTTGCAGCATCAGCCCCCCATCCGCAGCACGGAGACCCGTAAAACAGGAGGAAGATTCTGACGATCAGTCCCTGAACGGATCCGTCATCAGAATCGTGTCCTCGCGCTCGGGGCTGGTCGACAGCAGCGCGACCGGGCACCCGACCAGTTCCTCGACGCGGCGGACATACTTGATGCAGGTCGCCGGCAGCTCGGCGTAGGCGCGGGCGCCCTTGGTGCTTTCTTTCCAGCCTTCGAAGATCTCCCAGATCGGCTTGATCTTGGCCTGTGCGCCCATGGTGAAGGGGAAGCGCTCGATGCGCTTGCCGTCGAGCTCGTAGCCGACGCAGATCTTGATTTCGTCGAGCCCGTCCAGCACGTCGAGCTTGGTGAGGGCGATGCCGTCGATGCCGTTGAGCTTCACCGCCTGGCGCACCATCACCGCGTCGAACCAGCCGCAGCGCCGGCGCCGGCCGGTGTTGGTGCCGAACTCGTTGCCGCGATCGCCCAGCAGCTGGCCGATCTCGTCCTTGAGCTCGGTCGGGAAGGGGCCGTCGCCGACCCGCGTGGTGTAGGCCTTGGCGATGCCCAGCACGTAGCCGACCGCGCCGTTGCCCAGGCCCGAGCCGATCATCGCCTGCGCTGCCACGGTGTTGGAGGACGTGACGTACGGATAGGTGCCGTGGTCGATGTCGAGCATGGTGGCCTGCGCGCCCTCGAACAGAATGCGCTTGCCGGCGGCGCGCAGGCCATCGAGCCGCTCCCACACATCCTCGGCGAACGGCAGGAGCTGCGGCGCCAGCGCCAGCAGGTCCTTCGTCAGTTGAGCCGCGTCGACCGGCGGCTTGCCGAGGCCCTGGCGCAGGGGATTGTGATGGGCGAGCAAGGTCGCGACCTTGGCCGGCAGCATATCCGGCTCGCCGAGATCGCCGACACGAATCGCGCGGCGGCCGACCTTGTCCTCGTAAGCGGGGCCGATGCCGCGCCGCGTCGTGCCGATCTTGATCACGCCGTCGGCATCCTCGCGCCAGCCATCGAGGTCGCGATGCAACGGCAGGATCAGCACGGCATGATTGGCGATCTTGAGGTTGTCGGGCGTCACCGCGACGCCCTGGCCGCTTACCTTCTTCACCTCCTCGAGGAAGTGCCAGGGATCGACCACCACCCCGTTGCCGATGATCGACAGCTTGCCCTTGCGCACCACACCTGACGGCAAGAGCGCGAGCTTGTAGGTCTGGTTGCCGATGACCAGCGTATGGCCGGCATTGTGGCCGCCCTGGAAGCGCACCACGACCTCGGCGCGCTCGCTCAGCCAATCCACGATCTTGCCCTTGCCCTCGTCACCCCATTGGGCGCCGATCACTGCCACGTTGGCCATTTGCGAATTCCTGACATGCGAACGCCTCCGCGGCGGGGTGCCGGGAGGCGTGAGGGTGCATAGCATGCGCGGCCCCGAGGGCGAAGCGGATAAAGGCCGCAGCAACGTGCGCCCGTCGTGCGCGTGAGGGACACATGCTTACGCTTCGTTTCCTGATCGTTGCCGCTTGCATGGCCTTGGCGGGGTGCGGTTCCGAATCGTCGCTGGAACGGGTGCAGCAGCCTGGGCAGACGTCGGTAAGCGGCCTGGAATTGCCGCCAGCTGATGCCCTGGAGCGCCCTGCAGCGCAGACGGCCAATCTGCCGGCCCGTTGAGGGGCGCGCAGCTACTGCTGCATCTCCTTCTTGTTGTCGTCGGGGCTTTGGGCCGTTGAGGGATCCGGATTTTCCGTGCCCTGAAGAATGGTCGACGATTGCGGTCCGATCAGCAGCAGGACCGGCTTGCCAGTCTTGTCGGTCGCGCTCACGGCGTATGTGGTCGGCAGGATGGTGATGTCCTTGTAACCGTCGGCGGTGAGCCGCGCCCGGATTTGCTCCGTCAGTGCAGCGTTGTCGTTGCCGTCGATGGTCGCAGGCGCATCCGACGTCTTGGCGATCGCCGGCGCTGCGCCCGCCAAGGCAAGCATCGCGAGCGCAGAGGTGATGAAGAAACGGGCCATGGGCAGGCTCCTTGTCACTATGTGAGGGACGCTACTGCTGGATGATCTCGTCGTTGGTGGTGCCCGGGACCTGGGCCTGCGACGGATCCTTGTCCGGGACTTTCATCATCGTCATGGAGTGCGGGCCGATCATCATCACGACCTTGTTGCCGTCCTTGTCCTTGGCGCTCACGATGTATGAGCCGGGGGCGATCTTGACGTCGCTGTAGCCGTCTTGAGCCAGCTTCTCTCGGAGCTTTTGCGGCCCGTGCTGAATCTCCTGGTCGGACATGCCATCGTTGTTTTGGGCATCGTTGCCCTGCGGCTTGTCGCTCGGGGCGGGCGACTGCGCCCAGGCTGCGCCGGCCAGTAGCGCGAGCGATGCACAAGCGGGAACTATCAGTCGGCCGAACATGGGATTCTCCCTCGGGTTGCCGAGTGCTCGCTTACGGAACGGCCTGGCGGGCCCGGCGTTCCGGGCAAAAAGGTGCGCCGGTGCCGATCAACCATGCGTGAATGTGAAGGAAATCACGGAGATCTGGCGCGGGACCGTACAGACAGGCTGCAGGCGAACGGTCATCATCCGCGTCGAGGGGAGTATCAAACACACCATGTCTACCGTCGTACGAGTCGGACTGCTGGGGCTGGCGCTGGCTTTCGCCGCCGGTGTTGGAGAGGCTGCCGCGCAGGGAATGGGCAGCGGCCCGATCCAGACCTTGCCTTGGGCCGCCAAGCAACGGTCGAAGCCTAACCCCAACAAGGAGGCCCAGAAGGGCGCCGAAGCCGAAATCCAACCCGTCGAGCAGCTCCGCGCCGAGCCGATCGTCGGTGCCGGCCCGGTCGACCCCCAGCCGAAGCACTAGTTTTCGCTGCTCAAAGCGGCACAGCCTCGCCGTCGATCAGGGCATGGGTGCAGCCCAGCCGTTTGGCTTCCTTGCGCGCATCATCGGCGGCCGTGACGGCGCGGACCACGGCATAGCCCTTGACCTGCCAGGGCGCGGCGTCGGCCCAGCCGGCGCCGGCCGGCAGATAGAGGCGCGGGCGCGGCGGCGCGGGTTCTGACGCCGCCAGCACGGCGTCCATGTAGAGCGTGAAGCCGGTCGCGGGTTCGCTGACGCCATCCTCGGGATAACCCGCGGAGTAGCGACCGCCGCGCACCAACTCCTGCCGGCCCTCCAGCGCGAACACCGAGAACGAAACACCGGTCTGGTACTCGAGGCCGCGATAGTCGACCGCGTCCAGGGTCAGCGGCAGCTCCGGCTCGGCGGCGGCGACCAGCGCCACGACCTCGGCCAGTCGCGCCGCCTCGGCCGCGGCTGCAGCCGGCAGCTTCAGCTTCTTGAGCTGGGCGATCGCCTTGTCGGCCGGGCCGGCGGCGCGCAGCAGGCCGATGAACAGATCGGCCGCCTTCTTGCCGTCGCCCTTTTCGCCAACCAGAGCCTTGGCGATGGCCGCCTCGTCCTTGCGATCGAGCGCTCGGCGCAACAGGCGCACCGGCTCGGCCTCGAGCTTCAGCCCGGCGGCTACGGCGGCGACCAGCGTCGGCAGGTTGAGATCGACCGTCAGCCGGGCGACGCCGATGGCGCGCAGGGCGTCGACCGCCAGCAGCACGGCTTCGGCGTCGGCCTCCGCCGTGTCGACTCCGAGGAGCTCACAACCGACCTGCGCGAACTGCCGCTCGGGCTTCAGTGCATTGCCGCGCACACGGATCACATTGCCGCCGTAGGACAGGCGCAGCGGCCGCGGCTCGTGTTTCAATCGTGTTACGGCGATGCGCGCCACCTGCACGGTCATGTCGGGCCGCACGCCCATCATGCGCTGCGACACCGGGTCCATCAGCCGGAAGGTCTGCGAGGCGAGCGCGGCGCCGGGTCCGCCAAGCAGCGATTCCTCGAACTCGACCATCGGCGGCTTCACGCGGTCGTAACCGAAGGCGGCAAAGCGCTTGATCGCGATGTCGATGGCGTCGGCCTCGCGCGCAGCGTCCGGCGGCAGGAGGTCGGCGAGACCGGCGGGCAGCAGGCCGCGATGGTCGTTGTCGTTCGAGCTCATGTTCGGTTGATAACCGATTCCGGCGCGCAGCGGGACCGGAGATATGCATTGGTGGTGACGGTGACGCACTCCCTTCCGCATTCATCGATGCTAAAGAGGAGCGTATCGGGGCAGCAACCAAGAAGAAGATGTCATTGCGTGTTGGGCGTAGAGTTGCCGGACTGCTGGCGGCGGTTGCGGTTGCAGGGGCAGTTCTTCCGGCCCAGGCACAGACATTCAATTCCGAAGGCCCGGCGCCGAGCCAGGGTCCGTGGGCGACTATCCAGAGTCGCGACAATCCCGGCCTGAACCAGGGCACTGTGGCGGGGGCGATTCAGGCCGTGTTGCCCGACCCGAACAACCCCAACCGCATCTTCATCGGCTCGACCAACGGCGGCATCTGGGGAACCACCAACGGCGGCGCCACCTGGACGCCGCTCTCGGACAACGCGTCGTCGCTGTCGATCGCCAGCCTGAGCTTCGACCCGACCAACACCAACGTCATCATCGCCGGCATCGGCAATACCTCGAACGGCGCAGTCGGCAGATACAGCAGCGGCCTGATGACCGGGCTGCTCTACAGCGACAATGGCGGCAGCAGCTGGAGCACGATCAGTCTCGGTCCGACGCTCAGTGGCAAGAGCATTGTCTCGGCTGCCATCCGCGGAAACGTGATTCTAGCGGCATCAGCCGATCCCAACGACATCGACCGCGCCGGCGGCGGCCTGTACTTCAGCGACAATGGCGGTACGTCCTTCGACGCGGCACACGGCATTCCGGCGAACGCGCCGGTCACCGCCCTCGCGGCGGACAGCGGCTCGACCAGCACCTTCTACGCCTCGGTCAACGGCAACGGCATCTACCGGAGCGTCAACAGCGGCGAGGACTGGAGGCAGGTCAACATTCCCGGCCTCAGCACGGCCGACAATCTGAAGGTCGTCACCGGCAGCATCGCGGGCACGATTCTCGTCGCCTCCTATAACGACTCGAAGGTGACCGGCCTTGCCCTGTCGAAGGACGGCGGCGTCACCTGGAACCTGCTTCAGGTGCCGGCACCCAACAGCGGTCAGACCAACACCAATCTCGCGCTGGCGATCGATCCGCACGATCCCAACGTGGTCTATCTGGGCGGCGCGGCCACCACGGCGGATCGCAACTATACGCTGGCCGGCTACAAGATCGTGCTGAACGCCGACGAAAGCTCGACTTTCACGCCAATCACGCTCGACGGCACGGTCGACAACAGCTCGCCGCATGCCGATGCCCGCGTCTTCGTATTCGACCAGAACGGCCGGATGCTGATGGGCGGCGACGGCGGCGTCTACGCCATGACCACCACCGCCCAGGGTGTGTCGTGGTCCGGACTGAACACCTCGTCCCTGTCGGTGCGCGAGGCCAACGCGGTTGCCTATGATTTCATCACAAAGCGCATCATAGTCGCCGCGCAGGACACCGGCGTGGCGGTGCAGGATTCGGCGCGCAGTTCCGGCTACACGGCCGTGCAGGGAGCCGACGGCACGAACGCCGCGGTCAACGACGTGACCCTGCGGTCCCACGGCCAGAGCGTAGTCTATACCTCCTACCAGAATCTGGGCGCGTTGACGCGCTGGACCTACGACTCCCACGGCACCCTGATCGACGACTACGTCTTCAACACCTCGCAGAAGGGCAACAACCGGCTGAACTTCGAGCCGGACGACTTCAAGACGCCGTCCAATCCCGATCCGGACTCCGAGAGCAGCGGCCCATCGCTGCCGCACCATTCGCGCATCGTCCTGAACAAGGTGGATCCGACCCGGATCGCCTTCGGCACCAACTACGTCTATACGACCCAGGACAAGGACGCCAACAGCACGACGCTCACGCTGCTCGACCGCGGCGAAGCGGGATCGCCCATCGGCCCGGTAACCGCGCTTGCTTTCGGCACATTCGACAACCCGAATGCGGTACTCGCTGCTTCGGCCAGCGGGGTCTATCTCAGCACGTCCGAGACCGGCGGCTCGTTGAATCCGACCGGCTATGTGATCACCAACCAGACCGGTCCGAGCGCGGTCGTATTCGACACCCGCTATGCGAGCACATTCTACGTCGCCGACGGCAACACCCTGCAATATACGACCAACGGTGGCCGCGGAGCGTTCGGCGATCTTACGCCGAATCTCGGGACGCTGAACATCACGCGGCCGCTGTCCCTCGAGTTCATCTCGACCAATGGCGTAAATGCGCTGCTGGTCGGCGGCCTGCGCTCGAACGAGGCCGCACAAAGCCCGCTCGCGGCTGTCGAGGCCGACGGCGCCGGCGCGCTGATCACGGGGAGCTGGCGCTCCTTCGGTACGAACCTTCCCAATGCCATGGTGAGCGCGCTTGCCTACAATCCTTCGGCTGATGCGCTGGTCGTGTCGCTGTGGGGCCGCGGCATCTGGACCCTGTACGACGTGACGAGCAATTTCAGCTCTGCGTCGGTGCTGCAGTTCGGCCTGGCCGACAACGATTCCACGCCCGACCCCGCGCTGCTGACCGGGGCGCGGCCGCTGGTCAAGGACGGCATCGGCACTCTCAGGATCACCGGAACGGCGACCTACAGCGGCGGCACCACGATCAAGAACGGCACCCTCCTGCTGTCCGGTACCGGTACCCTCGGCGCGACCTCGGCCGGCACGAGCGTATCGGGCGGCATACTCGATCTCGGCGGCACCACGCAGACCCAGGATGGCGGCCTGACCCTGACCGGCGGCACGGTGCAGAACGGCATCTTTCAGTCGAATGGCGGCTTCACGGTCCAGAACGGCGCGATCTCCGCGGTGCTTGCGGGCAGCGGCGGCCTGACCAAGACCGGCGCCGACCAGACCGTCTCGCTGTCGGGGCTCAACACCTACACCGGCAGCACGACCGTGAGCGCCGGCATCCTTCGCGTGGACGGCTCGATCGCCTCGTCGAGCGGCGTCACGGTCGGCGTCGACGGCGTGCTCGGCGGCTCCGGGACGCTGCCCGCGACCGTGGTGAATGGCGTCGTGGCGCCGAACAACCCCGGCGGGTTCCTCACCGTGAACACCAGCTACACGCAGCACGCCGGCAGCACCTACGAGGCCGTTGTCACGCCGGCCGGGCAAAGCGACCAGATCAGGGTGAACGGCGCAGCGTCGCTCGCCGGCGCCGTCGCGCTGCTGCCGACCGCCGGCTCCTACGGCAACGGCAAGACCTTCACGCTCCTGACCGCGACATCGGTCACGGGCCACTATGACGGCGCGACCAGCAGCTACGCGTTCCTGAAGCCGACGCTGAGCTATGACGCGACCGACGTCTTCGTGACGCTGGCGCCCGGCGGCTTCTCGCAGGCCGCACAGACGCCCTCGCAGGCGGCGGTGGCCGGCGTGCTGGACCGCAACGTCGCGACCGCCAGCGGCGACTTCCTCTCGGTCATGGATGCCTTCAGCCTGATGACGCCGACGCAGGCCAGCGCTGCCTTCCAGGCGATCAGCGGCCAGAACTATGCCGGCTTCTCGTCGCTCGGCGTGCAGACCGCACAACTTTTCATGAACTTCTTCTCCCTGCAGGCGGGCGGCGCCCAGACCACCGGTCGCGGAGGCGGCGGCAGCCGCGTGGCCATGGCCGAAGCCTGCGACGTCGCCTGCGATGCGACCGAAACGCCGCGCTGGAGCGCCTGGGGCGGCCCGCTGGGCGGCGTCGGCACGATCGCCGGCAGCACGTCGGCGCCGGGTCAGAACTTCAACATCGGTGGCTTTGCCGCCGGTATCGATCGCCGCTTCGACGGCGGCCTGCTGTTCGGCGTCACGGCCGGGTACACGGCGGCCAACACCTATACCCAGACCATGCCGGGGCAGGGCTCGGCCAACACCGTCCAGCTCGGCTTCTACGGCGAATACGCCGTCGGCAATTTTTACCTCGACGCCCTGGCGGGCTATGCGCACTCATCCAACCAGATGACGCGGCCGATCTCGCTGCCCGGCCTCGCCCAGCGCACGGCGATCGGCAAGACGACGACGGAGCAGTTCTTCGGCCAGCTCGAAGCCGGCTACAAGATCGCACTGGGCGGACCGCTCGACTCCTTCGTGACGCCTTTCGCGCGGCTGCAAGGCTCGACGGCGACCCAGGCCGGGTTCACCGAGAGCGGGGCGGACTCCCTCGACCTCAGCCTTGCCGGACAGACCACGAACTCGCTGCGCACCGTGCTCGGCGCCCAGGCCGGCGCGTCGGTCGACCTCGGCTGGCGTCAAAAGCTGGGACTGGTCCTGCGCCTGGGCTGGAGCCACGAATACGCCGATACGTCGCGGCCGGTGAATGCGAGCTTTGCCGGCGCGCCGGCCTCGCCGTTCACCGTGGCCGGCGCCGAGGCGCCGCGCGACGGGGCGATCGTCGGCCTTTCGGCCAGCACGGCGATCGCCCAGTCGACCAGCCTGTACCTGCGCTACGACGGCGAGCTGGCGGGCGGCAATACCAGCCACATCGTGTCGGCTGGCCTACGCATCACCTGGTAGACCCGAAGCGCTTGTTTCCCGCGGCATTTGGGCTATTGGTCGCGCGATGACCCACGCGCGCCCGGCCCTGTCCGTGGTGGCCCCCTGCTTCAACGAGGAGGGCGTGCTGCCGGAGTTCGTGCGCCGGGTGGCCGCGGTGCTGGACGGCATCGACGCCACGGCGGAGATCGTGCTGGTCGACGACGGCTCGCGCGACGGCACCTGGAAGGCGATGACCGAGGCGGCGGCTC
>Ga0070738_10005718_pt1 | contig 13579 bp, 9 predicted proteins | sample Coa_R2_2_FD_66446 | JGI IMG/M metagenome (GOLD analysis project Ga0070738, IMG submission 66446) | Surface soil microbial communities from Centralia Pennsylvania, which are recovering from an underground coalmine fire - Coalmine... | ecosystem: Environmental > Terrestrial > Soil > Unclassified ... | reverse complement strand
GACCACACAGTGAAACTGTGGAATTTGCAGGGCCACGTACTACACACCTTTAAAGGGCATACAGGCAGCGTCGAGAGTGTCAGCTTCAGCCCCGATGGGAAAACCATTGCGACGGGAAGTGCAGACGGCACAGCAAAACTGTGGGATTTGCAAGGCCACGTACTACAAACCTTTAAAGGTCACCTTAGTGAAGTTACAAGCGTGAGCTTTAGCCCCGATGGTAAAACGATTGCGACGGGAAGTGCAGACGGTACAGCAAAGCTTTGGAGTGTACACGGACAAAGGCAGCAAACTTTCCAGGGACATTGTGGGAAAGTCTGGGGAGTCAGTTTCAGCCCTGATGGCAAAATGATTGCCACGGGCAACGAAGATAGCACGGCAACACTATGGAATTTAAAGCAGCGAAAGTTACAAACCTTCCAAGTAAGCAGCAATCCTGTAAACAGCCTCAGTTGCAGCCTCGATGGCAAAGTAATTGCCACAGGAAATAAAGATGGGACAGCAACGCTGTGGAATTGGCAAGGTCAAGCGCTGCAAACCTTCAAAGGAAACAGTGGAAAAATATGGAGCATCGGCTTTAGCCCCGATGGAAAGACGCTTGCCACAGGTTCTGACGATGGAACAGTAACGTTATGGAGTTTTCAAGGGCAAGCGTTACAAACCTTCAAAGGAAACAGTGGAAAAATATGGAGCGTCAGCTTTAGCCCCGATGGAAAGACGCTTGCCACAGGCAATGAAGATCACACGGCAACGTTGTGGAATTTGCAAGGGCAAGCGTTACAAACCTTTAAAGGAGGACATAATAAAAGAGTTTTCAGTGTCAGTTTTAGCCCGGATGGCAGAACGATTGCCACAGGAAGCGAAGATAAGACAGCAATATTATGGAACTTGCAAGGGCAAGTATTGCATCCTTTGGAAGGACATGATGGACGGGTTAAGAGCGTCCGCTTTAGTCCAGACGGTAAAATCATCGCTACAGCCAGTGTGGACAATACTGTTAAGTTATGGGATTTGCAAGGACGGGAGCTTCAGACCCTAAAAGGACATAGTGGAAGTGTTCGGATCGTAGGTTTTAGTCCAGACGGTAAAATTATCGCCACGGGCAGTGCGGACAATACCGTTAAGTTATGGGATTTGCAAGGACGGGAGCTTCAGACCCTGAAAGGACATAGTGGAAGTGTTTGGAGCGTAGGTTTTAGTCCTGACGGCAAGACCCTCGCTACAGGCAGTGCTGACAGCACGGTGATTCTTTGGAACCTGGATCTTGATGATTTAATGGCGAAAGGCTGCGAATGGCTGGACGGCTACCGCACCAACAACCCTAACGGTCGGAGCGACCAAGAACTCAACGCTATTTGTAATGCCGTAGAGCCATCCCATCCTGTAGAGCGCAAGGCATCGCTGTGGACGCAGCCGATCGCCTTCTTCACAAATCTTGGCAAACGGTTTCATGGTTAGTAATGGTAGGAGAGGACGATCGCTCAATTGCGTCTGATCGCCCCTATTTTCGTAGCAGAAGCCGATGCAATCAGCGCACTTCGTTCTACGCAAACAGCAACCGACCCTTCGGTTCTGGACTGATGACCAAGGAACAACCGATTTCCGTTGTAATTGAAAATTTGACATCATACTGGATTCCGTACTGGATCAGTTTTATAAATGATTGCCTCATTGTCGATCGCAAATGCCAAAAGCGCTGTTTGTAACAGTTGCTTGTTTTTAAGGGTGACTCCCAGACACTTTCTAAACAGGATGGCTTTATCTTTTCCCTTCGGATGTTGCAGCTTCAGTGAGTAACGCTCAATCTTATCTCTTAGTTGTGCCTCACCCACCAATACGCTTTCAATCACACTGTGCCGCGCTAGCGATCGCCTGAATATCACCATCACTGCTGATCTATTTGCGCTCTAACAAAAGAACTGAGGTCTTACACACGATCTGTGTTTTTGCAGCTTCAAGGAGAAACGATCGCGCTACCTGCAAGACTCAGCCCCAACCGAATCAACCGTCTTCAAACGCGATCGCCCTTTAAAAACAAGCCTTCTTCCGTTGCTAATGTGGTTGAGTTTTCTCCTCAATGGTGCCTGTAATTAGAAGGTTTTGATCAGTTCAATCAAGGCACGTTTGTCGTCGTCGGGTAGATTGGTGCCAAATAGATGTCCCCGGTCTTCAACGAAGTCGGGCGACTGGCTGATATCCAACAGTGGGCGACTAATAATTGCGGGGAGGCCACCGGAAACATCAAGATCGCGCAGGGATGGTTTGCGTTCCAGGAGTTGGGCGATTGCGGTTCTCACATTCACATTCGCCAGCAAGTTGACGGGCGTTCCTTTGGGAATGGGGACTGCCAGACCGACGGGGAAGTTGATCAGTTTATCCGCCGATAAAATGCTGTCCTGGGACGTGCGCTTAATCACGTGATCGCGTTTTTCCGGCCAGAGCAGCTTTTCCATCGCATCGTTGTAAGCATCCAGGCGACCTTTGACGGATGGATCGGCCGTGTAATGACCAAGGGCATTATTGTGGAACAGTGGTGCCGTTGCCCAAACGCTAATCAGCGAGGGCGTGCGGTAATAGCCCACACCACCAGAGGGAATCGTGAAGTCGATCGGCGCTTTGGCATCAAAGGGATTTTCGAGCGTGACGGTTCCGGGGGATGGCTGCTCCTTGTAGGTTTTGGACGAGTACTGTTCCCAGATGTGTCCCTGGGTGGCATTGGTGGCTAACGCGCGCGCCATATTGGTGCCAATCTGCGTGACAGGGTAGCGCTTGTCATCCGACAGAAAATTGTGGTCGAGGAAATCAGAGCTGAGCAAGGATTTCTGATACCACTGCTTGGCTTGTTCTGGGTCAGCCGCAATGTCTGCGGGTGGCTGTTTGCTGGAGTGGCACTGGGCGCAGTTATTGGCAAAGGCAATCTTGCCGCGCTTTAATACCTCATCGCTGGCCGTCAGAAATGCCTTACCGCCCTCGGCATTCGCTAAGCGCAACGGGGCTTGCGTTTTTAAGAACGCTTCAGCATCAGCCATCCGGGCTTCGGTTTCACCATAGCCTTTGCAGACCTTTCGAGCCGTTTGCGCGTCAAAGGGTCGTTGGGGCGTGCGTCCCAGCAACGCATCATGGCGCGTGAGCCAGTACTCTGAACAGGTGCCAATATTTACATATACTCGTACGGACGCACCAGCAATCCCAATGGAATCCGCCCCATCTTTCAAAATATGCTGCACCGCTTTGATGGAACCATCGGGCATCACCTCTTCTACGGTGGGGCGATCGGCCAAATTAAAGATGGAATTAATCGCGTTCGGATTATTGATGGAATCGGTCGCAATCCGTGAGGTGTCTGAGGTTCCGGGTTCCTGGGTATCCAGCACATGCCAGACAAAATCGCTGGGCTTCAACCCTGACGAGAAGAGTGCCCCTTCCCGCAAATACTGATTGCCAATAGTCGGCACCAGGTTTTCCCATTGCGGGTGTTCTGGATCAGCGGGCGGTTTGAGTGGGTTGAACGCCACGTGGCAGGACGCACAGCTCAGACCAAACAGGTAAGGTGGCTCGATCGCCGCTGGCGTCGCAGTATAAGCACTGGCGCTCCACTTTTTGGGGTCAAAATTGGGATTATTGAATTTACGAATGCCGATGACACCAGATGAGCGTGGATCCTGGCACTCATCCATCCACAAACCATATTGATCCGGTTTCTCTGCCTTCCTGCAGCCCGGATCGTTCATCACGCCGAGTTGGGCAAACCGCTGATCGTGCTTGCGTGAGTCCAGCACCTTCAAAAAGTCGATCTTGCCCCTGGTTCGAATTGTCAGGGCACGATACAGCTTTTCATCGCCATCGCCTGTCCACAGATACCAGGTGCACCGTCCCTGAATCTCGGCCTCGGTCAGTTGTCGATCCTGATAGGCGGGCAAATAGCCCAACTCGCCACAGGGATTTGTCGTTGTGTCGTACGTTCCACGGGTGTATTGATTGTCTCCTGCCGGGAGAGTGGACGATCGCGGGGCGGGTGCAGCCGGGGGACTGGGTAACGCTGTCCCATCAGCAAGGTTTGACACAGCGGCGATCGGGCTAGTTGTGCTCGTCTCCAGTTCACTGGCAAACGCGGCGGCTGTGGAGCAAAGCCCCACCAGCAAGACCACGTAGACCAGAAACCGCCAGGCGCGTTGTATCAACCCCAAACGGGAAGTGTTCATGGAAAACTCCCTGACTCCAACAAATCAGTAGCTACAGCGATCAAAGCATTGCCCAGGAACGTTTCAGAATTCGAGGACAAAACTTAATACCCGCGTTCTACCCCAGTAGGCCTGCCCTAAATAGACACCTGGAGACACTTCTCGGATCTCATCGCGGATCTTTTGCGCCAGAAACGAGGTCTTGGAATAGTCGAGGATGATGGCCTCGCCGCCATCCAACCAGCTTTCGCCTGGGTAAACCTGCGCTTTAATGGCCTGCACCCGAAACAAGCTGACCTTGTTTAACAGCGATGACTGCTCGCGATCGAACACCTTTCCCTGCCAGATCAGCAACCGGATAATGAACGCCAGCACTTTGGCCACGATCGACCCGGGGAAGAAGAGCGCTGTTCCCTGGCTGTCGCCTTCGGGAATTGTGCCGACAGGGCTGCGGCGGTAAAGCGCGTCCAGCTCAGCCTGCGATCGATTCAGTAAGTTAACGTTGTCAAATGTTTGCGCTGTCATTAGCCACCTCGCTCATGCACTAGGATTCAGATCAGGGGCTGGGATTTCCGGAGGAAACCAGTCTCAACTCCATTAAATCCAATTCGGCTCAACGGGTGCGTCCGTGGTGTTTAATCATGGGCGGTTGCAATTATGGCAATCGCACCAAACTGGCGCGATTGAGCATCCATAGTAATCTTCTACGCCGGTGATTGTGTCCGTGAGCCTGAGCGTGATCGAGGATTTTTGTGATCAGCTACATTAGCCCAGCCGATTCATACAGTCGTTTGAGCACGGCCAGGATCTTATCGCCGTACTGGGGGTCGGCGGCCCAGCGACCGTTCAGCATCCCAACCAGGGGCGCAATCCCCCGCGCGACAAAGTTAAAGCGAGGATCGACAACCGCCTGGACGAGCGGTTCAGTGTTGGCATAGGCTTTTAAGTGCTGGATCTGAGCACGGACGCCAATACGGGCACTGGGAAACGAGGCCCCTTGAGCATCGCCGCCAGCAGAACCCAAACCGCCGAAATTGTTCTGTTCCGGTTTGATCGAACCGCTAAAGCGCAAAAAATCGGTCTCAACGCACATCTGGGCAAAGGCAATATCGTAGTCAATGCCTTCGAGGCTGCCCTCCTCGCGGTAGAGCTTGGCAATATCGGGATAGCTCGTCAGCGCCGCTTCATTATTCGCTTTGAGAAACATCAGGAGCTGCACTTCCGATGTATTGCCGTGACCCGTAATCTTGTCGAATTGACCGGGGCAGATTTGCAGAATGGACTTGAGCGCGATCGTGCGGGTGGTGCTATTCCAGTCGATCGAGATATGTTTATCGCGCAGATCAATCGCCCGCACGTACACAATGTTGCGATAAGTAATCCGGCGTACGTTTGGATCGGTTGAGACGTCAATACCCAGTCGATCGACCAGATCGATCGGGACGTAGGCATTCCCGCTGACGATGATGCCCTGTTCCCCATAGATCTGACCGTTGATGTTGATGTTGCAGGGCGGATAGGTGCCCGGTGCAGGCGTTGGCGTTGGTGTTGGGGTGGGGGTGGGGCCGGGAGGCGAGATAGCGGTGCTCCACGCGGCGAGACCATCGGCAATCCCCAGCGCTACATCACGACGGCGGTTTTGGATAATGTAGCGATCGTCGGGATTGGACAGTACCGCTACTTCCATGAGGAGTGCTGGCACCACCAACTGCCGACAAAAGGCGAGACTGCCCAGCCCCGTGGCGGTATCGGGACGGGTGCCCCGGTTGGGTAACTGTGGGACTCGACGCAGTAGCGCCAACAGCAGGGTTTCTGCCTGGGCTTTGCGCTGGTCATTGTTGGCAATGTAGTAGACGGCGGAGCCACGCACAGACGGATTGGAAAAGGCATCGGTATGAATTTCCAGCGCCACATCGTTGCTGCGGGTACGGGCGTTAATCCACTCAAGCGTCTGCGTCGCGCTGAGGTCATCCGGTACAGACAGCACCTCAAAGCCTCGCGATCGCAGTTCTGTCACAACCAGATCGCGGGTCAAGATCATCTCTCTGGCTTCGGTAGTGCCCCCGACGACAGCACCCGGATCGGTCACGCCATTTTCTTGCCCACCATGCGCCGCTGAAATAAAGATTCGTCCCATTTGACCCCGGTTCCCTTCACGTGTAACGGTGCGATGTTAACTCGCTTGAGCATACACTGCCCATGTTGTACACCACGGGAGAAGGTTAGGCGCAAAAATTATAGGTGGGGGGATGGGAGTACTCGTCCCCTCAGTTCCCCTTTCTTGGATGTCGAAGGCTTTATGCTGGGAGACTTTGAACGCCATCGCCCCCCAAAAAATGACTGGAAGCCAGTTTTAGTTGATTTTGCGTAAATCGGATCAACAAAAATTGACATCATCGATGAAAGCCATTAACGCGATGACAACCGTTGATCAGCAAGGGCCGCTGGCCTTAGACAGGCCATGAGTGATTCTCGAAGATGTCTGCAAAACGTGAGGCTGATGCCATTCAACCCTTTTTGCTCCCTGTCCCTCAAGTCTGGCTTTAGTTGGCGATCGGGTCTGGAATGGACTGGGGCACGACGGTATCGCCCGCGCGAGCGGTGGTCGCAAGATGGCTCAAGCGCTTGTCTAGATAGGCATACAGCGTCTCGTTGGCCTGGAAATAGAGAATTAGCCCGCCACGGCGGTGTTCCGCAAAAACGAGCTGAACATGCTGCCGGGGCGACACCAAAAAGTTCAGCCAGTCTGCTGCTTTCCGGTGGGGTACATCCAGCTTACCCACACGCGCACCATCGTCGGTTTCAACCACACAAAACTGGACTTGGGAAGGCATCGGTGTCACCTCAAGACGTTACTGTTCGGTCAATTCGCGATCGCGTTTCAGTACATTTGTATTAAAATATAGCTTACCTTTTGAGTCAACGTCGCAATGGTGGCGGGAAATCGGATCTTCACCTGACCCTTCAGTCCCCTCTTTGTAAATTGAAGGGGCGGTTTGAAGGGGTGCCGTTGCGGTGCTGCGACAGCCGCAATGATTCGTCTGCAATCACCTCCTGACGGAGCAACTGGAGCATGGCTAAACCAGACACCACGGATACGAGCCATTTCGTCCGCTATACAGCCTGTTTAGCCGGAGCATTCTGTCTGCTGGGCGTGGCGCTATCGCTGCTTCACAAGCTGTTGCCGCTGGTGCCAGTGCTCGTACCGGGTGCGATCGGCTGGTGGCTTTGGCAGCGCCACACGCGCACCCAGCAACGACAGCAAAAGAGCCTGAACACAGCGTTTTATCAACTGTTGCGAGAACAGCAGGGGCGCATGACACTGCTCGACTTCGCCCTGGCAACCGAACTGCCCGCGATCGCGGCTCGCCATTACTTAGATCGTCGGGCCAAAGAGTTTGCTGCCCGCTTTGACGTGACCGATCAGGGCGACGTAGTTTACGTATTCTCGGCGCTGGCATTTCCGCACCCACCCGCGCCTCGATCCCAACCTGCACCCGCAGCCCTCGCCGTCCCAGCCCGACCGACTCTGCCTGCATCGCTGACGCAGACCGAACTGGCAAAACGGCTCGGCGTTGCCGCGAAAACGGTCAGTCGCCAAAAGCTTTCCCCCAACCTGATCGACTGGACGCGGGGGCGTGATCCAGACAGGGTTGGGTGGTCGTATTCTGTGGTGGAACAGCGCTTTTTCCCAATGCCCACGATCGCGCACTCAGCCACCATCCCACCAGCCGTGGCAACGCCAATGGATGATCCATAGCTTGCTTGACAGGCTGAGTTATGCGGCCCGACCAGGTAGATAAACCAGCCACAATTCCGTCCTGACTGCCTGACGATCGCGGCAGTGGTCGGCGTTGCTAAAGCATCTTTTCGAGGAATTGTTTGGCGCGATCGCACCGCGGGCTGCTGAAAAACTCATCCGGCGGCGTGTCTTCGGCAAGTGTGCCTTCGTTGAGAAACCAGACGCGGTTGGCGACTTCGCGGGCAAACCCCATTTCGTGCGTGACGATCGCCATTGTCATGCCGGATTCGGCCAGCCGCTTCATGACCTCCAGCACCTCTTTGACCATTTCGGGGTCAAGCGCCGACGTGGGTTCATCAAATAGAATGACTTCTGGTTTCATCGCCAGAGCACGGGCGATCGCGACCCGTTGCTTCTGCCCACCTGACAGCTTTGATGGATAGACGTCGGCCTTCTCGGCCAGACCGACTTTATCTAAAAGGTCGCGAGCCGTGGCCTCGGCCTCGGCCTTTGATACTTTCTCAATCTTGAGTGGCGCATAGGTGAGGTTTTTGAGCACGGTCATGTGCGGAAACAGGTGGAAGTGCTGAAACACCATGCCAACGTCCTGTCTCACTTTGGAGATGTTGACTTTGGAGGCTGTGATCTCCTCCTCGTTGAAATAAACTTTGCCACTGGTGGGTGTTTCTAGCAGATTGAGGCAGCGTAGCAACGTTGACTTCCCGCATCCCGAAGGCCCAATCACTGCAACGACTTCGCCCTTGTTGATTTCGGTCGAAATCCCTTTAAGCACATCTAACTTACCAAAGGATTTGTAGAGCGCTTCAGTTCGAATTACGGCGCTACTCATGCTGTCAGTCTCCTTATGAGATGCTTCTGATACGGATGCTTTAACTACCGATGCTTTAATACCGATGCTTTAATACCGATGCTTTTAACTACCGATGCGTTCAAGGGCAGGACGCACCATTACACCCCACCGTCGCCAGTCACACTGCAATTCTGCCCTAATCGCTGCGTTTTAGCCTCCTCTCTAGTGTAGATGCTGCATAGGTGAGGGCCATGACCAGCACGTAATAAATGACGCCAGCCAGAATAAGTGGCTCGAAGTAGATGTACTTATTTGCGCCCACAATTTGCGCTGCCCGCAGGATCTCGACCACGCCGATCGTGGATACCAGCGAGGAATCTTTGAGCAGCGCAATGGTTTCGTTGACCAGCGCTGGCAAAATATTGCGCAACGCCTGGGGCATGATGATATCTTTCATCATCAGCGTGTAGGGAACGCCCAGGGACATCGCAGCCTCACTCTGACCGCGATCGACGGCCTGAATACCGGCACGGATGGTCTCTGACATGTACGCGCCAGAGTTGAGGGTAAACGTCAGCACCCCGGCCTGGTAAGGGCTAATGTTGTAGCCCGTCAACTGGGGTGTGGCGTAGTAGACCAGCGATAGCTGGAGCAGCAGTGGCGTTCCCCGAAAGATGGACGTATAGACATTGGCCAGCCAGGGTAGAAACCTGACCTTGGAAATCTTAAATAGCGAGAGCGCCGCCCCCCAGATCAATCCCAGAAACACCGACGACAGCGTAAAGGCGAGCGTAACCGGAATCCCTGCCAGGACGAAGGGAATATCTGGCACGATGCGGCTGAAGTCAAGATCCAGTCCACCGCGCGCGGACTGAGCCAGCAATGGGGCGATCGGCAATGGCAGATGCGGCCATGACTGAGCGGGCGATGGCTGGATCCCCACGCCAAACGCGAAGACAACTACCAGCAGTGTTTGGAGGGCGATCGCGCCGTAGCGCTGCCCAAACCGCGTCAACCTGGGAAACACCAGCGGCAAGCGCCGAAAGACAGTTGGGAACATTTGCATAGCGAGTTACATCGGTTGACGCCTTACTTACTGGGCGAGGCTGAGGGCGACGCGGAGGGTGACGCCGACGGTGAGGGTGACGCGGGAACGCTGGTCGAGAACCATTTCTTTGCCAGTGTCTTGAGTTCGCCACTGTCTTTCAGCTTTTGGAGCGCTTTGTTAAAGTCCGCGACCAGTGGTGAGCCTTTTGGAAACGCTACGGCTGAACCAGATGGGCCATCCGATGGGATGACGTTAAACTCCAGTTCGGGGTTAGACGCAATAAATCCCTGCGCGACGGTGTCTTCAACGATCGCCGCATCAATCCGCTTCGCCTTGATCTCCTGGATCAAATCGGGCACTTTATTCAGTTGCTTCACCTTCATGCCTTTGATTTTTTCGGCAATTTTGTTGGCATCGCTCTCCTGAATGGAACCCAACTGGACACCAACGGTTTTACCGGCGAGGTCGCTGGTCTGCTTCAGGTTGCCGCCTTTGGGGGCAACGATCGTATTTTTGGCTTCGTAATAAATAGTGGAAAAGTCCACGTTTTTTTGGCGTTCGGGAGTGGGGGTCATCCCGGCCATGACGAAATCAGCCCGTTTGGCCTGGATCGCGGGAATCAGGCCATTGAAATCAGATTCGTTGACTTTGAGTTCGTACCCCAGATCGCCGACAATTCGGTTGGCAATATCAATATCAAAGCCAACAATTTTGCGATCGCCGCCACTGGTGTCGTAGTACTCATAGGGCGGGTAGTCGGGTGATGTCACCATCGTCAAAACTTTTTTGCCGCTGGAGGATGTGGCATTTTGGCCCGGTTGTGGGGGTTCACAGCCTGCAATCAGGCTGATGACCAGCGAGAGAGTCAGCGGCAGCGTAAACAGAAGCGATCGGCGTTTCATCAAAGTTGTTTCCTCGTCAAGGGGGGCAGTACGGGTGCAACCAATTTCTCGGTCTATCAGGCAATTTCACACGATCGGCACGTGCTGCAAAGCCTGGAGTACAATTCTTAGCTTCACAATTTGTGATTCAAGGTCTGTGATTCAAGGTCGGTGGTTCAAACGATATGAACATTGAATTAGCACAGGGTGAGCTAGAAAACAAACGTCGTGCGAATGACTCCAATCACCACATCGGGGTTGCGATCGTCGTGGTTGGGGGCCGTTAGCCAGATCACGCCCGGCGTCACCGAGATATTGTCTGTGAGCTGATAACGGTAGAACGCTTCGATGTGATAGCCGGTATTACGGTCTTTGCGCTCACCATCCGGGAGACCGATCGCGCTGGCAAGAGCCGCGTTGCTCGTACCCGTAAGCTTGGGCTGCATCCCAAAGACGATCCCGCCCAGATTGCCTTTTTTGCCCAGGTCAGGAAAGGCAAGGTCAACCGAAAAGTTCCAGATATCGGCATCCCCTTTCGTGCCTGTACCCAGCGCCCGCGCCTGCGTCAGGCCAACCCAACCACCCAACTCAAACCAGTCCGTAATGCGGTAGTCCATCTGAATGCTGTAGCCATTACCGACTACCGGCCCTGCGCCGATCACCTTGGCCGCATTGCTACCAGCCAGCGTATCCACCCCAAACTGCGGTGAGTAGGAATTGATGTAGAAAAAGCCCAGCTTGAAGGTGCCGGAATAGACGATGAAATGAGCAAAGGCGCTGTAGCCTGCGTTGAACAGTCCCAACTGTGGATTATTGGGGCTATCCCCTTCACCCTGATAGCCCAGGTCAAGCTCAAAGTTAGGACTGATGGCATAGTTGACCGCCAGCCCCGCCTGGTTGCCAATGGGAAACCAGACCGGATCGATCTGGGCAAAATTGGACGGTGAACCCGTTGCCTGGTCGTTGAAGGGGGTGATCGGGTCAGTGACGATCGAGGGGTCGATCGTGCCAGCATCCACAAACACCGTTAGCTTCTCACCCACCGGAAAGCGGTACTGCAATCGGTTGATCGTGACGTTGCCATCTGACCCCTGCGAGGTCGCCAAAAAGCGCGTTTCGTCTGTCAGATCATTGGTGGCGCGACCAACCGGAGAGGCCCCAAACAGCGTACCCTCATCAAATTTCCGCAGGTTCGTGGCTTGCAGGCGCGTGCGGAGTCGATCCTTCCCCGTGAAGCTCGTATCAAAGTCCAGGCGCAGTCGATAACCAAAGTCCGCATTGTTGAGCTTGCCCGCGCGATCGCCAAAAGCATCCGCCAGATAGGTGATCAGTTCTGTGCCCAGCTTGGTCGTGGTGGTAAATTGCTGCTTTTCCAGCGTGGCCGTACGGGCTTCCAGCGTATCCACCCGCCCCCGTAAGGTTGCCAGTTCAGCCGCAAACTCTTCCTGCAGCTTTTGCAGCGCCAGCAGGTCTTCTTTTTTAACCAGATCAGCCGTGCCAGCCGCAATCAACTCATTGATCCGATCCATACAGGCATTCAGTCCAGCGGCGAACTCGTAGCGGCTCAGCGGCCGGTTGCCACGAAACGTCTTGTCGGGATAACCCACGATGCAGCCGTAGCGTTCGACCAGCGACTGTAGCGCCTGAAACGCCCAGTCGGTCGGCTTCACGTCTGTGAGCTGTGATACGGACGTGACCTGTTCCATTGTGGTGGTTGCATCCCCCACCGCACTCACTGGTGACATCGGAATCGGATCACGCTCCTGCTCCAGGGGGTCTTCAGCGCCGATCGCGGGTTCGCGGGTGAACACGGGTTTGGCCGCCAGTGTCGCAGTATTGAGTGAACCCACATTACCAGATGGCATTGAATGGGGTTCCGCTAATGCCGTTGTCTCAAATAAAAACGCACCCCCGATCGCCAGAGATATACCTAAAGCACATTCAAAAAGACGAGCCATACATTATTTCCTCACACCACAGATGAAGTTTAATCACCAAAATCACTCGCTCAAACCAATGCCGTAACCGGCATTGCCATTGATTCAACCTGAATTCATAGCGATAATTACTTGAATCTAAAAACCTCGTTCCCTATCGTTGAGTGCCTGACACACGTTGGTTTAACGTCGTTGCTGGATGAGTCGGAGCAAAAGGATAGCGCTTATCACCAGTTGGAACTCACCACTGTCGATCGCTTCATTACCAACAGTTAATCAAACCTTGTCGCAACATTTGACATCGGAACGGAGAATCCTATGATTAAAAAGCCTGAGATACAACATATCTGTTAAATTTGATCACTTTTCGGTGAAATTAAGACATATGACCGATGCTTTGCTCCCGCCCCTGATTCAGCAGATGATGGCACCGGAGTTCTACCCGCACCCTGTCAAAGAGCCCATTCAACTCGTTCAAACCCATATTTCCTATGTGCTGCTAACGGGGGATTACGCGTACAAAGTCAAGAAGCCGATTAACTTTGGTTTTCTCGATTTTTCGACGCTGGCGCAGCGGCAGCATTTTTGTGCCGAAGAACTCCGGCTGAATCAACGCGGTGCCGCCGAGCTGTATTTGGACGTACTCCCGATCACAGCGGCAGGCGAGCAGTTTCAGCTCAATGGCGCGGGCGAGGCCGTTGAGTATACGGTCAAAATGCAGCAGTTTCCGCAGTCCAGTCTGTTTACCGAACTGTTTGATCGGGGCGAACTAACGGAAGACCTGCTGGTACAGCTTGCTCATGTGCTGGCGCGCTTCCACGCTCAGGCGGCCACCAGTGACTACATCCGCAGCTTTGGATCGATCGCTAAAATTCGGGCCGCGATCGACGAGAACTATGAGCAGACCGAGCAATACATCGGTGGCCCCCAGACCCAGCAGCAGTTTGATGAAACACGCCAGTATACCGATCGCCTGTTT
>Ga0070738_10005717_pt1 | contig 13579 bp, 12 predicted proteins | sample Coa_R2_2_FD_66446 | JGI IMG/M metagenome (GOLD analysis project Ga0070738, IMG submission 66446) | Surface soil microbial communities from Centralia Pennsylvania, which are recovering from an underground coalmine fire - Coalmine... | ecosystem: Environmental > Terrestrial > Soil > Unclassified ... | reverse complement strand
TGGCAAGACGCTGAGCGAGGCCGGGGGCGAACTGCGGCGCGGCATTGAGAATGTCGAGGTCGCGCTCGGCATTCCCTCGTTGATGATGGGCTATAACTCCGAGGATATCGCGCGCGGCATCGACGAACACATGCTGCGCCAGCCGGTGGGGGTGGTAGCGGCCATCACCCCTTTCAACTTCCCCGGCATGATTCCCCTCTGGTTCATGCCCTACGCCATCGCCTGCGGCAACTGCTTCATCCTCAAACCGTCTGAAAAAGTGCCGATGACGATGAGCCGCGTCTTTGAGCTGATCGACCAGCTCGGCCTGCCGCCGGGCGTCGTCAGCCTTGTCAACGGCGGCAAAGAGACGGTTGATGCCCTGCTCGATCATCCGATTGTGCGCGCGATCTCCTTTGTCGGCTCCTCGCCGGTGGCGAAGTATGTCTACAGCCGCGCTGCCGCCAACGGTAAGCGGGCGCAGTGTCAGGGGGGCGCGAAAAACCCGGTGGTAATCCTGCCGGATGCCGATATGGAGATGACCACGCGCATCGTCGCCGACTCGTCTTTTGGCTGCGCGGGCCAGCGTTGCCTGGCTTCCTCGGTTGCCATCACCGTTGGCGAGGCGCGCGCCCCTTTCCGCGAGCAGATTGCCCACGCGGCAGAGACGCGCAGAGTTGGCTACGGGCTTGACCCGCAGGTTGAGATGGGGCCGGTCATCAGCGCCGAGAGCAAGCAGCGCATCGAATCGCTGGTTGACAAAGGTGTGAGCGAAGGGGCGAAGGTGCTGGTCGAGGGGCGAGGCGCGAAAATTCCCGGCTACGAACGCGGCTACTTCATTCGCCCGACCGTGCTGGAAGACGTGAATCCGCACGGCGAGATTGCGCGCACCGAAATCTTCGGCCCGGTTCTCAGCATCATGCACGCGCAGACCATCGACGAGGCGATTGCCCTGGTGAACGAGGCTTCCTATGGCAACATGGCCTGTCTCTTCACGAGCAGCGGAGCGGCGGCGCGCAAGTTCCGCTACGAGGTGCAGGCAGGCAACATCGGCATCAACGTTGGCGTGGCTGCCCCGATGGCTTTCTTCCCCTTCTCCGGCTGGAAAGACAGCTTCTTCGGTGATATGCACGCGCAGGGACGCGATGCCGTCGAATTCTATACACAGCAAAAAGTGGTCGTTGAGCGTTGGCCCCGCGAGTGGTCGCGCACATTTTAGCTGACAGGCTGGCAGGAGTGATGGCTATGCGTCTTGCCAATGCCCCCTGTTCGTGGGGGGCGCTCGAATTTGACGATATAAAGGGTGAAGGCATCCCCTACGGACAGATGCTCGACGAACTGCGCGCCACCGGCTACACCGGCACCGAACTGGGCGACTGGGGCTACATGCCCACCGAACCAGCCGCCCTGCACGCGGAACTGGCGCGGCGCGGCCTGGCGATGGTGGGCGCGTTCGTGCCGGTGGCGCTGAAAAACGCGGAGGCCCATGCCGCCGGGGAGGCGCACGCGCTGAAGGTGGCGCGCCTGCTGGCCTCTGTGGCGGATAGCGGCCAGAGCAATACGCCGCCGCTCATCATTCTGGCCGACGACAACGGCACAGACCCGCAGCGCACCCGCTTTGCCGGGCGCATCAGCGCCAGCATGGGCCTGAACGATGCCGAATGGGAGATTTTTACGCATGGGGCCGAGCGTATTGCCCGTGCCGTCCGCTCGGCCACCGGTTTGCCCACCGCCTTCCACCATCATTGCGCGGGCTATATTGAGACGCCGGAGGAAATCGCCCACTTCCTCGACCTGACCGACGCCGACCTGATCGGGCTGGTCTTTGATACCGGCCACTATCTCTACGGCTCCGGCAGCAATGACGGTCAGATCGTGCTGGCCGGGCTGCGGCGTTTCGGCAATCGTGTCTGGCACGTCCATTTCAAAGATTGCCAGCCTCGCATTGCTGCCCAGGCGCGCCGCGAGAACCGGGACTATTTCACGGCCCTGCGTCATGGCGTCTTCTGTGAACTGGGCCAGGGAGCCGTTCCCTTTGCTGGCGTGCTTCATGGCCTGCGCGAGCGCGGCTATCGCGGCTGGATCACCGTAGAGCAGGATATTTTGCCGGGGATGGGCAGTCCCAGAGAGAGTGCGGAGCGCAATCGCTCCTATCTGCGTTCAATCGGGTTGTAAAGCAGGGAAAGGAAAGGAGCTAGCAATGCCTGCGCGTTCGTTGGAGCTTGGTATCATCGGGGCCGGGCGCATCGGCCAGTTGCACGCCGAACACTTCAGACGGCGTATTCCGTCGGCTGAGGCGGTCATGGTGGCCGATGTGGTCGAAGAGATGGCGAGAGCCTGCGCCACGCGCTACGATATTCCCGCTTTCACCTCGGACTATCACGATATTCTGGAACGGCAAGATATCGATGCGGTGGTGATTTGCTCATCGACTGATACGCATGCGCGCATCATCGCAGAGGCGGCTGCGGCTGGCAAGCACATCTTCTGTGAAAAGCCCATCGCCCTCGATCTCCCATCCATCGACCATGCGATGGCGGCTGTGAGAGAGGCCGGGGTCAAATTGCAGATCGGTTTTAACCGCCGTTTCGATGCCAGCTTTCGCCGCGTGCGCCAGGTCATTGAGCAGGGAGAGATCGGGCATCCGCACCTGCTGCACATCACCAGCTACGATCCCGCGCCGCCGCCGCTGGCCTACATTCGCGTCTCCGGCGGCCTCTTCCTCGATATGATGATCCACGATTTCGATATGGCCCGTTTCTTAACCGGCAGCGAGGCAGAGGAGGTCTTCGCAATGGCGGACGCGCTGATCGATCCCGCTATCGGCGAGGCGGGCGACGTGGATACGGCCATTGTGACGCTGCGCTTTATCAACGGCGTGATCGCCACCATCAGCAATAGCCGCCAGGCCAGCTACGGCTACGATCAGCGCGTGGAACTGCTGGGGAGCAAGGGGGCCATCGCCATCGATAACAACTATCCCAACACCGCCATCATCAGCGATGCCCACAGCGTCCGGCGCGATGTGCCGCTGCACTTCTTCACCGAACGCTATAACGAAAGCTTCGTTGCCGAGATGGCCGCGTTTGTCGAGGCTGTGCTACATGACACGCCTGTTCCCGTCACAGGCTACGATGGGCGCGTGCCGGTCGTCATGGCCCTGGCGGCAAAAAAATCTCTGCTGGAACATCGTCCCGTGCGCCTGCGTGAAATCGAGCAGGCAGTAGAGGATATGCCATGAAATTCGAGCTTACACGAGGGAAATTTGAACGTCTCAATGCCTGCTCCAACGCGCAGGGCATCATTGCCGCGCTGGCCGTTGATCATCGCGGCAACCTGCTCGACGCCATCGCCGCCGCTCGCGGCCCGCACGGCCAGGCAACGGCTGAAGATATGCACGCCTTCAAAGCCGCCGTCACGAAAGTCCTCACGCCCTACAGCAGCGCCATCCTGCTCGACCCCGAATACGGCCTGAAAGCCCTCACCGGTCGCGCGCCTGGCGCGGGAGTTATGCTCGCCTACGAAAAATCCGGCTACGATATTGCCACCCTGGGCCGCCTGCCCGACCTGCTGCCCGAATGGAGCGTGCGTCGCCTGCTTGAGGCCGGGGCGCAGGCCATCAAAATTCTCCTCTACTACAACCCCTTCGATGAACAATGGATCAACCGCGTCAAACAGGCGTACATCGAACGCATTGGCGCCGAATGCAGCGCGCTGGACATACCATTTTTCCTTGAGCCATTAGTTTACGACGACGCCCTCGGCGACGAGAAAAGTCTGGCCTTTGCCCGCAAAAAGCCGGAATACGTTGCCCGCGTCATGGAAGCGTTTTCTGATCCGCGCTACGGCGTAGATATCCTCAAAGTCGAAATGCCCGTCAACCCCGCCTTCGTCGCCGACACGCGCGCCTTCAGCGGCGAAGAGGCCGCTTACTCGCGACAGGAAGCCATAGCCCATTTCCGCACCGCCGCCAGTGCAGCAGGCAGGCCCTTCATCTACCTCAGCGCGGGCAGCAGCAACGAAGTTTTCTGTGAAATGCTCGAACTGGCAGCCGAGGCAGGCGTCAACTACGCTGGCGTCCTCTGTGGCCGCGCCACCTGGCAAGACGCCATCGCCATCTACGCCAACGGCGGCACTCCGGCCCTGGAAAGCTGGCTGGCCGACCAGGGCGCGCAAAACATTGAGGCCATTAACGCCATTTTAGCGCAGAGCGCGTCTCCCTGGTGGGATTTTTATGGAGGGAGAGACAATATTGAGGTCATCGCCAGCTATTAAGAACGTCCTCTTTATCTACTCCTCAAACGCCTGCAGATACTCCTGTTCCGCTTCCCACATCTCATCAAAGAGCGCGCTGATCTCAGCCGGTGAGCAAACAGCCGCTGTGAGGGGGTCGAGGAGGAGGGCGTAGCGGGCGGCTTCTTTGTTTTTTGTGAGCAGGGCTTCGCACATGAGGGTATGAATCGACATGTGGCTGCGATTGAGGGCGGCGAGTTGTTCGGGCAGGGGGCCGAAGTGACAGGGCTGGATGCCATTGCCATCGACGAGGCAGGCCACCTCGACGCAGCCGTCGGGCAGGTTGTCGATCAGGCCTGTGTTGCGCACGTTGCCGTAGATGACGGCTGGCCGGTTTGTGGTTATAGCTTCGATGATGTTGGAGCCGTATTCGTGGCTGCGTGTGAAAGGAATCTCGCGCGTGCCGTCCAGCATAGCACGGATGGAGGCATCGTTTTGCTCGCGCCAGGCGGGCCAGTTATTGGCGTAGAAACCGGTCTCGCCCCGATAGCCCGCCCGGCAATAGCGTTCAATGAGTTCCGGGCGTTTGCGGAAGTAGGGAACGTATTCGGAAAAGTGGCCGCTGCTCTCTGTGACGAAGGCGCCGAAATAGCGCATCATCTCGAAGCGCACGGGGTCGCGCTCGTAAATTTCGGGTTTCTCGGCTTGCTGGCGCAGGCGCGGATACATATCCTGCCCGTGATAGCGCAGTTCGGTAAACCAGGTATTGTGGTTGATACCGGCGCAGCGCCACTCCAGTTCGTCGTAGGGAACATCCAGGTAGCTTGCCAGTTGCTTTGAGGTTCCCTGCACACTGTGGCACAGGCCGACAGTACGCATCGTTGTTCCCTTCAGCGCGGCCAGCGTGAGAATTGACATGGGGTTGGTATAGTTGAGGACCCACGCCTGCGGGCAGAGTTCCTCTGCGTCGTGTAAGATATCAAGCCAGGCGGGGCCGGTGCGCAGGGCCTTGAAGATGCCGCCGGGGCCGATGGTATCGCCAATACACTGGTTGATGCCGTACTTCATAGGAATATCGAAATCGTGGCGCACATTGGCCAGGCCGGCCACCTCGATGCTGTTGATGATAAAATCGCTGCCCGCCAGCAGTTCGCGGCGTTCGGTAGAGGCGCGCACGCGCCAGCGTTTGCCGCTCATGGCGATGAGCCGTTCTGCTATCTGTCGCGCCAGTTCAAGGCGGCTGGCATCGATATCTACCAGCGCGAAACAGCCCTCGTCCAGCCCCTCGATCTGCAAGATGTCGGTGATGAGCTGGCGCGCAAAAACGGTGCTGCCGGCACCTAGAAGAGTAATGTATGGCATCGTTACTATAACTCCTTACCAACAGGCGCTGTCGATTTGCGGATAATAAGCTGCGTTGGCAGAACCAGCGGCGACACTTCTTCGGCCTCTTCTATGAGCGCGACGAGTCGCTCCACTGCCCCACGTCCCATCGCAACGCGATCCTGTCGCACAGTGGTGAGTGGTGGGACGGTATACTGGCAGAAATCGATATCATCAAAGCCGATCAGGGAGACATCTTCTGGAACGCGCAGCCCTTGCTCGGTAAGCGCGCGCAGAATGCCGATGGCCATGAAGTCGCTGCCGGCCACGATGGCGGTGAAGTCATGGCGTTCGGCCAGCAACGTTCTGGCGGCCTCATAGGCTTCGTCGACATTCCAGCCCGATTGTCGCACCAGGCCGGAATCCGGGGTGATCCCCGCCTGTGCCAGTGCCTGCTGGTAGCCAAGCAAGCGTTCCAGACCGACCAGGTCGGTGGTTAGCCCGGTCAGCAGGGCAATGCGCCTGTGTCCAAGCGCGAGCAGGTGTTCGGTCGCCTGTCGTGTGCCGTCGATGTTATCCGATTTGACATACGTGGCATGGCTGCCCTGGCTTACTCTGTCAATGAACACTGAAGGAAGATCGGCACGAATGAGCGCCTGTATGCGCGCCTCCGTCGCGTGGAGCATGACGACTCCGGCCACGCGCCGCGTCTGCAAGCTGCGTATGTAATGTTCTGGAGACTTGCCGAGAGGGTGGGAAGGCAGGAGCAGATCATAGCCTGCTGCGATTGCCTCTCGCTCGATATTTTCCAGCACACCCAGATAGAAGTAACGCGACGTTTGACCGAGGTGCGAAAGAGGCAGTTGCTCTCCTTCAGGAAAGAGCGAGACGGCGATCACCCGCGAACGTTGTCGCACCAGGCTCTGTGCAACCACATCCGGTTCGTATCCAAGCGTGGCGATGGCGGCCAGCACCCGTTCTCTGGCCTCATCGCTCACCCGCGCCGATCCATTGAGCGCGCGTGAAACGGTTGCCCGCGAAACTCCTGCTAAGCGGGCAACCTCTTCACTCGTGGCCATGCAAAACCTCCCATGACAATGCTCTACACGTGTTCATTCTTATAGACGTAGTATGACGTAGAAATGGTCCTTTGTCAAGGGAAAATCGGGTGTTCTACAGGAGTTTCTCGCAAAAAAAGCGTTTTCTCTGGCACGCTAACTCTCGTAAAATGTACACGTATTCTTAAGCGGTGCGCGAGCTTAAACGATATTCATCCCCGTTTTACCTTAAATACCGCTTAGCTAGGCGAAATTTTCCTCGTTTTACCACTTGACAGAGATCAAAATGGATGGTAATATTCCCTTATGAAATGTACACGTGTTCATACGAGTAGTGCGATACCTCCAGTGGTTGTTGGTCAAGGCCCGATGTGTATTTTTCATAGTGCGTACCCATGTTCATCGAGGAGTTCTGGCATATGCAAAGAATCAAACGGGATGGGGGTCAAAGCACGGCGGGTGTGGTGGTCATCGATCAGCCAGGGGTGATAAGAGGGCGTCGCCTGTTCAAAGCTGAAAGAGTCCTCGCGCTGCAGGCGTATGCGTTCCTTCTGCCCAGCTTTCTTGGCCTGCTGGTATTTTCGCTCATCCCCATCGTCGCGGTCGCCGTCATTAGCTTCTTCAACTGGGGGTTGCTCGGACAGCCTACCTTTGTTGGTTTGAAGAATTACAGCCTGATGTTCGGCAGTTCCTCCTTCTGGCATTCCCTGTTACTGACCCTCTATTACGTCTTGCTCAACATCCCGATGCAGACCGTTTTCGCGTTGTTGCTCGCGCTGCTGCTCAATCAGAAGCTACCGGGCAGAGGTATTTTCCGCACCCTCTTCGTGGTGCCGTGGATGGCGACGGCGGTGGCGATGGGTATTGTATGGCAGTGGGTGTTCGATCCCCAGTATGGCACGCTCAACACCTTCCTGAGTCTCTTCCATATCACCGGCCCGGCCTGGCTCTCTTCGACGGCCTGGGCAATGCCAGCCATCGCGGCGGTCAATATCTGGCAGTACACGGGCTACAACATGCTCTTCTTCCTGGCCGGTCTGCAGGGCATTCCACCCGATTTCTACGAGGCCGCCTCGCTGGATGGGGCCAGTCCGGTGCAGAAGTTCTTTACCATCACGTTGCCTCTGCTGAGTCCCACCATGTTCTTCGTGCTGGTGACCGATATCATCGGTTCCGCGCAGGTCTTCGACACGGTCTACGTCATGACTCAGGGCGGGCCGGGCAACGCTACCACCGTCCTCAACTTCACCATTTTTCAGCAAGCTTTTGAGTTCTTCCATGCCGGTTATGCGTCGGCGCTTTCCATGGCGCTCTTCGCGCTCCTGCTCATCGTCACCTTGATACAGGTGCTGTTCTTCCGTAGCCGTACAATTTACGATCTGAGCTAGTTCTCTGGCTCATTTCTGCAAGCCTTCTTCCAGGAAGGAGGAAATCTGTTATGACCTCGGTAAGTACCCAACTGGCGTCGAGTAAAGCTATGGCGACCGAGAGAGGGGCGAGAATCCGCTCTTTTCGCAGGATGCCGGCCTATGTGGCTGCCTATATCATCCTGATTCTGGGCGTGGTCGTTTCGCTCTTCCCCTACTTTCTCGCGTTGATGACCGCGCTGAAGGCTCCTGACCAGATCTTCTCTTCCTCGGCGTGGTCTCTGCCGCACCCGGCGACCTTGCAGAACTTCATCGACGTTGTGGTGAAGTACAACTTTCTGGCCTTTATCTGGCACACGCTGATCTACGCCGCTGTCCTCACGATTGGCCAGCTCATTTTCAGCACACTGGCGGCCTATGCCTTTGCGCGTATGAAGTTTCCGGGGCGCGACCAGATCTTCTGGCTCTATCTGGCAACGCTCATGGTGCCGAATATCGTGACGCTGATCCCGCTCTTCATTATCCTGCGTACTTTCGACCTTGTGAACACCTGGGTCGGCCTCGTGTTGCCCTTTGTGCTGGGAACCCCCTTTGGCATCTTTCTGATGCGGCAGTTCTTTCTCACTATTCCCAGAGACCTGGAGAATGCTGCCCGCATTGATGGCGCCGGAACCATGCAGATTCTGTTTCAAGTGATCCTGCCCTTGAGCCGCCCGATTATGGCAACGCTGGCCATCATTACGTTCGTGCAGGCATGGAACACCTTCCTCTGGCCCCTCATCGTGACCGACACCGGTGATATGCGTGTCCTCACCGTTGGTATAGCCGCGTTCCAGTCGAACTACGGGACACAGTGGAACCTGATGATGGCTGCCACCTTCATTGCCCTCGGCCCATTGCTGCTCCTGTTCTTCCTGTTCCAGAAGCATATTGTTCGCTCGATTCATCTCAGCGGATTCAAATAGGCGTATGATGCCGGATGCACCTGCCGGCGCGAGTGTCACTCTGAAAGGGAGGACAACGATGAAGAACACTATCTGGTACGGACGTTTGGCTTTTGTAGAGCGTAGGCTTGTGCAGGGAGGTTCTCAATACCTCTCGTTATCGCGGCCTCTGGCCTGGTTCTCCATGGGTATTGTTGCCCTGATGCTGCTGGTCGCGTTAGCCGCCTGTGGCGGCGGCTCGAGTTCCTCGGGCGGCAATGGCCCGGTGAATCTGACATATGCGCTGTGGGATCAGAATGAGCAGGTGGGCTATCAGCAGTCGATCAATCAATTCATGAAGCTGCACCCGAACATTCATGTGACCATCGAGCAGACACCCTGGGCTTCGTACTGGCAGAAACTGAGTACGGAATTTGCCGCCGGTAACGCCCCGGATGTCTTCTGGGATCACCTGGCCTACTTCCCCCAGTTTGTGCAGCAGGGCCAGTTGATGAACCTGTCCCCGCTGATCCAGCAGAACAAAATTGATATGTCCCAGTATTACCCGGCGCTGGTCAAGGAGTGGACCTATCAGGGCAATGTCTACGGGCTGCCAAAGGACTGGGATACCATTGCTATTCTGTATAACAAGCAGATATTCCAGCAGGCCGGTCTGCCTGCCCCCACCAGCATGAGCTGGAATCCAACAGATGGCGGGACATTCTTGCAGCTAGCTGAGAAACTCACGGTGGATCAGAATGGCAAACATCCTACCGACCCCGGCTTCGATGCCAGTCACATCAAACAGTACGGATTTGTATCGGAGAACAATGCCCAGGAAGGCTTCTGGAACTTCATCGCTATGAACGGCGGCCAACTCCTGGATAAGCAGTTTGGTCAGAACTTCCTGCTCAACCAGCCTCCCGCTCAGCAGGCAATGCAGTTTCTGGTTGATCTGATCAATAAGTATCATGTCTCTCCTTCGGCAACCGAGACCAATAACAACGGAGGGGTCGCGGAACAGTTGTTTGAGGGAGGCAAGGTCGCGATGATCGCCGCCGGTTCCTGGGAGCTGAACCCGGTTTCGCAGCAGACAAAAATCCCCTGGGGGGTGGTTCAGTTGCCTGCCGGGCCAAACGGTGTGGTAAGCGTCTTCAACGGTCTGACCGATGCCATCTATGCGAAGACCGCGCACCCACAGGAGGCATGGGAACTGGAACAATGGCTTGCTTCCCCGCAATCTGAGCATATTATGGGCAGCGGCGGTTATGTCTGGCCTGCGATCCAGAACGAGGATCAATCGTTTGTGCAGTTCTGGCAGGGGAAAGGGATAGATGTTAGCCCCTATCTTAAGGAGGCGCAAGGCACAACAATTCTCTTCCCGATCACCTTTGGCTACAACGAAGCGTCTACCGATATTAACAACGTCTTCAACCAGATGTACCTGGGCCAGATAGCGGTACCCCAGGCGACAAACCAGGCGGTTCAGCAGGCAAACCAGGCCGTGCAATCGGCCTCCGCTGGCAGCTAGATAACTGAGCCTGCGCATGATGCAACGGGGCGGTGATCTCTCAACGATCACCGCCCTTTTTATAAAGAGATCATATCGCAGATGGCATGACGTTTTCGAGCCAGTTTTTATATCATTCCATATTGTATTATTCAGCTTCATATTGTACTATATCGGCAAGGATAGGTGTTAGTATTGTTAGGAGGGTTTAGTCATGTATTGCACTAATTGCGGAGCTTCACTTTCTACTGGTACGCAGGTGTGTCCCGCTTGCGGGGCAGCTACATCTGCCGCTACCAGTGCAGGGCCATCAGGGCCGGATAAGACACTCCCGGTTTCCAGTCCTATTTCTTTTCCCACCGTAGAGCCATCCTCATCTGAGGCGACGCTGCTGGCCTCTTCACGGCCAGAGTCAACTCCGGCAACGGTGTATGGAGAGAACGTACCTGCTACTCCAGGTTCTTCTGCAGGTCAGCAGCCAGGCCCCTTTACGCCACCGCCAGCCTCTTCTGGCGCCTTTGATCCGTATAGCGTACCGCCGCCGCCCCCGCCGACTCCCTTTCCGGCCAGTCAGCAGGCAGGAGGCCCGACATATTATCCTGCTCCACAGGCCCCTGGCTCTCCCACGCAGCCGCGCCGACGCTTTCCGGCATGGCTGATCGCGCTGGCGGCCTTGCTGGTTATCGTGCTGATTGCCGGTGGAGGAGGTCTCATCTACTATGCCGCGATCTACCAGCCCCACCAGCAGCAGGTGCAGGCCACTGCCACAGCCCAGACGCGCGCGACGGCGACCGCCCATGCTCAGGCGACTGCTGCGGTGCAGAACCCCTACACACATAGCGGCACGCTGGTCTTTACTGATCCGCTGGCGACGAATAACCAGGGGCATCAGTGGGATGAGAACAGCAATTGCGCCTTCAAGGATGGCACGTACCACGCGATAGCCCCGGATCCGCATTATTCCGATTACTGTATCGCCAATGCTACCGACTTCAGTAATTTTGCTTACCAGGTGAATATGACGGTTCTCAAGGGTGACGGTGGCGGGATGCTTTTCCACGTGGAGAACACCAACCCGAATGAGTATTATGAGTTCGATGTCGCCCAGGATGGCACCTATGGCCTGTACAAAGCCGACGCGGGCCAATTTATCACAATGACCAGTGGCAGCAGCCCGGCGATTCATCAGGGATTGAATCAGGTCAACGTAATGGGCGTGGTTGTGCAGGGCAGCAAGATCACCCTCTATGTCAATAGTCAGCCAATTGATACTGTGACCGATAGCACCTTCAGTCACGGGCAAATTGGCGTCTCGGCCTCTGTCTACAATCAGGTTACAGAGGCGTCTTTCACTAACCTGAAGGTCTGGAAACTCTGAAAACTGGCTCGCCCGTGTCCTGCGGAGCGGCAGCGAAGCAGGACACGGGCGAAACTTCCCCGATTTTGTTTGTTCATCAGCATCAATATCCGTGAGTCATGATGGCTGCGTGTTTCTGTGATTCGAGGAAGGCTTTTCTGCCCTCTTCGGTTGAGGGAGCTTTGAGCGCGCTGGAAAGGTTCAGGCCCAGAGCGGCCAGGCTGATCATAGACAGAGTGAGCATAATGAGCGCCGTCAGCGGATGGGAGAAGACGAACATGGCCAGGACGCCGGTTTTGTTGAAGCCAAGCAGGCCGCCGAAGACGAGCGTACCAATAGCCTCGTTGCTGCCCACCTGCCCCGGCGGTGTGGGTAAGATGGTGAACATGTTGAAGGTGGTGTAGCCGAAGATGGCCTGCCCGAAGTTCATGTAAACGCCGACCGTCCAGAAGGCGAACATGGCGAACAGGCCGTCGCAGCAGAGGGCCAGACAGGTCAGCAGCAGGGCGGGCAGGAAGGTCTTTGGCCTGCTCGCGCTTGCCAGCAGCGAATCGACGAAGCCGATAGCGAAGCCCTCGATCTTCTGCCCGATTTTTTTCGGCACCAGACGCAGCATTTTCTGGATGAAACCCACCGCAATGGCGCGATTCCAGGCCGCCAGAGCAACCACGATAATCACGCCGATGAGGATGCTGCTGACGAGGGCCAGGATGAACCAGAGAACCGGACTCATGTGAATACCTGGGATGAACGGTACGATGGACAGGATCACCAGCGCGGGCATCAGGTCAAGCGACTTATCCATCGCCACCGTTGGTAGTGACTGGCTGACCGGGGTGCCGGTGACCCGTTTGAGCAGCAGGCTTTTTGCCACTTCGCCACCCTGGATAGGCAGTAGTACATTGATGAATATACCCACCCAGTAAATCTGGATGGCTCTGGGCAAGCTGACGGTCGTAATCGGGCGTAGAAAGAGCCGCCAGCGGCTAGCGCGAATGCTGAAGGCGGTGATAAAAGCTGCGCTTGCCAGCAGCGCGTAGGTGATGCCCTGCGGCGTTGCCAGGTGCTGACGCAGGATGGCGATGGTGGCAGGGAAATTAACGAAATGGGCGACGAGGAACAGCAACGCGATACCGATTGCCCCGCCCAGGATCATCTTCACGACGGGCGACTGTAAGAGCGTTTTTTTCTTTGCCGGGGATTGTTCCTGCACTGCCGGTGTCGGTGGTGGCGTCAAGGGCAGGGCCGTCCACCCGGGCGTCTGCATAGAACTTCCGGGCCATCCCTGTGCAAACTGCGTCGTGTTGACGGGAGGCCATGTTTCCCACGTTGCGGGTGTGTTGCCGTTGCTGCTCACGGGGCCGGGGGGTGTCCTCGTCTCCGGCACGCGCACCGCTCGCAGCATGCCGCTCAGTTGCATGAGCCTCATTGTACCCATGTTGCTCAAATCCAGGTCAGCCGTTAATTGCTCATCCAGTTGCTCGAAGGGACGGAGTTCCTCTGGCGTGAGCATGACTCGCCGCTGCTTGCGTGTTGGCATCTGGGCGATATCAAGTTCGTATTGCCGGTTCGAACCACCCCCTGCGGTTTCGTCCGGCACATGGAACGGCTGCGGTCGCTTCAACAGTCTGCCCCGCGAGTGGGGTGGACGCTGCCCCGTTTGAAGCGGAGACCGGTAATCAGGTTGCATGTATACCTCATCCAACAAAACATATTTACAAAATAAAGAGATAGAAATATCTCTCTTTAGATGTCAAACAAAAAGGTCTTGCAAAGAAAGCTTTGTTTCTGCTCGCTTCTTCTGAAGCCGGGCAAGGTTTTGCAAGAAC
>Ga0070738_10005716_pt1 | contig 13586 bp, 10 predicted proteins | sample Coa_R2_2_FD_66446 | JGI IMG/M metagenome (GOLD analysis project Ga0070738, IMG submission 66446) | Surface soil microbial communities from Centralia Pennsylvania, which are recovering from an underground coalmine fire - Coalmine... | ecosystem: Environmental > Terrestrial > Soil > Unclassified ... | reverse complement strand
GAAGACCGGCGCCACGCTGTCGGCGAAGACGGCGCGATGGCCTTCATCATGCCGCTGATCGCGCCAATGCTCGAACTCGACGCGGCCCATGAGGTAGCGCGCCTTGGGAAAGGTCGGGACCCAGCGGCCGTCGACCCGCATGGTGTTCCAGCCGACATGATCGACATGGAGATGGGTGCAGAGCACCGTGTCGATGCTGTCGCGCGGATATCCCGCCGCCTCGAGGTCGCGCAGGAACGGGCCTTGCAGATTGTTCCAGCGCGGCACGCCGCGGCCCTCCTTGTCGTTGCCGATGCAGGTATCGACGACGATGCGGCGGCTCGGCGTCTCCAGGACGAGCGCCTGGACGCTCATGCGCAGCTTGCCGTTCTCATCGGCGAAATGCGGCTGAAGCCAGCGGATCTCGCGGCAGGCATCATAGGTCGCATCCGGCAGGATGAAGCGCGTGCCCCCGGTGAATTCGAGCTCGATGATCCGCGTGATCGAGACCTCGCCGATGCGCCATGTCGCCATGATGAGCCCCTGCCGTTCGTCTCGCCTGGTTTTACCCTCTCCCCTTGGGGAGAGGGAAGGGTGAGGGGCTGCGCTTTCGAGCGGCGTGCAGCGGCATCGCCCCCTCACCTAACCTCTCCCCGAGGGAGGGGGATTTCTGACAATCGTGCTATACTTCCTTGCCGGCGACACAAGAGACGGATTGTCATGCTGCGCGCCAGCAGCTTTTTAGACCCGGAGGAGATCCGCGCCTTCGGTGCGCGTTCGGACGCGATGGGCGCGTTCCTGGTGCTCCATGCCTGGGCGATCATCTTTGCCGCGATGGCGATGGTCGTGCTGTGGCCGAACCCGCTCACCTTTCTCCTCGCGGTGATGATCATCGGCGGCCGGCAATTGGGGCTCGCCATTCTCATGCATGACGCGGCGCACGGGCTGCTCTTCAGGCGGAAGGGGGTCAATGACGGGGTGGCGCAATGGCTTTGCGCCTATCCGGTCGCGACCGATCTCCGCCTCTATCGGCCCTATCACTTGAAGCATCACCGCTTCACGCAGCAGGAGAACGACCCCGATCTCGTGCTCTCCGCGCCCTTTCCCATCACGCGGGCGAGCCTCCGGCGCAAGATCATTCGCGATCTCACGGGGCAGACGGGATATCAGCGGCGCAAGGCGCAATGGTTGGATGCGTGGGGACCGCCGGTGCTTTCAGCATCCCAACGCGCGCGGCGCCTCGGCGAGAAGCTCGGCGGCGCAACGCTGGTCAATCTCGCGCTCTTCGCCGTCTTGGCCGCCGCAGGATATTGGTGGCTCTATCCCGCGCTCTGGCTCCTGCCGCTCTTGACCTGGTATCAGCTCGTCAGCCGCATCCGCAACATCGCCGAGCATGCGGTAGTGCCCGATGACGACGATCCCTTGCGCAACACCCGCACGACGCGGGCCGGCCCGCTCGCGCGGCTGCTGCTCGCGCCTTATCGCGTCAATTATCACTTGGAGCATCACCTGCTGCCCTTCGCGCCGTGCTGGCGGCTGCCGCAGGTGCATCGCCATCTCCTGGCGAAGGGCTACGGCCCGCAGATGGAGCTGCGCCGCAACTATCGCGAGGTGCTGCGGCTCGCGACCTCGGCGCTCTCGGGCAGGAAACCGGGCGAGGGCGCGCCGCGCCCGGGAGCGGCGCAGTACATCTAAACCGAAGCGATGAAGCGCTGCACCTCGGCGGCGATCACGTCCTTGTCGAAGTCGATCGTCGCGACGTGATAGGAATTGTCGAGCCAGACGAGCTCGGCGCGGCGCGCGCCGATGAGGTTCGCGATCGTCCGCGCATTGGCGGGCGGCACGAGGTGGTCCTGGCGCGACTGCATGATCAGGGTCGGGCAGGTCACCCGCGGCAGCAGCTCGCGCGTCGCCGCCAAGAGCGCGAGGAACTCGCGGAACGAGGCCACGGGTATCTCGGGATAGGAGATCACCGTGGTCGCGGCATCCTTGATGTCCGGAGCAAGCGCGGGAATGGCGGGCGGCGCCCGGCGCTCGAAGGCGAGCACGGCGAGGTCGGGATTGTCCGTGTGAAGGCAGGCATTGATCGAAAAGGCCCCGGCGATCTTGTCGGCGTGCTTTCCCGCGATATAGAGGGTGAGCGTTCCGCCCATCGACAGGCCGCCGATGAAGACGCGCTGGCAGCGCGCCTTGAGCTCGCCCAGCGCATCTTCGAGCGTGCCGATCCATTGAAGCGCCGTGCTCTTCGCCATCGCCGCGGGCGAGACGCCATGGCCGGGAAGCCGCGGCGCGCTCACCGTGTAGCCGGCACGATGCAAGGCGTCGCCGAGATAGCGCATGCTCTGCGTCGTGCCGGTAAAGCCATGCGAGAGCAGCACGCCCGTCTCGTTGCCTTTGAGGAAGAAGGGCTCGGCGCCGCTCAATACGCTTTCCTCTGTCATCTCGTGCCCTTCCAATTCTCGCGGGAACGCGTCACGAGATAACGGAGAAGCGGCGGAGCCGCAAGCGAGCGGCTCCGCGGCGAATTTTTGCTACAGCAGCTCGATCGTCTCGACCATCCACGCGCGATGCCGCCGCTCGTCCTCGAGCGCGCGTTGCAAGGTGGCGTGAAGATCGCCCGACGCATCCTTGTGCCCGACCGCCCGCTCATAGGCGGTGTTGGTGTCGTCCTCGTTGGTCTTCATCGCCTGAAGGATCGCCTTGTCGCCCATCAGGGCGCCCAGCACGACCTTGCCCTTGGTGAGCATGCTTTTCATGTCGCCTTCGCCGGGCGGCGTCTTGCCGAGCCGCGTCAGATGCTCGCCGAGCTCGACCGTGTGCCGCCGGTGGTCGTCGCAAAAGCCCGAGAGCGTTGTCTTGTAGCTTGCGCTGTCGATGCGCTCGACCGCCGCGTCATAGGCGGCGATCGCGTCGTGATCGAGCTGAATGAGATCCTTGAGGAGATCTTCGAGCTTGTCTTCGGTGCCGATCGTGGTGACCATGTCCAACTCCGTTATGAGGCTGTCCTGCCAACGGCACCATCGCCGCGTCAGCGCCGCGCCCGCGCTTTGGCGTGAGCGCGGGATTGCGCGGCTGACGCGCGGGTTGAACCGGTGGTGATGGAAAACCGCGGCGGATCGGCTAAGCTCGCCGCCCGAGGTCATCAGGGGAGGACGCCATGCTGTTGCCGATCGGCGGACGCCGCATCTATTACGATCTGACCGGCCCCGAGGACGGCCCCGTCGTCTGCTTCACCCATTCGCTCTCCTCCGACAGCGGCATGTGGGCCGAGCAAATGCCGCCGCTTCTGGCCCAGGGATTTCGCGTGCTGCGCATCGATATGCGCGGCCATGGCGGCAGCGATCCCGTCGCTGGCGACTACACGATGGAGGCCCTGGCCGGCGATGTCGCCGGCGTCCTCGAAGCGCTCGGCCTGCGGCAGGTCCACTACATCGGACTTTCGATCGGCGGGATGATCGGTCAGGCCTTCGCGCTTCATCATGGCGCCTTGCTGAAATCGCTCATGATCTGCGACACGCTCCCGGCGACGCCGCCCAATGCCAAGGAGATGTGGGCGCCGCGCGTCCAGATGGTGCGCCAAGCCAATTCGCTGGAGCCCTTGGCGGATGCCACGATGGAGCGCTGGTTCACCGATGCCTTCAAGCCGCGGAAGCCGGAGCGCTGGCGGCAGATCCGCGACACCGTCGCTGCGACATCGCCGCAGGGCTATCTCGGCTGCGCCGCGGCCATTCTGAACTTTGACTTCGTGGCGCGGCTGCCCTCGATCAAGCTGCCGGCGCTGGTGGTCTGCGGCGCCGAGGATCCGGGCACGCCGGCGAGCGAGAACCGGCGCATCGCCGGCTTCGTTCCCGGCGCGCGCTATGAGGAGATCGCCAATGCCCGGCATTTCCCCAATGTCGAGCATCCCCAGATCTTCAACCGCATCATGATGGAATGGCTGGGCGCGCGGCGCTGAGCGCCCCGCCACGGCAGGAGAAAGCGATGGGATTCGGCTTCGGTATCATTCTCTTCATCGCCGGCTCGGTTCTGGTCGGGATCTGCCTTCTGGCCATCCCCGGCCCGGCGAGCGGCGAGGCCCCGGCGCAGGGGGGCCACGGGCATGGCGGTCATTGAGGCGCGGTTTATTTGCTCGTCATCGGCCCCACCTCACCCTCCCGCTGTCGCGGGTCCCTCCCTCTCCGCCCCTCAGGGGCGGAGAGGCTAGGTGAGGTGGGGCGTGTCCGCATAGTAGCGATAGTGAGTAACTAAGCCACATTCTTGAGCACGCGCTCCGCCGGGAGCCGCACCGTTGCGGTCGTGCCGATGCCGGGCGCGCTTTGGAGCTCGAGCGTGCCGCCATGCATCTCGACGAGGCGCTTGGAGAGCGGCAGGCCGAGCCCCGTTCCCTCGGTGCGGCGGTTGAAGGCGCTGTCGACTTGGCCGAAGGGTTCGAGCACGTTGTGAATATCCTTCTCGGCAATGCCGATGCCGGTATCGGCGACGCGGATGACGAGCCCGCCGCCGGGCTCGAGGCGCGTGTCGAGCACGACCTTGCCGCCGGGCGGCGTGAATTTGATGCTGTTGCTCACGAGGTTGAGCAGGATCTGCTTCAGCCGCCTTTCGTCGCCGCGCACCGCCTCGATCGCGGAGCCGAGCCGCGTCTCGATCGTGAGCGATGCGTGCGCCGCGCGCTCCGCCAGCATGTGGACGCAGGATTCGATAACGGCGTGAATATCGACGGTCTCTTCCGCCAAGGTGAGGCGGCCGGCATCGACCTTGGCGAAATCGAGGATCTCGTTGATGAGGTCGAGGAGATGGCGGCCGCTCTCGACGATGTCGTGGCCGTATTCGGCGTATTTGGTGTTGCCGAGCGGACCCAAGCGCTGGTTCTCGATGAGATCGCCGAAGCCCATGATGGCGTTCAACGGCGTGCGCAGCTCGTGGCTCATATTGGCGAGGAATTCGGATTTGGCGCGGCTCGCATGCTCCGCCTGCTCCTTGGCCGCGGCGAGCTGCTCCTGAAGCATTTGCCGCGCGGTCACGTTGCGGCTTACGGCGAGCACCTCGCTCGGCTTGCCGGTGGCGGGATCGCGCACCAGGCGCAGCGAGCTTTCGAGCCAGACATAGGCGCCGTTCTTGTGCCGCGAGCGAAGGGTCACGGTCGTGCTGTCGCCGCGGCTCAACGCGGCGATCGCGGCATCGACCATGATCCGGTCGTCGGGATGCGGGAGGTCGGTGATCGGCTTGCCGATGAGCTCTTCGGGTGCGTAGCCCAGCACCTCGCGCACCGCGGGCGAGACGTAGAGGCGCGTGCGGTCGAGGGCGACGCGGGTGATGATGTCGGTGGCGTTCTCGGCGAGCAGGCGATAGCGCGCCTCGCTCTCGCGGATCGCCCATTCGCGCTCCTTGCGCTCGGTGATGTCGTGGATGAAGGCGTTGAAAATGGGACCGTTCTTGCCCCGCATCTGCGCGATCGTCAGCTCGATGAGCCGCTCGCTGCCATCGCGCCGCCGCGCCAGATGCTCGAGCCGACGCCCGAGGAAGGGCGCCTCGCCGGTCTCGCGGAAGGCGCGCAACCCGGCCACATGGCTCTCCCGGAAGCGCTCGGGGATCGTGAGATCGGCGATGTCGCGGCCGATTGCCTCCTGCGCCGACCAGCCGAAGATTCGCTCGGCCTCGATATTCCAGGCATTGATGATGCCATGGGCGTCGATGCTGATGAAGGCGTCATAGGCGGTGTCGAGAATCTGCCTGAACCGGCCTTCGCTCTCGCGCAACGCCTCTTTGGCCCGGGTCTGCTCGGTGACGTCGATCGCGGCGACGATGGCGGCTTGGCGGCCCTGGAATTCGAGCCGATGCCACAGCACATCCACGAGGATGTCGCTGCCATCCGCCTTACGATGCCGCCAAGTGCCGGCACGCTCGAAATCAGTGCGAACCTCCTTCGCCACTTTCCGCAGCGAAGGAGCGTCTTCGGGCGGCCTGATCTGGTCGATGGTCATGGCGAGGAATTGCTCGCGCGAATAGCCGTACTGCGCGATGGCCGCGTCGTTCACTTCGAGAAAGCGCAGCGTCTCGACCTCGTAGACCCACATCGGAATGGGATTGCCGGCGAAGAGCAGGCGGAACGAGGCGCCGAGATGCTCGGCCTTGTCCTTCGCCTGTCGCAGCGCGCCTTCGATGTCGCTCCGCCGGGCGACCTCGCGTTCGAGATCGCGCTGCTGCTGCGTCACGATATTGGCATAGTTGAACGACAGCATCGAGACATAGGCGGCGGCGGAGAATACGGAGAAGACGCCGATCCCGAACATTGCCGAAGGCGGAAGCCGGTTCGGAAAGGGAATGCCGATGGCATAGACCAGGAAGAAGGCGAGAAGATCGAGTGCCAGGAGCGCCAGAACGATGGAGCGCAGCCTTGCCCGCGCGCCGAAATAGAAATAGGCGGCGATCGGCGCCGCGAGGAGCCAGGGCAGAAACGGCGAGTTCGCGCCGCCATACTCATAGGAGGTGACGAGCACGAGGATCGCGAGGTGCTGCACCGAGAGCAGCGCCAACAGATGGAAGCGTCCGGTGAATTTGAGCGCGAAGGGATAGAAGAAGAAGGTGGTGATTGCGGCGGCGATCAGCCAAAGCGCCGCGCTGGGCGCGGGGTCGAGCAGGTAGAGATAGGCGACGACGGCGTAGCCGAGCGGCGTCCCCAGCAGATGGCTGACGACGAACATGCGGGCGCGCCGATGAATTTCACTATTGCCCTTGAGCGACGACGGTACGAACCAATCGAGTCGCGGATAAAGACGCGAAGACATCTGGACGCTGCTCGAAGCTGGTGCGGCGTTTGCCCCGCCGGTCCACCGCCATGCGTTTGTGGGCCAGTCACCTCCTTCTACCGCTAATTTCTTAATGCCGGGTTTCCCCCTTTAGGGGCGCCGCCTTAACGCGGCTTTTCCTGGAGCGCCGCCTCGGTCACGACGACATCCATGGCGATGTCATGATCCCCTGGGAATATGCTTTCGATCCGGGACAATTCGAAAGCGATGCCGATGGCGACCGGCCGGGGCTCGGCGGCGGCAAGGGTGCGGTCGAAATAGCCGCCGCCATAGCCCAGCCGGTAATTCGCCGCGTCGAACCCCACCATCGGCACGAGCAGGAGGTCCGGGAGAACCACCTGCCGGGCCTCGGGCGTGGGAATGCCATGGAGCCCGTCGCTCATGGCCATGCCGGGTTGCCAGAGCCGGTATTCGAGCGGCGCGTTGCGCGCGGCGATGGCGGGGAGCGCGGCGCGCCATCCTTCCGCGATCAGGCGTTCCGCCAAGGGGCGCGGATCGAACTCGGCCCGGTGCGGCCAATAGAGGCCGATGGTCCGCGCCGTCGATATTGCGAGAAAAGCCGTGAGCCGCTGCTCGATCGCGCCGCTCCAGCGCGCATATTGCTCGGCGCTCGCGGCGAGGCGGGCGGCGATCAGCCTTTCGCGCTCGCGCCGGCGCCAGGCTTTGATATCACCTTCGCCCGCCATCACCGCGACAGAACCCGGTCGAGCCAGTGCAGGAATTTGCCGCCGGCACTCGCTTCCGCTGCTTCGGGGGTGCCACACCGGCCCGCCGCTGCCTTGCGCCGCGGCGGCAGATATTTATTGACGGGACGATAGCCGAGCTCGGGCATCAGATCATATCCGCCGCGCTCCGCGACGAGACGCGAGACGGCGGATTGGGGGTCGCCGAGATCGCCGAAATGCCGCGCCGAGACCGGGCAGGTCGCAACGCAGGCGGGCACGCGGTCGGCGGGATCGAGCGTCTCATTGTCGATACGATCGACGCAGAGCGTGCATTTCCGCATGACGCCGATGCGCTCGTCATATTCGCGCGCGCCATAGGGACAGGCCCAGGAGCAGAGCTTGCAGCCGATGCAGAGATCCTCATCGACGAGGACGATGCCGTCCTCGGCGCGCTTGAAGCTGGCGCCGGTGGGGCAGACGGTGACGCAAGCGGGCTCGTCGCAATGAAGGCAGGATTTCGGGAAATAGACGGTGTGCCCTTCCTCGCCCTCGCCGATCTCGAAAGCGTGGATGCGATTGAACCAGACGCCGTCGGGCTCTTCGCCGTGCGGCGCGAGATCGGAGAGCGGCCCGGCGCCGCCCCCCATGTTCCATTCCTTGCAACTGACGGCGCAAGCATGGCAGCCGACGCAGATATCGAGATCGATGACGAGGCCGAGCCGCTTGGAGCCCGGTGCGGGAAGCGATGTCACGGCACCTCCCCGCCCAGGCGTTTCGGCGCGGCGAGGCGGGGAAAGCGCGGCGCCGCTTCCTTCGCCTCGCTGATGCCCACCGGCTCGAGCCGCACCTTGAGGTCATACCACGCCGCCTGGCCTGTGACCGGATCGGCGTTGAGAGTCTCCCGCGCGCCCTTTGGCAAGTGCTCGGCGATGAGGTGGTTGAGGAGAAAGGCCGTGCGGCTTTCCGGTGCCTCGGGCGCGAGGCCCCAGGTGCCGGCGCGCTTTGCGACGGCGTTCCAGGTCCAGACCGTCTCGCGATTGACGCCGGTGACGAGACGAACCGGACATTTGATGCGGCCCCAATGGCTCACCACCCAGACCCAATCATCGTCGCGAAGTCCCATCGCTTCGCCGAGGCTGCGATGCAGATAGAGGTGGTTCTGGTTGTAGATCTGGCGCAGCCAGGCATTCTGCGAGCCCCAGGAATGATAGATCGGCATCGGCCGCTGCGTGACCGCGTGCAGCGGAAAGGCCTCGCCATCGACCGCAGCCTCCTCGAAGGGCGCGTACCAGAGCGGCAGGGGATCGAAATAGGCTGCGATGCGCGCGCGGAGCGCGGGCGGCGGCTTCGTCTTTCCGTGGCCCTGCGCCGCCAGGCGGAATTTCTGAAGGATCTCGGAATAGAGATGGAGCACGATCGGCTCGGGCGTCTCGACGAAGCCCATCCGCGCCGCGCCCTCGAGATAGGCCTTGTTGGCGAATTTGAAATATCGCTGATCGGCGGGGAGCTCGTGGCTCCAGAAATCGCCATGCGCGATATAGGCGTCGAGCTGCCGCGGATTGGGCGCGCCGACGGCGATGCGATCGCCCTCGGCGCCGCGCCAGCCCGCGAGGAGGCCGATGCCCGGCGCGCGCTCGTGTTGCGTGATGTACTGGGCGTAATCGGCATAGCGCGGCTTGCCGTCCGGAGTGACCATGCCGGGCAGGCCGAGCCGGGCGCCGAGGTCGAGGAGCACATCCTGGAAGGGCCGCACATCGCGGTCGGGCTTCACCACGGGATGACGGATCGCATCGGCCGGCCCCTCGGCGCTGCCGATCGGCCGGTCCAAGAGCGAGATGCAGTCCCAGCGCTCGAGATATGTCGTGTCGGGCAGCACGAGATCGGCATAGGCGACCATCTCGGAGTAATAGGCGTCGGCATAGATGATGCGCGGGATCTTGTAGGTGTCGCTGCCGGAGGCGCGGTCGGTTAGCATCGCGATGGTGCCGGCCGTATCCATCGACGAGTTCCAGCTCATATTGCTCATATAGAGGAAGAGCGTGTCGATGGCGTAGGGATCGGCCTTCCAGGCATTGCCGATGACGCTGTGCATCATCCCATGCGCGGCGAGCGGCGCCTCCCAGGAGAAAGCCTTGTCGATGCGCAACGGGACGCCATCGTCATCGACGAGGAGATCCTCGGGCGCTGTGGGAAAGCCGAGCGGCGGGCCCGGCATCGCTTGCCCCGGCGCGATCTCATGGGCGCGCCCGGCAGGCTTGACGGCCGGCGGAATGGCGCGCGGGAAGGGCGATTTGTACCGCCACGCCCCCGGCGTATCGACGGCGCCCAACAGCATCTGCAGGACGTGAATGGCGCGGCAGGTGTGAAAGCCGTTGGAATGGGCCGAGATGCCGCGCATCGCATGCATGCTGACGGGCCGGCCGACCATGCGCTCGTGGCGCCGCCCGGCCCAATCGGTCCAGGGCACGTCGAGCACGATCTCCTCCTCGAAGGCGGCCTCGGCGAGCTCGCGGGCGAGGCCGTGTATCGTCTCGGCGGCGATGCCGCAGCGCGGCGCGACGGCATCGGGCGCGAAACCGGGATCGAGATAGCGCTCGACCAGGAGCGCGAAGGCGGGAACGGCGCGCCGCCCATCGGGGAGCGTCACCTCGCCTTGGAGCCGCGGCGCGATATCGGGGAGCGCGGCATCGACGGCGCGGTTCTCGCGCGCGTCCCAGGCGAGGGGCCGGCCGCGCTCGTCGCGCGCGAAGAGCCCGTCCTCGGCGCCGCCGGGGTCGCGGATGACGAGCCAGGGCGCGTTGGTGTAGCGGACAAGGAAGGCAAGATCGACGCGGCCCAGGCGCAGCAGCTCGTGGATGAGGGCGAAGACGAAGAGCCCGTCGGTGCCGGGCTTGATGCCGACCCATTCATCGGCGATCGCGCTGTAGCCGGTGCGCACCGGATTGACCGAGACGATCCGCGCGCCGCGGCGCCGGAGCTTGCCGAGCCCGATCTTGATCGGATTGGAGTCGTGGTCCTCGGCGACGCCGAACAGCAGGAAATATCGCGCGTGCTCCCAATCGGGCTCGCCGAATTCCCAGAAGGAGCCGCCCACCGTATAGAATCCGGCGGCCGCCATGTTGACCGAGCAGAAGCCGCCATGGGCGGCGTAGTTGGGCGTCCCGAACTGGGTCGCCCACCAGCTCGTCAGCGCCTGCGATTGATCGCGCCCCGTGAAGAAAGCGAGCTTCCGCGGATCGCTGTCGCGGATCGAGGCGAGCCAGGCCGCGGCGGTCGCCAGCGCCTCCTCCCACGCGATCTCGCGAAACTCGCCGGCGCCGCGGGGGCCCACACGCAGGAGCGGCTTCGTCAGCCGCGCCGGCGAATAATGCTGCATGATGCCGGCCGCACCCTTGGCGCAGAGCACGCCGCGGTTCACCGGGTGCTGGCGATTGCCCTCGATATAGCGGATGCCGCCCTCGCGCAGATGGACTTTGATCCCGCAGCGGCACGCGCACATGTAGCAGGTGGTGAAGGCGACGGCGTCGCCGACCGGTGCCGCCGCCGCGGCTTCGACCTTCGATCGGCGTGAGCGCCCCGCATCGCCCGGTGTTTTCATCAATTGCGGCCGATCCTTGCCGATTGCCAAGGGCGCGAAATCGCGTCAGCCTGGATCATCATCCTCCTGTTCCGCGACGCTGAGTTGCGTCCCAAATGGTTGATCCACAAGATGAGGAATGATCGAACCTTTGCCGCTCAAGCCCGGACAGTAACCATTGTGATACTATTGCTAGGCGATGCTACCGGTATTCCGCCGGCGGCGCGAGCGGCCGGTTTCCCGGTCATGGGTGATGCCTGGCGAGTTTAGGCCAGCGCATCTTTATTCCAGTTGCCGATAGGAGCTCTTCGATGGAATTCGGCCCTGCCAGGCAAAGGCCCCCGATGGGCCCATGGGTCAGGAGGTTCGCCGCCGCCGGCCTGACGGCGCTCGCCGCCTGCACGCTCGGTCCCGATTTCAAGCGGCCGGAGCCGCCGGCGACCAAGACCTATACCGAAGAGGGCGACCGCCAGCCGACGGTGCCGGAGGCCAAGGAAAAGGAGCAGCATTTCGAGCTCGGCAAGAAGATCTCCGGGCAATGGTGGAGCCTTTTCCGCTCGCAGCGCCTCAATGAGGTGCTCGACATGGCGGTGCAGCACAATCTGACCCTGGTCACGGCACGCGCGACGCTGGCCCAGGCGCAGCAGGCGATCGTCACCGCCCAGGGCGCCTATCTTCCCCAGCTCGATCTCACCGCGGGTGCCAGTCGCCAGCGGGTCAACAACGCGCTGTTCGGTTCCCAGCAGCAAGGCCCGATCATCAACCTGTTCTCGATCGGCCCGACGGTCAGCTATGCGCTCGACATCTGGGGGCTCAATCGCCGCCGCGTCGAGCAGCAGGAGGCGCTGGCGGAATTCCAGACATGGCAGCTCGACGCCGCCTATCTCACGCTGACCGGCAATGCGGTCAACCAGGCGCTCCAGATCGCCTCGGCGCGCGCGCAGATCGACACGATCAACAGCATCATCGCCGATGACGAGCGCAACCTGAAGCTCGTCCAGAGCGAGCTCGCCGCCGGCGAGGCGACGCAGATCGACGTGCAAAGCGCCGCGAGCCAGCTCGCCGCCGACCGCACGCTCCTGCCGCCGGTGCGCCAGCAATTGAGCGCGGCGCGCCATGCGCTCTCGGTTCTTGTCGGCAAGGCGCCCTCGGATTGGGTGCCGCCCGATTTCGAGCTCTCCGAATTCACGCTGCCGGAGCAGCTTCCCGTCAGCCTGCCCTCGGAGCTGGTGCGCCAGCGGCCGGACATCCTCTCGGCCGAAGCGCAGCTCCACGCGGCGAGCGCCGCCATCGGCGTCGCCACGGCGCAGCAATATCCCAACATCACCCTGTCGGCCTCGCTGACGCAGGAGGCCTTGCAGCCGCACAACCTCTTCAACCCGATGGCGCAGATCTTCAATGTCGGCTCGCAGCTCACCGCGCCGATCTTCCATGGCGGCGAGCTCGAAGCGCAGAAGCAGGCGGCGATCGAAGCCTATAACGGCGCGGTCGCAACCTATCAGCAGACGGTGCTGACCTCGTTCCAGCAGGTCGCCGACGTGATGCAGGCGCTGGGGCATGACGCCGAGCTCATCGAGGCGCAGCGCCGCGCGCTCGAATCGGCCGACCGGTCGCTCAGCCTGACGCGCACCACCTACGCCTATGGCAATGTCGGCGTGCTCCAGGTGCTCGATGCCCAGCGTTTGAGCGAGCAGGCGCGCCTCGGCTTTGTCCGCGCCGAGGTGCAGCGCCAGCTCGACACGGTCCAGCTCTTCACCGCGATGGGCGGCGGCTGGTGGGATTGGCAGGGCGGCAACCCGGACAAAGCGGCCTCGGCCTCGGCGCCGGCGGTGACGAAGGCCTCGGCCGAGCAGTCGGCGAAGGAATAGCCTCGACCGCTCAGTTGCCCGCGAGGTACTGCCGCGCCTTCTCGAGCTCTGGCCGAGCATCGCCCGATCCCGCCATCTCGACGAGACGCGCATAGAAGGCGCGTGCCTTGTCGCGCTCGCCCGCCTGCGCCGCCGCCTGGCCTGCGCCATAGAGGCCGCGGAAGCGCCGGGGGTCGCGGCGCTCGGAGGCTTCATATTCGGCGAGCGCCTCGGCTGGCCGGCCGCTTTCGAGCAGCATGTCGCCGAGCAATTCGCGCGCTGGAACGAGCCGGCCCGGCGTCGCCGCGCTCTTCTCGCTCTTGTCCTCGATCGCGGCGGCCTCGCGCATCAAGGCGAGCGCCGTGTCGCGGCCGCCCTTCGCATAATCCGTCCAGGCGGCGATGGTCAGGCGCTCGATCTCGACCTCGGTCGCCCAATACGGGTTCTTGGCCGCCTTGAGCGCCTCGGCAAGCTGCGCGAGCTCGGCGATCGCCGGCTCGGCCGCGGCGGCATCGCCGGCCCGCGCGGCGCCAAGCGCACGGGCATAGACCGGCATGGCGCGGACATAGGGAATCGGGCTCTCGCTCAAGGGCACACGCGCCGCCTCGGTCCAGGCGCCGCGCTCCAGCGCATAGCGCGCCGGCGATGCCGCCGCCGCGAACTGGCCGCCGCGCGCCACCGCGCCACCGGCCACCTCGCGCATCGCCTCGAT
>Ga0070738_10005715_pt1 | contig 13587 bp, 11 predicted proteins | sample Coa_R2_2_FD_66446 | JGI IMG/M metagenome (GOLD analysis project Ga0070738, IMG submission 66446) | Surface soil microbial communities from Centralia Pennsylvania, which are recovering from an underground coalmine fire - Coalmine... | ecosystem: Environmental > Terrestrial > Soil > Unclassified ... | reverse complement strand
CGTCCGGCGGACCGGGCGGCGCGCGCTATCGGGCGAGGCGCGACAATCAGGGCTTCGCGCCCTGATTGATCCAGTTCATGATCTCGACCGCGGCGGCCGCCTGACCGATGCCCGAGTCGATTTCTCCGGGGCCGGGCGCCGGCTCGGGCATGGGCGCGCCGCACGGAGGCGGCGCGTCGTAGCCGTGCACCTTGAGATAGAGCAGGCTCGCTCCGGCGTCGCCGGGCACGACCCGGATGCTGCCGGGCGCTCCGGCCTCGGCCAGGGTGCTGCAGACGACCGCTGCGTCGTATCCGATGGCCGGCACGGCCGTCCCCCTGGCGGCCACGCCGATCAGGTTGGCCAGCCCTGCCTCGGGGCTCGTCATGTCGAGCATGCCCACGCGCAAGCCGCCGCGGGCCGGTCCGCCGTCGGGGTTCGGACCGTGGCAGCCGGCGCAGTACTTCTGGATGACGTCGCTGTAGACCTGGCCCCACGTGACCGACGCGTCCGTGACGCTGCCGCTGCTCGAGCCGCCCCCGCTGCTTGAACCGGCGCCGCTCGACGATCCACCGCCGCTGCTCGAACCCGCGCCGCTGCTCGATCCGCCGCCCGAGCTGCTGCCCGAGCTGCTGCTCGAGCCTCCTTCGGAGCCGCCGTCCGGGCCATTGTTCGAGCTGCTGCTGCATCCGAACCACACACCGGCCGAGATCATCACGAAGGATGCGCCCGCCTGGATTGCATGCCTCGTCTTCATCGCTTGCACCTGTTCGTTGAAGTCACCAAGCCGCGCGCGCCAAGGCGCGGCGAACGGGAGGCCCCGCAGGGGCCCCGCGCCCAGCGCTGCAGCGCGCGGCGCACGCTCGCTTAATTCCGCGCGTCGAGCAATAGCGCTCGAGCTCGCGCTCTCCGCGACGGCGATCCGCTACGGATTGAAATCTTGCACCGGCTCGGCGGCGGCCGGCGTCGCCCGCCGCTTGACGGGCGGCGACGACGACCCCCTGCCCTGCGACTTCGATTCCCTGCGGTCGCGGCGGCCAGCGGCCTTCTCGCCCCCGCGCTGGTCCGCGCTCGGATGCGCCGCCCCAGGGGCGCCCGCATCGGCGGCGCTCGCAGCGGCGAATCGAGGCGGCGCGGTCGGATCGCACCCCGGCGCGAAATCCGTCGCGTCGAAGGACGACCAGAAGCTGCCGGTCCGCTCGCGGTCGGCGTCGCCGGCCCCCTTGAGCGTGGCCTCGACGCGCACCTCGTGCTTGCCCGCCCTGGACGGCGAGCAATAGGAGAGCAGATACACGCTCCTCGAACGCGCCTCGATCGTGACGCCGACGTCGTCGAACGCCTTGAGGATGCCGTCCTTGTCGGGAGCCAGGGACACCCCGGTCTTGCCGATGCGCGACAGGTCGGTCGTCTGGGCGTTCGGGCCCATCCCGATGGCGAACACGTCGAACGGCGTCTGCCGGATTCGCCGCAGCATGTCCTCGGCGCTCACGCGGTTGGCGCGGTCGGGCCCGGCCGCGAACACGACGAGCGTGCCGAACTGGAGCGGCTGCCCGCTCTCGGCGAGCGCGGCCTGCAGGTCGTCGAGCGCGCGTACGATCGCGCCGTTGAGGTTGCTGCTCGGATCCTTCGGCTTGAACGCCGCGAGCTGGCGCGCGCCCGCCCTGGCGCTCCGGGCCTGATCCGCGAACGGTACGATGGGGAACGGGTCGGGGCTGCCGTCGAACGCGTAGACGGCCACCTTCTGCTGGCTCGCGACGCGCAGCGCGAACGCGCTCACGGCCTGGGGCACGACGTCGTCCTCGCCGCTCTCGGTCACGCCCGCGCTCATGTCGACCAGCAGCAACGTGGCCCGAAGGACGGCGGCGTCGGGTCGCAGGATCGTCAGCTTGCTCACGTCCCTCGGGACGGGTCGGCCGTCCTCGTACACGCGCAGATCGTCCGCCGTGAGGCCCTCGACGGGATCGCCCGAAGCCGTGCGCGCGGTGAAGAACACGGCGACGTTGCTCGGCTTCTGCTCGACCGCCTTGAGCGGCGTCAGTCGGAGGGAGGCGCAACCGGTGCAAGCGAGCAGCAGGGCGCCGAGCAGGTGGCATGCGCGCATCGCGGGCGAAGGGTAGACCGGCCGAGCCGCCGGGGCGAGCGATCGCGCCGATCGGCGCGGCGGCGGTGCGGCGGGCAGGCCGATCGAGCGCTAAGCCGTCGGCGACCCCGTGCTTCCGCCCTCTGCGAACGACTCTCCCCCGCCCCACGAAACCCCGCCTGGTCAGCCGCACGGACCGCGTCCGCTGCTGCACCTCGTGGACGGCACGTACGAGCTATTTCGCGCGCACTTCTCCAAGCGGCCCGACCACCGCGATCCGCGCGGCCGCGACCTCAAGGCGACGATCGGCGTGGTCTGGTCCATGCTGGCGCTGCTCGGCACGCCGGAAGAGCGCGTGACGCACCTGGCCGTCGCGTTCGATCGGCCGATTCGCTCGTTCCGTAACGACCTCTTCGCGGGCTACAAGAGCGACGAAGGCGTACCCCCGGAGCTGCTCGCGCAGTTCGAAGCCGTCGAGGAGGCCATGCGCGCCGTCGGCGTCGTCGTGTGGTCGATGGACGAGTGGGAGGCCGACGACGCGCTGGCGACGGCAGCCGACCGGTGGTGGCCCCAGGTCGAGCAGGTGCGCATCCTGACGCCGGACAAGGACCTCGCCCAGTGCCTTCGTGGCGATCGCGTCGTGCAGATCGACCGGGTGCGCAGGCGGTTGGTCGACGAGGCGGCGCTCGTGGCGCAGCGTGGCATCGCGCCGGAGAGCGTGCCCGACTACCTCGCGCTCGTGGGCGACGTCGCCGACGGCATCCCGGGCATCGCCGGCTTCGGCAAGAAGACGGCCGCCGCCCTGCTGGGACGGTACGTGCACCTCGAGGGGATTCCGTCGCGCGCGGCCGACTGGTCGGTCGCGGTGAGAGGTGCCGAGTCGCTCGCCGCCGCGCTCGTCGCGGGGCTCGACGAGGCGTACCTCTACCGCCGGCTCGCGACGCTGGTGCGCACCGTGCCGCTCGTCGAGTCGCTCGACGACCTGCGCTGGCGGGGCGTGCCCCGGGCGGCGTTCGAGGCGTGGTGCCGCGCCGTCGGCGCGCCGGACCTCCTGCGCGACCACGCCCTGCGCTTCGCCGATGAATCCTCGCGCTGACGCCCGCCGTCAGCCGTGACGCGCGCGCTCCGCCGGAGCGAGCGACGCGTCCGGGCCCGGCGGCCCGCCGACCCGATCGAGCAGAGCGCCGAGCGGCGCGCTGCCGGAGGTCGTGACGCGCACGGCGAAGAGCTCCTTCGGGCCGCCGGACCGCGTCAGCTCGAAGTGGCCGGCGAAGACGCGCTCCGCGAGCGACTCGATCTCGGGCTTGTACCGCGCCCAGGTCGCGTCGTCGTTGGGCGCGGCGAGCCGGTCGTTGATCCGAAACAGGAGCTCGTTGGTCGCGAAGCGGAGCTTGTCGCCGAGGGCAGGCTCGCGCTCGAGCAGCGACGCGGCGTAGAGGGCGCGGCGCGCGAGATCGGCCAGGCGATCGGCGGCGGGCACGCCGGCGCGCTTGCGGTTGTGGAGCAGCCCGAGGCGCCCCTCGCCGTGGTCCATGAAGTAGTCCGAGCCGTGCCCGATGAGCACCACCCCCGGGCCACGGGGCACGTGCAGGTAATTGGCGACGTCGACGAGGAGCTCGGGCAAGAGCCGCTCCTTGATCCAGCGGTGGAACACCGGGATCAGCGACTCGGGCTCGATGGCGCGGGCCGAGGCGGGCACAACGAAGATCTTGAGCTGCAGCTTTTGCGCGTCCATGTTCCTGCTCGTCCGTTCGCCGCGCGGTCAGACCGAGACCGGAGAGTTTCGCAGGGCCGAGCCGAGCCGCGTGTAGCACTGGTGCGCGGCGTCGACGAACAACGTGGCCTCCTCGATGAGCTGGTGGGCCGCGTCCGCCGTCGCAGGCCTGGCGCGCTCGTCGTGCGCGCGGAACAGGTAATGGGCGAACTTACCGCCGGCGAAGGGGTCGAAGAAGAGCTGCGTATCGTAGAAGTGCTTGCGAAACTCGGACACGATCTCGTCGGGGTCGCTGCCGACGTTGGCGTTGCGCTCGCGCGCGAGCGCTCGGGCGCCCCGCAACATCGCGCTGTAGGCGCGCTCGGCGGCGCCGTCGACCTTGCCTTCGTCGAGCAGCACCTGGGACTCGAAGATCTCGCGCTCGGCCCCGGCGAGCTCGACCTCCACGTACGGCACCACCTCTCCGGCGCACTCACCCTCGGCCATGTCCGAGATCGTGTACTCACGCGGATCGCCCCAGTCGCTGTAGTGGCTCGGGTCCTCCTCGTAAGACGGCAGCCGCTGCAGCTCCTCGACGAGCGCGCGGATCGTCTTCTTGCCGATGCGGTTCGCGAAGTCCGCGAACGACTCGCCGTCGCGCCGCTCCTTGGCGTAGCGCTCGGTCAGGCGCGTGACGATCTCCGGCACGCGCTTGGACGGCACCGCGCCGATGGCCAGCCCGTACGAGCCGGCGTTGTGGGTCCACTGGCCGCCGACGACCAGCTGAAAGTGCGGCACGCGCCGGCCGCCGACGTTGCGGCTGACGCCCAGAAAGCCGAGGTCCGCGACGTGGTGCTGGCCGCACGAGTTGAAGCAGCCGCTCGTCTTGATGTGCAGGTGCCTCGCGTTCGGGTTGCGATCGAGGCCGCTCGCGCGAAGGTCCCTGGCGAGCTGCGCGGCCAGCGCGCGCGAAGACGAGATCCCCAGCTTGCACGTGTCGGTCCCGGGGCACGCGGTGATGTCGCCGATCGTCCCGGCTCCCGGCGACGCGAGATCGCACCGCTCGAGCGCCGCGTAAAGGTCCGGCAAGTCGGCCTCGCTCACCCAGCGCAGGAGCATGTTCTGCTCGGCCGTCGTGCGCATCGTGTCGCCGGTGAACCGGCGGGCGATGTCGGCCAGGGCGCGCGCTTGCTCCGACGTGAGATCGCCGAGCGGCAACGTGACGACGGCCATGGCGTAGCCGGGCTGGCGCTGCGCCACGACGTTCGTCTGTCGCCAGGCGGCGAACGCGTCGGGGTGGGGTCCGGCGGGCAAGCGGCCCGGCGGCCGCAGCGGCGTCTCGTCCGTCGCGTGCAGGTCGGCCAGGAACGCCGTCCAGCCCGGGTCCGGGCGCAGCTTCGCGCGCTCTTCGAGCACGAGCCGCCGCGTCTCTTCGATTCCGATCTTCTTGACGACGAACTTGAACCGCGCCCGAGCGCGGTTCTGCCGTTCGCCGAGGCGCGCGAACACGCGGCCCATCGCCTGCGCGACGGGCAAGAGCTCGGCCTCGGGCAAGAACTCGTCGAACACCTGCGCCGCTTGAGGGACCGCGCCGAGGCCGCCGCCCACGACGAGCTCGAAGCCTCGCTCGACGCGGCCGCCCACCTCGCGCGTGCGCGCGATGGCGCCGATGTCGTGGAAGTTCGCGAGTCCGCACGCGTTCTCCTTGCACCCGGAGAACGCGACCTTGAACTTGCGGCCGAAGTCCTGCGTGTCGTCGTGCCCGAGGAGAAAGAACGTGAGCGCGTGGGCGTACGGCGTCACGTCGAAGCCCTCGGTCGTGCACACGCCGGCGTAGGGGCACGCCGTCACGTTGCGGACCGTGTTGCCGCAGGCTTCGCGCGTGGTGATGCCCACCGCGGCGAGCCGCCTCTGAAGATCCGGCGTGTCCTCGATGTGCACGAAATGCAGCTGGAAGTCCTGGCGCGTGGTCACGTGCAGGATGCGATCGGAGTACTCCTCGGCGACGTCCGCGAGCACGTCCAGCTGGTCGGCGGTGACCCGGCCGTACGGGATCTTGATGCGCTGCATGCCGGGCGCGTCCCAGAGCGTGCTCGGACCCTTGGTGACCTCGCCCGATGGGAACGCGAGGGTCTGGGTCTTCTCGCCGTCGTGGCGCTGGCCGTTGTCGTAGCGCTGGCCGTACGAACCGCGGCGCAGGCGCGTCTCGGCGAAGAGCTTCTCCTCGATCTTGCCCTTCTTGCGGAGCTCGATCTGGGTCTCGAAGATGTCGATCTCACGACCCCACGCCTCGGGTACGCGCGGGCCGAGGACTTCCTTCCAGTTTCGCTGGGTCGTCATCGGTGATGTCTCGCCGTCTCGTATAGTGGAGGGCCCGTCCTGACGCCACTCCTGAATGGTTCGTCGATGACGCGCCGCGTGCACCTGCGCGCGGAGCGACACCGTCCCGCGAGCGCCCTCGCCCTCGCTGCGAGCGACAGTGACGTCGCCAATTCGTGACTTGAGCGGAAATTAGCCTGCTCAGGCCGTCGGAATATTCAAGGAATTTACACGGCGCGTGTGGGCAGCGGACCGAGGGCGTGGAAAGTTGTGTGCTGGGAGGTCAGGTCGATGAAGCACACGGTCGGTCTGGTGGGTCTCGCTCTGCTCGCGGGGCTTTGCAACTGCGGTCGGACGGAGCTGCTCGTCGACGACAACGCGAGCGACGGCGACAACAGCACGTTCGGAGGCGAGCAAGACGCGGGGCTCGACGGGACGTCGTCGAATCCTCCGAGCAGCGGGGGCGGTGCGGAGGGCGGCGGGAGGTTGCCGGACGGCGCGGTGCGCACGCCGCCCGCGGCCGACGCGGCGCCCGGGATCGACGGGCGCGCGCCGACGCCCGGCGACGCGAGCGGTCCGGGCGAGATCGACGCCGGCGGTCCGCGGGGTGTCGACGCCGGCGAGATCGACGCGGTTGCGCCGCCGCCGACGACCGGAGCGCGCGGGCCAGTCACGTGCGGCGCCACGACCTGCACGGGCGGCGCGCAGGAATGCTGCATCCGCATCGCCGGCTTCGGCGCAGGCGCAGCGGCTTCTTGCGTCGCCGCCGGCGAGTGCCAGGGAGGCCTTCCCCTCACCTGCTCGAGCAGCGCCAATTGCGCGCGAGGCGAGGTTTGCTGCCTCGGCTTCAACGGCAACGGAGCGACGTGCGCGACCACGTGCGGCGGGCGCGGCGCGCCTCCCGGGCTCGAGCTGTGCACGACCAACGCGCAGTGCGCCGCCGGCGACGTGTGCCAGGCGGCGCTGTTCGGGGTGCGGGTCTGCGTGCCGGGCGGCCTGGGCAGAGGAGGTCGTGGCGGCGGAGGCGGAGGCTTCGGCGGCGGAGGTGCCGGCGGCGGCGGTATCGGAGGCGGAGGCGTCGGGGGCGGTCGCGGTGGCGGTGGCGGTGGCGGCGGCCCGGGACGCTGCGCTTCGCCGGACACGCCGATCGCCACGCCCGGCGGCGAGCGTCCCATCTCGGACATTCGCGCGGGCGACGTGGTCTACAGCGTCGACCACGACGCGATACGTCCCGTCGTGGTCCTCCGCGTCGGCCGGGTCGCCGTCACGCGCCATCACGTCGTGCGCGTCCGGCTGGCGAGCGGCCGCTCGCTCGAGATCAGCGCCCCCCATCCGACGGCGGACGGGCGCGCCTTCCGCGACCTGCAGGCGGGCGGCCTGCTCGACGGCGAGCCGATCGAGTCCGTCGAGGTCGTCCCCTACGATCACGACGCCACTTATGACATCCTGCCGGCCTCCGACACGCGCACGTACTTCGCGGCGGGCGTGCGCATCGGCAGCACCCTCGACCCGGCCGGGCCCGAGGGCGACTGACCCGCGCCTCGCGAATGACTGTCGCCTCGCCAAGGGCGCGCTCGACGCCGGGCGCGCCGCGCCGGCGCGGGCGGCTCATCGCATCGTTGCCCGAAGGCTCCGCGCCAGGTCGCTCATCGTGAACGGCTTCTGCAGGAACTCGACGCCCTCGTCGACGACGCCGTGATGGACGACCACGTCCGAGGTGTACCCGGACATGAACAGCACGGGCAGGTTCGGACGCAGCGCGCGCGCCCGGTCGCGCAGCTCGGAGCCCTGCATGCCGGGCATGACGACGTCGCTCAGGAGCACGTCGATGCGCTGGTCCGGCTTCTCGCAGATGGACAGCGCGGTCCGCGGAGTGGCGGCGGTGAGGACGGTGTAGCCGAGCTCCTGCAGCATCGAGCTCGTGAGGTGGCGCACCATGTCGTCGTCCTCCACGACGAGCACGGTGCCCTGGCCGCGCGTCGCCGGCGGCTCGGCGACCACCCTCGCTTCGCTCGTGCGTGACCGCGCGCGCGGGATGTACAGCTTGAACGAGCTGCCGCGCCCGGGCGCGCTGGTCACGCCGATGAAGCCGTCGTTCTGCTTGATCGCGCCGTACACGGTGGCGAGCCCGAGGCCGGTCCCGCGCCCGACGCCCTTGGTCGTGAAGAACGGCTCGAAGATGTGCCCCAGCGTGTCGGCGTCGATGCCGACCCCGTCGTCCGTCACCGACAGCGCTACGTACTCGCCGGGGGTCGCCTCGGGGTGGCCGCGACAGAAGGCCTCGTCGACGCGGAGGTTGGACGTCTCGATCGTGATCGTGCCGGTGCTCGACAAGGCGTCGCGCGCGTTGACGATGAGGTTCACGAGGACCTGTTCGAGCTGGGACGGGTCGAAGACGACCTGCCAGAGATCGCGGCCGGCGACGAAGCGCAGCTCGACGTCCTCTCCGATGAGACGCAGCAGCGTGTTCTGCGCGTTCGCGACGAGCTCGTTCAGGTCGACCGGCCGCGGCGTGATGATCTGCCGCCGCGAGAACGCCAGGAGCTGGCGCGTCGTGTCGCGCGAGCGGCAGGCAGCCTTCTTGATCTCCTGCAGATCGGCGACGAGCGGATCGCCCGGCGGCAGTCGCTTGGTGATGAGCTCCGTGTAGCCGAGGATGACCGAGAGCATGTTGTTGAAGTCGTGCGCGACGCCGCCCGCCAGACGGCCGACGGACTCGAGCTTCTGCGCGTGCAGGAGCTGCGACTGCAGCCGCGCTTTCTCTTCTTCGGCGCGTTTACGCTCGCTGATGTCGCGGGTGTAGACGCAGTTGTACTCCTCGCCCTTGAACTGCATGAAGCTGATGGCCACCTCGACGGGGAACGTCCTCCCCGACTTCGCTCGATGCGCCGTCTCGGCGACGAACGACCGCAGCTCGCGCGAGCGCGCCCAGTCCTTCTCCCACACGGCCTCCGAGACGTTCGGATCGAAGTCCATCACTTTCATGCGCAGGAGCTCTTCCCGCGTGTACCCGAGCGACTCGCACGCGGCGTCGTTCACGTAGACGAGGCGCGCGTCCGATCGGATCCAGAAGATCGCCTCCCTCGCGCGATCCACCGCGGCCTGGGTGCGCCGGAGCGCATCGGTGACGGCGCGCCGCTCGGTGATGTCACGGGCGAAGGACACCCGCAGCCGCGCCCTGCTCGTCTCGAGGTTGCGCGAAGAGACCTCCACCGGCACGAGAGAGCCGTCCCTGCGGCGGTACCACGTCTCGCGCATCGTCGAGGCCGAGCGCTCGGCCCACGTCCCGCTCCAGGCCTCGCGTGTCAGCTCGGCGTCGACGTCCCAGACGCGGAGCGACAGGAGCTCCTCGCGACCGTAGCCGAGCGACGCGCGCGCCTGCTCGTTCACGTACACGAGCCGCCCGTCGAAATCCGTCCAGAACACGACCTCGGGAGCCGCGTCGATCGCGGCCTGGAACATCGCGAGCTCGATCGGAGGGGGTTCGATCATGCGCCAATTGGCCCCCTGCAAGGGGCGCATGGGATAACCCCGAGCTTACCCGATCGGCGGGTCGGCCGATCGATCCGAGTCGGTGGCCGATGTCGCACGCCTCGGCAGAGGAGCGCCTGCCTCGGGCGTCGAGCGCCGGCGGGTCGTGAGCCCAGCCGTCAGGGGGTGCCGCGCGTCAGCGCCGCGGCCGCCCGCAGGTCCTCGATCGCGGCCGCCACGTCGGCGATGTGCGCGTGCGCCTCGAGCCGATCGATCGCCGTCCGAATGAGCTGCTGCGCCCGATCCACCGCGACGATCCACTTGCCCGACGGCACCTCGCGCGCCGTGGGGATCTCGTCCTCGTCTCTTTCTCGTTCTAGCGTATGCATGGCGGGGTCCGTGAGTGTGGTCGGCGGGCCGGTCGCCGCGACGCGCGCGGGCGCCGACCGGGGGACGTCATGGCTTCAACTTCGACAGCCGCTTGGGCCGGCTGATCTCGAGGCCCTCGGCGCGCGCGTAATAACGCAGCACCGTGCGCAGCGCCTCCGTACGCGTGATCGTGCCGGTGTGCCGCTGGATGGCGTCGAGCAGCGCCATGTCGTCGGCGGTGAAGCGGAACGCGGTCGCCTTGATCGTCGCCATGTACTGACATCGTATAAACACGAGTCCTACGGCAAAGTCAACGCGGACGAGGCCGTACGGCTCACGGATCGACGAGCTCGCGCAGCACGTCGGCGACCGGGAGCGCCGCGAGCCGAGCCATCTCGGCGTCGCTCGCGAGCGAGCGGCTGATCATGCGATCGACGTAGAGCGTCCCGTCCAGGTGGTCCATCTCGTGCTGCATGATGCGCGCGGGCCACCCCTCGAACGTGCGGGCGACCGGCGCTCCGCGCGCGTCCAGCCCGGCGACGGCCACCGTCGTCGCGCGCCGCACGAGCGCGGCGTAGCCGGGTACGCTCAGGCACCCCTCGAAGAAGGTCGCCCGGCCGCCGCCGGCGGCGGCGCTCACCGTGGGATTGACGAGCACCGTGAGCGGCAGCGGCGTGCGCCCGCGATCGATCCGCGCCTCCTCGGAGACGTGCTGCATCCGCTCGTACGTGTCCTCGGCCACGAAGACGCGAAGCGGCACGCCGATCTGAGGCGCCGCCAGCCCGACCCCGGGCGCGCTCCGCATGGTCTCGACCATCACGTCGACCAGGCGCATCAGCGCGGGGCTGCCGATGAGCGCGCGCGGCACGTCGTGGGCGCGGTGTCGGAGCACGGCCGCCCCCGCGCGCACGATGGGCGACGGGGACGCCGAGCCGACAACCCAGGCATCGAGGTCGAAGGGCATGACGGAAGCTCCACGGATGCGCGCGCGCCGGCGCGGGGGCACGCGCGCCGGCGCGCGACGTCTGTTCGATAGCACGCAGCCCTGGCGAGGCCACGCGCGATTCAAGTCGCGCGACGGAGCGTCGTTCTCCTTGCGGGGAGGCCGGCGGCCGACTCGCGCCTGCCGACCGCGTCTCCGGGATGGGAGAAGGATCATGGTGAACGCTCGTCGCGGCCGGCGGGGGAGCGGCTGGTGCACGTCGGTTCTGGTCTGCTGTGCGCTCGCGTCCGCGATCGGGTGCGGGGCGGGAGCTCCCGGCGCAGGCGCGCCCGGACCCTCCCCCACGGCGGGCAAGACCTTCGCCGGGTCGCTGAGCGTCGGATCGCAGCCGGCGACGCAGACGCAGGATTGCCGCGATTGCGGCGGCGCGACGGGGGGGCTCGCCCTGCGCGATCAGCCGCTCGCGCCGGCCTCGCTGAAGGTCGTGTGCACGGGAGTCGACGGGAGCCAAGCGAGCGCCCCCGTGGACGCGACGGGCGCGTTCAGCGTCGACGTCCGCGACCTGCCCAACCCGGTCGTGTGCGACGTGCTCACCGCGGGCGACGTTCACTATGCGACCTTCCTCTTCGCGACCGATCAGCGCGCGCTCGACGGCTCGAGCCTGCGCGCGGACGCGCTGTCCATCACGGGCAACGTCGACGTCGGGTCGGTGACGGTGGACACGGCCGCCGGCGAGGCGCCCGCCGACGGCGTCATCGCGAAGGGCGCCGCGGTCGCGCCGTTCGACCCGACAGGCGAGTACACGGTGGCGGCGCCGGCGGACGTGCCCGCCGGCTACGTCGGACCATGCCCCGCCGGCGCGGCGCCCGACACGTGCCACGGCCCTCGTGTCGGCGACACGATGTACGTCAGGCTCTTGACCGGCAAGGCGTTCACGCCCGACGCGGCGTGCGCGGGGCGCGCCGCCGCCCGGCAGCCGGTGACCTCGTGCGGCGGGCAGTCCGGCGACGACCCGGCGTACGCCGTCCTCTTGTGGAGCTCGAAGGCCGCGTTCGAGGCGTGCGGCGCCCGCCTGGGGTTTTCCTTCGACGAAGCCAAGGCGTACGCCGGCATCGACCTCACGGGCTCGTCGGTCGCGGAGGGCGCGCCGGCGTGGTCGACCGCGCTGCCCGACGGCAAGCGCCTGCTTCCGGGCGGCTGGCGAGTCGAAGAGGCGACGGCCGAGTGGGACATCGCCGACTGCTCCGGCAAGGCCACGGACGACGGGGTCCACCTCTGGATCTGCCACGATCGCATCCACGACACGTACAACGTCGGCTCGGGCGGCGGCTGTCAGGACGCCTCGGGTCACGACGTGCTGGTCGAGGACTGGTCGTCGCTCGGCGCGCCGACGTCGTGCACGACCGCCGGCGAGACCGTCTCGGTCGCCGGAGAGCGGCTCGCGCTCGACAAGAACGTCTGCACGTACGCGAACGGCGACGTGTGCACCTCCGAGGGCGCGACCTTCACCCGCGACGCCTCGGGCAGGTTCGTCGCCGCGCCGGACGCCGTGTTCGACTACCAGAACGGCGCCGTGCTGCTCCCGCGGGGCGGCTCCTGCGGCGACGACGCGCTCGCCGGCCACGAGCTCGCCCGGCTCCAGTGCTACGCGAACGCGTACTTTCCCGAGGCGCAAGCGCTGCAGCACGACGCGCGCGTTTGCATGCGCGACGTGCGCACCGACTGGGGAGCCCAGGACGCCGCGGCCTTCGTCGTCGACACCGGGCCGGCCAGGGCCGTCGCGCAGTTCGCGGCCGAGCGCGCCGACTTCCCCGCCCCCGGGCTGATGCACTTCTTCCACGAGCAGGACGACTTCGCCGGCGTGCCGAGCGGCCCGAGCTCATGGCAGGCCTGCCACACGCGCGAGCGTCTGTCGATCTCCGTCCGCCAGCTGCCGTCGACGAGCGCCCTCGAGGTGCGGTACGTGCAAGAGACCGTCCTCATCGACGCGCACAAGCCGGCGTGCGCCGCGGCCGCCCAGAGGGGTCAGCTCGGCGTCGGCAGCGTGCGAGGGGTCTTCGACTTCGTCCGCTAGGAGCTACGTGGCTTCGCTCATCGGGCGCAGGATCACGTTGACGAGGCGCGTGCGCTCGCGCGGGAGCACCGCGAGGAGCACGGCCTCCGCCACGTCCTCCGCCGTCGAGAAGCCCTTGAGGTTGGAGCTGCCCTTGACGCGGCCGTCGCCGATCGCGAAATCCGTCTCGACCCCGCCGGGGCAGACGAGCGAGACCTTGATGTTCTTCTGGTAAAACTCGCGGTCCAGCGACTGGGCGAGCGCCACCTGGGCGAACTTCGACATGCAGTAGATGCCCTCGGTCGGGTATCCCTGCAGGCCGGCGACGCTCGAGACGACGACGATGTTGCCGCCGCCCTGCGTCAGCATGTGCGGGAGCGCCTGTCGGCAGAAGAGCCACGTCGACTTCGCGTTCGTCGCCATGATCCGGTCGTAGTCGGCCTCCGTCCAGTCGAGAAACGGACGGTAGCCTCCGATGCCGGCGTTGTTGACCAGGATGTCGAGCCGGCCGAAGGCCTGCAGGGTCCCTTCGACGCACGCGGCGACGTCGGACGCGCGCGTCGCGTCGCACACGACGGCGCGGGCGCGCCCTCCCTGCGATTCGACGGCGTTGACGACCTCGTCGAGGTCCTTCTTCGTCCGCGCGGCGGCGACGACGACGGCGCCCTCGCGGGCGAGCG
>Ga0070738_10005714_pt1 | contig 13587 bp, 10 predicted proteins | sample Coa_R2_2_FD_66446 | JGI IMG/M metagenome (GOLD analysis project Ga0070738, IMG submission 66446) | Surface soil microbial communities from Centralia Pennsylvania, which are recovering from an underground coalmine fire - Coalmine... | ecosystem: Environmental > Terrestrial > Soil > Unclassified ... | reverse complement strand
GAGGTCAAGACCGGTTATGCGCTCCACAAGCCGGGCGAAACGGCGCTCCTCGATCTCGTCGCGCGGCATCGCGACGACCCGGACGTCCCACGGCTCGTGTCGACCTTTCTCGGCGCGCACGCGCTGCCGCCGGAGTTTGCCGAAGAAGTCGGCTTCGTCGACTATCTGATCGATCAGGTCGTGCCGGCCGCGGCGTCGCACGGCGCCGCCTATGCCGACGCTTTCTGCGAGCCTGGTTTCTTTTCGCCGGAGCAAACGCGGCGCTATCTCGACGCCTGCCGGCTCCACGGAATGCGCCTGCGCGTGCACTGCGACGAGATGTCGTACGGCGGCGCTGCCGAGATGGCCGCGCAGCTCGACGTGGACGCGGTGGACCACTGCAACTACATTCGCAAGTACGACGTCGGCGAAATCACCCGGCGCGGCATCGTCACCGTCGCGTGTCCGGCAACGATCGAGTATCTCGATCTACCCAAGCGCGCGCCCGTTCGCGAGCTCCTGGAAGCCGGCGGCGCGGTGGCGCTCGCCAGCGACTATAACCCGGGCACGTCGCCGTGCTTTAACCTGCAGACCGTGGCGTATTTCGGCCGCAAGCTTTTCGGGCTCTCGACCGCCGAAGCGCTCTACGGCGTGACGCGCGCGGCCGCGCATTCGCTTCGCGTCGACGCCGGCCGCATCGCTCCCGGCGCGCCCGCCGACTTCGTCGCGCTGCGCATGGACGCGCCCGACGAGTTCGGCTGGCAGTTCGGCGGCAACCTCGCCGCCGCGGTCTTTAAAGCCGGCGAACGCGTATGAGCCACGAGCTCGTTCGCTGCGCGCGCGCGATCGTCGGCGGTACGCCGCGCGAGGATTACGCCTTCATCGTGCGCGACGGCGTCATTTCCGCGGCCGGAGATTACGCCGGCCTGCAAGACGAGAGCCGCCGGCTGCACGTCCGGTCGTTTCCACGCGACCGGATCGTCGTTCCCGGCTTCGTCAACGGCCACAGTCACGCATATCAGATTTTGCTGCGCGGCTGGGCCGACGATTGGCCTTTCGCTAAGTGGCGTGCCGACGCGCTCTACCGCGTCGTGCCGCAACTGGTGCCCGACGACGTTTACTGGACCTTCGTCGTTGCGTTCTCCGAGATGCTCGCCGCGGGCATCACCACCGTCGCGGAGTTTTTCTACCTCAACGGCGCCGGCAACGCGCATGCCGAGGCGGCGATTCGAGCGGCACGCGACACCGGCATCCGACTGGTGCTGGCGCGAACCTGGATGGACGCCGAGTACGCGCCGCAAGCGTTTCGCGAAAACATCGAGACCGCCGCCGCGCGCACGCGCGAGCTCATGCAGCAGTATCCGCAAGCCAACGTCTGCGTGGCGCCGCACTCGGTGCACGCCGCGTCGCCGGCGATGATCCGCGCGGCCGGCGAGTTTGCGCGCGAGCACGACTGCATGCTCCACGTCCACGTCGCCGAAGCCCCCTACGAAGGCGAAGCGACGTTGGCCGAGTTCGGCAAGACGCCCATCGCCCTGCTCGACGAGCTGGGCGCGCTCGACGAACGCACCGTCGCGATCCATGCAATCTATCTCACCGAAGAAGAGACGGAGCTGGTGGCGGCGCGCGGGACGCGCGTCGTCCACAATCCGATGACCAACCAGTACCTCGGCGACGGCATCTGCAACGTCTCGAAGCTGCGTTCGCTCGGCGTCCCGATTGGTTTGGGAACCGATGCCGACGTGCGGCCCTCGCTGCTCGACGAAATGCGCGCGGCCTCGTTGCTGCAGAAGATCCTTCATCTCGACGGCGCCGCCTTTGGCGCCGGCAACGCGTTTGCGGCGGCGACGGCAGAGGGCGCGAGGGCGCTGCGCGTGCGCGCCGGCGATCTGCGGGCCGGAATGGCGGCCGATTACGTCGTGCTCGATGCATCGGCGATCGATCCGTGGTCGCCCGCGATCAACGCCATCGTCTATCGCGGTCAAGATTCGTGGGTGCGCGCGACCTTCGTCGCCGGCCGGCGCGTCTACGTCGGCGAGCCCTCGGCGCTGGCGCAGCGAGCGCGCGAGCAAACGAGCGCGATCGCCAAGCGGGTTTCCTTATCGTTCTGCTAAAGAATGGCCGCCATGAAGACGCAGAGCATGCTCCTGGGCGCGGTGGCGCTCGCGCTCCTCGTGGGATGCAACAGCGCCAAGCAGGCAAGGAACGCCGCGCTCTCCACCGCCGCGCCGGCGGCCGGCCCGACCGCGACCGGACGGCCGAACTGCAACGGCCAGTCTCCGGTGTGGGCGCTTCCCGGACCGAAGGTCTACCTGCTCCCCGGCGACCGGCTCTACGGGAAGACCAAACGGGGAGTGTACCTCTGCCTGTCCGACGCGCAAGCCCAGGGCTACAAGCATGGCCGCGGTCCCCTGCGGCATCACCACCGGCGCCACAACGACGTCTTTAGCCAGTAGTTTCCTCGTGAAGGCGGGTGCGTGTAAGCACTTGCATTCATCTCCGCGCCCGTGCTAGACTCTGCGTGCAAGTACCCACTTGCACTAAAAAAGCGCATGCTAGCCAGATTTGGATTCAATCGCTCGATCGCCGTCGCGGCCGCCGTGCTGGGGCTCGCGACGCTCGGTGCCGCCCCGGCTGGGCCGCCGTACGACGTCGCCGGCGTGCTGCAGCGCATGACCGACCGCAATCCGACGCTGCGCTCGTTTCGCGCGCGCGTCCACGTGGACGTGCGCATGTACAGTTTTCCGTTTCTCGCGCCCAAGCTCGACGGCACGTCGTATTACAAGCGGCCGGATTACTACGAAGTCGTCTTCGATCGCGTGCCGGGTTACGCCCGCGGTTTTCAACGGCTTTTCAACGACGTGGGCAGCCCGTCGGCGTGGGAGAAGAATCAAAACATCACCGTTGCCGGAAGCGCTTGGGTCGGAAATCGCCCGACGATCGTCTTGCGCTTGACGAAAAAGATTCACAGCGACATTCTCGACCACACGCTCGCCTACGTCGACACGTCTGACTATTCGCTCGTGCAGATGGAGTGGTATTACACCAACGGCGGCAAGATCACGATGACGCAGCAGTATCGCCTCGAAGGTCCCTACTCCGTCCTCGCGTCGCAGCACGCAACCATCGCTATTCCGTACGCGCACGCGGTCGCCGACGCCCAGTACGCCGCGTATCAGATCAACGTTCCCGTGCAGCCCGGCCAGGCCGCGCAGTGATCGAAACGCGCCGGCCCGCCGAGAGCAGCCGCTCTCCCGAGGAGACCCGCGAGCGTATCCTGGTCGCGACCCGCGAGGTGATCGGCCGAAAGGGCAAACGCGGCGCCACGACGCGCGAAATTGCCGACGTCGCTGCGGTGAACGAGGCGACGATATTCCGTCACTTCGGGACCAAAGAGGCGCTGCTCGTCGCTTGCGCGCAGCACTTCTGCGGACACCTCGAGCTTGCCGGCGTCGCCGCGGGTCTCACCGGAGAGCTGTCCGGCGATCTCTTGGTGCTCGCGCGGTTGATGTTCGCCCGCTTCGAGGCGCTCGGCGACATGATTCGCTGGTCGCTGGTCGAGCAGGATTACGATCAAGACATTTTTGCCGAAACGGCCTGGCGCCCCCAGTTGGCGATCTTGGCGGTACTCGTGCAGTTCATGGCCCGCCGCGTCGAGGCCGGCGAGCTTCGCGGCGATCCGCAGAGGCTCGCGATCGTATTCTTGGGCTTGGTCTTCATGCACGCGCTCGGCCGTAAGAAGTTTCCCGGATCGGCGCTCCACGGCGGCGACCCGGATGAGGCGCTGCGCTTTTACATCGACGTTTTTCTCAACGGGGTAAGGAACTCGGAATGGACACGCGAGAGCTAGATCAAGAAAAATCGGTTCGCGGAAAACCCAACGGCGCCGCCGGGGCTGCGGACGAGGCCGAGCGATCCGAGACCGACGACGTACGGTCGCGGCCGCGCAAGCGGTTTTTCTTCCTCATCGCCGCCGTCGTCGTGATCGTGCTCGCGGTCGTATGGGGCCTGCCGTACCTCAACTATATGCTCTCGCACGAGGGCACCGACGACGCGCACGTCGCCGCCGACGAGGTCGCGGTCACGAGCAAGATACCCGAGCGCATCGATCGGATCTTGGTCGACACGAACCAGCCGGTGCGGCGCGGACAGCTCTTGATCGTCCTCGACAATAAGGACGAGCTCGCGAAGCTTCGTCAAGCGCAGGCGCAGTACGATCTCGCGGTCGCCAACCAGCGCGCTACGACCGAACAGGGTCAGGGCGGCATCGGCCAGGCCAGCGGCGCAATCCAGAGCGCGCAGGCGCAGGTGCCGGCGGCCGAAGACGTGGTCGCACAAGCCCGCGCTCAGCTCTACGCAGCTTCGGCGCAAGTTCCGGCGGCGCAGCAAGCGTACAATAAAGCCGCGGCCGACTTGAGCCGTGCGAGCTCGCTGGTGAGTACCGGCGACGTCGCCGCGCAGCAGCTCGACGCCGCTCGGGCGCAGGCTGCCGGCGCCGCCGCGCAGTTGCGCGGGGCGCAAGATCAGGTTACGGTCGCGCAACAAAACGTCGCCGCCGCACAGGCGCGCGTCGCCGCGACGCAAGCCGGCGTCGCCGAGGCCTCCGGCGCGTTGACCACGGCGCAGGGCAAACTCTCCCAGGCGGCCGACCCGAGTCAGGTCGAGGCCGCCGCCGCGCAGCTCTATCTGGCAAAGCAGAACCTCGACTACACGCGGATTTACGCCTCGACCGACGGCTACGTCGGCGAGAAGAACGCCGAAGTCGGACAGACGATCGGCGCCGGAATGACGCTCCTGACGATCGTCCCGCATCGCGTCTACATCACCGCGAACTACAAGGAGACGCAGATGGGCCGTATGCGCGTCGGCCAGCCGGTCGACATCCGCGTGGATGCCTACCACGGCGTGACGTTCCACGGCCACGTCGCTTCGATCAACCCGGCCTCGGAAAATACGTACGCTCTGGTGCCGGCGCAGAACGCCAGCGGCAACTTCGTGAAGGTCACGCAGCGTATTCCGGTTCGCATCGACGTCGACGACGAGCGCGCCGACATGCCGCTGCGTCCCGGTATGAGCGTCGAAACCTACGTAAAAGTCAAGTAGCTCGTAATGTTCGGCGCGTACGAAAGCCCGGTCGTCGAGCATGGCTGGCGAAGGGCCGTCATCAGTATTGCGGTTATCACCGCGACGTTGCTCGAGATCATCGACGTTACGATCGTCAACGTCTCGCTGCCGAACATTCAAGGCAACTTTGGGATCGGCGTGGACCTCGGAGCCTGGATCGTCACCGCGTACCTGATCGCCAACGTGGTCGTGATTCCGCTCAACCCGTGGTTCGCGGCGCGCTTCGGGCGGCGGCAATATTTTTTCAGCTCCATCGTGATCTTTACGATCGCTTCGCTGATGTGCGGTCTCTCGAGTACCTTCGGACAGCTCGTCTTCTGGCGTCTGATTCAGGGGCTCGGCGGCGGCGGCTTGATCGCGACCTCGCAGGCGATTCTGCGCGATACCTACGGCATCAAGGAACAGGGTAAGGCGCAGGGCGTCTTCGCGCTCGGCGTCATCGTGGGTCCGGCGCTGGGACCGGTGATCGGCGGATGGATCACCGACAACTGGAACTGGCACTGGATTTTCTTCATCAACATACCGATCGGCATCGTCGCGGCGACGCTCATCTGGAACTTCCTGCGCAACCCGGCGCAACCGCAGTACCGCCGGCTCGACTGGGTCGGCTTGATTTTGATGTGCATCGGTCTGGGCTCGATGCAGTTCGTGCTCGAGAACGGCCAGCAATACGACTGGTTCGACGACGCGCGAATTCGCTGGTTTACCTTCTTTTCGGTTGCCGGGCTGGCGGCGTTCGTGTGGTGGACGCTGCGCTCGAAGATCCCGGTCGTCGACCTTCACGTCTTGCGCTTGCGCCAAGTCGCTGCAGGAAGCGTGCTCGGCGCGGTGCTCGGCGTCAGCCTCTATGGCTCGATCATCATTCTGCCGCAGTATTTGATCAACTCGCTCGGCTTCACCGCGACGCTCTCCGGCACGACCGTCATGGTTCGCGCCGGTGCGGTCCTGCTCTTCACGCCGCTCACGGCAATCTTGACGCAGCGCGGCGTCGTCGACCCGCGGCTCCAGGCCGCTATAGGTTTCGTGCTGCTCGCCACCTCGAACTGGATTCTCGCCAACATCACGACGCCGCTCTCCGATTTCCATAGCCTGATCTTTCCGCTCGTCCTCAGCGGCATCGGGCTGGCGCAGATCTTCGTACCGCTCTCGGTGGCGGTCATCGGCAGCGTTCCCGACAAAGAAGTCCCCTCGACGGCCGCGTTTTTCAACCTATCGCGCCAGATCGGCGGCAGCGTGGCGGCCGCAATTCTCATCACGCTGCTGGTACGCGGTTTTACGATCCATCAGACCGAGCTCGCCGGCACGCAGACCCTCTCCCACGCGCCGACCGAGCAATACGTTATGGCGCAGGGCGGCACCCAGAACCGTCCGGCGATGCAACGCCTGGCGATTCTCGTCGAATCGCAATCGGCGGTTCAGTCGTACGCCGATACGTCGCGCTGGGTGGCGATCATCACGCTGGGTCTCGCGCCGCTCGTGCTGCTCTTACGCAGGCCGAAAATCGGCATGGCGATGGCGGAGTGACGATGCGCCGGCGCGTTCTTCCGGTGGCCGTTGCCGTACTCGCGCTTGCGATGGCCGCGCTTCCGCTGCAGCAGACCTCGGCGCAGCTCGACGCCGGCCTGCCGGCGAGCGCTTCGATTCCGACGATGATCCCCACGCTCATGCTGCCGCCGGTGCCCAGCGTCGCGCCGGGCTATCGCGCGCCGCAGGCGGCGCCGACCGGCGCGCGGATCATCGGCGTCACGCAGCGGCCTTTCGTCACGATCTCGCTGCAGGACGCCATCGGGATGTCGCTGTTGCGCAACCCCAATCTCGCGGTCTCCGCCTCCAACATCCGGATCGCGCACTTCAACATCGTTCAAACGAAGGGCGCTTACGATATCGCCTTCCACCTGGAGCCGCAGTCGAACTACTCGGTCAATCCGCCGGAGAACTTTCTCGCGGCCGGCCCCGGCCAGGCAGGAAAGTACGGCTCCGGGCCGTCCGCCTTCTATACGAGCGGGCCGGGCAACATCATCCAGCATCAGTCGGCCTTTCAATACGGCGTCAACGGCCAGACGGAGAGCGGCGGAACCTATCAAGCCGACATTCAGCAGGCGCGCACCTATAACAACACTACCTTCAATGCGTACAACCCGTATTACAACGCCACGCTGAATCTGGCGGTGACCCAGCCGCTGCTCAAAAACTTCGGCACGAACCCGACCAAGCGCGCGCTGCAGCTGGCCGTCGTCAACGCCGACGCGAGCACGGCACAGACGCTGGTCGACGCCTCCGACACGATCTCGCACGTCGAAAACGACTACTGGAACCTCGTCGCCGCGTGGCGCGACGTCGCGATAGAAGAAGAAGCGCTGCGGGAAGCGATAACGCAGCAGCAGAGCAACGTTCGTTTGGCCCGGCGCGGCGCGGCCGCGCCGATCGACGCAGTCGAGTCGCAAACGCAAGTCTCGAACTTTCAAACCAGCGTCTACGCCGCGCTGCAAAACGTCTCGACGCTGCAAAACGACCTCAAAAGCCTGATCGCCTCCAATGCCGCCGATCCGATTTGGGAGGCGAACTTGGTGCCCTCGACGTCGGTGGAGCAGCTGCCGCAGGCGCACGATCTCGCCACCGTCGTCGCCGCGGCGCAGCAAAACCGTCCGGAGGTCCGTCAGGCCGAAGACCGCAGGCTCGCCGCCGATATCGACGTTGCCCTAGCCAAGAATCAATCGCTTCCGCAAGCCGACGTGCAAGCCCAGTATCAGAGCAACGGCTTCGCCGGAATCCTGGCGCCCGTGCCGCTGTTTATCTCCAACTATTGCACCAGCGGCCTCAAGCTCAGCACCTGCCCCACGCCGCCGCCGAACACTCAGGGCGCGATGGCCTGGGCGTATCACAACATGTGGGCGGCCTACTTTCCAGCCTTCAATCTCGCGCTGCTCGTCGGCTATCCGCTCCAGGGTCATCTCGCCCGCGGCTCGCGCGGGCTCGCCAGCGAGGAAACCACGCAGGCCAAAATCCTGATTCAAGGCGTGCGCGAACGCATCGGCGCCGAGGCGCGCAACGCGCTGCAGAGCTACCAGTCGGCGCTCTCCAAGCTCGCGGCCGCGCGCGTCGCGCGCCAATCCGCCGAGACGGTCTACGCGAGCGAGCTGCGCAAATTCCACAACGGCGCCTCGACGACGTTCTTGGTGTTGCAGCGGCAAGTCGAGTTGGAACAGGCGCGTGGGAGCGAGCTGGCGGCGCAGACGCAGCTCAATCAATCGATCGTCGAACTCCAGCGCGTCGAGGGTACGATTCTGCGTACCAACGGCGTCAACGTTCAGACGATCGGTAGTCAAGCGCTGGCAACGCCGTGACGCGGCGATCCATTCCGGCCCTGGTCGCCGTTGCGGCGCTCGCGCTCGCCGTTTTCCCCGTGCAGCAGACGGCGGCGCAACCCGACGCCGGCCTTCCCGGCCGCGCAACGATTCCCACCGGCCTGCCGTCGCCCGAGTTTCCAGTCGTCCCCAGCGTCGCGCCGGGCTACCGCGCGCCGCAGGTCGTGCCGAGCGCCGCGCAGATCGTCGGCGTCACGCAGCAGCCGTTTGTTGCCATCACGCTGCAAGACGCGATCGCCATGGCGTTGCTTCGCAATCCGAATCTCGCCGTGTCGGCCTCGAACGTGCGGATTGCGCGCTACACGATCGTCCAAGTCAAAGGCGCGTACGACGTGCAGCTGCAGCTCAAGCCCGCGTCGAGCTTTTCGGTCCAGCCGCCGGAGAACGCGTTCGTCGCGGGGCCGGGTCAAATCGGGCGTTACTCGCCCGCACCGGGCGCGACGCCCTCGGTCATCTATACCAGCGGTCCCGGCAACATCATCCAGCACCAGTCGGGTTTCCAATACGGCCTCGGCGGTCAAACCGAGAACGGGCTGACCTATCAGGCCGGTATTCAGCAGAGCCGGACGTATAACAACACCGTCTTCAACGCGTACAATCCGTACTATCTCGCGACGCTCGCGCTATCGGTAAACCAGCCGCTGCTGCGCAACGCCGGAATGAACCTGACCAAGCGTCAGCTCAAGCTCGACTTCGTTCGTGCCGACGCCAGCGCGGCGCAGGCCATGATCGACGCATCGAATACCATCTCGCAGGTCGAAAACGCCTATTGGAATCTCGTCGCAGCGTGGCGCAACGTCGCGATCCAAGAGGAGAGCCTCAAAGAGGCGGTCGTACAGCAGCACAGCAACGTGCGGCTCGCGCGTCGCGGCGCCGGCGCGCCGGTGGACGCGGTCGAATCGCAGACGCAGGTCTCGAACTTTCAAAACAACGTCTACTCGGCGTTGCAGACCGTGTCGCAGCTGCAGATATCGCTCAAGACGCTCATCGTTGCCGATCCCGCCGATCCGATCTGGGTCGCCAACCTCGTGCCGTCCACGTCGGTGCAGCAACTTCCGACGGCCGCCGATTTGGCGCAGATCGTTTCGGAAGCGCGTCAAAACCGTCCCGAGTTTAGGCGCGCCGAAGATCAGCGTCTCGAAGCCCAAATCGACCGCATGTACGCGCGGAATCAGTCGCTGCCGCAGGCGGATCTGCAGGTGCAGTATCTCAGCAACGGCTTTGCCGGCATCCTGACGCCGGTTCCAGCGTTTCTGTTGGGTGAGTGCGCCAACGTCTCAAGCTTGACGACCTGCCCGACGCCGCCGCCCAACACGCAAGGCAAGATGGCGTGGGCGTACCACAACATGTGGGCGGGATACTTCCCGACGTTCAACATCGCGCTGGTCGTCAGTTATCCGGTCCAGGGCAATCTGGCGCGCGGCATGCGGGGCGTTGCGAGCGAGGAGATGACCCAAGCGCGGCTGGCGATGCAGCAGGTCGAGCAGCAGATCGGCATCGAGGCCCGCAACGCGCTCCAGAGCTATAAGTCGGCTTTGGCCAAGCTCAACGCGGCCCGGCAATCGCGCGAGGCCGCCGAGGCCGTTTATGCCAGCGAGCTGCGGCGGTTCCACGCCGGCGAATCCACGACGTTCCTCGTGCTCCAGCGCCAAGTGCAGCTCGAAGGCGCGCGCGGCTTGGAGCTTGCCGCGCAGACCCAGCTCGACCAATCCATCGTCGAGCTGCAGCGCGTTGACGGAACGATTCTTGCCGACAACGGCGTCACGCTGCAAATGCTCGGGACGCAGACGCTGGCGCACTAGCATGAGGCGTTCCAAACGAGGCATCCTTACGGCGCTCGTCGCGCTGGCGGCAATCGTCCCGGCGGTCGTGCCGGTGGCGCCGACGTCGGCGCAGCTCGACGGGTCGCTGCCGCGGCGGGCCGCGCTGCCCACCGAGATTCCCTCGCCGCCGCTGCCGGCCGTGCCGAGCGTCGCGCCGGGATATCGGGCTCCGCAAGTCGAGCCCAGCAATCCCGGTATCGTCGGTGTCACGCAAAGTCCGTTCGTCGGCATCGCGCTGCAAGACGCGGTCGGAATGGCGCTGCTGCGCAATCCCAACCTCGCGGTCTCGGCTTCGAACGCGCGAATCGCGCGCTATCGCATCGTCCAGGCGAAGGCAAACTTCGACGTGACGCTGCACGTCGAGCCGTCGTCGAGCTTCTCGCAGACGCCGCCGGAGAATCTCTTCTTCGCGGGACCCGGCGTCGGCGGCTACGGCTACACCTGCGAAAATCCGTTCACCGGCCCCTACCCGTGCTCGACGACCGGGCCGGGATACATCATCCAACATCAGTCGTCGTTTCAATACGGCCTGGGCGGTCAAGGCGTCAACGGCTTGCAGTACTCCGCCGGGATCACGCAGACGCGCACGTATAACAACGTGATCATCAACACGTACAATCCCTATTATCTCGCGGTTCTCAATCTTTCGGTAACGCAGCCGCTGCTGCGCAACGCCGGCATGAACGCCGTCAAACACCAGCTCAAGCTCTCGTTCATTACCGCCGATTACGACAAAGCCCAGGCGCTGGTCGACGCGTCCAACACGATCGCGCAAGTCGAGGACGCTTATTGGGACCTGGTCGCCGCCTGGCGTAACGTCGCGATCCAAGAAGAGGCGCTCTCCCAGGCCGTGGACCAGCAGCGAAGCGTCGTGCGGCTCGCGCGGCGCGGCGCCGCGCCGCCGGTGACGGCGATCGAATCCGAAACCCAAGTCGCCAATTTCCAATCGCAAGTCTTTTCGGCATTGCAGAACGTTTCGCAGCTGCAGAATCGGCTCAAGGGCTTGATCGTCGCCGATCCCGGCGATCCGATCTGGCGGGCGAATCTGGTGCCGTCTTCACCGGTGCAGGAGCTGCCGAGCACGGGAGATCTCGATCAAATCGTTGCGCTGGCCGAAGTGCAGCGTCCCGAAGTGAAGCAGGTGGTGGACCAGCGCCGCGTCGCCGATCTGGATCTCGCCTACGCAAAGAATCAAGAGCTGCCGCAAGTCGACGTGGTCGCCCAGTACTTCAGCAACGGGTTCGCCGGGCTGCTGGCGCCCGTACCGAAGTTCGAATCGTTGGGATGCAATCTTCCCTTCGGCGGCTGCCCGACGCCGCCGCCGCAGTCGCAAGGCACGATGGCCCAGGCCTATCACAACATGTGGAGCGGTGCCTACCCGGAGTTCAACATCGGCGTCGTGGTCAACATTCCGCTCGAGAACAACGGTGCGCGCGGGCTGAAGCAGACGGCCTATCAAGAGCAGGATCAGGCGCAGATCGAACGTCAGAGCCTCGATCAACGCATCGAGACGGAGGCGCGCAACGCGCTGCAGACGTACCAGTCGGCGCTCTCGCGCCTATCTTCGGCCGGTCAGGCCCGTGCCGCCGCCGAATCGGTCTATGCAAGCGAAGTGCGCCGGTTCCACAACGGTGAATCGACCACGTTCTTGGTTCTGCAGCGTCAAGTTCAGCTCGCCCAAGCGCGCGGTCAAGAGCTGCAGGCGCAGACCGATCTCAATAAAGCCGTCGTCGAGCTGCAGCGCGTCGAGGGCTCGATCCTCACCGCCAACGGCGTCGACCTCAGCAAACTCGGCTCAAAAGCCCTCGCCACGCCCCCGCCGCGATAACGCACGCCCCCTCTTGTCACCCTGACCTTGTCATCCTGACATTGTCATCCTGAGCGTAGTCGAAGGACGAAGGACGCTACTTCTTGTCATCCTGACCTTGTCACCCTGACTTTGTCATCCTGAGCGTAGTCGAAGGACGCTACTTGTCATCCTGAGCGTAGTCGAAGGGCGAAGGATTACGTCTGATATTCCCCGCTGCGCCAGCGGACGCGCCGGCCGAAAAAGCTCGCAAACCATACGGCAAGGCTCAAAAAATCGCGCACTAAAATCAGCCAAGCATCGTCGCGTCCTTCCACGTCCAGCGCGAAACGCGCGCCGTAGTGTAATCCGAGACGCAAAAGCGCGACGACGACCAGCAGCGGTAAGCCCCAGACGAGATCGCGCGAGACCGCCACGTAGAGCAGCGCGAACGGCAGCGCGTACATCAGAAACGAAAAGGCGTAGCCGGCCGGCGCGAGCGCGCGATTCGTCCGGGCCCAGCGCAGCTCGTGCGTCCAAAGATCGCGGACGCGCGTTTCGGGCACGAGCGTCGCGACGACGTAGCGCAACAACTGCACCTCCTTGCCGTGCGCGGCGACCAGCTCGCCCAGCTTGTGATCGTCGGCGATGCCATCGCCCAGCGCTTGCAATCCGCCGATCTGCCGCAGGACGCTTTGCCGCACCGCCATCGTCGCGCCGAGGCAAAATTTCAGCTTGCCGAGCGCTAAAGCGACGAGCACCGACGGAATGAAACCGTCCTCGATCGCCAGCGCGCCGAGCCGAGAGGCCACGGTTGCGTTGGGGAGTCCGGCGTAGAGACACGTCGCAGCGCCGACCGATCGGCTCTCGAACGCCGCTGCGATGGCGCGCAGATAATCGCGCCCCACGCGGATGTCGCTGTCGGCAATGACGACGATCTCGCCCTGCGGCTGCGTTTCGGGCTTCGCCAAGTTGGCAATCTTCGGGTTTACGATCGCCCCATTTTCGCCGATCGCGATTCGTGCGACGCCGGGAAACTCGGCGACGAGGCGCTGCGCCACCGCTAATGCGGGATCGCCGGCGGCATGCAGGCAGAGAACGACTTCGTACGGCGCATCGTACTCTTGGTCGCAGCACGACCGCAGATTCTCGTAAAGATGCGGCTCCGCTCCGGCGATTGGCTTGAGGATGGTCATCGTCGGAAGAAACTCCGTCGCGAGGTGCAGCCGCCGCCGCGCAAACGCTGCGACTCGCGCGCACGCCAACGCGAGATACGCCCCTCCTGCAACCGTGACGCCCAGCAGGACGCAAGACAGCAGCGTCACCCCCCGGCGATCTCCCCGTACGTCACGCTTTGGATTGCGTTGCGCACGATCGCTTCGCGCACGCGCGGACTCGTCAGTGCCGCGAGTTCGCCCGCCCATTGGAAGCGCTCGGTTCCGCGGTCGGCGCCGTCGAAAGCGCCGGTCGCGGGATGGAAGAAGATCTCCGTCACGCCGTCGGGCAGCCG
>Ga0070738_10005713_pt1 | contig 13591 bp, 12 predicted proteins | sample Coa_R2_2_FD_66446 | JGI IMG/M metagenome (GOLD analysis project Ga0070738, IMG submission 66446) | Surface soil microbial communities from Centralia Pennsylvania, which are recovering from an underground coalmine fire - Coalmine... | ecosystem: Environmental > Terrestrial > Soil > Unclassified ... | reverse complement strand
CGTACTGATTGCTTAACTTGGTCATAAAATGCTAAGAAGTCTGTACCATGAGCTTCTAGTCCTACTGCATCAATGACCGCATCAGGACCGCGACCACCCGTCATTTCTTTGAGTGCATCGCCGACATTGACTTCCTCGTAGTTGAGGACTTCGGCTTTGCCTTGTTCTTTCGCCATTTGCAGGCGTTCGGGTATGCGGTCAATGGCAATCACACGTTCTGCACCAAGCATATAAGCACTTCTGATAGAGAATTGTCCCACTGGTCCGCAACCCCAGACGGCAACGATATCACCAGGTTTGATATCGCAGTTTTCTGCTGCCATATAACCAGTTGGGAAAACATCTGTCAAAAACAGCACTTGTTCGTCTGTTAACCCATCAGGAATTTTGAATAATCCTACATCTGCAAATGGAACTCTAGCATACTCTGCTTGACCACCTGCGTAACCTCCAAAGATGTGAGAGTAACCAAATAGACCAGATGGTGAATGACCCATAATCTTTTCAGCTAACCAACCATTAGGATTGGAGTTGTCACAAAGTGACCATAAATCACGTTGGCAGAAAAAGCAGTTACCGCATGCTATTGTGAACGGAACAACGACGCGATCGCCCACTTTCACATTTTGAACGCCGCTGCCAAGTTCGACGACTTCTCCCATAAATTCATGACCGAGAATATCACCCTTCTCCATCGTGGGGATATAGCCATCATATAGATGCAAATCTGAACCGCAAATTGCTGTTGAGGTAATTTTGACAATGGCATCACGTGGATTGATAATTTTTGGGTCTGGGACTGTATCAACTTGAACATGATTAGCGCCATGCCAGCAAACTGCTTTCATAGTATTTGGTTCTTTATTTAACAGATAGAGGGTAGGAGTTAGGAGTTAGGAGTTAGGAATTGAATATTCTTAACTCCTAATACTAGTTATCTCAAGTTAGCGATTTATGCGATCGTCGTTATTCCCTCTGAAAAAATCTTTTGTAGATTGGGGTACTGGTTCATCAAGGTTTAGCTTTTCCTTGACATTTTCAGATGTTTCTCGCAGATTTTGTTGAGCTTTTTCAAGTATATTACCAGTTTCTCCCTTATCTGCACTATCAGGTCTGGCTTTGTAATAAATACCCTCTGGTGTTTTCACAGTTTCACCGGAAGTGGGTCTTCTGCGGCCATATTCAGCAGATGTTTCTTTTCGGTCGTATTTACTTTGTTCAAAGAAACCTTTGTCGTTGTTTACCTTCTCTCTGTTGTCAGGCGTTCCTTTATAGTAGATACCTTCTGGAGATTTTACAGTATCGGCCTGTGCTTGAAGGGTATTACTAGAAGTAAAAGACTGGATGGTAAAAACAGTCAATGCTACTAAAAAAACTGTCAGGATTTGGCGCAGACTTATGCTCTTGATCCATGAAATAATTTTGTTCATACGATCCTCCGATTCTGTTGTTAAATTGAACGCTTATGGTTTCAGCAAAACTTTGACACAGTTGTCTTTTTTATGTTTTGAGATTTCAAAACCTTTCTTAGTTTCTTCTAGAGGTAAGTGATGAGTGAAAACTCGAGATGGATCAATATCACCTTCTAAAACATAATCAAGCAATCTAGGTATATACTTCTGACCATGCATTTGACCCATTCTAAAAGTTAAGGCTTTGTTCATGGCTGCGCCCATTGGGATTTTATCTACAAAGCCACCATAGACGCCCATAATTGATATAGTTCCACCCTTACGACAAGCAACTATCATTTGCCGCAACACATAAGGGCGATCCGTTTCTAGCCTTACTGCTTGCTTTGCTTCGTCGTAGAAGCCTTCCACACCCAAGCCATGAGCCTCTAGTCCAACTGCATCAATACAAGCATCAGGACCACGTCCACCTGTCATTTCCTTGAGTGCTTCACCAGCATCAACTTCTTCATAGTTGATAATTTCTGCATGACCAAAATCTTTAGCCATTTGAAGACGTTCGGGAACTCGATCAATAGCAATAACGCGTTCAGCACCTAACATGTAAGCACTACGCATAGCGAATAGACCAACTGGACCACAACCCCAAACAGCAACTATGTCATCAGGCTGAATATTGCACATTTCTGCTCCCATATAACCAGTGGGGAAGGCGTCAGAAATGGGCAATATTTTTTCGTCAGGGATTCCTGTCGGAACTTTGACCGCACCAAAATCTGCAAATGGTACACGTACGTATTCTGCAAAAGCTCCAGCATACCCACCGAAGGCGTGGGAGTAGCCGAAAATGCCTGCAGTTCCAAAGCCGTACAATTTATCTTGTATCCATGCATTGGGATTAGTGTTGTCGCACAACGACCACATCTGTTGTTTGCAGTAATTGCATTGACCACAGCCAATGATGGATGAGACAACAACGCGATCGCCCTTCTTTAATAATTTGACTTCGCTACCAATTTCGACGATTTCTCCCATAAATTCGTGACCAATAATGTCACCCTTTTGCATCGTCGGAATGTAGCCATCGTAGATATGCAAATCAGAACCACAGATGGTTGCAGAGGTCACTTTGAGAATTGCATCACGTGGATTAAGAATGGTTGGGTCAGGAACTGCCTCTACCCGCACATCGCTAGTACCGTACCAGCAGACTGCTTTCATACTTATTGCTGTTAGTTTTCAATTATTACTCTTTTAACTATTGCCACTATCCATGACCCTTTGGTTGTCCTTGAGTTGTTGCAATTTCCCCTGCTTCCATGAACATTTTGAAACGACGTAAATCATCACCAATTTGTTGTTCTGGTTCTTCACCAAAAATCTTGGCAAAAACAGCGGCCAATGCTCCACCAGGCGGATTGTATTCTAGAACAACCTTTACCTCAGTTCCGCGGTTACCTGGTGCTTTTTTGAAGCGGACAAAGCCGGAGTTATCAATATCTGCTTGTTCTACTGAGGCCCACGAAATCAATTCGTTTTCTCTGTCCTCGATAATGGTTGCATCCCATTCAACACTGCCACCCAAAGGTGCAGATGCAATCCAGTGAGAACGTTTGTCATCGTAAACCCGGACAGATTTGAGATGCTTCATAAATCTGGGCAAATTTTCAAAGTTACGCCAAAAGCGGTAAAGCTCATCTGCTGGTTTATTAATAGTGACTGTCTTTTCAACTTTGATAACTTGCTGAATGCCAATTGCTTCCTGTGCCTGCTTGATTGTGCTCTGTTTTGTTGCACCCTGATAAATCAAACCGCCACCTGCAAGGGACATTAAAACTCCTCGGAGGGAACGTTGCTGTAAACCCATTAACACTAGTGCACTGCCACCAACTATAGAAGCCCAACGCTCCATGTCATTTGCTTCATTCTGTGTTAGGTCTTTTTTATTTCCTGAGATTTCTTCCACTTCTTTATCTCCAGAAGTTAATAAGTAACCATCTTGAGCTCTTGAATGATTGGTGCTACAAAACCAACATCTAGACTGCAGTTCCTGTAGTTGGTGTGGCAGGTTTCCCACGATCTCCTATCCGTCTCCGATAGAGTTCTACTAGGCGCTGTTCAAACTGCAATAAATCTTTGTAAATCTGTGTGAAAATGGCGGTCGTAATTGGGTCTGTATATGCCGTTATTAATTTACTAATATCACCGATCCCAGTCTGCAAATCACCTAAGGCAGAACGTAATTGGATGTCGTCATTGCCTGTAAAAGCTGTTTTCAGCTTCGCATATTGATTAGCAATATTCGCACTCAGTGAAGGCTTCTCTCCTAGTTCATTAAGACGTGCTTCTAAGACTTGGATATGACGTTTTTTATTAGCAATCATCTCCTCAAAGAGCGATCGCGCTTCCTGATCAGATTCTTTTTGAGCATACTGTTCCAATGCTTCTTGTGAATATCGCTCACCAGCCAAGGCTGTATTCAAACCTTTGACAATCTCATCTTTTGATGAACCACCCCAAGCATCAGCTAGTTTCCACCATTCTGCTTTTGTGTCTTTGACGTCTGGTAAAGCGGCATCCTTACCACTGTAGCCAAGATAACCCAAAATAGCTGTCGTGAAAATTGGCAAATCTCCTGGTTGACGAGATGTAATCAAATTCCCGTCAATAGCCAGTGGCGCATCTAGATAATTCGCGCCAGCATTAATCATATCCTTGCGAATTGCTGTAAAGCCTGTGGCTTGTTTACCTTTGAGCAAGTCACCTTCAATCAAAACCTGTGGTCCATGGCACACTGCAGCTACTAATTTTCCCTGCTGCATGGCTTCTTGTACAAAGCTTACTGTGATTGGGTTCTGCCGCATTTTATCGGGAGCAGCACCACCAGGAATAACCACTGCATCAAACTCAGAAGCAATGGCTTCAGCTGTCGTACCATCTGCTTTCCGCGAAAGTTTGCCATGTTTACCCTTATAATCCTCGTCTGTGCGAGCACCAAGGACAACGACTTCTATCCCTGCTTGTTTTAGTCCGTTGTAAGGTACTTGAAACTCTGAATCCTCTACATCGTTTTCAATGAGAATAGCAACCTTTTTTTTACCAGAATTGCCAGAGTCATGAGTATTGCTAGCCATAATTTCTTGTCTTCTTAGTTTTTTGTGGTTTAAAATTCAATCTTTAGCTCAATCTTTGTCGTTTTTTAAATCCAAAAAATCACTGATTACTTACTCTTTTAGGTGGTAGGTTTCCAAACAATTCAGCATAATCCTTCGAGAGATTCACTTGTAAATCAGCCAATTCACCAACGCTAATAGCATCTTGGAGTACGGTAAATACTGCACGGACATGCATAAATGCAGCAGTTGGCTCTACTCCCTCTTTTTGACTCACACGTGTAATAAACTCTTCCATACTAAAATGCTGACCATTTTCACCCTCTCGACCGTGCAAATATTCGCCTAATTCTTTGGGTAACTGTGCAGCTATATCTTTTGCTTCATCACCAACGATACGTTCTCTAATTGTTTCTAAAGTCGCACGAGTGGCTCGTTCCGCTTCTTCTGGAGAATCTAGTTGAGATACACTTTGAACGTGTTTGATGAACTCATCATATTTCATGTTAACCTCCAAATTTTAAGGTCGATAGTGATTTTTTCTACATACTGATTCACACATAATAGATGTTTTTAGATTTTTTAAATCAAGTAATGATTACTTTCTTTGTTATACCAATTTTTTGTGAAGCTGCATAGAAATTTACAGCGGGGTAAGGCTTTCGGCTTTCTCATTCTATGCAACTTCATACAGATTGGGTATTAGCTCTAGAATAAATATTGATCAAACTTGATAAAATCTACAAAATGACAATAACTGACTAATATATTAATTATTAGCTATGATCATTCTTAAGAATACAAACATTGCTTGATTTATAGGCTATAAAGGCATGCTATCTTGTGACTGTATCGTGCTTCTTCATTCTTTGGAAATAGTTTTTAACCTCTATTAAAATAATCTGTTTACAAAATCAACAAAAATAAATAAAAATAGTTATGAGTTAAAAATGGAGAAATCCCTTCTATATCTACAGGAAAACTAAATCCATAATTTATAACTCATAACCTTTGGGTGAAGTGGTAAGAGCGTGACTTGATACCTAATAAGGTTAGGCATCAATTGCTAGCTTCTCTTCAATCTAAGGAGAGAGATTGTTTACTCTCTCTAGTCATACTTCTTTAGGAAGACAACCTTGAAGAAATAAAGCGTTATCGTGAGGATGCACTCAGAACTACTAGGATATATGGCAAAACACAAAGATTTATCAGAGCAAAGTAGTGGTAACGACAATCAATCAGTTGATTTACCACAGGAAATTACCGAATCCTACGGAACAGGTGTGAAAGAACTGCCAGGAGACAAGATCGGCGGTAGAGAAATGCGCGCTGAAAGGCGTGAGTATACGGAAACCAGTCCCGAACTCACAGGTGGTGATGTTGATGCCTATTGGGAAGATGCAGATGCCGTAGGCGATGAGGCTGTTGGTGGGACGGCTGCCACTCCTGATCAAAATGTGACAGAAGAACTAGAAGCAGCTGTTGGTCTGGAAATGGATGATAGAGCATTTTTGCGGACAAATGAGATCTTAGAGCAACGTGACGACAGGCGTTGGGAGTTAGATCCAAAGTCCTCTGAAGATTATGAGCAAAGAAGAGAGTAAATGATGTCTTTAGTAGAGGCGATCGCTTCACGGTCATGATGTTTAATTACACATTCTTGATTTTCCAGACTTCTGACTTCTGAAACATTTTGTTTCTTAAAATTCCTCTTCTATCTGATGTCTATACATCTATCTTCCGTGGGGTTAAACATCAAATATTCCTTTGATATTGTGATTCAAGACATTTAAGAATTGCAATCGGAGTTTATCATGACATTTGCTCAAACAAGCGATCCAAATATTCGTCAATATGTTCAGGAATTTCAAGGCTTAAGTGCAGATGATCAGCTAGCTTTGTTTTGGTTCATCTATAAAGAGATGGGTAACTCGGTTACACCTGCAGCTCCCGGTGCTAGTACTGCTTCCTCAGATATAGCTGAAGGATTGTTTAATCAAATTAAAGAAAAATCACACACTGAACAATTGCAATTTCAACGTGATTTGATCAACAAGGTTGACAACCAATACACCCGGATATACGGCTCAATGAGCGACACTACCAAACTACTGTTTTGGTATCGTCTAGCCCAAGGTATGGAAAACGCTACTATCATCCCCATACCTAGTGATTATCAGCTTTCTGCTCAATCTCAACAACTCTTCAACAGAATTACATCATTAGAGTTTGAGCAGCAAATGAATCTTTTCCGTGATTATGTATCACCAATGGGAGCTGAACCCAAAGCTGGTGCTGGAATTTAGAATTGCGGCATTTTAGGCGATCGCTATAGAAGAAGATAAAATCATCAACTATAGGGTTCCTAAGTGACTCGTGAGCATAGAGAAACCCGGTTTCTATCAGGAACCGGGTTTCTAGGTTATGGAAGTATAAATATAGAACCACACTGCTAAAGACAGTGTGGCAAAAGTTTCGGTATAGTTATTGTCAGTATAGTTAATTGAAGTATAGTTAGCTATTGTGCTGTCACTGTTTTTCAGTGATATTTAAGAATACAAACTCCAATAGCTCCATTCCGGATTTTGATAGAGACTTTTGTGATAAAACAATCACTTTGTGTTTATTTCGATTCTCTCTAGCGCTTAACTTTATTTTTTGACACCTGGGTTTTTGATACCTGGGTTTTTGATACCTGGGTTTTTGACACTTGGGGTAATAAACCCAATTTTTGACTCAATTCTGGGTTGTAATGTGCTTTTTCCCAATTTTTAGCAGCTTTGACTTGTTCTGGTGTGAGTTCTTTAGCTCCTGTAAGGTCTGCTCCTGTGAGGTTTGCTCCTGTGAGATCTGCTCCTTGCAGATTAGCATCCTTGAGATCAGCATCTGTAAGATTACTAGCCTGAAGATTAGCACCTGTGAAATTAACAGTCTTGAGGTTAGCAGCTTGAAGGTTGGCTCCAAAAAGGTTAGCCTTTTGAAGGTTAGTTCCTTGAAGTCTAGCAGCTTGAAGATTGGCTTCTAAGAGGTTAGCGTCTTTGAGATCAGCTAGTAGAAGTTTAGCAGATTGGATATTAGCGCCAAAAAGGTTGGCAGCTTTGAGGTTAGCTTTTATAAGGTTAACGGTCTCTAGGTTAGCATTCTCAAGGTCAGCACCTTGAAAGTTGACTGCGACAAGATTAGCACCTTGAAAGTTAACGCCGACAAGATTAGCACCTTGTAAATTAGAGCATATTCTTGTGTTGACGTTGGCTTTTTGACTTCTACATGTCAGATTGGTGTTTTGCAGGTTAGCAAATCTGAGGTCGGCTTTCTGTAATTGGATACCAGACAAATTTGCGCCTTTAGCAATCAGCCCATTCAAACTAACACCATCATTATTTAGGTCTTCCAAAGCCTCTACTCTTCCACCACTACCCACTTGAGCCGTAGCAGAGTTAAGAATTTGCCAATCTTGATAGTGGGCTTGTTTTTGTCGCAGTGGCACTTCCCAAATATAGATCCCTAACCCAACAGTAGCTGCTAATAAAAACCCCTTTTCTAAAACTAGAGAAAATGCTTTTCCTATGGAAGTCAGTTGTATTTGTCTGCGGTTCCACCATCTTTTTTGAAATGGTAAGATGTGGTTTCTGTTTTGAAGATAAACTTTAAATAGGCGGCGGTAGCTTTTCTGAGACAATCCATAAAGTGCAGCGTCTTGTTCTCCACGTATCAAGTTATACTCCCGAGCTAAGGGATCAGATATTTCAGCAATCTTGCTAAATTCCTTTTGCAGTTGTGTTACGAGTTCAGACTCGGCAATTTTTGCTTGCTTGGTTTCAAAATTATGTGTGTCTACACCCATTGGGTTAACCTCTATATGGGACTACGCAGAAGTCAATGAACAGCTGACAAATAGAGTCATTGATTCAATGATTGCCTTGCATTAACGTTTTTGCCCTCATATACTCGGATAGCCCGATTGGGTGAAAAGTATTTTAAGTGCTAAATATTTGCAGAGAATATTTGGTGTTGTTGGGTTATGTGCATGGCAACACCTTTTTCATAGTAGGCTGCTTCATTAATAAATACTGGGTACACAACTGAATCCCCATCATAAATAATGTCCTCACCATCAAACGATAAGAACAGGGGTTCTCCAGGATGCAGCGCTTCATAATCTCGAAATTGTAGTCGAGGATGAACCATCGCTTGAATTTTGCCAAACTCATCTCTGGGATAGTCTATTGTTCGGATTGTTTCATAGATAGTAAATGTATCTTTTTTAGCTAGCAAAACTCCCGTATTATAAGCTTCCACGTAGTCAAGAATTGCGTAAACAAGTTCTTCTGTCTGCTGAAATAAAGTAGCATTTAACACGCCTTGAGCTACAGCACCAACTTCGATAGTACAGCCAAATTTACAAATAGAGTCTAGATATGGGTTATCTGAAGCTTTTCGTCTCGAATCTAGTACCTTTACATTTGGATTTATACAACTTAAATAAGCTGCTAACTGCATATTAAATGGATTGTGGCTCCCCACAATCACTGTGAGACCCATATTGGATGTTGTGCTGTGTAAATCGACCACAAAGTCAGCTTCTAAGCTACCCCCAGTCCCAAATGTCAGATAGATAACCTTAGCTCGCTGCGCTTCGTAAGTCGATAAGCCTAAATTTTCCAAATTCTGGTGTTCAAAACAGCGATTGAGGTCTGTATCTATATATCGTCTCCCAACTTCACAGGCTTTGGGATTGGCTAATAAAGTACAAGTTTCAAAGGTAACCCGTTGAATTAACTTGGGTACTCGCTGAAATTTTTTGACTAAAAAAACTCCTGTGAGTTCGTTTCCGTGTGTTCCACCAACAAGGAGAACACGCTTGATTGGACTCGTCATAACATGTAGTTTCTCCTCTCAGTCTTAGGCACTACTCAACTGAGAATGAAGGGACAATCATTCACTACACTACTTAAAGTACAAAGAGTAAGTCAAGCCAAGGCTGGACGATTGGTGATAATAGTAGTTGGTCAATATTAGTCATTAGTGACAAATCACAAAGGACTTAGGATCAAGGACATACACTACGATATTATTGAGGGATTTGAATTTTATATCAGCTTCTTGAGCTAGGCACGTAGGCTCAATTATCTATCTTGAAAAAAAATTTAGTTTTCAGGTAAGCCTTATACAGCAAGAAATTCCAGATTTAAATGGCGACTTTTTGTCTCTCGCACTAGTTTAGGATCTCAAAAAAATAACCCTATTCTTAGGGTTATTTATTGTACAAAATTTATTGGGTGGATTTCCCAATTCCCTAATGGTACAGTTGGTCACTATAGTGACTTAGGAAACGTTTAAGCAACTAAGCCCCAGCAGTAACTGGGGCATTTCTTCTTTAAGATCATCAATCCTACTATTAACCCACCATTTCGTCGAGAGTGTCTTTACCCAGATTAGAAAGTGACTAAAGCAGAGTGTACGGGAGTACGGACGGGACTGTTACCAGACCAATGAAAACTGCCAAATAGCCTGTTTCTCGCTTGAAATCCACAAAAAAACAACCCCACAACTGGGGGTTATTGATTGTAAAAAATTTCTTGGGTACAATTCCCTAATGGTAGACTTGTTCACTACAGAGACTAAGGAAACGTTTAAGCAACTAAACCCCAGTCCCAACTGGGGCGTTTCTTATTTGAGATTCTTAATCGTACTATCTACTGTCTGTTTCGTCCAGTGGAGATCTTCCCTACTTGACATCTGTTCCAGATTTACTAGACATCATGAGACATCGGTAAACATTTCCTACTGCAACCAAGGTAGACGGCTGCTGCTTATCCACAGGTGTTAAGTTCGGGGCGAACCGACCCTACTACATTTATCATCTGACGCATTTGCTAAATTCTCATTGCGCTTGAGTATGCTTGACAGGAAGAGGATAATCTGGCTCAGGTTGAAAAAATTGAGGATCTTTAATAAAGACCATCAGAATGGTAATTGCAAGGATCAACATCAGCCATTTAGAAAATGGATTTGCTACTTCCCGCACATCATACGAGTCACGACAATGAGGACAAAAGTAGATGTTGCTATCGTGGGGATGCGGTGTAAACTGACAAGGGGGAAAAGGGTGATCTTTGTATTTACAAGTCATGGCAAACAATCTCCTTTAACTTTAAGCCTTCTATTGAAAAAAGAAGAGACTAGTCGCGTGGCTATCCACGTAAACTAGTCCCTGGAGTTGGTATCCAACTCTCTTTGAACTGTTCAACAAGTTATTCATTTTTTCAATGCTGACCATCAGTTGTATAACTGCTTGGTATCTGGGAGCAAAATTCTACGCTCTTATGTCTTTGCGATAAGAAAAGGTCACCTTACAGACAAAAAAGCCCCTCTGAAATATGAGCATGACATCTCCAAAACCAGTGGTTTGAAGAATGTTTAACAAGCCAGCTTCCAGGTAATCTATTGCACTAGTACGATTTTCCATCAACACCACACCATGAGGATTAACTAGCAGTCCTCGTTCTGATATGTATGCATCCAAATCTGCCCTCCGAAATCGAAAGTCATTGTCTGGACGCCCTACAATTGTGACTAAAAACTCTTGGGAACTGCCGTTCCTGGTCATGCTACACTCTACAATCAATTTGCGTGCTATAGAACTTTGATACTCCTGGGGTAAACATGCTTGGATTGTTCCAAAGCATTCTTCCAACATGGGGTAACTGCCTCTTGTATTGCTGAAATCAGTAGCTTAAGCTGACTTGCTATCAGTATAACAATGTAGTTCATGAAAAGGCAATATTATTTATGTTAGTTTTACTTATGTATAATCATGGCTACTTAAAATAGTCTTCATAAACCACACACTTCATCATCTCAAGTATCAGAGTTGTGTGCAATTCACAAAATGCTCTTAGTGCGTATTTCTGGAATATCCCTTGCCGATGTATCACCAACAAAGGTTCGGTTGATCATCGGATGGTCATCATGGGTTGGTCCCCTGTCGCTATCTGGGTGGTAGGCAATGATATCTAGTGTGCTGTCGTCAGTAAAAAAGCTATGATGACCTTCTGCTGGGATTATAAAGATTTGACCTGAAATTAAGGGGATTTCGACATCTGACCCAGTTCCATCTTCCTTTTCTGGAACCTTACAAAGTCCTCTACCGCTAGTTACGATTCCAATCCTGAAGGATGGATGGGTATGACGTGTCTGGCGAATATAAGGTGGGAAGTGTAAGTGATTGAGACAAGGATCACCTTTCATCGTAGGTGGTACTAAGAGGGTATCAGAGCAACCATCCATATAAAGCAACCTGCCTTTTTTCTCAAGTGGTCCTCCAAACATGAACATGCCATGGTAGTCAAGACTTGAGATCATTATTCCACTTCCACCGCGAATAGACACAGAATCCGGTACACAGAAGTACATGCCTTTCGCAAGGGTAAATATTTGCTCAAAGCCTGCATGGTAGGTTGTCACATGAGCTAAACCATCAAATACAAATCCAAAATGAGTCCCTTTTTTCTGTATAGTCTGGGATTCTCCAGTGTATCCCCATCCATGTAATAGCGTTGGATACTCGTTGCTTGACAAGTCCACGAGTATTCCATCGCCATTAGGAACTTGTCTAAAATGCTTGCTATTGAAACTTATATCTTTTTTAATCATGAATTTCCATGTGTTATATTATTAACTCTAGTATTTAAAGTTGAAAATAAGTATAAAAAAACTCTTTAGTTATACGAGAGTTTTACAGATGCTAGTCAAATGTTGTAGTATTGTCAAATTCAACCAATAGACTCTATGCCTTTTGAAAAATAGAGAATAGAGAACTTGTAAAGATTATCTCATTGATGAACTTTTTGTCATAAGTATAAATACTTAATTTTCATAAAAGCATTTCATGTTTTATCATGGTAGTAAATCCTAACTTGTCTCTATCTCATGACTTTTCAAGATGTTCTCGAGATTGTAGAGTCAGCAGTTTACAAAACTACGAAAAGAAAGCTGACTGATCCAGAAATGACTGTACTAAGAGGTTCTTGGGAGGGTTTGACCTATGAGAAAATGGCTGAAGGTTCACCCTATAAACCTAATTACCTAAAGGGAGATGTCAGCCATAAGTTCTGGAAGTTGCTTTCAGAAGCATTGGGAGAAGAGGTCAGTAAAAGAAATTTTCGTGCTGCACTGCAACGAGCGTTATTAAGTAGGAATGCGAGGACAAACTCTCAACATCTCAACTTGGGTATGGATGAAACTAACCAATTGCCCAAGCGATCGCACTTCTCAAATTTACCCGAACTACCCACAAATCTAGACTCATTGGCACAGGAAGTCGATCAGTCCTTCCAATCTTTAAGTTTAAATCAAAACACAAGGGCAGAACACAGCCACTTTCTTCCAACCCCTGACCCAAGTCAAGCACCCAAAGAGCCTTCTAGTCTAGAAAAGAGAATGAAAGCCTGGTTTGAGGCATTAGGCTATGAGATAATTCCAGGCGGGAAAAGGGAAGAAGATTATTTTGATTTGATTATCCATATCCCCAAACGAGGGGGATATGATCGTATTCTGGCACGTGGTGTAGAAGGTGAAGCTGATATCAACCACTTAGACGGTTTATGTCAGGCTGTCAAAGAATACCAGCCAAATGAGGGATGGTTAGTTGCTGACCTTCGGATTAGTCTTGCAACTCGTAATGCAATCAAAGAGTACACAGTAAATAAAGACATTCAATTTAGTCTTGCTGCTCGTGAACAGATAAAAGAGTACAGAAAACAGCGAGATTTCGCACTATTTTGTTATACCTTCGATGAACTCATAGATGAAGGTGTTAACTTTAAGCAATATTTTAAATGGCTAGAGGAGCAACTCAACCAACGGGGTATAAATGACAAGACATACATTCCCTTAGCTTGTGTTAAACAAGAAGGAATAAACCCAGTGACAGGGGAACCGATAGTCAGTTGTTATGCTGAGGCAGATGACTGGATTGATGGCTATATTGATCGTTGGCTAGACGACCCGAATAAGAAACACATTTCTGTTTTAGGAGAATTTGGCACTGGCAAAACCTGGTTT